>WNFT01001332.1_pt1 | contig 21370 bp, 18 predicted proteins | sample 5400191 | NCBI WGS metagenome assembly WNFT01 (sample SAMN13153359, study PRJNA577476) | soil metagenome | isolation source: 80 cm saprolite under Madrone tree | place: USA:California | collected 2016-06-14 | reverse complement strand
ATCGCAGTCGGTGGGCGAAGGCAGTCTGCTCGGCGCCCTCGATCTGCAGCACTACGACGGTCCTTGGAGCAATCCCGACGATCAGCGCAAGATCGACGCGGTGTTGCGCTACAGCGGCGGCGACGATTACCACGGTTTTTCAGTGACGGGAATGTTTTATCACGGGCTATGGAACAGCACTACAGACCAGCCGGTGCGCGCCATCGTCAGGGGATTGGTCGGTCGTTTTGGATCGCTCGACCCTTCCGACGGCGGGCAGGCGCAGCGAGCGAGCGTGTCGGCGCGATTCTCTACAGGCATGGGCGGGGGGCAACTGGCCGCTAACGGGTACATGATCAATAACCAGTTGACGCTTTGGAACAACTTTACCCACTTTCTGACGGACCCGGTCAACGGCGACCAAGAGGACCAGCACGAAGATCGCATCACGGTTGGCGGCGGCGCCAATTTCACCCGCAGCGATGAAATAGCCGGTTTGCGCAACGAATGGTTGGCCGGCGTATCCACACGCTTCGACTTCAACGACGTCTCGCGGGTGCCGACGCTGAACCGGGTGACCTTGCCGGCGAGCGCGGATCCGCGCGACGTTTTCGAGCAGGATCGAGTGCACTTGAGCGACGTCGCCGTCTATGCTCAGGCGACCACCCATTGGCGGTCCTGGTTGCGCAGCGTAGTGGGTTTGCGCGAGGACAGCATTCAAGGCGGCGACCGCGGCACCAACGCGGGCCGTGCAAGCGCCTCCTTGTTCCAGCCCAAGGCGAGCCTCATCGTGACACCGTCAGCGACGACGGAATTTTATCTCAGCGCTGGACGAGGTTTTCATAGCGACGATTTGCGCGGCGTCAATCAAGCGGCGATTGCCGGCGCGGCGGGCGCACCGCTCATCGCGCGCCAAGACGGAGAGGAGATCGGTGTACGACAGGTGGTGGGCCGCCGGCTGGCGATCACCATGGCGCTGTTCAGCTTGGACGCCCAGTCCGAGACGACTTACGATCCGGATGCCGGCCAGGATTCCGCGGGGCCGGCCAGCCGGCGGCGCGGATTCGAACTCAATGTCACCTATCAGGCCGCGGCGTGGCTGGAACTGTACGGTAGCTATTCGGCGGATCATGTGCGATTCAAGACGCCCTTCGACGATGGTACGGGACACGTCGGGCAATACTTGCCGAACGCGCCGTCCGCGACCGGATCGTTCGCCGCCTACGTCAAGAATCTGGGCGCGTGGAGCGGTGGTTTGCAATACCGCTATCTCGGCGCCTATCCCCTGTCCTCGGACGGCGCCGTTCGCGGATCCGGCTATGGCGAGTGGAACGGCGATATTCGCTACGGGTTCAGGGACGGCTGGCAGCTCGCGCTCGGGGTCTACAACATCACGAACAAGAGGGCCAACGCCGCGGAGTTTTGGTATGTCGATCGCCTTCCCGGCGAGCCGGCAGGGGGTACGGCCGACATTCACATTCATCCGTTGGAGCCCACTTCGGCGCGCCTGACGCTTTCAAAGACTCTTTAGGCGCCCATCCCGGATATCGCCGGTTAGCGTCGGGCGCGACGGGAGCTGCTAACGAGTCTGAACGAACGGCTCTGAGGTGATGTGTCCGTCGAAATCGGTCCACACGTGCTGCGCGAAATCGTACAGCTTGCAGCGCCGCACGGTATTCCAGTAGTAACGCCAGGTAAACACCTCGGAATTCAGCCGCTCGTCGAGGGTGGCGGTGAGGCGCGCCTGAGCCTCTTTGAGGCGATAGAGCGGAATTCCCATGTTTACGTGGTGGGCGCCGTGCTCGAGAATGTAGTGGATCAAACCGTCGAGCGGGCGCATGAGCTTGATATGCACCGTGGTCGTTGCGTAGCCCGCGTTCGCCGACCACTCGTCGCGCCGCTCGTACCAGGCGACGCGGGGATGCGTGTGCTGCACGTATATGACGAAGCCCATCAAGCAATTCCAAAGGAAGAACGGCACCACGAATCCGAATACCAGCAGCGATCCGATCGACCTGCCGCTGTAGACGCCCCAGACGACCAAGCCGCCCACCCAAACGACGCCGAAGGCGGACACCAACAGGCTGTCCCAGGTGTAGCTGATGCGCCGAGTGGACACATGCTTGCGTCCCGGGAAGAAGAGTTTCTTCCACCACATCTCGATCATGTAGTACACGCCTTGACCGACGCCGCTGCGGTAAATGCGCTCCAAACTACGCCGTATCCAGGGCAGGCGCGCGAACTCGGAGGGCGAATAGGGCGTCCAAACGTAGTCGCGGCCCTTGAGATTGGTGAAGCCGTGGTGCGCGAGGTTATGACCGATCTCCCACAGGCTGTAGGGCGTCAGCGACGGCAAGAACGCAATTCTACCGATCCATTTGTTGAGCGTCTTGTTGGGCGTGTAGGAGCCATGACAGGCATCGTGACCGATCACGAACAGACGGGCGATCCAGAGAGCCGCCACGAGCGATGCGAATACTTTCACCCACCAGGTTTCCACGAACAGCAGGCTGGCAATCGATACACCCAGCACCAGCCAGTCCAGCAAAAACCAAATAATCGGGGTGGCGACGCCGCGCTCGATCGTGAACGGCTGCAGCAATTTTTGAAGCTTGAAGCGCGACTTATCGGGAGAGGGTGCCGCTTCGGATTCAGCTTCAACTTCAGTTTCAGGTGTGGGAGGCTTTTGCATCAGAAACTCCGGTCTTCACCTAGATACTAAGAATCGCACGGTCGACAGGTAACTCCCTACTATACGCCTGTTCAGGCGATTGGCACGGAATTGCGTGTCGCCGCGATCAGGCAGTTTCGGCATCGGGCCAGAGGAGAACCCCTAAGTGCTCGCAGGCCTCGATGAGGGCCGTGGCGGCCTCTCGCGTACTCGCATCGAGCCGCCGATCGTGAGTCAGGAGCCAGGTGAGCCGAGCTCGCCGCGAACGGGCGGAAGGCTCGCTGTCGAAAAGCGCCGGGAAAAGCCCCAAGGCGTCGACGAATTCACGCATTGCCGCAGTGGATGGGACGTTTGGCGCCGGGGTCAGGAGCAGCTTGAGCCAGGTCACACAGCGCTTGGCGAGCCCGGCGCGCGTGATTCCAAGGCTGGTGCGGCGTCGCGACTCTCCGTCCGCCAGGGAGTCGGCGAGATTGCGATAGCGTTCGACCGCCGACTCGTCCGCCGGCAAGGCCGGACTGGCGTCGGACAACACCGATCGCAACAAATCGGCAAGCAATAGAGACAGCGACTCGGCCAAGAATCGCTGGCACTGTTCCGTATCCGGGCGTGCCAATTGTTCCCAAGACAGAGGACCACCAATTCGTCTGGCGTTCGGTGACTTTGACATGTCTCCCAGTGTAGCTGCTCCGCTGCTCATCGCAACTATGTCAAAATGCGACCGACATCACTGACTCGCTAAATATACGCAAAAACCCGCGTGCCGGCCTTTTGGCGCGCGCCCGGCCGCCGACCCACCGGAAAAATTTAATCTAAATGGAAGATTCACCGGAACCCAGATCTCAACTCGTTGCCGAGAAGTGCGTGTCCTTAGGTCCAGGCATCCGCCGGATCGTGGCCGGCAACGCGGGCTTGATGACGGGACCCGGCACCAACACCTATCTCTTCGGAATGCGCGAGGTCGCGATACTCGATCCGGGGCCCGACGATGCGCGGCACTTGCAAGCCATTCTGGAGGCGGCCGGCTCCGCCATTCGCTGGATCATCGTGACCCACACGCACCCGGATCATTCGCCGCTCGCCAGCCGGCTGGCCAGGCTCACCGGGGCGAAAGTCTTGGGGTTGCCGCCCCCCGGCGACGGTCGACAAGACGCGACCTTCGCGCCCCACCATATGCCCATTGACGGCGAACGCCTGTCGGCGGGCGAGTGTGAGTTGATCGCCATCCACACGCCCGGACACGCATCCAATTGCGTGTGCTACTTGCTGGAACGCGAACGGCTGCTGTTCACCGGCGATCATGTGCTCGAGGGCGTGTCGCCGGTGATTCTGCCGCCGGACGGCGACATGTCGGCGTATTTGCACTCCCTGGACAAACTGCACTCCCATGACTTCGAGCACATCGCCCCGGGACACGGGGGCGTGATGGAGCGCGGCAAGGAAATCCTGGCCGCGTTGCGCGCGCATCGCCTGGCACGCGAGGAGAAAGTCTTGGGCAGCCTGCGCCGGCTGGCCGCCGCCACCCTCGATGAGCTTACACCGGTGGTTTACGACGACGTGGCGGCCGAGCGGCACCGCTGGGCGCGCCTGACTTTGGAAGCACATTTGATCAAGCTCGCACGGGAGCACCGCGCCGCCGAACGCGACGGTCTCTGGCGGCTCACATGACCGAGGGGCTGGCGATGTTGCTGCACGCAGTGAGCGTGCAGCGCGGCGACAAATGGGTTTTGCGTGACATCTCCTGGACTCTGCGGCCGGGGGAGCGCTGGGCCCTGGTGGGCGACAACGGCGCCGGCAAGACGCAGCTGCTCAAGCTGCTGAGCGGCGATGTGTGGCCGACCCCCGGCGGCCCGCGCTCGCGCCGAAGCGCCAGGCTTCGACACGAGCGGCCGAGCGGCGCGGCACTCAACAGCGATGGGCGGCATTATCGAGTGGGCCGCCAGCCGGTCGATCTCATCGAAGCCAAGCGCCGCGTTGCCTACGTGGGCGCCGAACTTCAGGACAAATACGCTCGCTACGGTTGGAACCTACGCGTGCGTGAACTGGTTGCCACCGGACTGCATCGAACGGATCTGTTGCTTTTGCCGGTCACGCCGCCGCAGGCCAAGCGCGTGACTGCCACATTGCGTCTCTGCGGCCTGAGCCGTCATGCGGCCCGTGAATTCCTGTCCCTGTCGTATGGACAGAAGCGTCTTGCCCTATTGGCGCGCGCGCTGGTACAGGATCCTGACTGGCTGCTGTTGGACGAATTCTACAACGGGCTCGACGCGGACTACCGGCAGCGCATCGACGAGGTGCTGGGTGGCGGGGTGCGCCGCGGCCAGTCTTGGGTGGCGACCGCGCATCGGGCGGGCGATGTGCCGCGGGGAACGCGCTGCATGCTGGAACTTGCGGAAGGGCGCGTGCATGCGATCAAACGCATTCGTCCGTCGGACCTGGCGCGTCTCACCGAGCGGGCCGGTGAAAGTCGGCGCCATTCGCGGCGCGCGAGAAGGTCGTCCCGAGCCGGGAAATCGGTGCGGGCCGGCAAACTGCCGCGGGCGGGGAAAGTTGCGGCGTCGAGCGCTCCCGTGCTCCTGCGGTTGTCGCGGGTCAATCTGTACGTCGACTATCGGCCGGTGTTGCGCGTTCTCGATTGGCAATTGCGGAGAGGCGAGCACTGGGCGATATACGGCGCGAACGGCGCCGGAAAATCCAGCTTTCTCAAACTTCTCTACGGAGATCTGTCGCCGTCGCTGGGCGGACGGATCGAGCGTGCCGGATTTCCCAGTGGAACACCCATAGCGGAGTGGAAGCGATACATCGGCTACGTTTCGCCGGAGCTGCAAACCGACTACGCCGTCAACGTCAGTGTGTTGGATGTGGTGGCGAGCGGCCGGTACGCCAGCATCGGTCTCGTGGATGAGGCGACGGCAGGGGATCGCCGCGCGGCGACATACTGGCTCAGATTCTTCGGCCTCTCGTCGGTCGCCAAGCGTCGGCCGCGGGAGCTCTCGTATGGGCAATTGCGGCGCGCGCTCATCGCGCGCGCGATGGCCGCCGATGCGCGCATCTTGCTGCTGGACGAGCCCCTGGCCGGCCTCGATCCCGCGCAACGCGCCATCATGAAACGATTGTTGGAACGCCTGATGAAGCGTCTGACGCTGATCGTCGCCGTGCATCACGCGGAAGACCTGCCGCGCGGCATGACGCACGGCTTGCGTTTACATAATCGGCGCGCGTACCCGTCAGATTCTTATTCTGCGACTTGAGTCTGCGGCAATACTCCATGCCACCGGCAAGACTGCAATCCCTACGCGTGGAACAGGTGCCTGATTATGTTGCGTGTCACGGGCGTCGCGATGGCCCTTGGGCTTTTCACTCTGGCCGGTTGCGGCCACTCCGGATATGCCGTCCGTTCGGTGCCGAGCATTGCCGCGGACAATGTCGGGAAACCCGTGAGCCGATTGCAGGAAGTATTCGGTGACCCGCGCAAAATCGACCAGACGTCGACGAAGTGGGTGTATGTCTGGTTTCTTCCCCAGAAGCCGGCCGGCGCCCCGACGGGCTTCCATGGCTGCGAGATGGAAGTCACCGTCGATGCGCGCTCCCAGCGCGTGCTGGGTTATTCCTTGTCCAATATCGGATGGTCCAACTGCCGGGAGGTGGAGCGCCGGATCCGCGTGGCGGAGCGCTAGGAGGCAGGCTCCCAGGCACTCAATCTGCGAGAACCGTTCCATTCTCGCTACAATACCCGGCCCGAAGCTCCTTCGCTTCGCGTATCCGGAGACTCGCCGTTGTATCTCATTCCGATTCTGTCCATCGCCATCCAAGCCGGCTTGATCGTGCATGTGATCAAGACCGGACGAAATACGCTTTGGATCTGGGCCATCGCCCTGTTGCCGCCCATCGGCCCCATCGCCTATCTGGTGGCAGAGATCTTGCCGGAGTTATTCGGCGGCCGAACCGCGCGCCGCGCCAAATCGGGCGTACAGCGCATCATCGATCCTGACCGTGCGTTGCGCCGCGCGAGTGCCGAGGTGGAGATTTCGGGCAACGTGGATGCGCGCCGCCGGCTCGCTGAAGAACTGCTCGAGCGCAGCCAATACGATGCCGCGATCGACGTCTATCAAGGCGGATTGAAGGGCATTTTTGAACACGATCCGACGTTGTTGCTGGGCTTGGCGCGCGCGTATTTCGGCAAGCAGGACTTCGCGTCGGCGCGGCTGTCGCTCGAACGATTGACCCAGCACAATTCCGATTTCAAATCGGCGGATGCGCAATTGTTGTATGCCCGCACTCTCGAGGCACAGGATGCGCTCGAGGAGGCGGAACGCGCCTATGCAGCGATCGCCCCCGGATATCCCGGCGCTGAAGCGCGTCTACGCTACGGGGTGTTGCTCAAGCGTCGCGGCAAACTCGCGGAGGCGCACCGCGTCCTCAAGGATTTGCTGGATGGCGCCCAACTCGGCCCTGCGCACTACCGCAGGGCGCAGGCTCCGTGGCTGGACCGCGCCAGGCGCGAATTGGGCTAGAATCCGCCTCGCATTCCGCAACCAGGAGGAGTTCCTCATGCACATGGTCCAGCGAGTCAGCCGCTTCGCGTTGATTTCCATGGCGGCGATCATGATGACGGCATGCGCCGGCCAAAAGGAACCTGCGCAGAAACTAATCGGCAATATTGAGTCGACGGTGACTGCGGCCTCGACCGAAGCCGCGAAGTACGTGCCCGATCAGCTGGCCGATGTTCAAAGCAAGCTCGGCGGCCTCAAGGCGTCCTTCGCCAAGCAGGATTACGCCGCAGTGGTGACGGGGGCGCCCGCGGTGTTGAGCGAGGCACAGAATCTGGCGACGGCCGCAGCCGCAAAGAAGGACGCGATCCTGAAGGCGCTGAACGATCAATGGACTGCGCTCGCCGGGGTATTGCCCGCCGAGGTCACCGCAGTGCAAAACCGCATCGACCTTCTGGGCAAGAAATCCAGCAAGAAACTGGCTGCGGGCATCGATCTCGCCGCGGCGAAGGCCGGCGTCGGTGATGCGGCCTCGCTGTGGTCCAAGGCGCAGGCGGCGTTTGCCGCGGGCAATCTGGACGAGGCGGTGAGCACTGCGACAGACGTGAAGGCAAAGGTCGACGCTCTGGCGGCGTCTTTGAAGCTGAATCTCACCGCGCCCGCCGCCTCGCGCACTTCGTAGAAGTAAGTGCGCAACCGAGGTGTTTGCTTTGATGCTCGCGCAGCGAGCAACTATAGGTCGGGGTCGCCTCGACCCCGTTGAACGTTGCGCGAAGCGCATGAAAATCCGGGGTCGCCTCGACCCCGTAGATTCGGCGCGTAGCGCCTCAAAGAGCCAGGGTGCCTTCGCTGACGATGACGGCGGTGCCGCCGATATGGGCGGCCACCAGCCTGCCCTGATCGACTTCGAGCTTCACGCTCACCTGTCCCGGCCGGTTCATTTGGCGGCCTTGGCGGCCGATGAAGGTCGTTGAGTTTTTTCCGAATTGGCCGAGATCCCATAGGTAGGCGGCCAGCATGGCATGCGCGTTGCCGCTGACCGGATCCTCAGGGATGCCGAGCGCCGGGCAGAACATGCGCGATTCAGTCGACCACTCGTCGGAGCTCCGATTCAGGGCAAAGACAAAAAAACCCTCCGTGCCGAGTTCGCTGCCGAGCGATAGGAGGGTGTCGGTGTTCGGTGCGATAGTGTCCAGTTGCCGCGGGTCGGCGATGGGCACGAGAAGCCGGGTGCTGCCTTTGCGGGCGATTCGCGCCGGCATGACTTCATGCAGCTGAGTTGCCGGCAGACGCAGTGCCTCGGCGACGCGCAGCGTGGTTTTGAAAGGTAGCGGAGCATCCAGTTCCGGAACCGTCTGGCGAAACTCTATGAGGGTTTCCGGGGCGGGCACGCCTTGTTCGACGCGGGCCGTGACCTCGATGATGCCGGTGCCGGAATGTTGCCGGTACGCGCCGGCGCCGCGCCTCCCCAAGGCGAGGAGCACCGCGTGGGCGGCAACGGTCGAGTGCCCCACAAAAGGGGCTTCCTTGCGGGCATTGAAGAAACGCAGGCGAACATCGTGGTCGGGGCCGTTCGCCGCGAGCACGAAGGCGACTTCGGCGTGCGAGAACTCGCGTGCCACGGCGAGCAGAGTGGCATCACTTTGGCCGTCCGCGTCGAGCACGACGACCGCCGGATTGCCGGTGAAGCGTGTGGCTGTAAATGAGTCTACCTGGAAAATGCGCAAGGGTGTCTCCGCAGACTATCGGTAGGAGCCCGTCGGACAGGCTCCTAGAGTTTTGCACGCATCCGCGCGCCAGGCTACACTTCCGTGAACCTTGGGGTGGTCTTGACAGGCCTGAGACGCGGGAAATCGAATCCTCGATTGACCTGCGAACCCGTTGAACCTGACCCGGTTAATACCGGCGTAGGGAGTAGGTAAAATGCGCGCGGCTATAGAAATCAGCATGTACCCGTTGGCCGGCGACTACCGGCCGCCCATCCAGGCCTTTATCGATCGCCTGAACACCCATCCTGACTTGACCGTGCGGACCAATACGCTGGCGACTCAGATTTGGGGTCCGCTCGATCGAATTATGTCCATTCTGACGGAGGAAATGACTCGCTCCGCGGCGGCCGCCGGCGCCCCGCAGCTGGTATTCGTCATGAAAGTACTTCCCGGGCTGGACCCGCCCGAGGCGGTGCCCGGGGTGAGTCAGACTTTAGGTCAATCGCTCCGGTGATCAGCGATCTTTCGGTCCAGCTCGTGAGTGCATGGCGCGACACGAGTTGGGCCGAAATCATCGCGGCAGCGCTCGCGGTGGCGTACCTGCTTCTCGCGATTCGCCAGCGAATCGAGTGTTGGGTCGCTGCGTTCGTCAGCTCCTGTCTATACGTGTGGGTATTTTTTGGGGCCCACCTGTACATGGAGTCGGCACTGAATGCGTTCTACGCCGCCATGGCGGCTTATGGATTTTGGCAGTGGCAACAGGGCAGGGATGGCGCGGCTCTTGCCGTGTGCCGCTGGCCGATCGCGCGCCACGTGGCGGGCGCCATTGGCATCGTCGCCCTGTCGATGGTCAGTTCTTACTATTTGCGGCGATTCACTCCGGCCGCATGGCCCCTCGTGGATTCGATGGTGACATGGTCCAGCGTGTTTACCACTTTTCTGGTCGCGCGCAAGGTGTACGAGAACTGGTATTGGTGGCTGGTGATCGATTCGGTCAGTTTGTGTCTCTACTTTACGCGCGGTTTGTATCTCACGATGCTGCTGTTCGGTTTGTACCTGGTCTTGATCGTGATCGGCATGCGGCAATGGCGCCGCACCCTGCCGCGGCCGGCCTATGCTGTCGGATGAACTGAAGAGCGTGGCCGCACGGCATGTACCGGGCGAGGGGAAGCTCGATATTCATCGCCTGGGTAACGGGCTGGTCAATGAGACCTATCGGGTACTGCGTGATGGTAGGGCGTACGCCTTGCGGGTGGCGGCCACGAATTCCTGCGATCTCGGTCTCGATCGTGCCTGGGAGGCGCGCGTGCTGGAGCACGCCGTGGCTGCTGATCTGGCACCGGAGATCACGTATTGCGATCCGCAGCGCGGAATACTGATTGCGCGTTGGGTCGATGGTCGGTTGTGGAGCCCGGCCGACGTGCGGCGGCAATCGAATATCGCGAGGGTGGCCGAGCTCATGCGGCGGATCCACGCCTTGGCCGTGCCCATGCCGGCGCGTGCGATGAGCCCGGCGAAATGGGTCGGGTACTATCGCGCTGCGTTGGCCCGGCGGAGCGCAAATCCGAGCCCGCACGTACCGGATTCGCGTGACCGGCAGAAGGACGTTTCCGCAGAAACGCCGGCAGAGCCGCCCGGCGCTTGGGGTACGCGAGACCTGTCAGCCGCCGCCGCTCGACGGCTGGCGGCAGTCGCGGCGCTTCCGGTCGTTGATCCGGTCGTGTGCCACAGCGACTTGCACACGCTCAATCTGGTCGACCGGGGCAACTCGTTGGTGCTGCTTGACTGGGAGTACGCGCACGCCGCGGACCCTCTCTGGGATTTGGCGGGCTGGAGCGCCAACAACGACCTCGAGGACAACCTCGAGCGCGATCTGCTGGCGAGCTATACCGGCCGGCTGCCGACACACAATGAGTATTTGCGCCTACAGCTATTGGGCTGGCTGTACGATTATGTTTGCCTGTTGTGGAGCGAACTCTACCTTAGCAGGCACCGTGACGAACCGCAGGCCGTCGATACCCTCCCGGGCGGCATCGCAGCACGCGCCCGACTGCTCGCAGCGCGCCTCCACGCATCTAGTGTCCTGTCCTATAAATAACTTGCTCGATCCGCCGGCGGATTTTTGTACCGGGCAAGGCGCGCCGACGAGTCATAGTGGGTACTATGGCGAGGAGGCGCAACGCCGCCCGGTGCGAAAAGACGCGGCGCAGCGAGCAAGTTATTTATAGGACAGGACACTAGGTAGTCGAGCCGGTCAAGTTCCGGCACACTACCCGGCCTAAGCCGACGAACCCCACGAGGGGATACCCAACGGAGAGCTCAATGGCGCGGATGATCGTAGTGGACCGGGACGGGAAAGAACATGATATCGAGGCAAAGCCCGGTTTGAAGGTTATGGAGATTCTGCGTGAGCTCGACTACGGAGTCGCGGCGATTTGCGGAGGCCTTTGCTCCTGCGCCACCTGTCACGTGTATGTTGATGAAGGCTGGGCCGCCCGCCTGCCGAAACCGCAAAGCGACGAGCTGGAACTGCTGAGGGAATTGCCCGACTTCCGCGATGCCACGTCTCGCTTGTCGTGCCAAGTCGATTTTACCGAGGCGCTGTCGGGCCTCAAGGTGGCCATCGCTCCGGACACGTGACGCCGCGATGCCGGAGGGTGCTGCGTTCGAGGACGCCGCAATCCGTGGCGATATCGCGGAAGGGCCGCCGCGTCATTTCTTCTCGGTTTGGCGGCGGACGGCTTCCTGCGCGGCCGCGATGGCCTGCTGGTCGCCGAGGAATCGGCGGCCGAGAGGCTGCAGCTGCTCGTCCAATTCGTAGAGTATCGGGATACCGGTCGGAATATTGAACTCCACGATGTCGCTCTCGGACATCATGTCGAGCATCTTGACCAGGGCGCGCAGCGAGTTTCCATGCGCGACTATGAGCACGTCCTTGTTGGCCCGAAGCTCGGGAACTATCCGCGATTCCCAATAGGGCAGGACGCGCGACAGGGTGTTCTTGAGCGACTCCGTGGCGGGCAGCGAGGCCACGTCCACGTTGGCATAGCGGGGATCGAAACGCGGATGCCGTGGGTCATCGAGGCTCAAGGCCGGCGGCGGAATGTCGTAGCTGCGGCGCCAGACCTTGACCTGCGCCTCGCCGTGCTTCGCGACCGTCTGCGCCTTGTTGAGTCCCTCCAAGGCGCCGTAGTGGCGCTCATTGAGGCGCCAGCTGCGCTCCACCGGAATCCACATGAGGTCGGTGGTGTCCAGAATCAGCCACAGGGTGCGGATCGCGCGTTTCAACACCGAGGTAAAAGCTATTTGCGGCTCGAGCTTTTCGAGCTGCAATTCGCGTCCGGCCTGCGCCGCTTCGAGGCGTCCTTGATCGCTCAGGTCGACGTCATGCCAGCCGGTGAAGAGATTCTCGACGTTCCAAGTGCTTTGTCCGTGACGAATCAAGATCAATTTTCCGGGCACGGTTCCTCCTATCGACGCAGGGCGGCGGCGAACACACCGTCGAAAAGTGCAGCCAAAGTCTGGTCGTAAATGATTTCCACGCGCAAGCGAATTCGCCCGCGGCCCGCACGCTGCAGCATTTTGCGGAATTTATCGATCTGCGCATCGGGGGGCGCCGCGGCGCAGGCCCGCAACTCTCCTTGCACCGGCGCCAGGAAACGCATGTTCGATTCTTGGATCACCGCATCGGCCGGCAGGTCCCGCGCCGCGAGATAGCGGGTGAACCAGGCCCAACCGGTCAGCACCGCCACCGAATACAAGCTGCCCCCGAACGCGGTGCCCTTGTAATTGGCGTTGAGCGCGAGCGGCGCGCGCAGGACGACGCCGCTATCATCGGCCGACTCGACGACGATGCCGATATGCCTCGCAAGCATGAATTCTTCCGTGATGCGATTTTGCAAGTACTCGCGGCCGAAGTTCGTGGTTCGTATCGTCACTGGATCAAACCCGGCGCCAGGCGCCTCACCGCTTGTAGAGCGACGGACAGAGTCGCGAAATCCGGCGGCATGCCGGTGCGCAGATCGACGACGACCCGCTTCAACGCATCGACCGGGGCCGAATGGCGCGCAAGCCACTGGTCGACGCGCGCGCCGGGGTCTCGGCCCTTGCATGCCAGCACGGCCCCGGTGATCTTGCGCTGCAATTCGTACAAATTGTCGCGCAAGGTACTTCGCGCCACCGCCTGCCAATGACCGTCCGCAGCGAGACTCTCGATTTGCTCTTTGATCCAAGTCAAACCGATCCGTTCGCCGAGGTCGAAATAGCCCCTCGCCGCGTAACCAATGTCCAAGCGCGCGGCCATGGCAACCTCGACCAAGTCCAATGCGCAGTGCAACAACTCCAGCGACGCGATTCGAGAGGCGAGGTCTTCGGGAACGTGCTGCTCGATGAGCTGCGAACGCATCACGCGCAACCGTGCCTGCTCCGTGGCGCCCAGAACGCCCTCCAGCTCGTGGAACAGCTCCCCCACCTTTTTGGCGTAACGCAGCACGCCGCGCTCGATATCGAGATCCTCGCGCCGATTCTCGAGCAACCAATAGGTCATATGCCGCAGCAGGCGCGTGGTTTTCAACATCGACGCGTACTGCAGAGCGGCGGGGATGCGGTTGTCGAGAGCTTCGATCTGGGTCCAGATATAGCGGGCGGCGAACACCTCGCGCGCGATGCTGTAGGCGCGCGCAATGGCGGCGGGATCGGCTCCGGTATCGTGCTGCGCGCGTACCGGGAAAACCGGCCCCATGCGATTGATCAAACTATTGGTGATCGCCGTCGCGATGATCTCGCGGCGCAGGCGATGCCGCTTCAATCTCGCCGCGAAGCGCTTCTGGACCGGCGTCGGGAAGTAGCGCGCCAATTCCGTCGACAGATAGGGATCCTCGGGAACGTTGGAATGGATGAGCGCCCGGTACAGCCAGATCTTGCCGTAACTCAAGGTGATGGCGAGTTCCGGACGCGTCAGCCCCTCTCCGGCTTTTCGGCGCTCGGCGATTTCCTCCTCCGTCGGCAGGAATTCCAGCGAGCGGTTCAAGTCTCCGGAACGCTCGAGCGCGCGGATCACGTAGGCGCTCTCGCTCAACCTCTCCTTCGGCTGGAACTCGCTGGTGCTGATCGCCTGACTCTGAAGATAGTTGTTGCGCAGCACCAGATTCGCCACTTCATCCGTCATCTGCACCAGCAGCCGATCGCGTCCCGCGCGCGTGATTTCCTTGGCGCGCACCGCGCCGTTCAACAGGATCTTCAAATTGACCTCGACGTCCGAAGTGTTCACGCCGGCGGAGTTGTCGATGAAATCGGTATTGAGCCTGCCGCCGCGCCGCGCGAACTCGATGCGCCCGAGCTGCGATATGCCGAGGTTGCCCCCCTCACCGATGACCTTGCAATTCAATTCGCGGGCGTCGATTCGCACCGCGTCATTGCTGCGGTCGCCTACATCGCTGTGGCTTTCGAAAGAGGCCTTGACATAGGTGCCGATCCCGCCGTTCCAGAATAGATCGACATGCGCCTTCAAAATGGCTTTGATCACTTCGTTCGGCGTGACCTGCGCCGGAAGTTCCAGCAGCGCTTGCGCTTCGCGCGACAGGGTCAGGCTTTTGGCCGTCCTTGAATACACGCCGCCGCCCTTCGAGATCGCGCCGCGCGAATAATCCTCCCAGCTGGAACGGGGCAGTTTGAACAGCCGTTCCCGCTCGGCGAACGAGCGCACCGGATCCGGTTGCGGATCGATGAAGATATGCAGGTGATTGAAGGCCGCGACCAGCCGGATGTGCCGGGATTGCAGCATGCCGTTGCCGAATACATCTCCCGCCATGTCGCCGATTCCGGTAACGGTAAAGTTCTGCTTCTGGATGTCGACGCCCATCTCGCGAAAATGACGCTTCACGCATTCCCAGGCGCCGCGCGCGGTGATCGCCATCTTCTTGTGGTCGTACCCGGCTGAGCCGCCGGAGGCGAATGCGTCGCCGAGCCAGAAGCCGTATTCTCCGGAAATGGCGTTGGCGATGTCCGAAAAGGTCGCGGTACCCTTGTCGGCGGCGACCACCAGGTAGGTATCGTCCTTGTCGTGGCGGACCACCTGGGCCGGGGCGACGATCTTATCGTCGACGATGTTGTCGGTGATATCCAAAAGACCCCTGATGAGCGTTTGATAGCAGGCGATCACTTCGGCCTGCTGCGCCTCGCGCTCAGCCGGCATGCGCTTGACGACGAATCCGCCCTTGGCGCCCACGGGAACGATGACGGTGTTCTTCACCTGCTGCGCCTTCATGAGGCCGAGCACTTCCGTGCGGAAATCCTCGCGCCGATCCGACCAGCGAATGCCGCCGCGAGCGACGTAGCCCATGCGCAGGTGCACGCCTTCCATGCGCGGCGAGAACACGAAGACCTCGAACAAGGGCTTGGGGAGAGGCAGCTCGCGCAGATGTTGGCTTTCGATCTTGAAGGAGAGGTACTCCTTGAGCTGGCCCTCGCCGCCGGTTTGATAGACATTGGTACGCACGGTGGCCGACAATGCGTTCCACAAGGCCCTCAAGATTCGATCCTCGTCGGAGCGCGTCACCTCCTCGAGCGCCGAGCGGATGCGACGATCGAGCCGCGCGAGAGCGCTCTGCCGCGCCGTCGCCGAGCTTTCCGGGTTGAAGCGGGCCACGAACAAGTCCGCCAATCCCTTGGCTATTGCCGCATTGTTCACCAGGACTTGTGCGATATAGCCCTGGCTGAACGGCAGTCCGGTCTGCAGCAAATATCGGCAATAGGCGCGCATGACGATCACGAGGCGCCACGGTATGCCGGCAGCCAGAGTCAAATGATTGAAACTGTCGCTATCCATGCGGCCGGTCCAAACGGCCGTGAAGGCACTCTTGATTTCGCGCTCCAATGCTTCGAACTGGGTCACGGTCGACGCCTGCATCACCAGCTCCAGGTCCTGAATCCAGGCGCGCCGCGCGGCCGGAAACTCCAATTCGTAGGGCCGCTCGGCGATCACCTTGAGTCCCATGTTCTCCAGCATGGGCAAGAGGTCGGAAATCGGAATGGCATCTTGCTTGCGGAAGATCTTCAGGAAGAACTTGTCCTTGCGCCGCGGCTCGGGTCTGTAGATATCCAGATGCAGGCGCGCCGGCTCTTTCTCGACGGCCTCGAGGAACGACACGTCGAGGGCGGCGGCGTCGCCGCCAAAGTCCTCGGTGTAGGCCGCGGGGAATGCCTGTGCATAGTTCTCGAACAGCTGCAAGGCGTAGGCTTCGTCGAAGCGCGACAGCAACGCTGTCTTGAAGCCGTCGGACCACGACCGCACCGCGGCGGCGACGCGCAGTTCCAAGGCGTCCGTGTCGATATGGATTTCATCGCTGGGTCGGGTCCGTGCGACGATGTGAATGCGGGCGAGGTTCGACTCTGCGATCTGCACCTGCGACTCCATGCTGTCCGCGGAAAATGCCTCGCGGATGACTTTTTCGATGCGCTGACGGACCTGTGTGTTGTATTTTTCGCGCGGTACGAACACCAGGCAGGAATAGAATCGGTGAAACGCATCGCGCCGGAGCAGCACGCGAACCCGCGGACGCTCCTGTAATCCGAATACGCCCGTGACGATACGATTCAACTCGGCAACACTCGCCTGGAATAGTTCGTCGCGCGGAAAGGACTCGAGGATGTGCTGCAGCGCCTTGCCGTCATGACTATCCGGCGCCAGCGCGAAGTGTCTCACCACCTGCGCCACTTTATGGCGCAGCACGGGGATTTCACGGGGATTGCTGTTGTAGGCCGATGACGTCCACAAACCCAAGAATCGTTTTTCGCCTACCAAGCGGCCCTTGGAATCGAAATGCTTGATGCCGACGTAGTCGACGTGTCCTGACCTGTGAACGGTCGACACCAAGTTCGCCTTGGTAACGAGGACGAGGTCGCGGGAGCGGCTCTGACGGCGGATATCGCTCGCCGGAGAACGGTAGCTGCTTGTCGGCCGCCTGTGGCCGCGACGCAGAATCCCCAGGCCCGTGGCTTCGACCGGCCGTAAGGCTTCCTGCCCTTTGCGGCCCTGCAGCCGATATTCACGGTAGCCCAAAAAAGTGAAGTGGCGATCTTCCATCCAGGCGAGTAGTGCAAGAGCTTCGCTCAGATCACTCGCATCGAACTGCCCGCTCAAGAGACTCAATTCTTCCGCCACCTGCCGAGTGGCAGTGCGCATTTTGCCCCAATCCGCGCACGCGACCCGCACATCGCGCATGCTGCGCTCGATTTGCGCCGCGAGAGACTGTAGCGCGGCCGGATCGACGATTCGATCCACTTCAACGTGTTGAAACGACTCCAGCCGCAATTTCTTGTCGGCGGGCTGCTTCCGGTCTTCGGGCGCCTCGCCGCGCTCGCGCAGCTCGAGCAAGTTTCCGGAACCGTCGCGCGTCACCGCAAAGATGGGATGCGCCAGAAAATGCAGGGTGAGGGCGCGCTGGGTCAGCGCAAGGCTGATTGAATCCACGAGAAACGGCATGTCGTCGTTCACCATCTCGATGACGGTGTGCGGCGAGGTGAATCCATGTTCACGCTGGGTTGGGTTGAACACCCGCACCAGCGCGGATCGCCGCCGCTGGCGCGCGAACATCAAGTGCGACAAGGCGGTGCCGGCAAGCTCTGCCGGCTCACGCGCGGCAAGGTCCTCCACATCGACATTGGCGTAGTACGCTTCCAGGAAGCGCCGCCAGTCCAAGTTGCGAATCGATTTGGGCGGTTTGACCGCGGACCGCACGACGGCGGAGACGATCTTGCGATGTTGTTCCGAGGAAGCCTGGTACATGATATCAATCCTAGCGTTATTCCGGCTTTTCAAGGTCTGTGATGACGGCGGCCAAGAAGCGGCAAGCCTCTCCGCCCGTGATGCAGCGATGATCGAAGCTCAAGGATAGGGGCATGCGCCGATGGGCGCGGACCGCGCCTCCGACGACGACGGCGTCCTCGCGCACTTTGCCTGCGCCCAGTATGGCGACCGCCGGAGGCACGACCCGGGGGATGCCGTAGCGGCCCGCGAGAGTGCCGAAGTTCGAGAGCATCAGGGTGAAGTCGCGCAGGTCCGAAGGGTCAGTGCTGCGCCGATGCGCCGCTTCCTTTTGCAGCGCAATAGCTGCGCGCAGCTCGTCGGGCGACTTCTTCTCGATGCTGCGCACCACGGGAACGATGAGTCCGCCGGGCGTATCGACGGCTATACCTAAGTCGATGTGCGCAACCAGGAATCGCGACTGCGTCACCGGATCGTACCAGGCGTTCAAAGCAGGTTCCGCGCGCCAGGCACAGATCATCGCGCGCATGAGCCGCAGCATGTAGTCTCCGCGCTGCGACCACTCGTGGATGTCGGCGTCGTCGCACACCGTGCTGCCCGCCACCTGGTCCCGCGACTGCGACATGCTTTGCGCCATTGCACGCCGCATGCCGCGCAATGGTTCGACGGTACCGTCGGCGGGGCCGGCGGCGGCAATCGCCCGAGCGGCTGGGGAGGGGGATGAGCCGTTCGAAGGGAATGCGCCGCTCGAAGGAAATGCGCCGCTCGAGGGGGATGCGCCATTGGAAGAGGATGCGCCGTTCGTGGCGGACGCTCCCTTCGCGGCGGCCGGTATGTTGGCGTGCCGGAGGACATCGTCGAGCGTGATCAATCCCGCGCGGCCGCCGCCTTGGACCGTTGCGAGATCCACGCCCAAGCTTTTTGCAAGCGCCCGGGCCGCCGGCACCGCAAGCGCGCGCTGCGACTTCTGCCTGTACGCTCCGCCAACCAACCCCCATTCCACGAATTCCTCCTCGCTCGCCGCGGGCATGCTGCCGACGACGGTTCCGGAATCGAATTCGACGAGCGGCGCGCCGGTGGGAACGATGTCGCCGGGCGCCCCGCGCAGCGCGGTCACGATGCCGCTGAAGGGCGCCGGCACTTCGACAACCGCTTTCGCCGTTTCCACCGACACCATGGGTTGATCGACCCGCACGTGATCGCCAACCGATACGTGCCACTCGATGATCTCGGCCTCGGCCAAGCCTTCGCCCAAATCCGGAAGCCTGAATGTGCTCATGGAATAGTCCCTAGCCGGAAAAAGTGAGTTCTACCGCATCGATGATTCGTTGCACGCTCGGAATATAATCGTGCTCGAGCTTGAACAGCGGCATGATGGTGTCGAATCCGGCGACCCGCTGGATCGGAGCCTGTAGATCGTAGAGGCCGTGTTCCGCGACCAGTGCCGCAATCTCGGCTCCTACGCCGACGTTGCGGGCGGCCTCGTGCACGATCACGAGCCGGCCGGTTTTGGCGACCGAAGCGAGAATCGTCTCGATGTCGATCGGACTCAAGGTCGCAAGATCGATGACCTCGGCGCCGATCCCGCGCTTGTCGAGTTCGGCGCCGGCGCGCAGCGTTTCCATGGTCATGGCTCCCCAAGTAACGATGGTCACGTCGCTGCCTTCGCGCAGAACGAAACACGCGTCGAGCGGCAGAGCCTGGCCGTCGTCGTTGACTTCCTGGCGCATCGCGCGATACAGGCGCACCGGCTCCAAAAACATCACCGGGTCCGGATCGCGGATGGCTGCGAGCAGCAGGCCGTAGGCGCGCGCCGGCGAGGAGGGGCATACGACGCGTATCCCTGGAATGTGGCACAGCATGGTTTCGGTGCTTTCCGAATGATGTTCGGGAGCGTGAATGCCGCCGCCGTGCGGTGTTCGAATGACGACGGGACAGCTCAGGCGGCCGCGAGTGCGGTTACGCATCCGCGACATATGGTTCACGATCTGGTCCAAGGCCGGATACAGAAATCCCATGAACTGAATTTCCGCGACGGGTTTCAGCCCATGGGTCGCCATCCCCACCGACATGCCGGCGATGGTCGCTTCCGCCAGCGGGGTATCTTGGACCCGGTCCTTGCCGAAGCGCTCCTGCAGCCCGGCGGTCGCCCGGAACACGCCGCCGTTGGCGCCCACATCCTGCCCGATCACGACCACGTTGGCGTCATGCTGCATTTCCCAGCCATGCGCCATCGCGATGGCTTCAACCATGGTTATTTTCGCCAATTCAATGACCGCTGGGTTTCGCGTATTTGCGGGCGATGAGGCGTTGCTCGCTGAGATGCGCCGGCAGGGTGGCGAATAGGTGATCGAACATCGCGTCGGTAGCCGGCTTTGCCTTCGCCAAGTACTCGGCCACGGCCGCATCGACCTTCAGCGTGCACTCTTCCAGCAAGGCTCGTTCCTTGGCGGCATCCCATACTCCGCTGTCGATCAGAAACCTTCGAATCCGAATCAGGGGTTCGAGGGCCCACGCCTCTTTGACTTCCTCGGCGGACCGATAGCGGCCGGCGTCATCCGCAGTGGTGTGATCACTCAGCCGGTACGTCAATGCCTCGATCACACTCGGTCCCGCGCCGTCCCGCGCGGCCTCGAGCGCCTCGCCGACCACCTCCCGGACGGCGAACACGTCGTTGCCATCGACCTGCACTCCTGGAATACCGGCCGCCACCGCTTTTTGCGCCAGAGTTTTCGCCGCCGTCTGCGCCGCGACTGGAACCGAAATGGCCCAGCCGTTGTTGACGATGACGAACACCACGGGCAGGGCGCGCGACCCGGCCAAGTTCAGCGCCTCGTAGAAGGCGCCCTCGGAAGTGCCTCCGTCGCCGATGTAGGCGAGAGCGCAGCGCGGCTCCTTCCGCACTTTGAAGGCCATGGCTGCGCCCGCTGCATGCAGGGTCTGGGTGGCGATGGGCACACACCAAGCGAAGTCCTGTCGAGGCACGGCAAAATCGTTGCCACGCTCGTCGCCGCCCCAATACGTCAGTATCTCGGTCATGGTGACGCCGCGCCAAAGCTGAGTGCCGAATTCGCGATACACGGGCGCCAGCACGTCTTCGGGCCGCATGGCGGCGCCGACGCCGATATGCGCGGGTACCGAGCTGTCCGGTGCGCTGGAGGTTCACCGCCTTCGTATCGAAAACACGGACCATGGTCATGGCTTGATACATGCGCAGTACCTCCGCGCTGTCCTTCGCAAACCGCGGCAGCGGCGCCACGACCTCCCCAGCTTTCCCTAGTATCTGCCGGTAGTGGATTTTGAACTCGGCGACCATTTTCATGCGCGAATTATGCCAGGTGTTGAGTATTCCATGCGCTACGCGCTATTCCATGCGCTACGCGCGAATCTACGGGGTCGAAGCGACCCCGTCCTTTTATGGGTGATGTTGACAGGCAAGATAATGTTGTGTCTGCATTTCGACGAGGCGGCTGGCGGCGCGCTGAAACTCGAGGCCGAGCCGTTCGCCGCGATAGAGTTCCGCGGGCGGCGCGGCGGCCGATACCACGATCTTGACGCCGCGATCGTAGAATTCGTCGATGGCGGCGATGAAGCGGCGCGCGGCGTTCTCGTCGGTCTCGGTGAATCGGGGGATGTTCGATATGAAAATCGTGTGGTAGGAGCGCGCGAGTTCGATGTAGTCGTTCTGGCTGCGCGGACCTTCGCAGAGCTGGCTGAATTCGAACCACGCCATGTCCGGCCCCGTGGCTATCGCGGCGAG
>WNFT01003464.1_pt1 | contig 21379 bp, 20 predicted proteins | sample 5400191 | NCBI WGS metagenome assembly WNFT01 (sample SAMN13153359, study PRJNA577476) | soil metagenome | isolation source: 80 cm saprolite under Madrone tree | place: USA:California | collected 2016-06-14 | reverse complement strand
TGCGGACGCCTGCGTATGACCTGAGGCCAGTGTGGTTTGCTAGACCTTCACTGTAGGACTCTTTCATTCCCAACACTCTGACGGTTTAAACTGGTTACTCTCTTGATGGCGCAGCCACCCCTCCTAACTTAGGAGGGGAGCTGCTGAGTCCGTCACTTCTGGCCTCCACTATGACCGGATTCCGGTTCAGGATCGGAAACGATACTGGAGAAGATGTCTTCACTTCCTTTGCGCGTGTCCGTCCAGGCGACCAGAACATCACCGAAAGTCACGGCGATTGCAGTGCGGTCTCCAAGGTTGGCCGCGAGATTACGCGACAGGTTTGACCTCGAGTCATTCGAAGCAATGGTTGTGATGCGTTGAATCTCGAATGAGGCAGCCCTGGTGGATCTGGCCCAAAACACGTCTGCAGATTCAGAGTTACTGCTTCGCCGAGTGTCATAGTAGCTGATTTTCACATTGCTGTTGGAATCGACAGCAATGGCGGGACCGAATTGATCCGCACCGGCTGCATTCTCCCTGACGGGCCTTACCTGCCATGATTTTCCGCGATTCGAAGAACGGGCGAAGTGGATCGTCATCCCGTCGACTTTGTCCGCGAAAACTGCATACACGCGATCCTCATTGTTCGGATCTGCGGCCAGGCTCAAATTCGGGGTCGCGCCTGCCTCCGGCATCGCTGCGATCTTCCGCGCAAAGCCAATGCTGGTTCGGGCAATCTCCTGAGGCTCAGCAAACCTGATCCTGAAGTGAAGCGAAGACGTCATCATCAGCCTTCCACCCGTGTTGTAAGGTGGGCTGGAATTAAATCCCCACTCGTCCCATCCGATATAGACCGCGGTTTTGCTCAGCGCCAGGGTTGGTGAGCTGACCAGCGCATCCGCGACCACAGTCGTGATGGGACCGAACAGTCCACGCTCTTCGGATCGGACCACGTTGATGCTGTAACGGCCCGTACGGGTCGAGAGACTGTCCCAGGCCACGTAGCGGCCGGCGCGAGACCTGATTGCAATTACAGGCCGGTTGTCGATTACGCCGTCCGAAGCCAGATGAGAGCTAATGGCGATGGGAGGACTCCAGTTTATTCCATCGCTGGATTCGCTGATCACCAAAGCGTTCGCAGAGTCGGCAAGATTCGATAATGTATAGACGACGGAGAGCCTGCCCAGCGTGTCAAAAGCAATTGCCGGATTCTGAGCTGCAAGGAACTCCTGGTTGCCGAGAGTGCGGCTCAGTTTCGCGGCCCGCCAGGTCTTTCCCCCATCGTCGCTCGTACTCACTTTCACGGATCCGGCCGCGTAATCATTGCCGGCAATGGCGATATGGCTGGGAATAAGCGGGTCCACAGCAACCGCCGGGCGAGACTGAGGTCCGGCTCCGTCAATAGCACTGTCATTGACTGGAGACGCCGCCGAAATTTCAAATCCGAATCGTTGAAGCCAGGTCGTTCTTCCGAGAGATGCAGCCTGGCCCACCGACTTGAGACCTCGATCATCCGAAGCTGTCACTGCACTTCCCTGCTGAACAACATAAAGATCAACCAAAATGCTGAACCTCTGGCGTGAACCGATGCCTACGAGAAATGCAACGGGTATGGATGCGCCTGTTCCCAGCGATCCTATCGGTAACGTTTGGATATCACCTGCACGTCCGTTATTGTCGGCAGTCAGCAGAATATCGGGTTGGCTTGGAATCTCGTCGGGGCCAACTTTGCTCAAATCAATCAACTTGAAAAAGATCGGGGCCGCGATCGGTGGACCGTTGTTGGTCAGTATGAAAATGAGTACATAGTTCCCGACAAAGCCCGCAGAAGGAGTGGCGTCGTAAACCGTGCCGATGAGAGGAAAGGAAATATTGCCCGAGATCACACCAGAAACGCCCATCGTGTAAAGCCGGTTCGCGTTCTGGTTCTGGGAATCGAGAACCTTGACCGTGAAGCTCGCCGTGCCTGAAGTCATGGGCGTCCCGCTAATTACCCCTGTCGAGCCGTTCAGAGAAAGTCCGGTTGGCAAGGCGCCTGCTATGACCCTGGAAGTGTACGGCCCGGCGCCTCCGGATGCTGTCAACGTTGCGTTGTATGCGGTTCCGACGATGCCGGCGGGAAGCGTCGCAGGTGAGATCGACAACGAAATCGCGGACCACTCCAGGGCCGTCGTGCCAGCCCATGAGGGGTTGTGTGGTGTGCCTCTTGCTTTTTTGTCAGTGACGTCGCCAGGTCGTGGGTCCGTGTTGAGGTACCAGAGAAGATTTTGTCCCGCAGTGGTGGACATCGGTATGTCGATTTCTGACTGAATGTCGGAGAGTGAAAGAAGTCCCGAGTAGATCTGGATGCCGCGGATGATGCCGTTGAATTCTTCCCACCCCGGATACCCACCCCACGACGCTCCGTTGAAGTCCGGCGCTTGCCCCATCACAATCGCTGGTGTTGGCGGGTTTTGGTTCGCCCAACGCGGATCGACGACTGTTTGGGTAATGACCCTACTCGTATTCGGCCAGTCCCAGTAGAACTCGTGATGGGTGATTGACGGCGACTCCCGCCAGGCGCGGAAGGCTTGCGTGTACCAGCGATCCCACTGGACCTCGGTGCCGGTGACGTAATCATTGCTATTGACTGAAATCTCCCACTGACCAGAACCGGTAGGCGCAGGAATCGGATATGGATGCGCGCCGTAATAGGTATTGGGGAGGCCGTTATTCCAATCGAAGCGGCCGTCATTTCCCCAGAAAAACGTCGTGTAGTACCGATACGTCCCGCTGGTTTTCTTCCGTGGATAAACTTTGAAAATGTAAGTGGCGTCGTAGATTGGAAACGGGTTATGCCAATAGAGCATGCGGCGCACGGCGCCGTCGCCCGGCCATTCGAGGCCATATGAGAGGGTCTGCGCCGAAGCAATGCTGGTGTGAAAGAGGCAAAAACCGAACAGGCTAGCCGCAAAAAGAGCAATTAGCCGCTCAGGCACGGATTGCATGATTCCTTCACCTTGTCCCACATGAAATCAGCTTTCTCGATGTCCATATTCACAAACAAAGGTGGGACGCATCCAGCGCCCAAGAGTTACTGTTTCCAAAAAATTCGAGTATTCATAACTTTGGACGTCTGTCAATGGTCGTCAGCGATCATAAGGAATGATCCTCTCGTCCTCGGATAGAAACCTATCGGGCGGTGCAAGGCGTGGGGGTCCAGCTCGAGCCGTTGGGAAGCTTCTTGAAGTGATACGTGACGATGTACGGTTGGGTCAGATATTGCGGATCCTCGATCATCTGCGAAAAAACGATCCACTCGCTGTTGTCGAGTTCCTTGTGAACGCGGAAGTGCTCGGTCATAACTGCGCCGGCGCTGTAAGGCATACCGTTTTTCCATTAATATCCCGGCTTCATATTCGTCGTGACGACTTTCAGATCGCCGCCGCGCGGCCAATAGTCGCGCGTACCGCCGGCAACGATCCATTCGGCGAGCGAAATCCCCTGCCAGGTTGGCGGCCCGCCTGGTTGTGATTTGCTGAAATTGAACAGCCGCGTTTGCATCCCGTAGTCGGTTTCCACCTTCAGGGTGTTGTCGTCTTGCCACGTGATGTGCAGACGCGTCGGCTGGCGCAGGATGCCGGCGGCGCCATATGCTTTGCACTGATTCCCATCGGCTTCATCCTTCGCAAGATCCCACTGGCCCATGACTCGCCGGCCTTCCGGACTGAAGGGAATATTTCCAGAGGCAACTCCGACCGCAATCCGGCGGCCGTTTCGTCATCTGAGGATTTCGCCGCCTGCTGCAAAGCAACGGAGGCGACCGTGACTGCGGCGATCGTATAGACAATTGCGCGCATCTTCATCTCCTTTTAGCGTGCGCACCAAGCTGCCACGCGCCTGTTTTCAGGTCAAGCCAGCATAACGCGGGCTAAAGCCCGCGACTACATTGGGAATCAACGCACTTCTGAATGTAGTCGCGGGCTTTAGCCCGCGTTTATACGGTAAAGAGATAAGATATCCACGGGAGGATTACCATGAAACCTGTTTCCTTAGTCTTGATATTGATCCTCGGCTTGGCGTCGTGGGCGGTAGCTGGAAATATATATGGGAGCATCACGGAAGGCGGCAAGCCCATTGCCCAGGGAGTAAAGCTGGAGGTCGCGTGCGGGGCAAACAAGTATGGTGCCGAGACGGACGCGAATGGAGCTTTCAAATTGTTCGCGAAGGATCAAGGCAAATGCATGCTGAAGGTTACTTATCAGGGTCAGTCGCCTTCTTTTGAGATCAACTCCTTCGAAGGCTCGGTGCAATACGATCTGGTTTTGGAAAAGCAGGGCGGGCAATACGTTCTGAAGAGAAAATGACCACCGAAAAAAAGGAAAAAGATTATTGGGACAAGGTGGACGTCATTCTGCGTCCCCTGAACGGATTGCTGACAGCGCTTGCCGTCGGCCTGCTTGGCTATTACACCTCCGGCATCGTTCGGCAGCAGGAGACGCGGGATTCCAATGAGCGTGTCTATACGCAACTGATGAGCAGCCGCGAGCAAGCCGACACCGGTTTGCGCAAGGACATGTTCCTTTCGATCATTTCTGTATTCCTGCGGCCGGAACCGGCAGCGCTTGAAGCCAAAATGCTCAACCTGGAAATGCTGGCGTACAATTTCCACGAGTCGCTGAATCTAAAGCCGCTCTTTGCTCATGTCGACCGGCAAATCGCGGCATGGACCGGGCGAGAAAAGGCCGATTACGTCAGCCGGCTGAACCAGGTCGCGAAGGAAATAACGACCCGGCAACTCCTGCTGCTCGAGCAGGTGGGCCAGAAGTTTGGCCGGACCGTAGATTTTGAAAAGCTGAAGGCAAATCCAGGCGGCCTGGAACTGGAACCGGAGAAGCTGAAGCTGGACAACATGGAAAGGGAATTTACGATCACTGTCCTCGACGTGGATCCGCAGCGCCGGGATATCCGGATGGAACTGGGGGTGCGCACGTCGGGAGAATCCGCCGCAATGCAGCAAAGACGGACGTTTCACGTGGGATATTACGATTTCCCCATGATCGATAACACGCGGCTCTCGGGCGACCAGCGCGCCGCTGTTGTCGTCAACCAGCTTAATGAAGCGGGAGCCGATCTTACGCTCGTTTACTTCCCCGGTTCATATGCCAGCCTGAGGGAAAAGGTCTCTTACGATGAAGTAGTGGAGAAACTTCGGGTGCTGGGAGAATCCCGGTAGGGAGATTTTGAAATTGGACGAATCCTGCATCTCAAATCCGAAATATCAGATTGGACCAGTCCAATTGGAGATTTCGGATTTCGGATTTGAGATGCAGGATTCGTCCAATTTCAAAATCTCCCCTGTCCCCGAATTAAGTATACTGCCCGCATGCGCTGCACAATTCTTGTCCTCTCCTGTCTCGTCCTTACCTTCAGGCCGCAGGAAGCATCGAGTCAGAATCCCGCAGCGGCGGACTGGCCGGCATACGCCCGCGATTACGGCTCGACGGGATACTCGCCGCTTTCGGAGATCAAGCCCGAAAACGTATCCAGCCTGAAGCAGATCTGTTCCTACTCCTTGCCGGAACAATCGACATTTGAAAGCAGTCTCCTCGTTTTGAATGGAACGATGTATTTCGCGACAAGCGAGTATACGTACGCCGTGGACGCATCCAACTGCGCTCTGCGGTGGCGCGTGCGGCATCAGATGCAAAATCCGGGCCGCACCGTGCGAGGCGTCGCGATTGCCGGGAACCGGCTGTATCGCGGATTCAGCGACGGTAACGTGATGGCCTACGACCTCGGCAGCGGTGATCAGCTCTGGACCACTAGACTCATGGAGACTGATGGCAGGCCTGCAACGATTGCGGCGTCGCCGGTCGCCTGGAACGGAATGGTCTTTATCGGCACGTCCGGAGCGGAAAGAGCTTGTGGATGCATTCTCGCCGGCCTGGATGCCAACAGCGGACGCGTCATGTGGACTTTCCCACTGGTCCCCACTGGAAATGCCCCGGGCGCAGAAACCTGGCCGAAGGGCGTGCGCGTGGGAGGAGGCTCGGTCTGGACCGCGCTCTCGATCGACACGAACTCCGGCACCCTGTATGCATCCACGGGAAATCCTGGGCCGGATTTCTTCGGCGACTACCGGCCGGGCGCCAACCTTTATACCGGCTCGATCGTCGTGCTGGAGGCCAGGACCGGCGCTCTCCGCAGTTGGTATCAGCTCGTGCCGCACGATGTGCACGACTGGGATCAGGCTGCGGCGCCTGCACTCGTTACGACGAGGCGGGGCCGACGCCGCGCGATGGCTGCGGGCAAGGACGGATATCTCCACGCTATCGACATCGACAACAAAGCAGTCGCATGGAAGACACCCGTAACCAGCATTGTGAACGTCGACGCCCCACTGACGCCTGAAGGTACTTTCTTCTGCCCGGGCACAGCAGGCGGGGTCCTGTGGAATGGTCCGGCATTTTCGCCCGAAACCAACCTGGTCTTCGTTAACAGCATCGATTGGTGCACCACGCTGAAGCTCGACACAAAGGCACCCGTGTTCGAGCCCGAAAAGCAATTCCTCGGCTCGGCCAATGCTTTTGGCGAGAAGGACGAGCGCAGGAAGGGCTGGATCACGGCCGTTGATGCGGACACGGGAGTTGTTCGATGGCGCCACGAGACTCCGGCGCCGATGGTTGCCGGAATCGCCGTGACTGCTACCGGACTCGTATTCACCGCGGGTCTCGACGGCGACTTGCTGGCGATCGATGCAGCCTCAGGAAAAGTGCTGTATCGATTGCCAACACAACAGCCCGCGGGCGGCGGCGTCATCACTTATGAGACCGGCGGGAAACAACGGATAGCCGTCGCCACGGGTCTGCAAGACACAATCCTGCAGACGAACGGCAAACCGGTCATCATCGTGTACGGGCTGTAGCGACGCGGCGTCGTCATTCATAGCGGAGAGCGGCGATAGGATCGAGCCGGGTAGCGCGGCGCGCGGGGATATAGGAAGCCGCCAGCGCGGCGCCGAAGACCACGAGCGCGGCCCCAAGAAATGCGATCGGATCGGTAGCTTGCACGCCGTTCATCAGGAGGCGTGAGAAAAACAATCGGGGTATGAAGACCCAGGAGGCAAAAAGTCCGATGCCGATGCCAACGACTACGAAACGCACTCCGTCCCAAATCACGATACGCAGCAAATGCAAGTGTTGTGCGCCGAGGGCTGTGCGCAGCCCAAGTTCCCGGGTTCGTTGCGCCACCGAATAGGCCGTCACGCCATAGACTCCGATCACCGCCAGAGCCAAAGCTGCAAGCCCGGATAATTCCAACGGCAGGCTGATGACGCGCATCTTCGTGAAGTTCCCTGTCACAAGGTCCTGCATTGTCCTCAGGTACTGAATCTGAACATCGGGATCGATCTGAACGATATTTGCGCGAACAATCGGAAGCACATCCCTGGGATCGCGTGCCGCGTGTATTCGGATGGCGCATGCGGGCGAATAAACCTGCTCAAACGGCAAATAGACGCTCGGCACCGGAACCTGGGTAAAGGAACCGAAGTCCGGTACTATGCCGACCACCTCGCGCATGACCGTTTCGCGCATCAAGTGAAACCTCTTGCCGATAGGATTTGTTCCAGGCCACGCACGGTCGGCAGTCGAGCGGCTGATGATGGCCACCAAAGGCGCGTTCTCGCCATCAAATTCGGTAAAAGAGCGGCCGGCGATGACGGGAACACGCATCCCGGAAAAGTAATTCGGAGAGAGGCGATGACGGGAACACGCATCCCGGAAAAGTAATTCGGAGAGACCGATGAAGTCGCGACCTGGGTCGGGCGATAAGCCGGAATATGTTCGTCGCCTTCGACGAAGACTTCGCTGGAACTGCGGCCGCAGGTCAACATCCGTCGTCCACACCCGGGATCGCGCCAACACCCTCAAGAACCGTGTGGTAAAACTGGCGTCCTGGAGCAGGCAAATAACCGCCCGCACCGACATTGAGACCAGTTCTTTTTAGTTGATATATCCCACACAGTGATTTACCTTCCCTTATACGCTTGGCATGAAAGGGAAGATGAAAATCGACAAGGGTTCATACATTGATGAGCGCGTTTGTCTCATAAACCCGTCGCTGCTCCGGCCATCTTTCCTTTCGACAAAACTGTTGCCGTCGCGATCCTACTTGAGTTCCCGTCATTCGAAGTTTGGTTTGCGACGAACAAATGTTTTGTCGTCACAAAGCAACATCGTTTCGTCACAAAGCCTCATGAGTTCGTCACGAAGCCTCATGAGTTCGTCGCAAAGCCTCATGAGTTCGTCGCAAAGCCTCATGAGTTCGTCACGAAGCCTCATGAGTTCGTCACGAAGCCTCATGAGTTCGTCACAAAGCAACATTCGTTTCTGACGAAGAAGCTTGGCTTCCTCGAGAAACACTTACAAACATCTGCGCCGCGTAGCGGCAGCAGAATCTAGCCCCCACGCATGACGCGTGGGGCTACATTCTAACGCCGCTCCGCGGCTGGGAACCTCACACCTCGGGTAGAAATCCGGTTGAGCGCGTCGACGCCCTGGATGTCATTCCTTCAACAACCGGGCGCATTCGTTCAACTCTGGCTGGTTCAGTTCGGATATGAGCCAATAGGTCATGCCGGATTTGGTCCAGTGGATCAGGTTGTAACCCTGGAGCGTCAGTTGGTTCTCTTGCTTGACGGTGCCGCCATTCGACGGCCAAACAAACAAATTAATCAAATGCTGGCTGCGCTGGTAAACGAGTGCTGCGACAGGCCGGTTCTCGAGGTATTCCAGCCGGCCGCCAATCAATCGAAATCCTTGCTCGGTTAGATCTTTCACTGGCGGTGAATAATCGAGCTTGCCGCCAAACCATGGCTTCACGGTGTGACTATCGGAAGAGGATACGTCCGTTATGTGGTTCGCCATCATCGAACGCACGTGACTGGAGACGATGTCGTTGACCAACTGCGTCTCCTCGGAAGACCTGTTCCAACGCGTGGTCGCAACCCATGTGAGCGCGACTATCAAAACGGCCGATGCGAAAGCGCTTGCCCAGCGCCAGTGGAAGATTGATCTGCTCGCCCTGGGATTTGCAGCACGAATGGCCGCTTGCACATTCCTCTTCAGGCGTGGAGAGGCTTTGAACCGCAATGCCCCATTTTCGATAGCTGATGCCAAAGCATGGAGGTTTTCGACTTCAATCAAACACGACGCACACCCTTGCACATGGCTCTCGACGGCGAGGCTGCCCGCGGAATCGAGTTCCCCATCCACATAGGCATTGAGAAGGTTCCTGGTTTCCTTGCAGCTCATAAGCAATTCTGTGCAGCGCTTGTCAGATAAATCTGAAGCCGCTTGCGCCCGCGAGCGAGACGAGACATCACGGTCCCAATAGGGACTCCCGCGATATCTGCGATTTCCTTGTACGACAAGCCTTCCATCTCTCGAAGAACGATGGCTTCGCGAAACTCCACGGGTAAATCCTCGAGCGCCGCCCTCAACATTTCTCGATCCGCATTTTGGAGCACCATACTCTCCGGATTGGGAGTGCCGTCATCAATGTCATCGACCTCTCCGTCTGCCGTCAGTTCCGGTTGAATCGATCGTTGCCGGAGCCAGGTGTAAAACGTGTTTCGCACGATCGCAAGCAGCCACGACCGGGCAATCCCGACCCGAAAAACCTGTCCAATACTTGAACGCGCGCAGTGACGCTTCCTGGACCACATCGTCGGCGTCGTGCTCGTTGCGCGTCAGCCATCGCGCCAAATTGTAGGCTGCATCCAAATGCGGCAGGACAGCCTCATTGAAACCGGTCAATTCGTTCTGGTCCAGCAATCTTTCCCTCTTACGCATTGCGCCGATATCTACGTAAACCGCGGCTGCAGCGATTTTATTCCCGAAGGAATTTAGTGAACGCTCCGCTGGTCTTGCTCAGTGAAGTCCACAAATTTAAGGAGACTAACATGAACAAACTTATCTTATACATCCTTGCCGCGTCGATGATGACTGGCACCCTCATGGCTCAAGTAGAGCCCGGCGCCGGTCAGTGGAAGACGTGGGTAATCCCATCCGGCAGTGCCTTGCGCTTGCCGGCGCCTCCAGACAGCGAGATTACTGCAACCGAGTTACGATGGGTGAGGGAATGCATTTCGCAGCGGGACCAGGCGACCCTTGCCGCAATCCATTTCTGGGACGCAGGTTCGCCCGGCTACAGGTGGATGCAGCTGGCCCAGCAGTCGGTGCTGAATGCGGGTCTTCCTGCTCCACTTCAGACGCGGGCTCTTGCACTCGTGGCAGCCGCGATTTCTGACGCCACCATTGCTGCCTGGGATTCCAAGTACGCTTACAATCGATCTCATCCAAGCGACCTCGATCCGGCTGTCGCGCCGGTCGTCGCGGTGCCGCGGAGTCCATCCTATCCGTCGGAACATGCTGTTACCGCGGGAGCCGCCGCTGCCGTGCTCGAGTATCTTTTCCCGAACCAGGCCACGAAGTTCGCCGACATGGCGGACGAAGCGGCGACTTCACGGGTGATGGCGGGCGTGGCGTTCCCGAGCGATGCCTTCAGTGGACTGGACCTGGGCCAGAGCATCGGAAGGGCAGTGATCGCATTCGCTCAAAGCGACGGCTCGGGCCAGGCCTTCAACGGCTCCTATCCGCCGGCGCCTGGTGTGTGGAGCAGCAGTACTCCAGTGACTCCTCTCGCCGGCTCCTGGAAGCCGTGGGTGATAACCTCTCCCACGAGTTTCCGTCCCGGCCCACCTCCTGTATTCGGATCCGATGTTGCCAATATGCAATATGCAGGAGTAAAGAATCTCAGCCGTACCAACGCCACCAACCACCTGGCCTGGTTCTGGCAGCCCGGGTTTTTCCAGCCCTGGCTCCAACAGGTCGATCTGGAGATCTTCCAGAATCACCTGGACCTGAACGCGCCGCGGGCCGCACGGGCCTATGCCTACGAGACCATCGCCCAGCATGACGCCACGCTCGCCTGCTGGGACACGAAATACGCATATCTTGAGTTGCGGCCCAGCCAGGCGGATCCCACCATACCTACGCTCTTTGCAAATCCGCAGCATCCCGGCTATCCATCCGGGCATGCGTGCGCCTCTGGCGCCTCGGCAGCCATCATGTCCGCTCTGTTCCCCAACGATGCGCAGTTGTTCACATCCATGGCAAACGATGCTGGCGCTTCTACCTTTGACGCCGGGATCCACACGCAGCTCGATGTGAGCGGGGGTTTGAATCTGGGAACACAAGTGGGGCAACAAATCGCCGCCCAGGCTTCGGCGGACGGCGCAAATTGACCACTGCTCAATTTCAGCATCACACATCAAGGAGTCAACAATGAATAACCTTCTAAATCGCCGGGATCTGCTGAAGCTGGCCGGAATGGGCGTCGCCGTGTTCGTGTCGGGAACGACGGTCCGGGCTGGTGGGTCCAGTCAGAAAGAGAATGAATCTTTTTACTTCGTTCAACTGTCCGACACCCACTGGGGTTTCAGCGGACCCAACATTAATCCTGATTCTCAAGGGACGCTGAAGAAGGCCGTCGCTGCAGTCAATGCTCTCGACGAACGGCCCGATTTCGTCGTCTTCACCGGTGACCTCACTCAAACCACCGACGATCCGAGGGTCCGGCGCGACCGCATGGCCGAGTTCCGCGACATCGTGAGTCAACTGAACGTGAAAACCGTTCGATTCATGCCCGGAGAACATGACGCATCGTTGGATCGCGGGGAAGCGTACCAGGAGTTTTTCGGTGATCTGCATTACACCTTCGATCACCGTGGAGTTCATTTCATCAGTCTCGACAATGTTTCAGACCCTTCGGGGAGCGTCGGCGACAAGCAACTGCTGTGGTTGCAATCCGACCTGAAACAGATGAAGAAGGATGCGCGAATTGTCGTGTTGACGCACCGGCCTTTGTTCGACCTGTATCCAGAATGGGACTGGGCAACTCGCGACGGATCAGCGGTCATCGACGTTTTGCTCCAGCATCCGAATGTCACGGTCCTGTACGGCCACATTCACCAGGAGCACCACCATATGACGGGACACATCTCGCATCATGCGGCCAAGTCTGTGATGTGGGCGCTTCCGCAGCCGGGTTCGGTTTCCAGGAAAGCTCCGATATCCTGGGACCCCGCAGAGCCGTACAGAGATCTGGGATTTCGAAATGTGGAAGCAAAGGTCGCCGAGGCGCAATACGAGATCGAGGAATTTCCAATCGTGAGGGGACAATGATGAAGAGACTCATCACGTACGCCATGATGGTTGGCGCGTTGACCGGGATCTCGATGGTTGGCCGGTCAACAGCCAGGGAGATGCGAACCGACGAACAGGTCGTCCGGATCACCGCTTCAACCTTCCAATTTCAGCCCAGTACGATCACGGTGAAGAAAGGCGTGCCCGTCACGCTGGAACTGATCAGCGAAGACCGGCACCACGGATTCAAGCTTGCGGATTTCAACCTCCGGGCCGACCTAAAGCCTGGTGTTGTCGAGAGAATACGATTCGTTCCGGACAAAGCGGGCAGGTTCAGTTTCATTTGTGACGTCTTCTGCGGCGACGGCCACGAGGACATGTCAGGGACGCTCATTGTTTTAGAGGAATCAATCAGGCCATGAAATATTTTGTACTCGGTGCTATAGCCGCTTACGGTCTTGGAGCTGTCGTTTTGTTCTCCTCCGCCAGCCTCGGTCTACTGCCGGTCCAGGCCGATGTTGCTCCAAGCCGCCTGGAAGCGGGTTTACTCGGGTTCGCGCTCCGTGCCTCGGTGGCACGGCACGCACCCAGGCACGACAATCCAATGCCCACATCAGAGGAAAACTTGATCGCCGGCGCCAGGATCTACCGCCAAATGTGCTCGCGCTGTCATGGAGTCTCGAAGGAATCAGGCAGTCCATACGGTGATTCGTTTTATCCACCGGCGCCGCATTTGCCCACCGGTCGAACGTCATACACAGACAGCGAAATGTTCTGGATCGTGAAGCACGGAATCCGAAACACTGCGATGCCTGCCTGGGAAACTCTTCTCTCCGATGATGACATCTGGCAAGTTGTAACTCTCGTGCGCAAATTCGATTCACTTCCGGATTCGGCAACGCTCGAACTCAAGGGCCATCATCATTGAAGCGCTTCACTCGCGAGTCCCATACTGGTGGAATGGCCGGAATCGGAGCCCGAGCCGATCAAATACTTCTTTTGTAACATGCCTGCGGATACCACGCTGCGCCGCTTAGTTCGAATCACCAAGTGCCGGTGAAAATCGAACAAGACTATCAGCAGCTCAAAGAGGAGCCAGGCCCTGGATCATTACGAGGGGCGAAGCTGGCAGGGGTGGCACCACCACGTCACGCTCGTGATGATTGCCCACGCCTTTCTGACGCTGGAAACGATGCGCAGCAAAAAACACTTCTGGGTGGACCCTGCCACAGACGCGTCATGAGATTCAGCTGCTGCTCTGCACCTGGACAGGAATCTGCTGTTATTGCGGTGCTGGTTGCTCAAATCGCGGACCCTAATTACTTAACGTAGTAGTACTAGTGGTGTTGGCAGTTTTTGCGGGTCAGCTCTGGCACGAGGAGTCTCGAATTCGATAATCGTTGTAGGCTCGGAGGAGCGCGTGCGATCACATGCTAGAATTGCCACCGTGGCGATCAACGCCCCGAAGTCAGACCGAGTTTGGCCGTGCAATACGGCCCTCCAAGGAGAACGATGGTGAGAACGTACCTGTCGAGTATAGCAATCGTCCTGGCGATATTGATTCTTTGGGACCCGCTCCCGGCTTTGGCGCAGGCGAGCGGTAGCGGCAAGCCCGAGCCGGATATGAAGGGGCCCGCGCCTCGTCTTCCGAACGGAAAACCTGGCATGGCGGGCATCTGGTCCACCACACGCCGCGCGGATGTGACTAACAAAAGCATTCCGGGATACATTGCGGAGCTGCCGTACACGGAATGGGGCAAAAAGGAGTGGGACAACTATGACCCCGTCCGCAATGGGGATTACGCCGGCACGTGCCTGCCCTTCGGCTTCTCTCGCTCGCTTTACGGACCGCATCCTACGCAAATCATCCAGGACAACGATTACATCATCTTTCTGTTCGAGCAGAACACGATGTTCCACATCGTGGCGACCGACGGCCGCGGTTTCACGCCCGGTCTGCCGTCGTCGTGGTTCGGTGAGTCCATCGGACGCTGGGACGGCGACACGCTGATCATCGAGACCCGCAACACGAACGGCTACACCAGAATTGACACGATCGGCCACCCGATCAGCAATCAGGCCAAGATCACGCAGACCTATAAGCGTGTGAACTTCGGCACCATCGAACACACGTTTACTGTCGACGATCCAAAGACCTACACGAAACCCTGGACGATCCACGACACCTGGCCGACGGAAAAATGGGGCACCACTCTGATGGAATACGCATGCATGGAAGGCAACATCGAGGGGCTGCTGTCCGGCGCAATTAAGCCTTGGAGTCCTCCGAAGGAACACTAGATTTAATCGGGTGTCGCGGATGTAGCAGGTAAACTCACGGCCAAGGCAGCGGGACCTACAGTTGGGAATGAGACGTCGCTGACTTCAATGGGCGGGCACAAGATAGTGTCCGCGCGACACCACAGCCCTCGCGACACCAGCTGAAAACTATGGTCAGGCATAACAGTTTGAAGCAACAATCTGGACATCTGACGGACCGGCATCCCGCAGATATGCCAATTCCCCAAGAGTTGCGAAGAGGAGAGCATTGCGCCCCAGAATCAAATGCTACCGCGTTAATATAGAGGCATCATAAAAGTAAGGGCCTGGTCCGATGAATCGTTTCGTTTCCCCCGTGACTCTCCACTTGTCGCTTTTTGGGTTTCTTCCTTTCCGTTTTTGACACGCCGCTTCGTATATAGCAACCATTTTCCTTCGCTCCGAAATTGGCGATGCGGACATCAGGAGTACAATTCTGACAAATTCTCATCGACGTGATTGATGGAGGCTTCCATGAAGAAGACGTGCATCGCTCTCCCAGTACTCGCCATCGTTGTCCTTGCGGGAATCGGCAGCAGCAACGCGCAGGCCCCGGCCGACAAAGTCGTCAGACTCGATGCGGCACTCGACGCGCTCATTTCGGTGGACGCCAAAATCGAAAAGGTTGCGTCCGGATTCGGATTCACTGAGGGACCCGTGTGGGTGCAGCGCGGAAGGGAAGGCTACCTGCTGTTCACCGACATCCCCGGTAACAAAGTCCACAAGATGACTTCGGATGGAAAGGTGTCCATCTACGAAGACCAGAGCGGCTATCGGGGTCCGTGGAATGGCTGGACGATGCTGACCGTGGGCAGCGCGACGCCCAATGGCCCGTTCATCATGGTGGGCGCGGATGGCCTCGCGGTGGACACGGAGGGCAGGCTTCTGCTCTGCGCGTTCGGGGACCGGGCGCTTGAGCGCGTGGAGAAGGATGGCAAGCGCACCATCCTGGCCGACAAGTACGAAGGCAAGCGTCTCAACGGCCCGAATGATGTCGTGGTCAAGAAGGACGGCACGATCTATTTCTCGGACACGTTCGGCGGTCTGCGGAACCGGGCCGATGACCCGAATAAAGGGCTCGAGCGGAATGGTTTTTTCATGCTGCGAAACGGAAAGCTGTCGATGGTGGTTTCGGACATGAAGACCGTGAATGGCCTCGCCTTGTCGCCTGACGAAAAGTACTTGTACGTGAACGGCGGCGGCGACAATTACATTCGTCGGTACGAGATCCAGCCTGATGGCACGTTGGCGAACCCCAAGTTGATCATCGATCTCTCGATCGACAAAACACCCGGCGCCACCGATGGAACGAGGGTAGACTCCAAGGGAAACATCTGGACGACCGGGCCTGGCGGCGTGTGGATCATCTCGCCGGAAGGCAAGCACCTGGGATCGATTCTGATGACTGAGCGGCCCGCGAACCTTGGATTCGGCGATGCCGACTTGAAGACTCTGTATCTCACTGCGCGGTCGAGCGTCTACAAGGTCCGAGTCAACACGCCAGGCGTCCCGTGCCCCGCGTGCTCGAAATCAGCGGGAACGCATTAATCCGGTGCGGCCGGAGGCTGAACCCTGATCCGAAGGCGCGTGTCGACGAACCACAGCCATGCATCGAGCAGGATCTGAACTTCATCGTCGACAAGTACCATCGAGGCTGATATTGAGGTTTCAGACCTTGCCGGATGCGCGATGTCGTCATCCTTTTCGTTCATCTGATCGTCACCGGTCCGACTTGCAGGGCCGCGCGGACTCCGTTCCGTCGTTGCTGAATCCACTCCTATGAAGAACTGATCGACACCGTCCTGGCGCGCGCTTCCTGGCCATGAAGGACAGTTTGTGGAGTTGCGATTTGTTTGACGAGTGGCCTTTTCGAGCCGACAATGCCCTGCGCACACTGCTTCGGTCCAGATGTAGTGCCCGTCGCCTCGCCTGGTTTGGATGATTGGCTGGTCTCACAACATCTGCTCAAGCGAATGGCTCCGTGACAACTTCAGGAGCCGTTACTGATAATCAAGGAGTCAACATGAGAATTGTATGGATCTTTGGATGGGTGGTCCTGGCTGCAAGTCTCGCTTTCGGCCAGGGAACCGGAACCTTCAATGGCCGCGTGGTTGACCAGGGGAGCGGGGTGATTCCGGGTGCTAAGGTTACGGTCACTGCAGTAGCTACGGGTGTGGCTCGCAGCACGACAACCAACGAAAACGGTCTTTATAGTGTCACGGCACTGAATCCTGGTGTGTACGATGTGAAGGCGGAAAACCCTGGTTTCACATCCTCCCAAAGGCAAGGGGTCACGCTGGTCACCGATACTACGCTGTCGCTTGATTTTGCTCTGGGAGTCGCTACCACTTCAGAGACAGTGGAGGTCACAGGCGAGGCTCCTCTGGTAGAAATCACGAAGTCACATATGGCTTCCAATCTTCAACGAGCCGAGGTGCAGGAACTGCCGATGCTGAACCGCACGTTGAGCGCGCTCATTGCTCTGAATCCGGGAGTGCGCGAAGAAACCACGAATATGAACGTCCCCGGAACTTCAACGACGCACACTTATTTCAATGTGGGCGGGAATGGCCGAAATGCCATAGAGCTGGTCGACGGAATGGATAACCACGATGACAACGACGCCGGCGCCACCATGGAAATCAGCCTCGAAACCATCCAGGAGTTCAACGTAATGGCGCACGGCGCTCCGGCCGAATACGGCAGGACCGGAGGCGGGGTCGCCAGTCTCGTGACCAAATCAGGTACGAACCAGTTCCACGGTTCCGGGTTTTTCTATCACCGCAATGACGCTCTGACCACGATCGACTACTTCTCAGATCCAGCTCACGGCGGCGCCGGCAAGCCTCCCTATAAGCGTTACCAGTGGGGTGGTTCAGTCGGCGGCCCGATTAAGCAAGACCGCGCGTGGTTTTTCGGGGCGCTCGAGCGCATCAACCAGGACTACAACCTGCCTATGGCCGGCAACATCGTCGCTCTTTCCCAACTTCTGGTGCCGTTGAACATCCACGTGCTGCCAGCGAATTTCATTCCTCAGCCGTATCATGATCTTTTGGGAAGCGCAAAGTTCGACTTCCAATTGAACCCGCAGCACACTGCATTCTTCCGCTTTGCCGGAGAGAAAACCACGCTGTGGAACAGTACACTCGGCGCTTCCAATACGGTCAGTCCGCTGCCAGGGCCTCCGTTGAAGTGGTCCGATCAAAACAACTTTCCGTCGACGAATTATGCGGCCCGAGAAACATGGGTGGTCTCTCCTACCGCGGTGAACGAGTTCGACTTTTCTTACCTGCACTATAGAAAGAACACCCAGAATATGAATTGTCTGGGACCGACAATAGGCGGACAGGGCCCTGCCCTCAACCTGACTCTTGATCAATGCTTGATCCGAAACGTCAACTTCCCTTCGCTGGTCACGAAGAATTTCGGAACAGGCGGTTGGAATGACTACAACGAAAAGCACGTTCAGTTCAAAGATACCGTAGCCATCCAGGTCGGCAAGCATGCTGTGAAATTCGGCGGAGATATTCGATGGGTACCCTACGCCAACGGCAGCCAGCTACTCACCGCAGGCTCGGTCACTTTCTTCGATGATCCCGACGTGATTGTGTTCAACAAAAACGGAAGATATCCGCAGGGGTTTGCCACCCCCGGCATCGTGCGTTCGATGACGCTCCAGGGTCAGACTGCGCCGAACTTCCGGACATGGAACATGTATTACTGGTCGGCGTTCGCTCAGGATGATTTCAAGGTTACGCCGCGGCTGACCCTGAACCTGGGGCTCCGTTACGACTTCTTCCACAACTTGAATCAGCCCCGGTTAACGAAGAACCGCTTTTACAAGGTCTTTAAAGACATTGGAAGTCCATTCGCGGAAGTGCCCCATGCCTCTAAACTGGATTTTGCGCCGCGCGTCGGATTGGCGTGGGATGCCCGAGGAAATGGCAAAGACGTGATCCGCGCCAATTTCGGAATTTATTATCCGGTGCAGGTCGTCACGTCGTTCTTCACAGCCAACTATTATGAGAGGGATACCCTCGCCATTAACAAGACGATTCAAAACAGCGCCATCGGTGTCGGAGCGCTGGCGAATTATGTTTACGGAGGCCCTTTGCCGTCGACGTTTCCGCCTGCCGACGCTACCGACCTGGTGCCGGGCGCATCCGCCAGCAGCGTGGCTAACAGCAGTACAGCCTGGTATGCGCCGGGGTTGAGAGACCAGTATGAAATGATTTCTCATATCGGTTGGGCTCACCAGCTCGTGGGGAATATGGTGCTTTCGACCGATTACACGCATATCCAGGGTGTGCACGAGTGGCGGCCGGTTGAAGTCAATCCGCTCTGCACCGCTAACTTCCAGGGTCCATGCAAGAGCCCCGGTTTCAACGGTCCGGCGGCGGCCATCGGACAGCGCATTCTATCGACCGCAACGCAGGCAGTTTACGGGGATCCTAACCTGCTTGGTGCCGTCGGTCTCACTTCTTCCATCGCGCGCTCGAAATATGATGAAATGGCTGTAGCGTTTCAGTACCGGGGAAAGCGAACCAGCCTTCTGGCGAATTACAGCCTTTCCTATGCCTATGGATACGGGGGCAACGTCGGAGGATTGTTCGTCAGTAACGCCGGCGGTTACCTGCCGGAGATTCCCAGCGCTTACGGCGGATGCTTCTCCTGTCCTGGAGAATGGGGGCCGGGAGCCGCGGACGAGCGGCATCGAGCAGCGGTTTACGGAGTTGTCGATCTTGGAATGGGATTCCAGGTGTCGCCAGCCGTCGTGATTGCGTCGGGATTGCCTTACCAGATCTACCGTGCAAATTCGCCGACCGGTTACGGTGCTCTACGATGCTACGTTGGCGACTGCCTCACCCCTTCGGCCAACGGCGAAGCAGTCACCGTGAATGCCGGGCGCGGTGCTCCGCTTGTGAACCTCAACACACGCGTATCGAAAATGTTCAAGACCAGCGAGACCACATCGGTAACGGGCTTTGTCGAGTTGTACAACCTCATCGACCGGGCCAACTTTGGAGCCAATTACGGTACGAATGCGTTCGCACCGGCGACGTTTCGGAAACCGCTCGGCTATATCGGCGGACTGCCGGGATCTTCCGCTACGGTACCGGCTTCGTTCCAGATACAGTTGGGCGCACGCTTTACGTTCTAATCAGCACATGTTTCCGTGGCGGGTTAGGCTCGCAACGGACTGAGGAAAGCAACAATGCCCGTCTCGTCGGAGCGTATACAAACCAAGAACTGCAGATGGTTCTTGCGTTCCTGCGCGCGACCGTTCGACGTTGATGTCTGGATCCACTTGGGGGGTGCTGTTATGCGACGATTTGTACCTGCTGCAGTCGTGCTGGCTACTGGTGCGCTAGCCATTTCGATCACAGCGTACACACAATCTCCACGAACTGCGAATCCGGCCAACCGCGCCGTCTACGGCGCCGAACAGGCCACACGCGGCAAGACTCTTTACACGCAGAATTGCCGTAAATGCCACATGGAGAACCTGCAGGGAAACTGTCCGGCAGAGAATGTCCGCCCATCCGCGGCGTACGTGTGTGCGGCACCGCGCACCGCACCACCGCTGGTGGGCGACGCATTTCTTCAGCGATGGTACAGCGCTGGTGATTTATACGCCCGCATTCGCTGGAGTATGCCCGCGGACAATGTGGGCGGTCTGAGCGCGGATGACAATCTGGCCATTCTGGCCTACGTCCTCCAGTCAAATGGTTTTTCGGCAGGAAGGGAACTCCGAAACGACGCCACCGCGCTGAAAACGATGGTGCTGCAGGAAAAAACGAAGAACACGAATACCGCAGTGAAGGATTCCGTTAACGACCTCGGTATCTCCGAAGCGTATTACACCGAAGAACAAGCTGCGCGAGGAAAGAACTACTACTACGGTGCGTGCGGTATGTGTCACACCGCTGAACCCAATGGCCCGAATGGCGTCAATATGCCGCACGAGACGGGTTTGGGATGGCATTGGGGTAATCAATGGCGGTATACCGTGCAGGCAGGCAAACAGTGGCTGGAAACCAATTCTCGTATTTCCGGAAAGCCGCAGATGTGGGACACTGTCGCGGATTTGTATAACAAGATCCGAACGAGCCAGCCCGCCTATGCAGTCGGGGCTCTTAGTACGGAACAGTACCTGGGTATTGTGGCCTATCTCCTAAAGCAGAACGGCTTCCCCGCCGGGAAAGATGAATTGACAGACAATCTCAACCTGATGAGAAACATGACTATGGAGAAGGGCTACCAACGGCTCTTCAATGGCAAGGATCTCACCGGCTGGGCATTTGTCCTGGGCGCGAATTGCCCGCCGAAAACCGAGCAGGGATGTGCGCAAACCAGCCCCGGATCGACCTTTACTGTAAGCAATGGAATTCTTTACGACACGGGAACACCGCACGGCTATATGTACCCAAAGAAAAAATTCGGGCCGAACTTTACTTTGCGTGCGGAATATCGGTACATGCCCTATCCGGGTATGGAGGACGATAAGGACTTCTACGGTAATAGCGGATACCTGCTCTTTATTGAGAAGCATGATGTATGGCCGAGGACGTTGGAAATCCAAGGCAGAAGCAACATGGAGATGAACATCAATGCCATGGACGGGCACGCCATGTTCACGTTTGACGATGAATTGCGAAAGAAAGTGCGCAATCCGGCAGGACAGTGGAACGCCGTCGAAATTGTTTCCAAAGGGAACGAAGTCTGGAATTACCTGAACGGAACGCTTCTGTCCCATGTTTCGCAGCACGATTTTCCATCGTCTGGCTACATCGGTTTCCAGGCGGAGAGTGGGCCAATACAATACCGGAACATTCGTATTAAGCCGGAATAGTGGAAGGTATTGAGTCAGTTTGAACTCTAGCGGC
>WNFT01003581.1_pt1 | contig 21389 bp, 18 predicted proteins | sample 5400191 | NCBI WGS metagenome assembly WNFT01 (sample SAMN13153359, study PRJNA577476) | soil metagenome | isolation source: 80 cm saprolite under Madrone tree | place: USA:California | collected 2016-06-14 | reverse complement strand
TTCTCGACACGCATCGGGACCGACGAGCGCAGCCGCAGCGCCAGCTCCCCGTCGCCGGACCGCCCGACGAAGAGCACCTCGGTGTCGCTCCGATGCTCGACCGTGTGGGTCGCGCGTGCATAGTCGAAGCGCGGATCGCAGCGCATCTGGAAGCGCACCTCGCCCCGCACCGTCTTTGCCCGCCGCACCAGGTTGTGCGCCTGCCCCGCGTCTTCCACGGGCATGAAGTCGGACAGCTCGGCGACGCCGTCGGCGTCGAGGAACCGCGTCAGGAGCACGTTGGTGTCGGGGAGGTAGAGCTGCTTGCGCACGGCGCCCTCGAGGAGCGGCGCGATCTGGAAGCATCCGCCGCGCTCGGCGTCGACGAGGGCTGCGAAGACCGACGGGGAGTCGAAGTGGGGCAGGCAGAGGAAGTCGATCGATCCGTCCATGCCCACCAAGGCGACGGTGTAGAGGTCGCCGATGACTCCGTATTCCCCGATGGGTGCGTAGCGACTCGCCATCGTCCCCGAACCTAGCACGGCGGCGGAGGCTTTGAGCGGCCCGGCGTCACGGCGAGAGCACGGGCGGCACCGTTCGCGCAGCCTGGACTCGACTGCGGTACGCGCCCGCGCATGGCAGCGGGCGCTGCGTCCGCTGTCCCCCTTTCAAGTACGCCCATCCGTACACGCGACCGGAGGCGGCGGCATGAAATCTTTGATTGGGTGCACATCGGTCTGCATTCACGACTTCAGCTTTTTGCCCCTTGGGCCGAGGCAGGCGAAATCGCGGCGCGTCTGCTACGTACAGCTGTCATGTCGTCGCAACTGATCGGCTTGGTGATCGCCGCGCTCGGCACCATCCTGACCGTCGCGGTGGCGGTCGGGCTCCCTGCTCTCGCAGTCGTCGCCGTCAGGTTTTTCAAGTTCAAGGAGCGCGAGCTGACGCTCGAGATGGAGTACCGCCAGAAGTCGCGGCAGCATGAGCTCGCCATCGAGCAGCAGGTGCAGGGCGTCGAGCTGCGGGTTCAGCGCCTCGAGCAGGTGCTGACCAGCCTCGATCACGACGTGCGCGACCGGCTGGGGATTGAATCCAGCCCAGCCACGTCCCTCTCGTCCCGCCCGGAGCTCGTCGAGGGGCCCCCCGCGCCAGAAACTCCGCAGGGGGAGTCGTTGGACCCGTTCCGGACAAAGGCGCGGTAGCCGGCCGCACCTGCCGCCGTTGCGCCGGACGGTCAAGCCGCGAAGGCGGGTTCCGCGCGTCGTTGAGCGCCGACCCGAAGCATCCACCAGCGCGCGTGGGCGACGAGCGGCGGTCCGCAGTCGTTCGATAGCGCGGAGCAATACGGGTCAACGCCAGACGGACGACGCTCCCCGTTTCGCTCGGCGTGAATGCTCCAGTTCTCGAGCACGTACCTGACCGCGTTCGCGGCCTCCCGCGGCGAGCAAGTCCGATCTCCGCCCTTCAAGTGCGCCGGCCGGCAGGGCACGAGTTTGCGCCCGAACACTCCCGTTCCCCGCCGCTGCCGCGCAGAACGTCGGATGCGCACCCCTGCCGGGCAGCCGTATGAAGACTGCGCAGGAGGATGGAATGCGCATGCGGTCGACGGTCGTGGGGAAGTTGTGGGCGCGAATCCTGTTGGCGCTCGCCGCCGGGGCGATCACCGGTTTCGTCAGCCTGCATCGTGCTCAGTCGGGCGCCGTCCAGGCGACTCCCCCTGACGTCGCCTTGGCCGGCTCGCGATAGCCATCCCGGTTGACGAAGGCAGCCCGGATTGGGCAGCCTGCGCCCGTGCGGATCCTCGTCGGAGTGGATGGATCGGAAGCGGCACAGCGCGCGGCGCGCCACGCCTTCGGCCTCGCCTCGCGGCTCGCCGATTCGGTGACGTTGGTGCACGTGCTGCCACCGCCCCCGGTCTTGTCCGAACCGGCCGTGGTGCCGAACATCGCCGAGCTGGAACGGCAGGTGTACGAATCGGGCAAGGCGATCCTCGACAAGCTCGCGGGCGAGGGTCGGGGTCGCGGCGTGCAGGTGGAAACGCAGATCCTCTCGGGACCGGCTGCCGAAGTGCTCGCCGAGGCAGCCAAGGCCGACGACGTGGAGCTCGTCACGGTGGGAAGCCGCGGACGCACCCTGGTCGGCAGCATCCTCCTGGGCGGTACCTCGCACCGGCTCGTGCACATCTGCAAGAAGCCGGTGCTGATCGTGCACTGACCCGCTCTCTCCGCATCCTGCCTTGCGGCCGCGCCCGGGGCGTGCTCCGATGAATGTCGGAGATCGTCGCGCAACCGGAGGAGAACGCATGCTCAAGACAGGTCTTCTTGCGTCCGGCGCAGTCGCCTTCTTGCTGGCAGTGACTGCCGCGCTTGCTCAGGCCGAGGGCGACACGGTCGTGCTCGGGGCCGCCGTGTCGCTCACCGGGAAGTACTCGGTCAACGGCAAGAACACGAAGGACGGCTACGATCTCGGGGTCAAGCGCATCAACGAGATGGGCGGCGTGAAGGTCGGAGGCAAGGCCTACAAGCTCAAGGTCCTCTACTACGACGACGAGTCCACTCCGGCGCGCGGAGCGCAGCTCGCCGAGCGCCTGATCGCGCAGGATGGTGTGAAGTTCGTGCTCGGCGCGTACAGCTCCGGGTTGACCAAGGCGATCGCGCCGATCACCGAGAAGTACAAGGTGCCGCACGTGGAAGGAAACGGCGCGGCGCGCGAGCTGTTCACGCAGGGGTACCGCTATCTGTTCGCCGTGCTCTCCACCTCCGACTACTACCTGCGCGACGCCGTCAATCTCGCGGCCGAGGTGGCGAAGGAGAAGGGCCGCGATCCGAAGACGCTCAAGATCGCGATGGCGTTCGAGAACGATCCCTTCAGCCTGGACGTGCGCGAAGGGATCCTCGAGGACGCGAAGCGTTACGGGATGCACCTCGCCATCGACGACAAGCTACCCCCCGAGATCAACGACATGGCCCCGACGCTGACCAAGGTGCGGGCGGTGAAGCCGGACATGCTCCTGGTCTCCGGCCACGAGAAGGGCGCCACGCTGGTCGTCCGCCAGACCGCGGAGATGAAGATCGACGTGCCCATCGTCGCCACCACGCACTGCGATTCCGCGAAGATCGCCGAGAGCATGGGCAAGCTTGCCGAGGGAGTCCTCTGCGCCTCGCAATGGGATCGCAAGCTCGCCTACAAGGACAAATGGTTCGGCAGCGCCGACGATTACGCGAAGCTGTTCGAGAAGGAGTTCAAGTACCCGGCGCCCTACCAGGCGGCGGAATCCACGGCATCGGTGCTCGTCTTCGCGGACGCGTTCGCGCGGGCCGGCTCGCTCGATCCGGAGAAGGTGCGGGACGCGATCGCCAGCACGGACATGATGACGTTCTTCGGCCCGATCAAGTTCGATTCCACCGGCAAGAACGTGGTCAAGCCCATGGTGCTGTACCAGGTGCTCGGCGGGGACTACAAGGTGGTGGCGCCGACGAAGTGGGCGGAAACGAAGCTGGTCTGGCCGCGCAAGCTGCCGCAGTAGCGGGACTCGCCCCGGTGCTGGAGGACATCCGCCGAGATGGAAAACCTCCGGTTGCTGCTCGAATCGCCCTTCCTCTCGGTCCAGCTGCTCCTCGACGGCGTCCTGATCGGGGCCATCTTCGCGCTCGCCGCCTACGGGATGGCCCTCGTCTGGGGGGTGATGGGCCTCATCAACGTGGCTCAGGGCGAGCTGGTGATGCTCGGCGGGTACGCCGCCTTCTACCTCTATCGCGCCGGCATCCACCCGCTATTCGCCGTCCCGCTCGCCGCGGCGGTGCTCTTTGCCGCCGGTTGGCTGCTTTATCGCGCGGTGATCTTCCGGGTGGTGGAGAAGGATCTCTTCATCTCCATCCTCGCCACTTTCGGCCTGAGCATCCTGCTGCAGCAGCTGGCGAATACCCTCTTCGGCGCCGACGTGCGGACAGCCGAGTCGGGATTCGGAACGCTCTTTCTCTTCGGGGGCGCGGTGACCGTGTCCTCCATCAAGCTCATCGCCTTCGGGGCTGCCCTGCTCACCGGGGCGTTCCTCATGCAATTCCTCAGGCGGTCGCGCATGGGCCAGGCGATCCGCGCGACCGCGCAGAACTCGCGCGCCGCCCGCGTGATGGGCATCGACACCGGCCGCGTCTACGCCTGGACCTTCGGGCTCAATGCAGCCATCTGCGGCGCGTCCGGCGCGCTGGTGGCGATGACCTGGGTCGTGCATCCCTACCTGGGGCTGCCGTACACGGTCCGCTCGTTCATGATCGTGATCATCGCCGGGCTGGGAAACGTCGCCGCCGTGCTGGCCGCGGCGCTCGGACTCGGCGTGGCCGAGAACTTCGCTGGATTCATCTTCGGGGCGGAATACCAGGCCGCCTTCGTCTTCGTGCTGCTCGTCGTCATCCTCGTCTGGCGCCGTTTCTGGCTGGCGCGAGAGCGGAGGTATCTGCGGTGAAGGCGCCGCCGCTCCGCCACATCGGTGCCGTCGCCGTGGTGGCGCTCGCGATACTCGCGCCGGTGCTCGTGCCAGCCTACCGCAGCCAGCTGGCGCTGCTCTGGGTGATGATCGTCTTCGCGCTCACCTGGGACCTGCTCGGCGGCCAGATGGGCTACAACTCCTTCGGCAACGTCCTCTTCTTCGGCGTCGGGATGTATGCCTGCGTGATCATCCAGCGCGACGCCCGCGTCGGCTACTTCACCGGGCTGTTTCTCGGCAGCGGGGCCGGCGCGCTTCTCGCGGTCGCGCTCGCCGCGCTCCTCGGTTCCGGCATCCTCGGTCTGCGCGGACACTACTTCGCCATCGGAACGCTCGGGCTCGGGATCGCCGCTGGCGAGCTCGCCGGCGGCTGGCAATTCGTCGGCGGCGGCGGCGGCATGGTGCCCCCGCTCTTTCCCGGCGTGGTCGGAAGCCGCGAGACGTTCTTCTACTATCTCTGCTTCGCGCTCGCGGCCCTCACATTGCCCTCCTGCGTTGGCTCTACTCGAGCCGTTTCGGGCTCGTCCTCAACGCCATCCGCGACGATGAAGACAAGGCGGAGGCGATGGGCCTGCGCACCACGCGCTACAAGACGGCCGCCTGGTGCATCTCCGCGTTCTTCCTCGGTCTGACCGGCGGCGCCGTGGGCAACCTGCTCGGGTTCGTCGACCCGCGTGAAGTGGCCTTCGCGGGCTCGACGTTCGGCGTCTGGATGGTGTTGATGGCGATCCTGGGCGGGAAGGGGACGCTCTGGGGGCCGGTGATCGGGGCGGTCGTCTTTCACGTCACCAAGGAGCTCTTCTGGACCTATCTCCTCGGCTGGCAGCGGGTCGCGCTCGGACTGCTCATCGTCGTCATCGTCGTCTTCTTTCCCGTCGGAATTCTCGGCTGGGCGCGCGAGCGCTGGCCGGAGCGATTCAGCGCCGACGAGGCGGAGACCGGTCCGTGAGGTTCATTCTCGAGCTCGAGCGCGTCCGCAAATCCTTCGGGGGGCTGGTCGCGAACAAGGACGTGACCCTGCGCGTCCCGGCGGGGAAGATCTTCGGTCTCATCGGTCCAAACGGCTCGGGGAAGACGACGCTGTTCAATTCGATCGTCGGCCATCATCCGATCGACGGGGGATCGATCCGCTTCGAGGGCCGGGAGATCTCGCGGCTGCGCGTGCCCGAGATCGCACGTCTCGGCATGCTGCGCACCTTCCAGCAGACGCGGATCTACGGCGGGATGACCTGCCTGCAGAACATGGTCATCAGCGTTCCGACCTCAGAGCTGGGCTGGCGATCGATGTTCAGCCGCTGTCCCCCCGAAGACCTTGGCCGGGCCGAGGAGCTGCTCGACTTCATCGGGCTCCATCCCAAGCGCCATCTGCGTGCCGGCAGCCTTTCTTTTGGCCAGCAGAAGCTCCTCGAGCTGGCGATGGCCCTGATGAACCGGCCGAAGATGCTGCTGCTCGACGAGCCCACGGCGGGGATCAATCCGACGCTCATCAACGGGCTGCTGGACCGCTTGCACCGCGTCAACGAGCAGCTCGAGATCACGCTCTTCGTCATCGAACACAACATGGGCGTGATCATGAATCTCGCTGAGTACATCTATTGTCTGGCGCACGGCGAGCTGCTGGCGGAAGGGAAACCCGAGCAGGTCCAGAGGGACCAGAAGGTCCTCGAGGCCTACCTGGGGGCGCGCTGATGCAGCACCTCGCCGGCGAAGCACCCTCTCGCGAACGGATCGCGGAGCTCGCGGGGGGCGAGCCGGTGCTCTCGATCGCCAACCTGCACGCCGGCTACGGGAAGATGGAGATCCTGCACGGCGTCGACCTTCAGCTCGGAGCCGGGCGCGCGCTGTGCATGATCGGACCGAACGGCGCGGGAAAGTCGACCGTGCTGCATTCGATCTACGGATTCACCCGCATCCGCGCGGGTAGCATCCGCGTCGACGGACGCGACATCACCCATCTCTCGCCGAACCAGAAGCTGAAGCAGGCCGGCGTAGCGTACGTGCTGCAGGACAACTCCGTGTTCCCCGACATGACGGTGGAGGAGAACCTCTGGATGGGCGGATATCTCATGGAGCGTCCCGAGCAGGCCAAGGAGGCGGCGGAACGGCTCTTCGGCAGATACGAGCGGCTGGCGGAACGACGGCGCAAGCCGGCGCGAGTGCTCTCCGGCGGAGAGCGGCGCCTGCTGGAGATCTCGCGCGCGCTGATGATGAATCCGCGCGTCCTTCTGGTCGACGAGCCCTCGATCGGTCTCGAGCCGCGCTACATCGATCTGGTCTTCGGGATCCTCTCTGACCTGCGTCGCAACGAAGGCAAGGCCATCGTGATGGTGGAGCAGAACGCGAAGAAGGGACTGGAGTTTGCCGACGTCGGCTACGTGCTGGTGAACGGCTCGGTGGCCAGGGCCGGCACGGGAGCGGAGCTGCTGCGCGATCCGGACGTTGGACGTCTGTTTCTCGGGGATCGGCCGGCCTGAAGCACCCTTCTCGCCCGAGTTCAGATATTGTCCGCAACCCGATGGAAAACTCCTACGACCTGGTGGTGATCGGCAGTGGGCCGGCGGGACAGAAAGGGGCCATCTGCGCGGCCAAGCTGCGCAAGAAAGTGGCCATCGTCGATCGGGGTGCGCGCCTTGGCGGCGTCTCGCTGCACACGGGAACGATCCCGAGCAAGACGCTGCGCGAGGCCATCCTCTACCTCTCCGGCTTCCGGCAGCGCAGCTTCTACGGGAGCGACTACGTGCTGCAGGAAATCATTTCCATGCCGGATCTCAGCCGTCGCGTCACCAAGGTGCGCGAGCACGAGCTGGAGGTGGTGCGCAACCAGTTGCGGCGCAACGGAGTGACGGTCCTGGAAGGGTCGGCACGCTTCACCGGGCCGAAGGCGCTCTCCGTGGAGACGCCAGAGGCGTCGAGGACCATCAAGGCGGAGAACGTGCTGATCGCCTGCGGCACGCGCCCGGCGCGGCACCCCGACATCCCCTGCGACGGGAAATGCATCTTCGACAGCGACCAACTGATCGCGCTCGACGTCGAGATGCCCCGGAGCGCCATCGTGGTCGGCGCGGGCGTGATCGGGCTGGAATACGCCTCGATGCTCACGGCGCTGAACATCAAGACCACGGTGGTCGATCAGCGGCCTACGCTGCTCGACTTCGTCGATCGGGAGATCATCGACGCGCTCACGTATCACATGCGCGTCCGCAAAACGATCTTCAGGCTCGGCGAGCAGGTGAAGTCCGTCAGCGTGGATGCCGGGCGCGTCGTGGCGCGGCTCGAGAGCGACAAGACGCTGTCGGCGGACGCCCTCTTCTATACGGTGGGACGGCAGGCGAATACGGACCAGCTCGATCTTCCCGCCGCGGGCCTGAAAGCGGACGCGCGCGGCCGCGTGGCGGTCGACCACCAGTTCCGCACGGCGGTACCTCACATCTTCGAGGTCCGGTACGAGGTGGGCATCGCGCGGTACGAGGAGCTGGCGAAGTCGCAGATCCTCGGCGACCATTCGGGCCTGCTCAAGCTGGTCTTCGATCCCGACTCGCTGAAGCTCCTCGGCGTGCACTGCATCGGCGAGCGAGCCGCGGAGATCATCCACATCGGGCAGGCGGTGATGGCCTTCGGCGGGACCATCGCCTATTTCCGCGACGCCGTGTTCAACTACCCGACGATGGCGGAAGCCTTCAAGGTCGCTGCTCTCGACGGGCTCAACAAGCTCGGGTGACGGCTCAGAGCCAGACCCGGAAGAGGTAGAGGACCCGCTCCCGCAGCTTGCCCCAGAGGCCGCGCCGGCGGAACGTCTCTGGATCCACGCGCTCGCAGAATTCGAGATCGTCGCGGAATTTGTCCTCGAGCTGCTCGGCCACGCGCGCGTCCAGCACCTCGAGGGTGATCTCCCAATTGTAGAGCAGGCTGCGCGCGTCGAGGTTGTAGGACCCGACCGTGCACCAGGCGGCGTCGATGGAGAGCGTCTTCGCGTGCATCATTCCGGGCAGCCACTCGAAGATCTCCACGCCGGCGTTGAGCAGCGAACGCCAGGTGTAGCGCGACGCATGCGCCAGGCCCGGAATGTCGCTGTTGCGCGGCAGCATCACGCGCACGTCGATTCCCCGGCGGGCGGCGCGCTTGAGCGCTCCACGCAGCGCGCGGTTCGGAATGAAGTACGCCGCCTGGATCCAGATGCGCTCCTTCGCCGCCGCCATCGAATGCTGCAGATGGTGTTGCACCACCCGGCGGCCGAACAAGCGGCCCACGGCGAGCGCCTGCACCCGCGTCGTCGAGCCGTGGATCGGGACGGGCTCGACAATCCGGCGGGCCGGCGCCGGCCGCGCGGGATCCCAGTTCTCAGGTTGCGCGTAGCTCCAGCTCTGCTCGAACAGGCGCTGCAGCTCGCGCAACACGGGGCCCTCGATCTGCGCGTGCACGTCGTTCCAGCCGCGGCCGCCCCAGGAGACCGGCGCGTAGTCGTCGCCCAGGTTCATCCCTCCAGCGAAGGCGACCCGTCCGTCGATGATCATCAGCTTGCGGTGGTCGCGCACCTGCCAGCCCCAGCGCCGGCGCCACGGACCGACCGGATGAAAGATCGAGAGCAGCACGCCGGCGGATCGCATCCGCGCCACGTCTTCTCCGGAGAACCCGAACGAGCCGGCTCCGTCGATGATGCAGCGTACCTGGACGCCCTCCTGCGCCTTGATGCAGACGGCGTCGACGAAACGTCGGCCGTTCGCGTCGCTCTTCCAGATGTACGTCTCGATGAGGATCTCGCTGCGGGCCAGCGCGATGGCATCGAGCATGGCGGGGTAGGCCCGGGCGCCGCCGAACAGCCAGTGCAACCGATGCCCGGGCAGCATTCGCTGCGGGGTCAGGGAGAGGCGCTCCAGTTCGCGCGGCGGCGGGGCGACGAGGGCGGTGCTCAAGGGGGCCATCTTAAGCGCACCGGCGGCAAATGTTGATCCGGAAAGACCGGGCGCCACTCAGCGATGGTTGAAGTAGTTGAGCGCGATCGCGAGCGCCTTGCGCAACGGCATGGTGACGCCATAGAGCGCCAGGGCTGCGGTGACGAGACCGATCCGATAGCGGGTGAGATCGCGCGGCGGGATCGTCAGCAGCACGATGAACATCACGCCGGTGAGGAACGCCGTGCTCAGGTACATGAAGGCGAGCGACTCGCCATGAGGGTCGTAGGCGTGCCCGCAGGCGGGGCAGCTCTTATATTCAGTGTAGGTCCACCACCGCCGGAAGATAGGCCCGACCCCGCAGCGCGGGCACCTCATCCTCAGGCCTCGCCAGAAGATCCTGCCTGCCCCGCTCACGACCCGCGCCGTATTTCCCGCACCGGGCTTTCATCCGCTTTGTTTCTCACGATCGGCGAGCCACTTAGAACACATCTCAACGCGCGTCGCGACGCTGCAGCGCGTGTTAACTTCGGTCCCGTGAACGCGGAAGGTCGGTTCCGGCCGCTGGTGGCCGAGCTGAGGCGCCGGCGCGTGTTTCGGGCGCTGATCGGCTACGGCGTCGTCGCGTTCGCCGTGCTGCAGATCATCGAACCCGTCATGCACGGGCTGCATTGGCCCGATGCGGTGCTCTCCTACATCGTGGTCGCGCTGGCGGTCGGTTTTCCGGTCGTGCTCATGCTGGCCTGGATCTTCGACGTCAACGAGGGGCGGATCGAGCGCACCGCCGGCACGCCCCTTCGAACCGGCATGGCGCTCGCGCTCGCCGGCATCGGCCTGCTCGTCGCGGCGCCCGGCGCCATCTACTACCTCGCGGTGCGAAGGACGGCGCCATCGCGGACGCCGCCGGGTCCCTCGGTGGCGGTGCTTCCGCTGGTCAACCTCAGCTCCGACAAGGAGCAGGAGTACTTCTCCGACGGGCTGAGCGAGGAGCTGCTGAACCTGCTGGCGAAGGTACCGGGCCTGCACGTGGCCGCGCGCACCTCGACGTTCGCGTTCAAGGGCAAGAACGAGGACGTAGCCACCATCGGGGAGAAGCTCCACGTCGCCACCGTCCTCGAGGGCAGCGTGCGCAAGTCGGGCGATCAGATCCGCATCACCACCCAGCTCGTCAATGCAGCCGACGGCTACCATCTCTGGTCGGAAACCTACGACCGCAGGTTGACCGACGTGTTTGCCGTGCAGGACGACATCGCCCGGTCGGTAGTCGACGCGCTCAAGCTGAAGCTGCTGGAGCCGCCCACCTCGAAGGACCGGCGCACCGCCAACACCGAGGCGTACAACGAATACTTGCTCGGGCAGCAATTCTTCAGCCGCAACAACGTGGAAGGTTTCCGGCGGGCCATGCAGGCCTACGAGAAGGCCGTCGCGCTCGATCCGGGCTATGCGCCGGCCTGGGCGGCGCTTGCGCTGGCGACTTTCTGGGTCGCGGACAGCGCGGATTCCTTGGCCGCCGTGACGACGGGCCAGGAGCGCGCGGTTGCGGCGGCGGACAAGGCCATCGCGCTCGGCGGGAACTTGCCGGACGGATACCTGGCGCGCGGCTTCGTCCGAGTGCCCATCCAGTGGGACTTCGATGGCGCACGCGCCGATCTGCAGCGCGCGCTTTCGCTGAAACCCGAGGATCCGGACGTGCTGCTCACCTATGCCCAGGTCGTCCTCCGGCCGTTGGGGCGGTTTCCGGAAGCGATCACGGCCCTGCGGAAGGCCGCCGAGCTGGATCCGCTCAATGCGCGCGTGTGGGGCGTCCTGGGCAGTACGCTCGCCGCCAGCGGCGAGTTCGGCGCGGCGCGCGACGCGCTCTACCGCTCGCTGGAGATCAGTCCGGACCAGTCGTTCACCTCGTTCCACCTCGGCACGACCTTCTTGCTCGAAGGTCAGGCCGCAGCAGCGATGGTCATCTACCCGCGCTCGACCAACGAGATCTTCCGCTTCGCGGGCACCGCCCTGGCAGAGCATTCGCTCGGTCATCCTCGCGAGTCGCAGCGAGCCCTAGACGAGATGATTTCCAGATTCGCGCATTCCGGCGCCTACCAGATCGCCGAGGTCTACGGCTGGCGGGGAGAGAAGGACCTCGCGCTGGCGTGGCTGGAGCGGGCGCGCGACCAGCGCGACGGCGGTTTCATCAACGTCAAGATCGATCCGCTTCTCCGGAGCCTGCGCGGCGACCCGCGCTACGCCGCGCTCCTCTCCCGGATGCACATGCCGCTGGACTGACGTCGGGCTCCCCGGAACACTCGGACGATTCTTACCGGGGCCGCTTGATCGCTGGGCGGGCTGGCAAGCGGCTGGCTCTCGCATGCGCTGCCGTCAGTCGCCATCGTTTCTCGGATCTCCGTCAGCTCCTCCGACTGCGACGGCATCGTCCCCGACTCCATCGGCAACTCCTTCAGCTTCGACGTCCCGGCGCCGCCCTTCGGCACCATGCAGTGCGACTCCGCCAGCTCCGACGAGGAGGGCAACCTCATCGCCAACAACCGAACCGAGCCGACGATGAGCCTGAGCTGGGAGCTGTACTCGCCTCGAGGCGAACACGTCGGGCACATCGATGCGGCGTCTGTGTTCCCGCAAGGACCCGGGTGGGAGGGCATCTATTGGTCGGACACGAACCGCGGTCCGCCATTCCCATCTCTGGGCTACTGGCTCCCCGACGGAACGCTGCAGCAGCATGAGGCCGTCGGCAACGACGAAGCGGGTCCGGCGGTGTTCCGGTCCTGGCCCAACGGCGTCGTGGTGGCGACGCAATTCTGCTCTGCCGGCCCGCCCGGCAATGTCATCGTCCGCCGATTCGATTCGACCGGGCACAAGACGAGCTCCGGCGACGTCCAGTACGATTGCGACTTCCTCGCGGCTGTCGGCGACGCGAACGGCAACACCTTGCTGCTCTGGCGAAGCGGCTCCAGCGCTTCGGACATCGTCGGCCGCTGGCTCGATTCAGCGGGAAATCCGATCACGGCATTCTTCACCATCGGCACGGGAGTGCTCGGCAAGGGCAGTCGTGTCCTCCTCCACGCGGTGGTCGGCGGCGGGGCGGTACTCGCGGTCGACGGCGTCTGGAAGTGGTTCATCGGCAGCGGTTCGGTGGATGTTTCGGCGGCTCCAGACTGGCTCGCCTCGCACAACGGATACGACTTCACCATCGTCCGCGGCGAACGCGCATACGCGCTCTTGCCCCGCACTTCCGGCGACCCGCGCGTCATGGATCTGATCTCGACGCAGGGCAACCGTTGCGGGTCGCTCACGTTCCCGGTGGGCGGGCTCACCACCGGCGCCGACGGCAGCGTCATCGGCGCGAGCGGCAACAGCGGCTGTACCAAGACGGTGTGGCCGGGACTATTGCGCTAGCACGGCACCCCGCTCCCTGCTTACGCGGTCGGATGCTGAGGCTCGTCACGGCGGTACAGCATCTGCCGCAGCACGTACAGCAGGATGCCGCCGTGCCGGTAGTACTCGACCTCGATCGGCGTGTCGATCCGCAGCGTCACCGGCACTTCGTCCGTCGCTCCGTTCGCACGGTGGATGACGAGCCGCGCGTCCTGGCGTGGCGTCGGCCCGCCCTCCAGCCCCGTCAGATCGAATGTCTCGGTGCCGTTCAGCTTGAGCGTCCCCGCATCGGTCCCATCCTTGAACTGGCAGGGCAACACTCCCATCATCACCAGGTTGCTGCGGTGGATGCGCTCGAAGCTCTTCGCGACCACCGCGCGCACCCCGAGCAGCCGCGTGCCTTTCGCCGCCCAGTCGCGCGAGGAGCCGGTGCCGTACTCGTGCCCGGCGAAGATCATCAGCGGCGTGCCCCGCTTCTGGTACTCCATCGACGCGTCGTAGATCGGCATCTGCTTGCCGTCGATGACGGTGACGCCGCCTTCCACGCCGGGAACCAGCAGGTTCTTGATGCGCACGTTCGCGAACGTGCCGCGCACCATCACTTCGTGGTTGCCGCGCCGCGCGCCGTACGAGTTGAAGTCCTCCGGTTTCACGCCCCGGGAGATGAGGTACATCCCCGCCGGGCTGGTCGGCTTGATCGATCCGGCGGGTGAGATGTGGTCGGTGGTGACGGAATCGCCGAAGACCGCCAGCGCCCTCGCCCCGCGGATGCCGGTGCGCTGGTCGGGGCGCGGCGAGAAGCCTTCGAAGTAGGGCGGCTCCTGGATGTACGTGCTGTTCGCGTCCCAAGCGTAGACTTCGCCGGAAGGAGCGGGAATCTCGTTCCATTCGTGCGCATCGCGGGAGAGATCGCCTCCGTAGTTCTGCCGGTACATCTGCACGTCGCTGGCCGCGCCCAGGGCAGCGTTCAACTCTTCTGCGGTTGGCCAGAGGTCCTTCAAGAACACGGGCTTGCCGTCTCGGCCCAGGCCGATGGGATCCTTCTCGACGTTGATGTCCACCCGGCCGGCCAGCGCGAACGCCACCACCAGCGGCGGCGACATGAGGAAGTTCGCTTTGATGCTCTGGTGGACGCGCGCCTCGAAATTGCGGTTGCCGGAGAGGACGCTCGCCGCCACCACGTCGTTCTTCGTCACCAGCTGCTCGACGTGCGGGTCGAGCGGGCCGGAGTTGCCGATGCAGGTGGTGCATCCGTATCCGACGGTGGTGAAGCCGAGCTTGTCCAGGTAGGGCTGCAGCCCGGTCTTCTCCAGGTAGCGGGAGACGACGCGCGATCCGGGCGCGAGCGAGGTCTTGACCTCTGGGCGGATGTGCAGCCCCTTCTCGACCGCCTTCTTGGCGAGAATGCCGGCGGCCAGCATCACGGACGGGTTGCTGGTGTTCGTGCACGATGTGATGGCGGCGATGAGCACGTCCCCGTGCCCGACGTCCACCGGCATCTTCATCTCGTGCACTTCCTGCGTGGGGACGCGGTCCGGCGTGGGCCGGTTGGTGATCATCTCCGCTTCGGTCAGCGGGTTCGTGTCCTTGGTGGTGACGCTGTTGTGGGCCAGCTTGGGAATGCTGTCGGGATCCTGCTTGCCGCCGCCCGCCACGTGCTCGACCGGAGGCGGCTCCACGACCTGCTGGTAGCGCTTGCCGACCTCGTCTCTGGCCTTGCCGTAGCCGGTCGGCGCGGGGTCCTGGAGGATCTTGGAGAAGGCCTCCTTCAGCTTGGGCAGCTCGATGCGGTCCTGGGGGCGCTTGGGTCCGGCCACGCTGGGTCGCACGCTACCGAGATCGAGCTCGAGGACCTGCGTGTAGTCGCACTGGCCCTTCTTCGGGATCCCGAACATCTGCTGCGCCTGGAAGTAGGCGCGCATCGCGTCCACCTTGTCCTTCGCGCGGCCGGTCGCGAGCATGTACTGGCAGGAGAGCTCGTCGACCGGGAAATACCCAATGGTCGCCCCGTACTCGGGCGCCATGTTCGCGATCGTCGCCCGCTCCGGCACCGGAAGGCTGGCCGCTCCTTCGCCGAAGAACTCGACGAACTTGCCCACCACCTTCGCCTTGCGCAGCATCTCCGTGACGGTGAGCACCAGGTCGGTGGCCGTCACGCCGGCGCGCACCGCGCCAGAGAGATGGACGCCGACGACGTCGGGCGTGAGGAAGTACGCCGGCTGGCCGAGCATGGCCGCCTCGGCCTCGATGCCGCCGACGCCGTAGGCGACGACGCCCAGGCCGTTGATCATCGTCGTGTGCGAGTCGGTGCCGACGAGCGAGTCCGGATAGTAGACGCCGCCCCGTTCGTGGACGCCGGGAGAGAGGTATTCGAGGTTGACCTGGTGCACGATTCCCATCCCGGGCGGCACGATCTGCAGCCCGTGGAAGGCGCTCATTCCCCACTTGAGGAATTCGTACCGGGCGCGATTGCGGGTGAACTCGATGCGCATGTTCAGCTGGAGCGCGTTCGGCACCTTGGCGAAGTCCACCTGCACCGAGTGATCGATCACCAGGTCGACCGGCACCAGCGGCTCGATCAGGCTCGGCGGCTTCGCCGCCTTCTTCACGGCGCCCCGCATCGCCGCGAGATCGACCACCAGGGGAACGCCGGTGAAGTCCTGCAGGAGCACGCGGGAGACCACGAAGGGGATCTCCTCCGTCCGCTCTGCTGCCGGCTGCCAGGATGCGAGCGCACGGATGTCCGGCTCCCGGACCCGCTTGCCGTCCAGGTTCCGCAGCAGCGATTCGAGGATGATGCGCAGGCTGACCGGCAGCCGCGAGATCTTGCCGAAGCCCTGCCTCTCCACTTCCGGCAGCGAATAGAACGATCCGTGGCTGAAGCTCTGTTTGAAGTCCATGGCGGCGCTCATATAGGCGATCTAACCGGCCGCTGCTACTCCCGCAGGGGAAGGGCGCGCCCGAGACGGCTTGACGCGGCCGCGGCCTCGGAGTGTTCTCACCCCCGCCGAGGGAGTCCCGATGGATTTCTCCATTTCCGAGCGAGCGCAGCAGTTGCGAAACCGGGCGCGGGAGTTCGTGCGCCGGTACGTGATCCCGCTGGAGGCGCGGCTCACGGGATCCTGGAAGGAACTGGAGCCTGCGCTGCAGCAGGCGCGCGCCACGGCGAAATCGCTCGGGCTCTGGGTTCCCGATCTAGGCGTGCCCCTCGAGGAGTTCGCCATGCTCTCCGAGGAGTTGGGGCGAAGCCCGCTCGGTCACTACTGCGTCAACGCGCAGGCGCCCGACATCGGGAACATGGAGCTCCTCGAGCTGGCGGGTAGCGAGGAGCAAAAGGAGCGCTGGCTGCGGCCGCTTCGGGCTGGCGAGATCCGCAGCTGCTTCTCGATGACCGAGCCGGAGCGGGCGGGCTCGAATCCCACCTGGATGGATACCCGCGCGGTCCTCGAAGACGGGCACTGGACCATCGACGGGCACAAGTGGTTCACCTCCGCCGCCGACGGCGCGGCCTTCGCCGTGGTGATGGCGGTCACCGATCCGGAGGCACCGCCGCATCTGCGCGCCTCGATGATCATCGTGCCCTGCGACACTCCCGGATTCGAGCGGGTGCGGAACATTCCCGTGATGGGTCACGCCGGGGAAGGGTGGCCGACGCATGCCGAGATCCGCTACACGCGTTGCCGGGTCCCGAAGGAGAACCTGCTCGGCGGCCGCGGCGCCGGCTTCGCGCTGGCGCAGGAGCGCCTCGGTCCGGGGCGGATCCACCATTGCATGCGCTGGATCGGCATCTGCGAGCGCGCGTTCGAGATGATGTGCCGGCACGCGGCCGAGCGGGAGCTGGCGCCGGGCAAGCCGCTGGCGACGCGGCAGACCGTTCAGCAGTGGATCGCCGACAGCCGCGCTGAAATCGACGCTGCAAGGCTGATGGTCCTGCACGCGGCCTGGAAGATGGAGCGAGTCGGGCAGCGCGAGGCGCGGGTGGAGATCTCGACGATCAAGTTCTTCGTCGCGAACGTCCTTCAAGAGGTGCTCGACCGGGCAGTGCAGGCGCACGGGGCCCTCGGCGTCACCGACGACACGCCGCTTGCGTTCTGGTACCGCCACGAGCGCGCCGCCCGCATCTACGACGGCCCGGACGAGGTGCACAGGGCGGTCGTCGCGCGCAGGGTGCTGCGCGGGTTCGGGGTGGAGATCAAGTGATCGAGGACGCGCCCAGGACCGTCCGATCCGGCGAGGAGCTGGATCTGGTCCGGCTGGCCAACTTCCTGCGCTCGCAGGGGCTTCCCTCGGACGGGCTTTCGCAGGAGCAATTTCCCAAGGGGCATTCGAATCTCACCTACCTGGTGCGCGCGGGCGGCCGCGAGTTCGTCCTGAGGCGGCCTCCGTTCGGGAGCAAGGTACGCAGCGCGCACGACATGGGCCGCGAGGCGAGGATCCTTCTCAAGCTGCAGCCTGCATTTCCGCTGGCGCCCCGGGTAGTCGCGCTCTGCGACGACCTGTCCGTGCTCGGGGTGCCGTTCTATCTGATGGAGCGCCTGCACGGCGTCATCCTGCGTGGCCCCGAGCCGCGGGGGATCGCCTTGTCGCCGGAGCAGGCTCGCGCGGTCGGCGTGTCGTTCGCGCGTACGCTGGCGGCGCTGCATGCCGTGGACTTCCGGGCGGCAGGGCTGGAGGGCAAACCCGAGGGGTACGTGCGACGGCAAGTAGAGGGATGGACGAAACGCTGGCAAGACGCGCGGACAGAGGACGTTCCCGAGATGGAAGCGATCGCGCGATGGCTCGCCGAGCGGATGCCGCCGGAGAGGGGAGCGGCGTTCATCCACAATGATTTCAAGTACGACAACCTGGTGCTCGACCCGGCGGACCTCACGCGGGTGCTCGGCGTCCTGGACTGGGAGATGTCCACGGTCGGCGACCCGCTGATGGATCTCGGTACTGTCCTCGGTTACTGGGTAGAGGAGGGTGATCCGGACGCGCTCAAGGCCCTCGCCTTCGGGCCGACCTTCCTTCCCGGCAGCCTGACGCGGGCGCAATTGGTGGAGGAGTACGCGCGCGCCTCGGGACGGGAGCCGCCGCGGGTACTGTTCTACTCCTGCTTCGGGCTCTTCAAGATCGCGGTGATCGTCCAGCAGATTTACAAGCGGTACGTGGAAGGGCTCACCAAGGACGAACGATTCGCGGCGCTGGGCAAAGGGGTACGGATCCTGGGACACTCCGCAGTCGAGGCGGCGGGCCGCGGAAGGTTCTAGATGTGGGGACACAATACGCAACCCCCCATGCCAACTCCAGATCGGCACGAGAGTTGCGTATTGTGTCCCCGATTCTTCGTCTTGCGTTTCCGCACGACCGGTCGTACTGTCGGACCCGTGGCGAAGGGCAGCGAGACACGAGACCGCATCCTCGACACCGCTTTCCGGCTCGCGGCTCGCGAAGGCCTCGACGGGCTCAGTCTGGCAGCCCTGGCAGGCAAGCTCGGCCTCTCCAAGAGCGGCCTCTTCGCCCATTTCGATTCGAAGGAAGAGCTGCAGCTCGAGATGCTGCGGGTCGCTTCCGAACGCTTCGTCGACAAGGTCATGCGGCCGGCGTTCAAGCAGGCGCGCGGCCTGCCGCGGGTGCGCGCGCTCTTCGAGAACTGGCGGCGCTGGGCCACGGATCCTTCGCTGCCGGGCGGGTGCGTCTTCGTGGCTGCCGCGGCGGAGCTCGACGATCGCGATGGGCCGGTGCGGGCGTACGTGGTCTCACAGCAGCGGGGCCTTTTGCAGGCCATCGCCCGCACGGCGAAGCTGGCCGTCGAGGTCGGCCATTTCCGCCGCGATCTCGACGTCGAGCAGTTCGCGTTCGAGTTCCTTGCCATCTATCTCGCCTTCCACCACGCGCAGCGGCTGCTTCGCGATCCGCGCGCCGAGCAGCGGGCGCGGCGCGCTTACACGCGCCTGGTGGACGACGCCGCAGTCCGTCACTGACAGAGGAGGAAAGCGATGACGCCGAGAAGCCTCGAGCAGCTGAATAAAAGCACGACCGGTCGTATCGTGAACGCGGGGATGCGGTTCCTGGACTCGGTCGCGCCGGCCGCCGCGCAGCGGCTCGCCTTCGACTGGTTCGGTAGACCTCGCCGCCGCGTGGGGCGGCCAGCCATCGGCGCGCATCGGTTCCGGCTGACGGGCGATGGTCCGGAGCTCGCCGTCTGGGACTGGGGCGACGGACCGACGGTGCTGCTGGTGCACGGCTGGAACGGGAACGCAGCTCAGCTCGCCGGGCTGGTGCCACCGCTCTTGCGCGCGGGCTACTACGTCGCTGCGCCGGATCTGCCGGCGCACGGGGCGTCGGCCGGCACGCACACGAACGTGCGCGCGATGGCCGATGCATTGCTGAGGCTCGGCCGCAGGGTGGGACCGGTGCATGCCGTCATCGCTCACTCCCTCGGCGCCGCAGCCTCCGTCATCGCGCTCGCCGAGGGCCTTGGCGCCAGGCGCGCGGTCCTGATCGCGCCGCCTGCCGACCTGCCGCGCTACGCCCGGCAGTTCGCGCGCGCGGTCGGTCTCTCGCCGCGTTCGACGTCCGGTCTGGTGGCGCGCCTCGACGTGGCGCTCGGCGGGCGCGAGTCGTTCGATCTCCTCCGGTTGGCTCCGTCGCAAAGGGCGCGCACGCTCGTCCTCCACGACCCCGCCGATCGCGAGGTCCCGCTGGCCGACGCCCAGGCCCTCGCCCGGGCCTGGCCCGGGGCCCGACTGGAGATGCTCGAGGGCGCCGGCCACACGCGCGCGCTGCGGCATCCGGACGTGATCTCGCGCGCGGTCGGCTTCGTGACCGATCCGGCGCTGGCGCTCAGCGCGTGAGCGGGCCGGTCTTGGCCTTCGCCGCCCGAAGGTAGTCGGAAGGCGCGAGCAGGACCTGCGTGCCGCGCACGCCCGCCGATACCGAGATCACATCGAACAGCTCGATGGTCTCGTCCGCGTACGCCGGATGGTCCTTGCGCGCCCCGAGCACGGTCACGCCGCCCCGGATGTAGCCGGTGAGCGGTTGCACCTCGCGCAGCGCGACCATCTCCACGCTGCGATCGCCGGAGAGCCGCGCCGCGGCCTTGAAGTCGAGCGCCGCGCCGGCCGGCACCACCGCGAAGAGGACGCCGCTGCGGTCTCCGCGGCAAACCAGCGTCTTGAACACCTGCTCGGGCGGCAGCCCCACCTTGCGCGCTACGGACTCGGCCGAGAGGTCCTCCTCGTCGACGTCGTACTCGCGCAGCTCGTAGCGGATCCCGAGCGCGTCGAGGATCCGCGCGGCGTTGGTCTTCACTGGAACAGATTTCATAACCTGCTTGCGAGACTTTGCGCTCAAGAGTAGCCGCTAACCGGCCTTCGGCCGGCGCGGCTAGATGGACGCTTCCCAGAAGCTGCCTGCCGGCGCGCCCGCGTCGCCGAGCGCCGTCCGGGCCTGGTCGCGGGCTGCCTCCAGCAACCGGGAGTGCCGGGCATAAAGGGCTGCGTCCGCAGCTCCGGCCGCGACCGCCGCGACGAGCTCCACCGCCGCTGCGCGCAGGAACGCCTGCAGCAGCGGCACCGCGGTGGCGATCGCGAGCGACTCACCGAGGGCGCGGAGCAGATCGACCCGCGCCTGCTCCAGCTCGCTTGCCCCCCCGGTGCCGTCCCGGGCCGCAACGAACGCCCGCAAGAAGACTTCCAGCGCCTGCCGCATCTTCTCGCGCTCGGCAGCCGTGGCGGCTTTTTCAGGGGACAGCCTTCCGACCAGCTTTTCCGTCAACTGCCCCGTGACGCTCGCGCTCACCGGCTTGCCCGCGTACCCGTACGCTATCGCTGCGCGGATGCGACCCATCGCGCCTCGGTGAAGCGTCGTCACTCCTGCGGAATTCGACGTCATGTGCTTCAGGGCTCCTCGCACCTGCTGCAAATCCCAGTCGGCCGGCATCTCCACGGGCTGCACCACCGTGCGCCGCGTCCCACCCTGGTTCACCACCTCGTCATCCACCACCACGAACGCCGTGAAACGGGTGAGAACGGTGTGCCGGATCGAGAGCGCGACGATCTCCTTCTTCACGGCTTCCGAGCGCGAAGCGCGGAACTGGTCCTCGAGGTCGACGATGCGAGCCCGTGCCCAGAGATGATCGATGGCCGCGAGCGGCGCCTCGCGCGCCTCGAGCTCCTGGTCGAACTGGCTGCCGTCGGCGAAGCGGCCCGTGATCTTCACCCGCCGGCCGCCGAGGCGGAAGAATGCCGCCGCCGCGCGACCCGCGAACAAGTCCGGGATCCTTGCCGGCGCCAGCTCGGTCACCTCGCCATCGATGTGCAGGTCGGTGACCAGAGGCGTGCCGATCTCGCGACCCACGGACTGCAGCGCCTCCTCGAGCCGCGCTCCCGGCTCGACGAACGTGCTGGTACCGCCGCCGAGCGCGGCGAGCCGGCGCAAGAATCCGTCGTTCACCGCGGTGTCGATACCGACCGTGAACACGCGCGCATCGCCCAGCTCGGCCTGGAGGCGCTTGAGCACGCTCGACTCGTCGCCCACCTGTCCATCCGTGAGCAGCACGACCACCGGCGCCCGCCCGGCGCTCTCGCCGCGGCTGCGCAGCTGCTGGAGCGCTTCGCGCATCGCGAGATCGAGCTCCGTTCCTCCGCGCGCCTCGATCGACCGCAGCCACTTCT
>WNFT01001386.1_pt1 | contig 21393 bp, 18 predicted proteins | sample 5400191 | NCBI WGS metagenome assembly WNFT01 (sample SAMN13153359, study PRJNA577476) | soil metagenome | isolation source: 80 cm saprolite under Madrone tree | place: USA:California | collected 2016-06-14 | reverse complement strand
GATTCGCTGAAACAAAAGCGCGTTATTGCGATGGACATTGGGGCGATGGTGGCGGGTGCGAAATTCCGTGGCGAATTCGAAGATCGCCTGAAAGCGTTTTTAAAAGAAGTGACCGATTCGCAGGGCCAGATCATTTTGTTCATCGACGAATTGCACACCATCGTTGGCGCCGGTGCAGCCGAAGGCTCGGTGGACGCGTCGAACATGCTCAAGCCGATGCTGGCGCGCGGCGAGTTGCGCACCATCGGCGCGACCACGCTCGATGAATACCGGAAATACATCGAGAAAGATGCGGCACTGGAGCGGCGCTTTCAGCCGGTTATGGTGGATGAGCCGAGCGTGGAAGACACGATCGCCATTCTGCGCGGACTAAAAGAACGCTACGAAGTGCATCACGGTGTGCGCATCACCGACGCAGCCCTGGTCGCGGCCGCAGTGCTTTCCCATCGCTACATCAGCGACCGCTTCCTTCCAGATAAAGCGATCGATCTCGTCGATGAAGCGGCGTCGCGTTTGAAGATCGAGCTCGATTCCATGCCGACCGAGATCGACGTGATCGAGCGCGAAATCATGCAGCACGAGATGGAGCGGCAGGCGCTCAAGAAAGAAAAGGATCCGGCGAGCAAAGAGCGCTTGAAGAAACTCGAGAAGGAATTGGCCGAGCTAAAGGAAAAATCGTCCGCGCTCAAAGCTGAATGGCAAAAAGAGAAAGCCGTCATCGAAGAACAGCGGAAATGGAAAGAACAGCTTGATGCATTACGCACTGAACTGGAGCGCGCGCAGCGCCGTGGCGAGTTGGCCAAGGCGAGTGAGATTCAGTACGGTAAAATTCCGGAGCTGGAAAGGAAGCTCGCGGATCTTGAGCAGGGGAGCGCACTCACCGAAGAAGATATCGCCGAAGTCGTCTCGAGTTGGACGCACATTCCGGTCTCCCGCTTGCAGGAAGGCGAGCGAGAAAAGCTGATCAAACTCGAAGCGCATTTGCACCAGCGCGTGGTTGGGCAGGACGAAGCGATTAAGGCCGTTTCGAACGCGGTGCGCCGCGCCCGGGCTGGTTTGCAGGATCCAAATCGTCCGATCGGCTCATTTATTTTTCGTGGACCAACCGGTGTCGGCAAAACGGAATTGTCGCGCGCGCTCGCGGAATTTCTGTTCGACGACGAGAACGCCATGATTCGAATCGACATGAGCGAGTACATGGAGAAACACACCGTCGCGCGATTGATCGGCGCACCGCCCGGTTATGTCGGTTATGAAGAAGGCGGGCAATTGAGCGAAGCCGTCCGGCGCAAGCCGTATTCAGTGATTCTTTTCGATGAAATCGAAAAAGCGCATCACGACGTTTTCAACGTGCTCCTGCAAGTGCTCGACGACGGCCGAATCACGGACGGGCAGGGGAGGACCGTTGATTTCAAGAACACAGTTATCATCATGACCTCGAACATCGGCTCGCAATTCATCAGCGAGGAGGAATCGCGGGAAGCCCGCTCGCGCCTGGTCATGGACGCGTTGCGCGCGCATTTTCGTCCCGAATTTCTCAACCGCGTCGATGAAATCATCATCTTCGATCGATTGAGCGAAGACGATCTCAAGCAGATTGTTGAGATTCAGCTCCGCCGCCTGACGAAACGGCTCGAGCAACAAAAGATCACGCTCGATCTTTCCGATTCGGCCAAGGAACTGATTGCGCGCGAAGGTTACGATCCCGTTTATGGCGCACGCCCGTTGAAGCGCACGATCCAAAAAGAAATTCTCGACCCGCTCAGCATCGACATCCTCGAAGGGAAAGTCCGCGAAGGTCAAACCGTCCATGTCGATGCCAAAAACGGCGCGCTCGAATTCAAGGCGTAAGACAGGCGTCCCGCCTGTCAGGGCAGACATGCCTCTGGCATGTCGAATGAAACGACAGGCTCGCCACAGGACGAGTCCGTCCGATTGGCGGACTGGAAGCCCGTCTACCCTGACAGCCGGGACAGCTGTCTTCCGTATGTCGATGGAATGAATGGCCGCGTCTAACGAATCGAATACAGCGCGGCCGCGTTAAACAAACTGGACCCTCTGTCAGACAAAAGCAAAAAGCAGATTCTGCGGAAGATCGATCGAGTCGAGTCAGGATTGCGCCGCAATCTGGTTGGCAATTTAGACATGCCCCGCGACTACACGCGCGATCTGGGGCAGCGCACGCGTCTCGCGTGTTGGCGAGCGCGTCCTCGCGATCGCGAACTTTCCCTCTGAGTTCTCGTCGCCCAGCACTAACGAAATCCAGGGAAAAGCCTGTTTCGACGAGCCGCCGAAACCAGGTCGCCGCGGCGACCGCTACCTAGACAGCCGGTCGCACGTCGCGCCGCGTTTGTTAGTGAGGAGCCGATGAAAGCAACATCAAATCAAATAAGCGCGAACGCAGCTTCCCGTTTCTGCGAGTGAACGAGCGCGCGCGCAAGCCGCACAAGCAGCGCGGCCACCGCTCCTCGCAATCTTCCTAGTTCAGCCCGTACACTTCGACCAGGGCGACTCCGATCGTGTTGTTTTTGCCGCGCACGATGGCTGTGTAATTTCCTGGTGCAAGTGTGCTGACGATGGCGCTCTCCCGATCATCAGTGGGCGCTAACCCAGTGGCTTCAATCTCGGCCTCTTGACTGTCTCTCCAGTTGTCGTCAAAGGCGATGACTGCGCCAGTCGCATCATGCAGCTCCAATGTCGGATCGAGCAGGGGATTAGTGATGCCCTGCTGGGCCAGACTGGGGCCAATGGCGCGTACGATCACGTTCTTTTGCCCGGAGCCTGTGATGATCAAGCCTCCAATCATGACGTTGTCGCCAGTCTGCACCAGCGCGCGGGTGGAGATGTTGCCCAGTTTGGAACCAGCCGTCAGGTCCAGGTCATAGCTTTCCACCAGCCCTATGCCAGTTCCGTTATTTACGCCGCGCACGATGGCGGTGTAATTGCCGGGATTTAAACTCGTCAGGATGGCTGACTCAAGGTTGTTAGTCGGCGCCAGACCGCTGTCGATGATCTCCTGCCTGTTCGGCGCATCCATCCAGTTGTCATTGAAAGCGATCACCGCGTCGGTGTGATCGTGCAGCTCCAGCGTCGGATTTTGCAGCGGATTGGCGATGCCATGATTGACCAGACTGGGCCCAATCGCGCGCAAGATCACCTCTTTCTGCCCGCTGCCAGTAATGATAAGTCCGCCGATCACGACATTGTCGCCGGTCTGGACAAACGCGCGCGTGGAAATGTTACCAAACTGCGCCGGCGAGGGTGGTTGAGCGCAGTATCTCCCGCCGCTGTCCAACGGTGGCAAGTCGGAATTTCCTCCCCAGACGATCATTTCACTGCCGGTCCAAACTGCGGTGTGCAAGACTCGGCCGCCGGGCGCGTCGGTAGTGCTGGTGGCTCTCCAACTATTGGTGGTTGGATTGTATCTCCCGCCGGTGCTCGAAGTGTTGCCGGCGTCAGAACCTCCGCTCCAGACGATCATTTCACTGGCCGGTCCAGACCGCCGTGTGATAGGCTCGTGCAGTGGGCGCGTTGGCCGTGCTGGTGGCTGTCCAGCTATCCGTGCCCGGATTGTATCTCCCGCCAGTGTCAAAATCGCCTGCGTCACCCACTCCGCCCCAGACGACCATCTCGCTGCCGGTCCAGACTGCTGTGTGACGCTCTCGGGCAGTGGGCGCGTTGGTGGTACTAGTAGCTATCCAACTATCCATGCCCGGATTGTATCTCCCGCCAGTGTTCAAACTGTTGGTGCCATTGAGTCCACCCCACACAATCATTTCGCTGCCGGTCCAGACTGCTGTGTGAAGCTCTCGGCCAGATGGCGCGTTGGTGGTACTAGTAGCTGTCCAACTATCCGTGTCCGGATTGTATCTCCCGCCAGTGTTAGGATAGCCCGACCCATCATATCCGCCCCAGATGATCATTTCACTGCTGGTCCACACTGCCGTGTGAGCATATCGTGCAGTAGGCGCGTTGGTGTTGCTGGTAGCTGTCCAACTATCAGTGCCTGGATCATATCTCCCTCCCGTGTTGCCGTTACCACCCCAGACGATCATCTCAGTGCCGGTCCACACTGCAGTGTGCAAGCTTCGTGGGGAGGGCGCGCCGGAGACGCTCGTGGCTATCCAACTATCAGTGCCGGGATTGTATCTGCCGCCGGTGTTCAAATCAGTGCCGACGTTGATACTATGTCCGCCCCAGATAATCATTTCACTGCCGGTCCACACTGCCGTGTGAAGGTTTCGGGCAATGGGCGCGCTGGCGACGCTGGTGGCTGTCCAACTATCCGTGCCTGGATTGTATCTTCCGCCGGTGTTGAAACTATATCCATCCAAAGTATCTCCACCCCAGACGATCATTTCACTGCCGGTCCACACTGCCGTGTGCGAAGATCGGGCAGTCGGCGCGTTGGTCGTGTTGGTAGCAGTCCAACTATCCGTGCCTGGATTGTATCTCCCGCCAGTGTTCAGATAGCTCGGGTACGTCGACCCATCATATCCGCCCCAGACGATCATTTCACTGCCGGTCCACACTGCCGGGTGCAACGTTCGGCCCTCGGGCGCGTTGGTGGCGCTGGTGGCTATCCAACTATTCGTGCCGGGATTGTATCTCCCGCCGGTGTTCAAAGAGGTGGCAATGAAATTGCGTCCCCCCCAGACAATCATTTCACTGCCGCTCCACACTGCCGTGTGACCTGATCGCGCAGAGGGCGCGTTGGTGGTGCTGGTGGCTATCCAACTATTCGTGCCGGGATTGTACTTTCCACCGGTGTTCAAATAGCTGCCTTCATATCCGCCCCAGACGATCATTTCACTGCCGGTCCAAACCGCTGCGTGCGAGGAACGAGCAGTGGGCGCGTTGGCGGTGCTGGTGGCTGTCCAACTGTCGGTGCTGGGATCATATCTTCCGCCAGTGTTCAAATAGCTGCTGCCGTCATATCCACCCCAGATGATCATTTCGCTGCCAGTCCAGACCGCTGTGTGAAAATATCGGCCAGAGGGCGCGCTGGTGGTGCTCGTGGCTGTCCAACTATCAGTGCCAGGATTGTATCTCCCGCCGGTGTTAGTAGGCGGTGATCCACCCCAGACTATCATTTCGCTGCCGGTCCACACTGCCGTGTGATGCGCTCGTGCAGAGGGCGCGTCCGGTAGTGCTAGTGGTTGTCCACGTGTCCGTGCTGGGATTGTATCTCGCGCCTGTGTTTGAGGCGCCCGAGGGACCAGATCCACCCCAGACGATCATTTCACTGCCGGTCCAGACCGCCGTGTGATTGTATCGGCCAGTGGGAGTGTCGATGGAGGTAGCTGCCCACGTATCATCGGTGCATCCGTTCGCCCCATCCGATATTGCAGGAAGCGTATAGTCACCAGTCGTCGCCATCACTACCTTAGGCATCTGGTTTTCCGCTCTAGCTTTCCAGGACTCCAACGGCTCCTTGCGCCATTCAACCGTGGCGAGCCTCAAGCGGTCCTTGGTTCTCTTAACTACTGCCGTCGCGTAGTAACGCCCCTCATCTTCCTGTAACGGACTCAGTACTCCGGCTTTGATCTGCGTCGTCGGTACGCTTGATGTTCGCGCCGTATCATTTTTGGCGCCGTCAAACATTGCGGACAGTTTTTGCACGTTTTCGCCCCACTCGCGGCTGTTCATCTTCACGCTGGGTTCAGCACCGCGGTTATCTTCGTCGTCTTGGGCGTTGTCGCTTCTGACCAATTCGATTTCACTGTACTTCCCGCTGGTCTGTTTCATCTGCCTAACGGTGTAATGCGCCCGCAGATCAGCCTCTGCCCGCCGCCTCAGCTCGCCGTGAAATCTTTGGTCGTGGGCGTAGAAGTTTGCTACCAAACGTTCCGATAGCGCCGGCCTTGCCAGACACTCGGCGATGACAAAGGGATCGTTCCCGAGCGCTTCAAAGAGTTCGTGCAGCACCTCGGGCTGCTTGGTGTGCTGCGCCATGCGCTCCATCTCAGCCTGCAATTGCTCAGCACTAAGCGGCTGCTGCCAGTAATCCTCCAGCGCTTCAGAGTTGCGCAGATAATCTTCGACTTTCTTTTCCAGCTGCGACGAAGACATCACTTCGTCGAGCGAAGGCTTGGGATCGGGGCTCTCTTTTGGCCAAATGCGGTGACGCCAGTAAACTTCTTCAATCGCTCGCTGATAAGCGACGCGATCAGCGAGAGTCAGCATCGCGCGTTGCGGCGCAGACTTCGTGGCCGTGCCGAGGGAACCTAACCGCGATGACAGGTCCGGCGATCTGTTCGGCAAATTAAAAGCCGACGTAAGAGCGACAACGCAGACAAGAAAAAGGAGCGCGGCTGCCGCGTTGCGAATTCTGTTCGTCACAGGTGTGAGGAGTTTGCCAGAACCTATTTACTCGTCCAGCACAAAAACCGCTCATTCGGCGCAAGAGCTTTGAACTGTTCAATCATTTCCGTGGAGCTCATACTAAGAATCGTTGCAAGTCACATCCTTGAAGGCAAAGTCCGCGAGGGCCAAACACTCTATGTCGATGCGAACACGGCGCTCATTACACACAATAATCATCGCACTCCTAGTTTCGGTCGTCGGACAGACTTGGATGAGCGAACATAAAGACAACGATGGTGACAGCTTTCGCGTGCGCTGCGGCGACAAGGAATTCAGAGCGCGGCTCTATTTTGTGGACGCGCCCGAAACCACTCTTACCTACGCCGAACGCACGCGTGAACAGAGCTTACATTTTGGCATCACCCTCGATGAGACGATGGTGGATCGGCCGCTCCGTCGGACGATGCTAAATAAATTGCGGCTCAGCCGCCTATTTTGACATCGAGCTGAGTGTTCAGGCGTATTGAAAATCACAAGAGAGCCGTAGAGATGCCGGCCATTTAGGTCCGGCAAATCGGCTGCCTTCGGTTAAAGGCCAGACGATTCGCGCGGATGCAAAGCATCGGGTAATCGAACTTCGTTCGCGCTAGAGTTTTGATCAGCGATTCGCTAAGAGATCGACATTCGAAGCCAGGTGAGCGCATCCTTCGTGCGTCGAACGGCATGAGAATTCATCTTTACGCGCTGAACTGGAACGAAGAGTTAATCGTTCCTTTCTTTCTGCGCCATTATGAACCCCTCGTAGATCGCATGGTGATCTACGACGACGGATCTGACGACCGGTCATTAGAACTGCTGGCTGCATCTCCGAAGGTAGAGTTGAGACGATTTGCCGTTCACGGCGATTCCTTCGTCCTCAGCGCACTCGCACAATACAATCATGTTTGGAAAGAAAGCCGCAGTCAGGCCGATTGGGTCATTGTCTGTAATCTCGACGAACATTTTTATCATCCTCGCTTCCGCGATTATCTAGAGCAATGCCGTCGCGATCGAATCACGATCATCAAAGCGAAAGGGTATCAAATGGTGAGCCGCGAAATGCCGCCACCCGATGCTGTTCTGGCGGAAGTAATTGGCAGCGGCGTGCCTTGGCATCGGCTCGATAAGACGGCAATTTTCAATCCCAATGCGATCGAAGAAATCCACTTCGCCCCTGGTCGCCACAACTGCCAGCCTGAGGGAATCGTCATTTATCCGCCAGAGATCGAGGTCAAAATGCTCCACTATAAATATCTCGGTTTGGATTATCTGATTGAGCGTTCCGCGGAACTTGGAGCCCGCATGCGGCCGGCTGACCGGCGGCTGCACTACGGACATCAATACGATCGATCTCCGGATGCGATCCGCCAGCATTTCCAGGAGATGTCGCGCCGGGTCGTGCCGGTAGTTGCAGAGGAAGCGGAGGTCTACCGATGACGACTTCCGGTGCGAGCATCGAAGGCGTGCATATTCAGCCGCTCAAACTATTGCCCAACGACCGTGGCCGACTGATGGAAATCCAGCAGGCGGACGACCCGAACTTCCCCGGCTTCGGTCAAGCCTACATCACCTCGACTTATCCGGGCGTGGTCAAGGCATGGTATCGACATCACCGTCAGATCGATCAAATCGCAGTGGTCTGCGGTCTGCTGCGGTTGGTCCTCTATGATCCGCGCGAAAGCTCGAAGACTGCGGGATTGATCAATGAAATTTATCTCGGTGAACTAGCGCCCAAGCTGGTTCTCATCCCCCCGGGAATCTGGCACGGCTTTCGCGCCATCGGCACTCGCGAAGCTTTCGCTCTGCACCTCAACTCGCTGCCTTTTTCAGCCGAGCATCCGGACGAGGATCGCTTGCCCCCGGATGATCCGAGCATCCCGTTTCAATGGTGACTTCATCCGGCCATGAGCATGGCAAATTGGTTTGCAATTCGAGGATATGGAACAGTTGGTCCTTTGCTTGATCACTAACGACCCGGATCTCGGCCAGGCCGCAGAGGAAGCCGGCATCGATCGGATTATGATCGATTTGGAAACCCGGGGGAAGGCGGCCCGGCAGAGAGGCGAAGGACTCTTTCTCTCGGATCATCAGCGACGCGATGTCGAGGCAATGCGCAAGAGGTTGCCTCACGCGCAGTTGATGGTTCGCATCAATTGCCTTTACGCCGGGACTGAAGAGGAGGTGCGCTTTGTCGCCGCAGCCGGCGCCGATTTGGTGATGTTGCCGATGTTTAGCACAATCAGCGAAGCAAACTTGTTTCTTCAAATGAGCCGCGCTCGGCAGATTCGAAATTGCCTCCTGGTGGAAACTTCCGGCGCGATTCAAGTCATCGAGCAACTGGCATTGGGTGAAGGCATCGATGAGTTGCATTTCGGACTAAATGACCTTCGGCTTTCCATGCGGCGCACTTCGATTTTTGACTTTTTCATCGACGGCACGCTCGATCGGCTGGCTGTCACGGCACAGAAAACAAAATTGCCATTCGGCTGTGGCGGATTGGCCCGTCTTTCTGACGGGCGGCTGCCGGTCCGACCGGATTTGATCGTTGCGCAACAGGCGCGACTGCATGTGAATCGAGCGCTGCTTGGACGTAGTTTCCGCTGTTTTTTCGAAGGGGATCGCACGAATTGGCGTCTGCTCGAAAAAGAAGTAGAAAACTTGCGCGCCCGATATCGCTTCTGGCGATGCGCGTCGGTCTCACAGTTAACCGAAGCGCATGAATTATTGCGGCGCGAGATAAAATCTCGCTCGGCGGCAAAAGAGATCGAAGGCAAACTAGCAAATCGGATCAGGCGAGTATTAAAATCCTCTTTTGCGCTCGCAAACAATTGAACGCCTTGACGTTCATACGTGTCTCACCACTCACCATGATTAAAATCCTCGGAACAGCAGTAGTAGCGACAGCGATGCTGATAGCATCGCCAGCTTTCGCAGGTGGTAAAGCGTGTTGCGCAAAGAATGCCTCCAATCAGACCGCATGCGCCAATTTGGCGAGTCTCAATCTCACGCCCGATCAAAAGGCGAAGATTGAGGCCTGGCAGGCGGAGTGCACGAAGGCGGGATGCACGAAAGAAAGTCGCGCAAGATTCTTGAAGCAGGCGAAAGGAATTCTTTCGGCTGATCAATACGCCAAACTCAAAACAGAGTGCAACAAGTCGGCCAAGAAAACCGAGGCGTAATCGTTCTCTAGCTGCGGGCCTGTCGCCCGCCCGAAGGGCCCGCCAGACCGTGGCCACAACGCCGCGTCAGTCGTCGATCTTTGCGTGGTGGATCGGCCCCGAATGCTTTCGGGGGCGATGCCAAATAATTGCGGCTCAGCCGCCTATTTTAACATCGAGTAAGCCGCCTTCGCAGCGCTACGGCGTGCCAAGGAGACTGCTCGATCCACCTTTATTGCGGCGCGATTTTTTTAGAATCGCGGAGTTGTTGATGATCACGCCATCACGGATGAGAAGGCTGCATTTCCGCTCGCGTGTTTGGTCCTGCCGGGATCGGCTCCGGTGGGATGGGCGCAGATGTCGCGTTTGTAATTGTTGATGTTAGCGCTTGCTCGAGCAGATCGGCGAGGCGCCAGCCGGCTTTGTGCACTTCGTCCCGAACAATTTTCGCTGCCCAGTCGGCGTAGGCCACGTGATCAGACACACTTTTTTCCCGCGCAACTCCCGCGGCCACGACCCGGTCTTCTTCCTGCTGCGCATGGACGTTTGTGAATCGCAATCGCTCGTGCGCTTCACGTGCGATTGGCAAGATTTCATCCGCCCACGCTTCCGCGTAATTTTCCAACGCGACGTTGCGCGGCAATTGCCAGTTGGTGGGTTCTTCGCGCGTGAACTGATCGATTAATAGGCGCTTGGCGCGCTCAGTCTTCTCGTATCTTTCTTCCTTCGACATCGTCAACGGCAGCGATGGTAAGTTCGCCATGACGGCTTCATTGTCCCAAAATGGGTGCAGCTTCAACGCGCGATGCGTCATCTCTTCCGGCGTTCGAGTCTTGAGGTGAAGCGCGAATGTGTTGCCGCCTTCATCTTCCAGACCCGGTTTGCCTCTGTCCGGATCGACGATGTGGCCCGACTCATCAAAATATTCGGCGCCAACATGCAGTGGCTGATGAATGTCGCCCACGTAGTGAGCGAGCAAAATCACTGCGACCGGTTTCGTGATCTTGCGCGGATTGTTCTCTGGCGTTTCACCCTGCAAAACCGCGATGCAGTAATTGATCATATGCACGATGTCCCATTTGCTGCGCCCCGTTTTGCCGCCCGAATATTTCGCCGCGTTCAGCACCGGCACGTCGGTGTAGTGAAACCAATGATGCGATGGAATCGCTGAATTCAAATCGTGCGTCGGTAGATTCGCCCGCCAGAAATCGCGCAGTTGCTTGTCGATCTTTGGATGATCCGAATAATGAGGAAAGGCGGCGGGACCAGCGACGCCGTTTTTATCCCAATCTCTGATTTCGTCGGCAATGACCGATGCTTTTTCGAGCGTGATTCCGTCGAGCAGCGCATTAATCGTGGCGGCCATTGGGGTGTTCGCGAGCAACTTGTCGGCAATTCCACCGACGATTTCATGACCGGTCGGCCCATAAGCAAGTGAACTGCAAACGAACAGAACGATTGCGCCTAACGAAACAAGAATCGATTTTTTCATGTTTGGTTCTCAGATCGAGATTCGGCCGCCAGGGTCGCGCGAATTCCTGCAATGCGCGCGCGCAACTTCTCAAAATGCGACCCTGGCCAGTAAATTCGGCGGCAGCCCGTGCAACGCCGGAAATGTTCATAATGGATTCGTGTGAGCGGCTCGAGCTTCTCCATCACATCGGCTTTCTCTACTTTTTCGAGCAGCGCATTACAACGCAGGCAACGCGTAAATGGAGTGATCACGGAGAAAAGATCAAAGCGCCGCATGACTTCGATGGTTTGTTCAGCCGCGTCTTGGGAGCGCGGATAATAGCCATGTCGCACGACCTTGTGCATGAGCAGCCAGCGATCGCGCGTGAGCAGGGCCCGATTATCAATCTTCATGACAGCGAGCAATTGTCGATCTTGCGCATCCCGATCGTAAACGACATCGAAACCGAGCAGGCGTAGATCGCGCGCCAGTTTTCCGAGATGGCCATCCGCCAGAAAGTTCTTCAAATGGTGCACTTGCAATCGATTTTCAGGGAAAAGCGTAGGCTGCGATCGGACAGGATAAACGTCCACACCTTCATCACGTTCCAAAATGTGAGAGAAATCGACCGGCCGCCCGTTCACTAGAATCAAATCAACCTCGGGATGCGGCACTCCGCACGATTCGATCACGTCTTTAACCGAGACTTTCTCGCCGAGACGGCGTTCGAGAATTTTATTCCCCACTTGCGATTTTAGAAAAAAGGCGAGGTCGCCATGAAAAGTGAGCCGGACCGTGAAGTTCATTTAGCGATTTAGCGAGTGAGCGACGTAAAGATTCAATAAATCACTAACTTACTGAGTCGCTATTTAGTTACTCACCCTGGCCTCCGAGTAGGCGTACTCGAACGTCGTTCCGCGCGGCCGCCCCATGAAACGCCCGGGACCAAGCGGCTCATCTTCACCATAGTAAAGATCGACTTGCCACCGGCGCAGGCCGCCGCCTGTATCGACAATTTTCCAGCGGGTGCTGCCAAAAATCTGCCTCACGGTCGAAGACGGCGTTTCGATGATTGCGCCATGACGTAACCCGCTCTGGCCCGGCTTTGTCGCGGCGGAAAGGCGCGCCACCAGAGCGCCGCCGCCGCCCGTCGGCCTCGATGCGAATGCAAACGAACCTCCGCCGTTGTAACGAATGTAATTGCGCCCGTTCACCGCTGCAGTTATTCGGCCAAAACCTTCCTTTTTCACTGAGCGCAGGAAATCCCGCGGATATGTGCGTCCGTGTAATCCCGGTTTCGTCACCGGCGTCGCATCAAATCCGCGCTCGAAGGTGAAACCCGATTCCATCGGCGTGTAGTAAAGGGTGCAGACGACAAAGTATTCGCCGCTGTGCCCTTGCGGCCGGTGCGCCAGCTTTTCATTTTCGTAGGCGAGACGCTGCACGACTTCCGGCCACGGAATGTCCGCGCGCGTTTGCGCCATAGTCGCCAGCAAACAAAGAGAGAGCGCCGCGGTCATCAATCGCAATGCCAAGTAGAAGCGGCGCCGCCGCCGCCGCTTTCTCCTCTCACCGAGAACGCGACGAAGGCGTCGCCTCCACACCGCTACTCTCCGAAAAAATCGACAGTCGGTCCGCCAAGTAAAATCTGGATCGGCAACTTTTCGCGTTCGTATTCGTAAGGCGGTTGCTTCCACGCGAATGAATCTGGATATAACTTTCGGATGCAGCGAATGATTTCAATGCCTGTTTGAAACGGGCGAAAAATGTCGCGATCGATCACATGCAGTTGCGCGCCGCCGCACATCTCTCCTGCGAATTTGTGAAAGGTCGGCTGGAAATAATTTTCGCGAAAGAAAACACCAGGCAGCTTTAAAATGTTGAGCTCGCGACAAAGCGTTTCTGCATCGATAAATGGCGCGCCGAAAATTTCAAACGGGCGCGTCGTGCCGCGGCCCTCGGAAATATTTGTGCCTTCGATTAAACACATACCGGGATAAACTGCGGCAGTGTCGAGTGTCGGCATGTTGGGGGACGGCATCACCCAGGGCAACCCGGTTTCGTCAAACCACATCGCGCGCGCCCAATTTTTCATGGGCAAGATCGACAATCGACATTTCGGGAAAGCTTCATCACGAAACTGAGTCGCCAGTTCACCGATCGTGCGGCCGTGTCGCACGGGGATCGGATGCATTCCGACAAAAGATTTGTAATTCGACTCGATCAGCGGTCCCTCAGTCGTCATGCCGTTGATCGGATTTGGCCGATCGACCACAACGACTTCGACGGCATGTTTTTCGCAGGCGCGCATGCAGAGATACATCGTCCAGATGAAAGTGTAAAAGCGCGCGCCGACGTCTTGAAGATCGACGAGCAGAACATCGACACCTTGCAGCATTTCTTTCGTTGGCTCGCGATCTTCACCGTAAAGACTGTGAACGGGAATGTGGAGCCGCGGATGCTCGTAACTTTTCCATTCAACCATGTTGTCCTGCGTTTGACCGATGAACCCATGTTGCGGCCCGAAGAATGTGCGAAGCTCGAATAAATCTCCGTTTAGTTGCTCGAGGATATGCGACGTATGTTCGAGCTTTGAAGAAACGGACGCCGGATGGAGCAGCGCGCCGATCTTCGCGCCCCGAAACTTCGCCGGCCATAGTTCGCTGAGATGATCGACTGGAAGTTGAACGGCCACGGGCGCGTTAATCCTGCTCGAAGAGTTTTCTGCGCGCCACGTTTTCGCCTTTCAGGAAAACGATGGACACGGAAGAGAGCGCGCGCACGTCCTGCAACGGATTTCCATCGACGACGAGAAACGACGCTTCCTTCCCGTTCTCGATCGTGCCGATGCGATTGTCGGCGCGCAAGAGTTTGGCGGCGTTATTGGTCGCGGCTTGCAGCGCGACGTCCACTGGAATACCCGCGGCAACCCAGAGCTCAATCTCGTGCTGCACCGTTGGTCCGTGCATGACCAGAAAGTTGCCTGCATCCGAGCCAGTGACGAGCAAGACACCGGCGCGCCAGGCTTTGAGCAGGTTGTTGCTACCGGTTTGGATCGACATCGGATAATGACTGATCCCTTCTCGTAAGGGCTTGAACTGATCGCTGGCGGCAGCTTTCTCCGTTCCGTCGATCAAATCCTTCGGCGTCACTTGTTGAACGAGCGAGCGCTTCAACAATGCTGTGTCGCCTTTGGCGAAATCTGTGAATCCTTCTGCGACGCTCAAGGTCGGATCGTAAGCAATGCCTTTCGTTTTGATTTCCATGATTGTCGCGTCCGGAATTTCGTCGGCAAACGAACCGTGCTCGATCGAGTCTGCGCCGAGCGCGACCGCATCAATCACATCGGCGGCTTTTCCGCAATGAATGGCAACGGGAAGTTTCTTCGTGTGCGCTTCCTCCACGACCGCGCGCAGGATGTTTACATCCATGCGGTTGAACGAATAGCCGGTCACGCCCGATTCAAGCACACCTTTGATTAGATCGACATGCTGCGCGGCTAAGTCGTCCACTTGTTGGCGCGCTTCCTCAGCGCTGTTCGGCGTGCGCACAAACTGTGCGTTGAACGAAGCGCGTATCGCCTCCGGTATAAACCTCGCGTATTCCGTGCCGTGTCCGCCTTCCGCGGTAAATAGCGGACCGGCAAAGAAAAGTTCGGCGCCGAGTTTTACTCCGCTGCCAAATCTCTCGCGTAGCTTCAACATGTAATCGAGTCGATCGCCCGCACTGCGAACAGCGGTCACGCCGCAATACAAATATGATTCCAAAGCGCGCTCGGCGCCTTTGGCCGGATCGTACTTCATTAAATCGGACGGAAACCCCCCGCTTGCGCCAAGATGAACGTGCATGTCGATTAAACCCGGCACAACGGTCTTGCCGGCGGCGTCAATCGGCTCAGCGTTTAACGATTTCGCGTCCGGAAAACTTCCGTCGAAAACATTGTCGATCTTGCCATGACGCACCAACACCGCGCCCGATTCGATCACTTTGCCGTTGCCGACAAAAATGCGCGCATTCTGAATCAGCCAGGTTTGACCGCGGTTAAGCTCGCGCCGGATGATCTTCGCTTTGGTCAATTCCTGGCGACTCCAGGCCTGATAGCTACCGAGAAAAAAGAACGGCAACAGCACAACCAGCACCCACAACTTCGCGGACGGCCGCAGTTTCTCTTCTTTCTCCCAGCGGAAGAGCTTTGTGGAAATGAAGAGCGCGACAACAAACGTGACCGCGAGGGCGAAAACCGATTTTGAATTTTGCAGGATTGTTTCGCCGCGTTGCAGAATGCCGGACATGCCCGTGACCAAATAGCTTGCAGGAATGAATTGCGTGACGATCTGCAGCCAGTTGGGCATGAACGAAAGCGGAAAAGTGGCGCCGCTGAGCAACAGCATGGGCATGTAAATGATTTGAATGAGAACGTTCGCTTCCTGCGAAGAATTCACGACCGCGGCGATGATCAAGCCGAGCGACCGGAAAGCGGCCGCGCCAAAACAAACAAACAGGAAAACCGAGAGCAGATTTCCCGGCACCGGCATGCCGTAGAGCTCGTGCGCGAGAAACAACATCAACGCAACGGTTGGAAGATACAGAATCACGCCCATGGCGATCGAGGCGAGCAATAGCGGCACCGCCGTGATTGGCGTCACTTTGTAACGGCGCAAAATATTTTCCTCGCGCTCCTGCACCGCGCGTATCCCCGCGCCGAAAAAACCGCTGCCGAGAATGCCAATCGTCGTCACCATCGTCACCACGATCACGGCTGTGCCGCCCTGCTTCGCGTCGAAGGCGTAGCCGAAGATGAAAAAGAACATCACCGGGAAGAGATAATTGAAGAAGAGGACCGCCCGATTCCGGCTAGCCAGCTTGAGATCGATCCTGAGAAAGGCGAGGAACGCTTTCATCAGTCGCGCAGTTTCTTGCCGGTCAGCTCAATAAAAACATCTTCCAGTGTGGGTCGCGAAAGGTGCACGTCGTCCAATTCGAATCCATTCGAATCGACCCACTTCACCATCTCGACCAGCGTTCGCGCCGGTCGTTTGGAATAAACCGTGATCCGATGTCGATCTTCGCTAACGACGTTGCGAACTGCGTCCGGCCATTGTGGCAACACCGGATCCTTGAGCGGCTTGGTTAACGTCATCTCGATGGCCGCTTGGTTCGCGCTTTTCTCCTGCAACTCACGCGGCGTGCCCATGGCGATGATTTCACCGGCGTCGATGATGGCGACGCGATCGCACAATCGCTCCGCTTCTTCGATGTAATGCGTCGTCATGAGAATGGTGCGCTTTTCCGCCCGCAGTTCCTCGATCAAATCGCGAATTTCCAGACGTACCTGCGGATCGAGTCCGGTCGTCGGCTCATCGAGAAAAAGCATTTGTGGATCATTGATGAGAGCCAAAGCGAGCGCGAGACGTTGCTTTTGTCCGCCGGAGAGCGTGGCGTAACCCGCATCCTTTTTTTCTTCCAATTGCAGCCGCTTGATCAAAGTGTCGGTATCCGCTTTGCGCGAGTAAAGCGACCCGAAGAAATCGAGCGCTTCGCGCACCGTGATCTTGTCCGGAAGATTGGTCGCTTGCAGACATGCGCCGATTCGGTCCTTGAGTTGCTTCTTTTGCCGATCGGGGTCGAACTCGAGTACGCGCACGTCGCCGCCCGTGCGTGGACGCAACCCTTCCAGGATTTCGACGGTCGTCGTCTTACCGGCGCCATTCGGCCCGAGCAGTCCGAAAACCTCACCGGCCTGGACCTCGAAATCGATTCCCTTCACGGCCTCAAGGTTTCCGTACGACTTGCGTAAGCCGTGAACGTAGATGGCCGCTTCTGAATTCATTCCGGAATCAACTGTCGACCTTCCTAGCGCTATTCTTGCGGCCGAAACATCAGTGCAATTTTGATTACGATTACTATCAACGTCACGCAGGCGCAAAGTTTGGCGAAGAGTTCGCCGTGACGCGAATAGAAAGTCAGTTCGCGCGCAATCGGTATATCGAGATCGCCGGTCAGCACGCCTTCGGTGAATGTGCTTCCCGTTTCGTCCTGCAACACTTGAGTGACGCGGCCAAATTCATTGACGAAACAAGTCACGCCCGTGTTGGCCGCGCGCACCATCGGACGCCGGGTCTCGACGCAACGGAAGATTGAGTTGGCGAGATGCTGCTCTGAGCCGGCCGAATGCAAAAACCATCCGTCATTCGTCACGTTGGCGAGCAGATTCGCTCCGCGCAAAACGAACTGCCGGGTCAAGTCGCCGATGGTATCTTCGAAACAAATCAACGGCGCGATCTGCACTTCGCCATTTGTTAGGCGAAAAACCGTGTAATTCTTTCCGGCATCAAAATCGCCCGGCACCCATTTGCCCGCGACGGCGGCAAACAGCGGAAACGAATGTCGAAGTGGAATGTATTCACCAAACGGCACGAGATGAAGTTTACGGTAAATTTGCATCCGTTGGCCGGCATCCGAGACGAGCACTGCCGCATTGTAATCGTGTCCAGCTTCCACATCGAGCGTCCCCAGCAACAAGTCCGTTTTTGTTGATCGAGAAAAATCCATGACGAACCGATAGCTCTCTGTGGTCTCGTCCCGGACGGGGTCGGGCATGGAACTCTCCGGCCAAACCAGCAGATCAGGCGGCGGATTTGCGCGCAGCGCGATCGCGCTTAAGCGCGCGAATTGATCGAAGATTTTTCGAGTGAATTGTGGATCGAATTTTTGGTTCTGCGGAACGTTTGCCTGCACCGCCGCGACACGAAGCGGTTTTGTTTGCGAAGGATTTCGAGCGATGTGCCAGCCGAACAGAAGCAGGCCGACAATTCCCAACATCGTGAAGTTCAGGTCCCAATGGGGTCGCATTCGATGCGTTCGTGCCTCGAGAAACAAACGGAGCGGAGTCGTGACCGCGATGACATTGGCGAAGGCAATTACGAAAGACAATCCGGTCACACCGGTGAATTCCGCGACTTGAATGATCGGCCAATTCGCGTGCAAGGCGACACCAAGACCGTTCCAGCCAAACCCGCCGAAGAGCCATCCGCGTATCCACTCATGCGTGACCCACGCGGAAGCGAGCAGAAAGGCAATCCCCAAATTGTTTGTCGATCTTTGCCATGGCGAACTCGGCGCTGCGACGATCGGCTTGCGGCCGCGCGCCAGCATCGCGCTCCATTTATCTGCGTGGAAATCGTTCGCGCTTGGCCCGAAAGCTTTCGGGGCCACACCAGAAGGGCGGATGAGTCCAACAAACCAACTCCAAAATGCAAAACTAATTCCGAGATAAAACGAGAGCAGCAGCGGTAACCCATGCAGCCAAAAATTTTCAAATAACGTCCCAAGCGAACCGAGCCAGCTAAATGCTTCCGCAAAGAAAACAAGTCCGGTGACGTAGCCGAGCAACAGATCGCGCAGCCAGCGTTTTCTCGAATTTTCGCCCGAGAACCAACTTGCCGCGATGAGGGGAGTGAGCGCGAACCAGCAGAGCCAGGCTTGATTGAATGGCGGGAAGCATCCGGCGCAAAGCAGCCCGCTTGAGATCGCCGCCAGCCACGGCCAAACTCGCAGCGCTTTTCGCCAACCGTTCACTTCGCGAAACTCAACCGCGGCGGCGGCGGCGCGGCCGCTCCTGTTCGCGGCGCCGGCTCGGCGTAATCGCATCGCGCAAATCGCGCGCATAGGAAGCGTTGACGCGAAAAAAGGTGCGCTCCACGTCTTCCATCGATCCGATGGTGGCTTTGTTCGAGAGCACGTAGCCGACCGAGATCAGCCCATTCAATGCGTCGAGAAACTCGGCGGTCTCCATTTCCCCGATGCGTTTCACCAATTGTTTTCCGGGAGTGGACGTGCCCGAGAGTCCCATCGTTTTCAGAAGCGTGATCTCACCACCACTCAGATTAATCTCGCGCCGCACAATCAATTCTTCGCAGCGAATTGCACGCTGTCGAGCAGCTTATGGCGCGAGACGCCCTTGCGCGTCCTCTTGCAACCAATCCCAAAGTCGTTCCAGCCGCCCGCTCACTTTCGCTTTGATTTTCTCAAGCTGTGCCATCTCGAATTTTCCTCTCGCCGGCCGCTCCTGCGCGAAAAGGTAGAACTTGATCTTTGGTTCGGTTCCTGACCCGCGCACTGCAATCCTTGTTCCGTCTTCCAACTCAAAGACCGACATCTTCTCTTTCGGAATCTCGTCGCCCTCGACGTCGCGGATTGTTTCAGTGGCGAAATTTCTCACCCGCCTGACTTTCGATCCCAGGATCTCCTTTGGCGGCGCGCTCGCGTACGATTCAACCAAACGCGCGATTTTGTTTGCGCCTTCGGCTCCTTCGAAAAGGAGCGAGCCGTTTTTCTCCTCGAAATAACCGAAACCAGCAAAGATTTCATCGAGCAACTGATCGATCGTCAGGCCGCGTGATTTTGCGTAGGCGGCAACTTCGCAAAACATAATCGCGGAGCCATTGCCATCCTTGTCGCGCACGAAATCGCCGGCGCTGTAGCCATAACTTTCTTCACCGCCGAAAATGTAAAACGACGAGTGCGCCAACCGGAGTTCTCTTGTTTCCTCTTCGCTCAGATCGACATAATTCTTTCGCGAAGCTTCGGGCAATGCGGCCTCATATTTGCCCAGCTTCGCGGCGATGTACTTGAAGCCGGTGAGCGTTTCGACGCAGCGCAAACCGTAATGCTCCGCGATTGCCTTCAACAGATCGGTGGTGACAAATGTTTTGATGATCACGCCACGGGACGCGTTCTCTTTGTTTAGGACGGCGCGATCAAACAGGGTCTTCACGCGATACCAGGCAAGGAGCGATCCAATTTGATTGCCGGTCAGCAATTTCATTTCGCCCGATTTCGTCCGAATCGCGACGCCGACGCGGTCGCAATCCGGATCGGTCGCGATGACGAGATCGGCATTTTTCGTTTTCGCCAGTTCGATTCCTATTTGCAACGCGTCCGCGTTTTCTGGGTTAGGGGATTTCACAGTTGGAAACGCGCCATCGAAATGGTCCTGCTCTTCGACGACTTGAAAATTGAAACCGAGGCGCTTAAGCATCGGCTTAACGATCACGCCGCCGGTTCCGTGAATCGGCGTGTAAATAATGTGCAGAGATTTTGCCGCGGGTATGACGCTTGGATCGACAATCAGCGTCTCGAGCCGCTGCATGTACGCTTCATCGACATCGTCGGCGTGCGTAGTCACAGTTCCTTGTCGATCTTCAGGCAGCGGCGCGAACGTTTCGCTCGTGATCGCGTTCACCTTCGCGATGATGCCGCTGGCGTGCGGCTCGATTACCTGCGCGCCATCGCTGAAATAAACTTTGTAACCGTTGTCGTGCGGTGGATTATGGCTCGCCGTGATAACGACACCAGCGCTGGCGCGCAAACGTCGCACTGCAAATGAAAGCTCCGGCGTGGACCGCGGTCCGTCGAAAACACTGGCGTCGCATCCATTTTCAGAAGCCACCTTTGCAGCGAGCTCAGTGAATTCTTTGGAAAAAAATCGCGTGTCATGCGCGATCACGATTTTCGGTTTTTTGCCGGTAAGTCGCTTCGCGTTCCACTCGTGCAGATAAGCGACGAGCCCGCGCGTGGCGCGACTGATGTTGAAAAAATTCATCGCGTTGGTGCCGACGCAGGGAAACTCAGGCCGCCCTGTAGCCGCGTCGCCGCGCTCTGCCGCGGTCACAATTTTTCCGATCGTACGGCCGCGTAGTCCGCCGGTTCCGAACTCCAGTGTCTTGTAAAAACGGTCGTTGAGCTCCGCCCATTCCTCGGCAGTGACCAGCTCATCGATAACTCGCGAGTAAAGATCCGAAGGTGCTCCGGCGAGCAGCGCACGAATATTCTTCGCCGCTGAGTCGAGCAGTTGGCCGCCTCCTACCGCTCGCTCGATTGCTTTTTCCAACTTTTCGTTCCCAACCGACATTGCCGGCAACCATTCCGTCGCGGACGCGCTTTGCAAGCGAATGCGCGCGATCAAAGTAGCCGAGCTGCCGGCCCGCACTGCCTTATCCGCTTCTTCCAAATCCGCATCGATCCGTTTAAACTGCGCACAAATGGATTTGCGCGTTGTGCTCAAGCAATACTTCGGGTTCGAATCCTTTCGGCCGTTACAGGAGCAGATCGTTCGCGATGCACTCGCGGGCAAGGATGTGTTTGTCGTGCTCCCGACAGGCGGCGGTAAATCGCTTTGCTTTCAAGTTCCCGCCTTGGTCCGGCCCGGATTAACAGTCGTGGTGTCGCCGCTGATTTCGCTGATGAAAGACCAGGTCGATGCGATGCAGGCGAGCGGTGTTGCCGCGACGTTTTTGAATTCGACGCTGGCGGCGAGCGAAGCTCGCGAGCGGTTGCGCGGATTGCACACACGAAAATTTCGTTTGCTCTACGTCGCGCCGGAGCGGCTCATGCTTTCGGGATTCCTGGGTGATTTGGGGAAATGGAACGTCAATC
>WNFT01001438.1_pt1 | contig 21407 bp, 20 predicted proteins | sample 5400191 | NCBI WGS metagenome assembly WNFT01 (sample SAMN13153359, study PRJNA577476) | soil metagenome | isolation source: 80 cm saprolite under Madrone tree | place: USA:California | collected 2016-06-14 | reverse complement strand
GATGGCTACGTGGAGTCGATCGACGCCCTGGAGGTGGGGCTCGCTGGGCTCGAGCTGGGCGTCGGACGCAAGAAAAAGGAAGACGCCGTCGACCCTGCGGCGGGAATCGTGATCCAGGCGCCGGTGGGCGGCCGCGTACGAGTCGGCGAGCCGCTTGCGGTCGTCCACGCGCGCACTGAGGAGCTGGCGCGATCCGTCGTACCGCGTCTGCAGAAGGCCTGGCGGCTGAGTGCACATGAGGTCAAGCGGCCGCCCCACGTGCTCGCCCGAGTGGACAAGGACGGGGTCACCCGGGCCGGATAAACTTCGGTCCGGTGGCGGCAACAGGAGAGAAGAAGTACCACATCGGCCTCGCCAAGGGCGAGGTTGGCGAATACGTGCTTGTGCCAGGTGATCCTGGCCGGACGCCATTGATCGCCAAGTACCTCGACGGTGCGCGTGAGGTTGCCTTCAGTAGGGAGTACCGCACTTTCACCGGCAGCCTCCTCGGGGTCCCGGTCTCGACCATCTCGTCCGGTATGGGCGGGCCGTCGGTGGCGATCGGAATCGAAGAGCTGAGGGAGCTCGGCGTCCACACCTTCCTACGCGTGGGCACCTGCGGGGCCGCGCAGCCCGAGATCAAGATGGGCGACCTCGTCATCGGGCTCGCGGCGGTGCGCACAGAGGGCACCCCCAATGGCTACGTTCCACTCGAGTACCCGGCGGTCGCGTCTCTCGACGTCGTGAACTCGCTCGTGGACGCCTCGAAGGCTGCGGGCGCGCCCTACCACGTCGGCGTCATCAGGTCGGTCGACGCGCTCTACTCGGACCTCGTTCCCGACAGCATGCCCAGGGGGCATCAGCTGCGCGATGAGCTGGCGATGTGGTCGCGCGCCGGTGTGCTCAGCAATGACATGGAGTCGTCGACGCTGTTCGTCGTCGCGCGCATTCGCAAGCTGCGCGCGGGCGCGATCAACCTGTGCGTCGACGAGCTGGGCGCGGGCGAGATCCATCACGTGGACCCGAAGTACATGGACCGCATGCTTCGCGTTGCGGTGGATGCCATGAAGCTGCTGATCGAGCACGACCGTGCCGCTAAAGGTAAGTAACCACCCGCTGGTTGCCGACAGCCTCGCCGGCCTGCGCGATTCCACGACCCCGCCCGAGGAGTTCCGAGTCCTCGCCCGCAAGCTCATCACGCTCCTGCTGTACGAGGCGACCGCCGACCTTCCGGTGCGGCATGGGACGGTGCAGACACCGCTCGCCGAGGCCGCGGCCACCCTGGTCGAGCGTGAGGTGGTTGCAATCCCGGTCCTGCGCGCGGGCCTCGGGCTCCTGGCGCCCGTGCTGGAGCTGCTGCCCCGCGTGAGCGTCGGCTACATCGGCCTCGAAAGGGACGAGGAGACGGCCGTGGCGCGGATCTACTACAAGAAGCTGCCGAAGCTGAAAGGCAAGGTGCCGCTGCTCCTCGACCCGATGCTCGCCACCGGCGGCTCGGCCGCCCAGGCCCTTGACCTGATCAAGGAGGCGGGCGGGCGCGACACGCGCATGGTCTGCGTCGTAGCGGCGCCGGAGGGAGTGAAGGTGCTGGAGGAACGACACCCGGAGGTGGTCATCTACACCGCGGCGCTGGACGAACGCCTCAACGACAAGGCCTATATAGTCCCGGGTCTGGGCGACTTCGGCGACCGCCTCTTCGGCACGAATTGATCGAGGCGTCGAAGCGACAAGAAGCCGTCCGCGTCGGCGTCCGGCTCGAGGTCGTCACGGTCGTGTGGATGGCCTTGGAGGCAGCGCTCGCAATCGGGGCTGGCGTCGTGGCGCGCAGCGTGCTTCTCACAGCCTTTGGCTTCGACAGCGTGATCGAGCTCATCAGCGGGGGCGTTCTCTTGTGGAGGCTTTCGTCCGAGGCGCGCGGAGCCGGCTCGGAGCGAATGGAATCCGTCGAGCGGCGCGCGATCAGGATTTCGGCCGTGCTGTTGGTGCTGCTCTGCGCTTACCTGGTGTTTGTGGGTTTAGCCGGGCTGGTGGCCAGGGTGCGGCCAGAAGGATCGGTTCTGGGGGTCGCCGTGGCGGCCACCGCAGTCGTCTTCATGCCGCTGCTGGCTTGGCGGAAGCGCCGCGCCAACCTCGTGATCGGCAGTCCGGCGCTGCGAGCCGACATCGCGGAGACGATCACGTGCGCCTACCTGGCCGGCGCGACGCTGGTCGGAGCCGGCCTCAACCTGATCGCCGGCTGGTGGTGGGCGGAATACGTCGCCGCTCTAGTACTGCTGGTCTTCATCGCCATGGAAACGAAGGAAGCGATCGAATCCGCCCGCTAACTCGCCTCCCCAAAACGTGGTTAGGTCGGCCTTAACTCGCCTCCCCAAAACACGGTTGATCGGCCTTAACTCGCCTCCCCGCCACGCGGGGAGGTCGGCCTGGCCGCGTAGCGGCCACGCCGGGTGGGGAGTCGCACTTACCCAAAGCGAGCGGAGTAAGCGGTCTCGTTGCATTTCCTCAGCTCGTCGTCGCTCATGCCCATCCCCGCCGCGAGCTGGAACTCGTGGCTGAGCGTGGTGTCGGCGACGGTGCGCGAGTCCGTGCTGATCGTGCAACGCACGCCGGCGCGCACCAGCCTCGGCAGCGGATGCTCCGCGAGGGTCTGTACCGCCTTGCACTTCCAGTTCGCGGTTGGGCACAGGTCGAGCACGACGCCCTCGGATCGGATGCGCTCGACGATGCGCGGATCGCGAGCTCCGATCACCCCATGCGCGATCCGCTCCACCCCCAGGTCCAGCGCATCCTCAACGTGGGACGGCTCGCCAGCCTCGCCCGCGTGGCATGTGAGGCGCAAGCCCGCTGCCCGCGCCGCTTCGAAGGCTGGACGCTGGGGTGCCGCCGGGTACCGCAGTTCGTCGCCGGCTAGATCGAAGCCGACCACCCCTCGGCCGGCAAACCGCCCCGCCTCTTTCGCGAGGACGACGTTGTCTTCGACGCTGTGCTGCCGCATGGCGCACACGATGGCGACCGCGCGCAGCGGCGCGGCGTTGAGTCCCGCCAGGACGGCGCCGATCACCTCTGGCACGCTCAACCCATTGCGCAGGTGCAGCCGCGGCGCCCACCGCACCTCCAGGTAGTCGATGTTCTCGGCCGCCGAATCGACGCCGAGCTCGAGCGCTACCCGCTCCAGCGCCGCCGCGGTCTGCAGCACGGCGATCGCCGCGTCGAAGTAGGTGATGTAGACGGCCTGCGACGGGCAGTCATCCGGCGCGACCATCCGCAGAGGGCGCGGAAGGTCGAGGCCTTGCTCGGTGGCGAGCTCCTCGGCGGTCGCCGGCCGCACGGCACCGTCGAGGTGACAGTGGAGCTCGGCCTTTGGCCAGTCGAAATACTTCTCTATGACAGCGAGTAGATGCCCGGCAGCTCGCGATAGAGGCCGGCGTAGTCGAGCCCGTAGCCGATGACGAATCGGTCCGGGATCACGAAGCCCGTGAAATCGATCTTGACCTCGACCTCGCGGCGCGCCGGCCGGTCGAGAAGGGCGGCGATGCGCAGCGATGCCGGCCCCAGGCGCCGCAGCCGCTTGACGATCACATCCACAGTGCGGCCCGAGTCGATGATGTCCTCGACCAGCAGCACGTGTCTGCCGACCAGCGGACCTTCGACCATATGGGCGAGCCGAACGTGGCCGCTGCTCGATGTGCCCGAGCCGTAGCTCGCGGCGCTCACGAACTCGAGCTCCGCGGGGATGCTGAGGCTGCGCAGCAGGTCGGCCGCGAACACTGTGGCACCCTTGAGGATCACGACCATCACCAGAGGAGTGTCGATGTCCGCGTAGACCTCGGAGATGTTCTTGCCAAGCTCGCGGACGCGGCGCCGAATGCGCTCGGCGCTGATCATCGCCCTGGCCGGCTTGGCTTTCGGGGGTGTTTGGGTCGAAGTTTCGGTCATCACACCCCGACGGGATGCCAAACGGTCTTCATCTCCATGAAGGCGGTGATGAGATAAGGGCTCATCTCCTCCGGAGCGTGCTTCACGACCCGCTTGACGTTGTCGGCCGCCGCCGTCTCGATTTCCGTCACCTCATCCGATGTGCAGCCGGCGACGTCGATCGCGTTCACGTCCATGTGCGAGGCGAGCCAGGGCAGCAGTTCCTTGCGAAATCCGCTCAGCACGTTCACGACGCCTGCAGGTAGGTCGCTCGTCGCCAGCACCTCCGCCAGGGTCAGCGCGGGGAGCGGCGTCTCCTCCGGGGCGAGCACGACCAGCGCGTTGCCGCCGCACAGGGCGGGCGCCATCCGCCGCACCAGGCCCAGGAGCGCAGGTTCCTCCTGCGCCACGATGCCGACCACGCCGGTGGGCTCGGGGATCGTGAAGTTGAAGTACGGACCGGACACCGGGTTGGTGGCGCCGATGACCTGGGCGAGCTTGTCGGTCCAGCCCGCGTACCAGACCAGCGCCTCGACCGCATCGTCGACTTCCTTGTGCGCCGCGCGGGCGGAGCCGAGCAGCTCGACGAACTGCGCGCGCCGTCCGTCCAGCATCTCGGCGGCGCGGTACAGGATCTGGCCTCGATTCATGGCCGTCCGCGCGGCCCATCCGGAAACCGCGCCCCGGGCCGCGCGCACAGCGTCGCGCAAATCCTTGCGAGAGCCGCGAGGGATGTTGACATTGCCGTCAAATCGATATGCCCGTCCTGACTCGGAGCGCACGAACTCGCCGTTGATGAAGAGCTTGTAGGTCTTTCGAACCTCTACCCGGCCGTTTCCGCTCTTGGCAGTGGGCATCCTAGTGGTTCGCTTGGGAATGAGCTCGCCAAGGCGCGGCCTCGGCGGCCGGAGCCAAGGAGCCGACGAGCACGTGAGGGAGCGCATCGTGTAGATGCGTGACCGAGCGCGCGCAGGAGGCGACGCCGGCTTCAGCGCAGCCCGGCCGACTAGGCCGATGCATTGGTGAGCGGTTTCCCGGGCGGAACACTTATACGAGCTCCAGGTACGGCATCAGACCGTGCCGCCCGCCCTCGCGGCCGAAGCCCGATTCCTTGTAGCCGCCGAACGGCGAGGTCGGATCGAATCGGTTGAACGTGTTCGCCCACACGACCCCGGCCCGCATGCGCTCCGCCATCCACAGGATGCGCGACCCCTTGTCCGTCCAGACGCCGGCCGACAGGCCGTAAGGCGTGTTGTTCGCCTTCTCCACTGCCTCCGCCGGGGTGCGGAACGTGAGCACCGAGAGGACCGGTCCGAAGATCTCCTCGCGCGCGATCCGGTATGACTGCGAGACGTTAGTGAAGAGCGTGGGCGGGAACCAGTACCCGCGCTCGGGCAGCTTGCATTCCGGCTGGTAGATCTCCGCGCCTTCCTCGACACCCGACTCGACGAGCTCCTCGATCTTCTCCAGCTGCGCCTTCGAGTTGATGGCGCCGATGTCGGTGTTCTTGTCGAGCGGGTCGCCCAACCGCAGCGTGCCGAGGCGCAGCTTGAGCTTCTCCAGCAGAGGCTCGGCGATCGACTCCTGCACCAGCAGCCGGCTGCCGGCGCAGCACACATGGCCCTGGTTGAAGTAGATGCCGTTGACGATGCCCTCGACGGCGGCGTCGAGCGGTGCGTCGTCGAAGACGATGTTGGCCGCCTTGCCGCCGAGCTCCAGGGTGAGCCGCTTGCCGGTCCCAGCGAGCGCTCGCGCGATCAGCTTGCCGACCTCGGTGGAGCCTGTGAACGCGACCTTCTTGACCGCCGGGTGAGTCACCACGAGCGAGCCGGTCTTCCCGCCCCCGGTGACGATGTTGACGACCCCCGGCGGCAATTCCGCCTGCATGCAGATGTCGGCGAACAGCAGGGCCGATAGCGGTGTGGTTTCGGCGGGCTTCAGCACCACCGTGTTGCCCGCGGCCAGCGCCGGCGCGATCTTCCAGGCCAGCATCAGCAGCGGGAAGTTCCACGGGATCACCTGGCCGGCGACTCCGAGCGGCCGCGGCTTGCGGTTGGCAAAGGCCCATTCGAGCTTGTCCGCCCAGCCGGCGTAATAGAAGAAGTGCGCGGCGGCCAGCGGGATGTCGACGTCGCGCGATTCCTTGATCGGCTTGCCGCCGTCCATCGTCTCGACGACCGCGAGCTCGCGCGCGCGCTCCTGGATGATGCGCGAGAGCCGGAAGATGTAACGCGCTCGACGCGACGGTGTCAGCTGGGACCATTCTTCGAAGGCCTTGTCCGCGGCCTTCACCGCGTGATCGACGTCGACCTCGTCGGCCTCGACCACCTCTGAGAGCTTCTGCTCGGTGGCCGGGTTGATAGTCGGGAAACGCTTCTTGCTGTGCGGCGCGACCATCTTGCCGCCGATGAACAGCCCGTATCGGGGCTCGATCTTGACGTGATCGATGGACTCGGGCGCGGGCGCGTACTCGAAGGTTTGCTTCGCTAATTCGGCGGGCGCACGTTTCGCAATCGCCATGTCAGTCGATCGTGAAGTAGTCGCCGGATTGGTAGGCGCCCGTGCGCTCCTTCTCGATCTGCATCAGCACGTCGTTGAGCAGCGTGGACGCGCCGAGCCGGAACCGTTCGGGAGTCATCCACTCGGCCCCGAGCGTCTCGTACAGCACGACGAGGTAGGCGATGGCCTGCTTCGAAGTGCGGATGCCGCCGGCGGGCTTGAGGCCGACCGGCCGCCCGGTCTCCCGCACGAAGTCGCGGATCGCCTCCATCATCACCAGGCTCGCGGGCAGGGTCGCGGCCGGCTGCACCTTGCCGGTGGACGTCTTGATGAAGTCGGCGCCTGCGGCCATAGCGAGGATGCTCGCCCGGCGCACGTTGTCGTAGGTCCCGAGCTCGCCCGTCTCCAGGATCACCTTCAAGTGCGCGGGCCCGCACGCCTCTTTGACTGCGACGATCTCCTCATAAACCTTCTCGTGATCGCCGGAGAGGAAGGCGCCGCGGTCGATCACCATGTCCACCTCGTCGGCGCCCGCCGCGACCGCGTCCTTCACCTCGGCGACCTTCACCGAGGTGAAGCTCTGCCCGGAGGGAAACGCGGTTGCCACCGAGGCTACGCGCACCGAGCTGCCGCGCAGGTGCTGCTTGGCGTCGGCGACGCGGGCGGGGTAGATGCAGATGGCGGCCACCGAGGGGATGCTCGGGTCGCCAGGCTTGGGCCGGATGCCCTTGGCGCAAAGGGCCGCGACCTTGCCAGGGGTGTCGGAGCCCTCGAGCGTGGTCAAGTCAATGCACCGGATGGCGAGATCGAGCGCCCACAGCTTCGACGACTTCTTGATCGAGCGCTTGGCGAGCGACGCCGCCCGCTCCTCCGCCCCCACCTCGTCCACGCTGCGCACGCCGCGCATAAGAGATCCGAGGTGCGACAAGGAAAGCGCCGTAGCCACTTAAGACATAGTAGGACGAGGCTCTAACAGCCGATTACCGCTGCCTGGCGCCCCCGGCTCAGCCCGCGCTGGAGGCCGCCCATAGGTTGATGCCGCTTTCGGTCGCGTAGCGGTCGATCTCAGCCAGTTCCTGGCCTGAAAAGTTGAGGTTGGCGAGCGCGGCGACATTTTGCTCCAGCTGGGTCGTGCTGCTCGCGCCGACCAGCGCGGACGTCACGACCGGATTGCGCAGCGTCCACGCGATCGCCATCTGGGGCAGTGTCTGGCCGCGGCGCTTGGCGATCTCGTTGAGGCCGCGCACCTTGGCCAGGTTTTCGTCGGTCAGCATCGTGGTGGAAAACGACCCTGGGTGGCTCGCCCGAGCGCCGGCCGGCACGCCGGCGAGATACCTGTCGGTGAGCAGGCCCTGCGCCAATGGCGAGAACACGATGCACCCGATCCCCTCCTCGCCGAGCACGTCGAGGAGGTCGGCCTCGATCCACCGGTTGAGCATCGAGTAGGAAGGTTGGTGGATCAAAAGCGGCGTGCCCAGCCCACGCAGGATGTGCGAGGCCTCTTTCGTGCGCTTTGCCGAGTACGACGAGATGCCGGCATACAACGCCTTGCCCTGCTGGACCGCGGTGTGCAGCGCACCGATTGTCTCCTCGAGCGGGGTTTCCGGATCGAAGCGATGCGAGTAGTAGATGTCGACGTAATTGAGGCCCATCCGTTTCAGGCTCTGATCCAGGCTGGCCAGCAAATATTTGCGCGAGCCCCAGTCTCCGTAGGGACCCGGCCACATGTCGTATCCCGCCTTGGTCGAGATGACCAGCTCGTCGCGATGCCCGGCCAGTTCGGTCGCCAGAATGCGGCCGAAGTTCTCCTCCGCCGAGCCGTATGGCGGGCCATAGTTGTTCGCCAGGTCGAAATGGGTGATGCCGAGATCGAATGCCCGCCATACGATCGCGCGCTGCTCGTCGATGGACCGGCCGGCGCCGAAGTTCTGCCATAGGCCGAGCGAGATCGCCGGCAGCTTGAGCCCGCTGCGACCGCAGCGGTTGTACTGCATGCTCGCGTAGCGGTCGCTCATCAACCCGTCCCTCACTCACCTTTCGTTTTGAACGAGGTGGCGCCCGTCATCAACGACACCGCTTCGGCCATCGTGTGCGATTGCGGCGTGATGGTAGCGACTCGGCGGCCGAGCCGCATGATGTGCACGCGGTCCGCGATCTCGAAGACCTGCGGCATGTTGTGGCTGATCAGCACGACCGGCACCCCATGCGCGCGCACTTCCTTGATCAGCTCGAGCACCTGCCCCGACTCTTTGACGCCCAGCGCCGCGGTCGGCTCGTCCATGATCACGACTCGGCTCGCGAAAGCAGCTGCGCGCGCCACGGCGACGCCCTGACGCTGACCGCCAGAAAGCGTCTCCACCGCCTGAGTCAGCGACCCGACCCTGATCTTCAGGTCGGCGATGTACTTGCGGGACTCCCGGATCATTCGCTTCCGGTCCGCCATCCTGAACACCAGCCCGAGGACGCCTCGGCGCCGAACCTCGCGGCCCAAGAAGAGGTTTTCCGCGATGTTGAGCGCGGGCGCCAGCGCGAGGTCCTGGTAGACGGTCTCGATTCCCTGACGCCGGGCGTCGAGCGGAGCGTGAAAGTGCATCGGTACGCCATTCAGAAGGATGTCGCCCTCATCGGGTATGAGCGCGCCCGACAGCGCTTTGATCAGCGTTGACTTGCCGGCGCCGTTGTCGCCTATCACCGCGAGGATCTCATTGGGGCGAAGGTCGAAGTCAGCTCCGGCGAGCGCTACAACCTGGCCGTACCGCTTGAAGAGCTGGCGAGCTTCGAGCACGGGCACCACGGTTTCCACCGCGCTCATGCTCGACTCCTGCGCGAGAGTTGATCGACCGCGACGGCGACGATGACCAGCACGCCCGTGACCAGAAACTGATAGATCGCCGCCACCCCCATCAACTGCAGCCCGTTGCGGAAGATGCCCACGATGAGCGTGCCGATCACGGTGCCGATCACACCGCCGCGACCGCCGAACAGGCTCGTACCTCCCACCACGACGGCGGTGATGCTGTCGAGGTTGGCGCTCTGCCCCGCCTGCGGGTCGCCCACCCCGGTGCGGCCGATGAGCACGAGGGCCGCGATGCCGTAAAGCAGGCCCGCGCTGGTATAGACGGCGATCAGGACGCGTCGCGTTCGTACGCCCGCCAGGCGCGCGGCGTCGGGGTTGTTGCCGGTGGCGTATATGTGCCGGCCGCCAATCGTCTGCGCGAGCGCGAACCACGTGACCAGCGCCAGGCCAAGGGCGAGCACCGATCCATAGGTGATCGCCGTCGTGCCAATTTGAAAGGTCTCACCGAAGAACGTGAGCGGGCGTGGCAGGTTGGCGATCGTCTCCTCGTTGGAGACGATGTGCGTCAGCGCAAAAGCGATATTCAAGGTGCCGAGGGTGACGATGAATGGCGGCAGCCTCAGGCCTGTGACCAGTAGACCGTTGAGAAGTCCAAAACCGGTGCAGGCGGCCAGGCCCAGGGCGATGGACTCGAACGGGTTGAGCCCGTGCGTCACCGCCAGGCGCGTCATCACGATGGTGCCGAACGCCATCACGGCGCCGGCTGACAGATCGATGCCCGCGGTCAGGATGACCAGTGTCTGCCCGATGGCGATGATGCCGACCACCGCCACTTGCTGCGCGACCAGCGACAGGTTGTCGGTGGTCAGGAAGCGGTCAGTCCGGGTGGTGAAGAAGATCGACGCGAGGATGAGCGCCAGCAGCGGCCCCAAAGTCGAGATCGCCCTTGCCCGCGCAAGGGCGGATCGACCCTCTCCTTCCTCTGCCCGGTTGATCCGCGCCAACACTGCGTGGAGCACGGAGTCTATCGTCGCGGGTCAGGAAGCGGCGATGGCCGGCTCGTGTGAGTCACAACGAGCCGGCCGTTGCATCAAGGCCTTGCCGTTAGCCCCAGCAGTTGGCGAGGCCGAACTTGGTGTCTTTCGAGTCGACGCCCGTTTGCGGTTTATCGGTTATCAATGTCACGCCTGTGTCCGTGTAGCCAGACACACGCTTTCCGGTGGTGGCGAAGTCGACGCCCGCGTCGACGCCGAGCGCTGCCATCTTCAGAGGGTACTGCTGCGAGGTGGCCGCGATCCGGCCGTCAACGACGCCGCCCACGCCGGCGCACCCACCGTCGACCGAGACTATGAGCACCTGGCCCTGCTTGCCGCGGTTCTGCAACGCCTTGTAGGCGCCGAACGCGGACGGCTCATTGATCGTGTACAGGACGTTGATGCCGGGGTCCTTGGTCAGGCAGTTTTCCATCGCCGTCTGGCTGTCAGGCTGGTTGCCGCCGCCGTTGCCGACGCAAACGACCTGTGGATCGGTTCCTGGGATTCCATAACCCGCCAGGAAGCCATCGTGGCGCAGCTTGCCGACCGTGCTGCCGGGCGCCTCGTCCAGCATCGCGATCTTGACCGTCTTGCCAGTCATCGCCGCCTTGGCGTACTGGCCGATCAACTTGCCGGCGACCGAGTTGTCCGTGGCGAAAAGAGCGTCGGCCGCGTCGACCGGGTCCGTCGGGCTGTCAAGGGCGATGACGAGCACCCCCTCTGAACGGGCCTTCTTGATCGCTGCGGTGACTCCGGCCGAAACCGGCGTGATCAGGATCGCCTTCGCGCCGATGCTGACCATGTTCTCGAGCGCCGTGATCTGGCCGGCAGCGTCGTCGCTGGCATTGCCGGCGCCGGTCACGAGCACCGCGCCCTTCGCGCGGGCTTCACTCTGGGCGCCCTCTCGCATCTTGACGAAGAAAGGGTTGGCGTCGGTCTTGGTGATCAACCCGATGATGACCGGCTTCGGCGTCGAAGCACCGGTCGTTCCCGAGCTTCCGCCGCAGCCAACCACGGCCAGCATGGCCGCGGCGCCCGCCGCCAGCGCGGACAGCCGCCAGCCGGCCTGAGGCTTCACCAGCGCGCGCCTCCCCCCTTCGGCACGCCCCATACCTTCCATCCCCATGTCATACCTCCGTATGCAAAGCTGAGCACTGCGAGCTCGACGACTGGAAACGTTTCCAACGCTAACATATCGGTTGTGAAGGCGCAATATGTATTCGAGGCCGCTTAGAGATCGAGCGAGAAGTGCGAACGTTCACAGACGCCGGTAAGGGCGGCGAGGGTTTGCGCCCGAGACCGACCATGCGCGACGTGGCGGCGCTGGCGCGGGTAAGCGTGACGACCGTTTCTCGGGTGATCAACGACGAACCGGGGGTTACCGCTCAGCTGGCCGTCCGCGTTCGAGCCGCGATCGAGCAGCTCAACTACCGGCACAACCTGACGGCGAGCAGCCTCCGGCGCGCGGATGGTCGAGGCGGCACGATCGGGGTCGTCCTCGAGTACATCGCCGACCCGTTTGACTCATTGCTCCATCGCGCCATCGAGGAGTACGCCTTGACCCGCGGTGTGCTGGTCCTTGCCGGCAGCCTGGAAGAAGACGAAGTTCGCGAACGGGAGCTCATCGCGGCGCTCGCGGCCAGGAGGGTGGATGGACTCGTGATCATGCCCGCCGGCCACGACCAAAGCTACCTCTTGAATGAGCGCAGGTCGGGCACGCAGATGGTGTTTGTCGACCGGCCGCCTGCCTTTTTCGACGCTGACGACGTCCTCACCGACAACCTGGATGGGGCGCGCCGCGGCGTGCGCCACCTGATTGCGCAAGGACATCGGCGGATCGGTTACCTCGGCCACCTGCAGACCATCAGCACCGCCGCGCTTCGGCACCACGGCTACCGAGAAGAGCTTGCCACCCACGGGATTGCCGTCGATGAGCGCCTCGTCAGAACCGATGTGCGGGGCAGCGAGCGGGCTGAGGCCGCCACCCACGAGATCATGTCGATCGCGCCCGCGCCGACGGCGCTTTTCGCCGGGCAGGGCCTGTTGACGACTGGTGTCTGTCGCGCCCTCCGTCGGCTGGCCCTTCAGCATCAGGTGGCCCTGGTCGGGTTCGACGATATCCCGCTTGCGGATTTGCTCGAGCCCGGCATCACGGTCATGGCGCAAGACCCGACGGCGATGGGCCGTGCCGCCGCCGAGCTGCTGTTTCGGCGCATGGACGGCGATCGCTCTCAATCCGTCCATCACGTCATTCCGACCCGCCTCATCACGAGGGGCTCGGGCGAGATCCGCCCTTGATCGTCGTCTGTGGCGAGGCCCTGATCGACTTCGTGCTGGATGGCGATGGCCGGTTTCGGCCGATGCCTGGCGGCGGGCCTTTCAACACCGCCGTAGCGCTCGCCCGCCTCGATGTTCCGACCTCTTTCCTGGGCCGGCTGTCGACGGATCGATTCGGATGCAAGCTGGCGGGGCGGCTGGCGGCGGATGGCGTCGACCTGTCGCTGACCAGCCGCGGTGGCGAGCCTACGACACTGGCGCTGGCCGAGGTGGACGGGGATGGGCTGGCCGACTATCAGTTCTATTTCGAAGCGACGTCGGCACCCAATCTCGTGCCCGCGATGTTGCCGGCACGGCTGGACGCGAGCATCACGGCGCTGCACGTGGGCACGCTTGGGTTGATGCTCGAACCGATGGCGTCCACTCTCTTCGACCTGGTGGAGCGCGAGAGCGCGCATCGCCTCGTCATGCTCGATCCCAACGTGCGGCCGGCCCTGGTTGCCGACCCTGGCTCATACCGGGCCCGGATCGCAACGTTGATGGCCCAGAGCACGATCGTGAAAGCCAGCGATGCGGACCTGGCGTGGCTGTTTCCCAACCTTGACTATGAGGCCGCAGCCGGGCAAATTCTTGACTGTGGCGCACGCCTCGTGGTGGTGACTCTAGGCGTGCAGGGTGCGTTCGGCGCTGCCCGCGGCATCCACACGCGGGTAACCGCACCTTCGGTCGACGTCGTCGACACCATCGGCGCCGGTGACGCGTTCGGCGCGGCCCTGCTCGCGTGGCTTCATGATCACGGGGACTTGAAAACAGACCTCGCACTGGGACCCGCCGATCTCGAATCTGCGCTCCAGTTCGCGTGCCTGGTCGCCTCGCTCACATGCATGCGCGCTGGAGCGGAACCTCCGCGGCGTGCGGCCCTAGCCATCTAGGCGGTGCTGCTGGGAATCGACCTCGGCACGTCCTCGGTCAAGGTCGCGGTCGTGGGCGAGGACGGGAGCGTGAAGGAGGTGGCGACAGCCGCCTACGCGATGAGCTCGCCGCGACCCGGGTGGGCGGAGACGGATCCTGAAACGTGGTGGCTGGCCGCCCGAAAAGCGGCGGCGGGTCTCTCCCCTGTGCATCTGCGCGCGATCGACGCCATCGGCCTGGCCGGGCAGATGCACGGCGTGGTGCTCACGGGTGAGAACGGCAAGGCGGTGCGGCCCGCCATCCTCTGGGCCGACGGACGGTCAACCGAAGAGGTTGCGCGCTACCGCCGGCTCGACGCCGGCCTACTGCATCGATTGGCCAATCCACCCTCTGTGGGAATGGCTGGGCCGACCCTGCTGTGGCTGAAAACCCACGAATCGAGCCTGTTGGAGCGTGCCCGCTGGGCCTTGCAGCCGAAGGATTGGCTGCGCCTTCGGCTGACCGGCGAGCCTCGCGGCGAACCGACTGACGCATCCGCCACCCTCCTCTATGACTTCGTCGATGACGGGTGGGCGTACCGGGCGCTCGAGGAGCTCGACATTCGGGCGGACCTTTTCCCGGACCTGGTCGCCAGCCAGGAGGTGGCGGGTCGCCTCACCAGCGAGGCCGCGAGAGAACTTGGAATCAAGGCCGGCATACCGGTGGCGGCAGGAGCCGCGGACACCGCCGCGACGCTCGTCGGGCTCGGGGTGCTTGCCCCCGGGCCGGTCGTGCTGACGATCGGGACCGGCGCGCAGATGACGACGGTGCGAAAAGAGTTCAAGGCCGACCCGGCACAGCGCACCTATGTCTTTCGGACAGTCGAGAAGGGGAAGTGGTATTCGATGGCCGCGATTTTGAATGCGGGCCTGGCGCTCGATTGGGTCGGCAGGCTTTTCGGGGTCGATTCGGAGGACCTGCATGGAAGCGCCGAGCGGATCCCGGCCGGGTCCGGCGGGGTGAGCTTCTTTCCATATCTTGTGGCGGAGAGGACTGCACACATCGATGCCGGCGCGTGCTGGACAGGTGTTGGCCTGCAGCACGGAAAAGAGCACCTGCTGAAGGCGGCGCTCGAGGGCGTTGCGTTTGCGCTGCGCGAGGCGATGGAAGCGCTCGAGGCAACCGGCATCTCACCGGCCGACCTGCAGCTGGCGGGTGGGGGAACGGTGAACCAGCACTGGCGCCAGATGCTTGCAGACGTGTTAGGCAGGCGATTGCTTGCGATCGACTCGCCGGCGGGCTCGGCGCGGGGCGCCGCGTTGCTCGCGGGTGTGGCGGCCGGGACGTTCAAGACGCTCAATGAAACCTCTGCCTTGATGATGCGCACCGACCTGGTGGCGGTGCCTGGCGCCGATGCGGATGAATACTCCCGCCTTTACGAGCGGTGGAAGTTGAAGGGCCCCTCAGCCAAGGCGCCCGAGGGATGATTCATCGAGATTCCCGAGCCGTCATCTCCGACTTCCACGGTGGGTCGGCGCCCGCCCGCGCGCATGTGAGGGCGGCGGCCAGACAAGCGAATTCGAGGGCAGCCTTCACATCTTCTTTCTCGAGGTGGAGATCCGGCTGGATCGCATCGTGGTCGTGCAACCAGGCCAGGAGCGCGGCACCGAACGCGTCGCCGGCCCCGATCGTGTCGACGACCACAACTTTCACCGCGTCGACGGCCAGATGGAAGTCACGGTGGGCAGCAAAGGCTCCCCGCGCCCCCAGCGTGACCACGACCAGGCGCGCGCCCTCGCCAAGGATTCGATCAGCCGCATCCTCGTAGCTCACGTCCGGAAAAAGCCAGGCCAGATCGGCATCGCTGGCCTTGACGATGGTGCTCTGCGAGATCATCGCCTGCAGCCGGTCACGATATTCGCCATCAGAGGCCAGCCCGATGCGGACGTTGGGATCGATCATCACCACGCGCCCCTCACGCTCGCGTTGCACCAGCTCGACGAGAGTCGAGGCCATCGGCTGAAGGACTAGCCCGAGCGTCCCCAGATGTATAGCTCTGACGTCAGGGCTCAGGCGCTTGGGAACCATGTCAAGGGTGAGGTTGGGTGCCGACGTCCCGTCGACAAGGAACTCGTATTCAGCGAGGCCGGAGTTGTCGACTTCGGCGACAGCAATGGTCGTCGATTCCGAGCCGACGCTCGACAGCTCGAGGCTGGCCCCGTCGGAGACCAACAGGTCAGCCAGCTCGCGACCGAAGGCATCGTTTGAAAGGTGGCCGAGAAAAGCTGTGGGCACCCCGAGCCGGGCCAACGCCCGCGCGGTGTTGAAGGGCCCTCCGCCCGGGACCATGCGCTGGGTGCCGTCTCCGTTGTGGATCACGTCGATCAAGGCCTCGCCACACACGACGATCACGGACGGATCTCGCCTGAGCCCCGGGTGATCATCCGGGTCGGCACGACATGGTGCTCTGATGGCGACCGATCCCCATCGAGACGGCGGAACAGGACCTCCGCGGCGGTTCGGCCTATGGCGGCTGGATCCTGGGCGATGACGGTGATTCCTGGCTCCAGAAGATCGGCGAGCAAGATGTCGTCGAAGCCGATCAGTGCGACACGCTGGTGGAGCCCGAGCCGTCGCAGAGCCCGGAACGCCCCGATCGTGATCAGGTTCTGGCCGGTGAAGAGCGCGGTCGGAGGGTGGGCGCTGTTGAGCAACTCGGTCGCGGCCGCTTCAGCCTTCTCGATTCCGCGCAAGTCGAGCTGCACCAAGCGTTCGTCCAGCTCGATCTTTTGCTCTGCCAGCTCTTCGGCGTAGCCCCGATACCGCTCGCCGGCGGTGGCGATGCTGCGCATGTCGCCCAGATAACCGATGCGCACATGCCCTTGCTCGACCAAGTGGCGGACGCCGCGCCGCACCCCGGTGGCATTGTCTGTGAGGACCGTGTCGGCATCGAGAAACGACGGAGGGCGGTCGACGAAGACGATCGCGGTGCCTGCCCTGCGTTCTGTGAGCAGGTAGCCGTGGTTGTGACTCGAAGGCTGAATGATCAGTCCGTCCACGCGCCTCGATGCAAAAGCCGCCACGAGCTGCCGCTCGCGATCCTCGTCTTCGTCCGAGCTGCCGGCCAGAACCAGGACGCCGCGCTGGACGGCGACGTCCTCGATCGCGCGATGAAGCGCGGATGAGAACGGGTTGGCGACGTCTTCAAGGACGACGCCGATGGTCGCGCTCCTGCCATCGGACCGGCGGAGGCTGCTGGCCGCCATGTTATGCCGGTAGTTCAGACGCTCGGTGGCGGCGAGCACCCGCCTGGCGAGCGCGGGGGAGACGCCCGTTTCTCCATTCACGACCCGAGAAACCGTCTTGATGCTCACCTTGGCGAGCGCGGCGACCTCCCTCATCGTGGGTCGCGATCTGTCGGCTTCCTCCGTTGTCAACGTTAGTCTCCTCGACATGAAGCGGTTCCGCCTGCACGCAAGGTCTGAATTCTCCCGTTGCAGTTTAAACAGATCTGTGTTATATAGACAACGTTGTCTTTTGACAACGTTGTCATTTGCCAGTGGCTGTGTTGAGAAAGAGGTGACTCTGCATGAGGGATAGGAAGCTTCGATCACCGAACCGGCAGCGGGCGATCTCGAGACCGACCTTCACGGTCGTTCTCGGACTGCTGATCGCCCTGGTTGGCGCGGCGTGTTCTGGTGGAGCTGGGGGCGGCGGGGGCGGGGCTGCCACCACCATCACGGTGGGCGCGGTCGACAACCCCTCGATGGCTGACCTGAAAAAGCTCATCCCCGACTTCCAGAGCTCGCACCCGAGTATCAAGGTCAACATCGTGACCCTACCCGAGGACCAGATCCGTCAGCAGGTGACGCAGGACGTCGCGACCCAAAGCGGTCGCTTTGACCTGTTCACGATCGGCACCTACGAGGTGCCGCTGTGGGCCAAGCTGGGCTGGCTTCAGGATCTGGCTCCATACATCGCCAAGGACTCGTCCTATGCGCCGGACGACCTGATCCCCGGGATCAGGACCGCCCTCACATACAACAACGATCTCTATGCGGTGCCCTTCTACGGCGAGTCGTCCATGCTCATGTACCGCAAGGACCTTCTGGCGGCCAAGGGCGTAACGATGCCCGACCACCCCACCTGGGACCAGGTGGCGGCGGCTGCTCAGAAAGTCAACAGCTCGAGCGTCAACGGAATCTGCTTGCGTGGCCTGCCTGGGTGGGGCGAACAGCTCGCTCCCCTGGACACCGTGGTCAATACATTCGGCGGACGCTGGTTCGACACGAGCTGGAATGCCCAGCTGAACTCGCCGGCATGGCATGACGCCCTGACCTTCTACGTGAACCTGCTCAAGACGGCAGGCGAGCCGGGGGCCGGCAACGCCGGCTTCACCGAGTGCCTGAACGCGTACAACAGCGGCAAGGTCGCCATGTGGTACGACGCCACCGTGGCCGCGAGCTTCTTCACTGGCGATGCAGCGACGAACTCGGGATACGCCTACGCTCCGACCAAGATCAAGGATTGGTCGGGTTGGCTGTGGGCATGGACACTGGCCATGGGCTCGGCCAGCACGAAGAAGGACGCCGCGTGGACCTTCGCGGACTGGGCCACCTCCAAGGCGTACGCCCAGCTGGTCGGGACCAAGCTGGGTTGGGCCCGGGTGTCGCCGGGAACCCGTACCTCGACGTACTCGATCCCCGAGTACAAGGCGGCCGCCGGCGCATTCGCGCAGGTTACCCTGGACTCAATCGCACACGCTGACGTCGCTCACCCAACCGTCGATCCGGTTCCTTACATTGGAGTCCAGTACGTCGACATCACCGAATTCCAGCAGCTTGGCGACCAGGTTTCTCAAGAGTTCGCCAAGGTGATCGCCGGCAACGAAACAGTCGATCAAGCGCTGCAGAAAGCGCAAGCGCTTGCAACCACCGTCGGTCAGGCACACAAGTAGCCGTCTCGAATGATCTCGGTCGCTGGCAGCGGAGGCGTGCGGGAACCGACCGCCGCCTCCGTCGCCCGCCGGGCCGCCTGGTTCCGGCGGCTGCCCCTTCTGCCCGCCTTCGTCTACGTCATCCTGTTGACCCAGATTCCGTTTGCGCTGACGATCTACTACAGCCTCTTCTCGTGGAACCTTCTCAAGCCAGGTAGCTTCCGATTCTCGGGCGCCGACAACTACACCAGGCTCGTGACCGACGAGAGCCTCAGGACCGCGGTATTCAACACGGTCGTCCTGACGATTTCCGTGATCGCGATCTCGGTGGTCCTCGGCCTGGCGGTGGCCTCGCTCCTGAATTCAGAGGTCTTCGGAAAAGGGCTGATGCGGACGCTGATGATCGCGCCCTTCCTGATCATGCCCACAGCCGGCGCTCTGATCTGGAAGGACACCCTTCTCAACCCGTTGTTCGGACTCCTGCCCTATGTGTTCACCCCATTCGGGCTGGGTCGCGTCGACTGGGTCAATAAGTACCCCATGGTCACGGTCGTCGCGGTGGAGGTCTGGCGCTGGACGCCGTTCATGATGCTGATCATCCTGGCCGGCCTGCAGTCGCAGAACCCCGAAGTTCTGGAGGCGGCGCGCGTCGACGGCGCGAACGCCTTCCAGTCTTTTCGCCGCATCACACTGCCGTTGGTCCGGCCGTTCATCGAGCTGGGTGCGCTGCTGGGATCACTTTTCGTCGTGCAGACCTTTGACTCGATTTTCATGCTGACCTACGGCGGTCCTGGAGAAGACACGACCAACCTGCCTTTCCTGCTCTATATCGTGGCTTTCCAGGGTTTCAACATCGGGCAGGCGTCAGCGATTGGAGTGGTGGCAGTCATCCTGACCACGATCGTCGCGACCATCGGGCTGCGCACGATGTTCTCGATCTTTCAGGTCGAGCCCAGACGGTGAGGGCCAACATCATGGTCGGCGGCCGGATCCCGGTTTCCAAGGTCGTGTGGTCCGTGGTCGGCTGGTTGGTGGTCTTCATCTTCTTCTTCCCCGTCCTGTGGATGTGGCTGGAAAGTCTCAAGACGGAACCACAGGCCGCGAGCTCGCCACCGACGATCTTTTTCGCTCCCACCCTGGCGGAATTCCAGGAGGTGCTGTCGGGCGACTTCCCGCCCTTCTTCATCAACTCTGCGGTCGCAAGCATCGGGTCGACGCTGCTCGTCTTGATCCTCGGGCTGCCCGCCGCGTACGCGCTGGCGATCAGGCCGGTCAAGCGGACACAGGACGTGCTCTTCTTCTTCATCTCAACGCGATTCCTGCCTTTCGCCGCCAGCCTGGTGCCGCTCTACCTGCTGGCACGGGACCTGCATCTACTGGACAACATCTTTGCTCTGGTCCTCATCTACACGACGATCAACCTGCCGCTGGGGGTCTGGCTCCTGCGCTCATTCCTCCTCGAGATCCCGCCCGAGTTGTTCGAGGCTGCGCGTGTGGACGGTGCATCATTTGGTACTGAGCTCTGGCGCATCGTCGTGCCGCTGATCGCGCCTGGGATCGCGGCCACGTCGTTGATCTGCCTGATCTTCAGCTGGAACGAGTTCTTCTACGCCGTCAACTTCACCTCGTCGGTCGCGGCCACAGCGCCGATTTTCCTGGTCGGCTTCATCAGCGGCCGCGGCCTCTTCTACGCCAAGCTCGCAGCCGCGGCCACTCTCGAACCGTCGCCGGCAGCCAACCAGGCGCTGATCAAGGTGGAAGCCTGTGGCATCTGCGGCACCGACATCCACGTGATCCGAGGTGAGTTCGCCCCGACTCGTTATCCGATCATCCCCGGCCACGAGTTCTGCGGCGAGGTCGTGGCGGTCGGAGGCGAGGTACGAAACCTCAAGGTCGGCGATTTCGTCGCGGTCGATCCATCGCTGTTCGACGGGACGTGCCGGCAGTGCCGACTGGGCCGCTTCAATCTCTGCGAGAACTGGAACGCCATCGGCGTGGGCTCCGCGAACGGCGCCTGCGCCGAATTCGTCGCGGTGCCGTCCGCGAACGCCTTCCGCTTGCCCAGCGATATCCCGCGCCACTGGGGTGCCCTCGTGGAGCCGCTCTCGTGCGCGGTCCATGGGCTCGACCAGGTCGGCGTCATGGCCGCGGCCGACTATCTGATCTACGGCGCCGGCACGATGGGGTTGCTGCTCGCGCAGCTGGTCAAGGACAGCGGAGCCAAAAGCGTGGACATCGTCGACACGAACTCCAACCGCCACGCGCTGGCCAAGCGGCTGGCCGCCGACCGCGTGGCGGTCTCGGCAGCCGACCTGGACAAGCCTGAGGGTTGGGACGTCGTCATTGACGCCACCGGCGTTGTGCCCGCAATCGAGGACGGCATCCGGCGAGTCGCGCGCGGTGGCACCTTCTTGATGTTCGGAGTCGCGAACGCTGACGCCAAAGCGTCGATCTCACCTTTTCGCGTCTACAACGATGAGATCCGCATCATCGGCTCGATGGCGGTCCTCCACAGCTTCGAGCGCGCGCTGGCGCTGCTGGTCAGAGGGGTCATCGACTCCGAGGCGATGATCACGAATCGTTTCCCGCTCGACGACTACTCCAAGGCGATCGATGCTTTCCTGGCCGGGAGCGGGCTCAAAGTTCAGGTGGCACCAGGATGAGGCACGGATAAGAAGGAAAAGAGAGATGGCATCAGTCACGTTCGACCACGTGGTCAAGCGCTACACGGCCGACCTCACGGTCGTGAAGGACTTCAACGTCGCGATCAAGGACAAAGAGTTCATGGTCCTGGTGGGTCCTTCGGGCTGCGGGAAGTCGACCGCGCTGCGGATGCTGGCGGGGCTGGAGACGATCACCGAAGGCCAGATTCGGATCGGCGACCGGGTGGTCAACAACGTGGCCGCCAAGGACCGCGACATCGCCATGGTCTTCCAGTCCTACGCCCTCTACCCGCACATGAGCGTGTACGACAACATGGCCTTCCCGCTGCAGATGCAGAAGGTCAAGAAGCCGGAGATCGACAAGCGGGTCAAGAACGCCTCCCGGATCCTGGGCCTGGACAACTTCCTCAAGCGCA
>WNFT01005318.1_pt1 | contig 21408 bp, 15 predicted proteins | sample 5400191 | NCBI WGS metagenome assembly WNFT01 (sample SAMN13153359, study PRJNA577476) | soil metagenome | isolation source: 80 cm saprolite under Madrone tree | place: USA:California | collected 2016-06-14 | reverse complement strand
TTGCGCGACGCCAACAAGCCTAAATCCGAGCAACGCAGCGATGAGGAGGGCCAGCGCCGCTTTGATCGAACCGCTCACTGTAATTCCTCTTCCAGCGCCGCATCGATCTTCCGAATGTATAGAGCCCCGTACTTCTGGCTAGCCTTTTGGTCGTTGAGACTTTCGTACTCACGAGCGAGGGATTTGTAAACGAGAAAACTGTCGCTGATTGCGGTGTCCAGCAAACTCTGCAGCGCCGCAGCAGCCTCACGGTGCCGGCCCAGCATGTCCAAGGCAAGGCCGATGTTGAGCCGGAGTGCTGCCGCGCCAGGATGGGCTTCGATGCTCTTGCGAAACAGTGCGAGCGCTTCCTCGGCCTGTCCGTTGAGCACGAGCGCCGACGCGCCTCTGTTCGAAACAAGGACATCCCGCTGATCATTTATTTCGGCCTGAGCGTCGGCTTCCTGTTTCCGATACTCCTGAAGTTCTTTTTGACCTACTTCGGTGCGTCCCATGCGAACCAGCGCCATGCCGCTCACATAGCGGGCTTTTCGCTGCTGCGGATCGATCTTCAAAGCTCTGGCGGCGGATGCGGCGGCTTCCGGGAAATTGCCCATCTGCAGGTTTGCATCTGCAAAGCGGTAATGCGGCAAAGCCCTGTCCGGGTGCGTCGTTAGCACACGCGCGTATTCTCCAAGCGCTTCTGCCTGTTGGCCGCGACGAAGATACAGGTCGCCCAGCGCAATGCGCGCATCCGCGTTTTCGGGAGAGAGGTCCAGCGCCTTTTTGTAGGCTGCAATCGCGGCGTCGAACTGCACGAGGTCGGTGTTGATCCCTCCCATCCTTTGATAGATAAAGCTGAGCTGCAGCACGTCGAGTTCAGGCGTCATCGAGGCGGACGCTTTCATCTGACTGGCTTCCTGGAAAGTCTCGAGAGCTTTCCGCATTCTTCCGGAATCGCGATACATTTCGGCTTCTTTGTATCGCGCGCGCCGCGAGCCTGGAAATGCCCGGACAGCCCGTTGCATGACGTCTTCCGCTTCCGCCGTCAGTTCGGCTTTGATCAGAATGCCGCTCATCGCCAGGTAAAGGGCTTCAGCGTCCTGCGTCCGGTTCAACGCCTCCAGATACTTCCGCAGCGCCTCTCCAAACTGCGGCCCCCTGAAGTACGCCAGGCTCAGGACATCCGCAAACCGGTCCACAAGATCGGCGACCGCCGGATCTCCCTTGTTTGAAGGCCCGCTCCAGCGAATGGAAAGAATTCGCCTATAGACGGCGCCAGCGCCGGCGAAGTTTTCCTGCAGACGGTAAGTTTCAGCCAGGCCGTTGAGACTCTGGCCGAGACGGTCGTCATCGGCGCCAAACCTTTCCGCAAGCTGAACGGCTCTAGAAAAGGATTTGACAGCCTCTGCGTAGCGGCCCTTCTGGAGCCAATCCAACGCGGCGGCGTTTTCGGTGATCCAGTCTGCTTCTTCCGGCGCCACCAGCTGAACCAGAAAAAACTCGTTGCCCATTTTGACTACGGGGCTGACCTGGCCGGGAGCCAAATCTGAAAGGGCAGTCCGCAATTCCGGCGGAAGATCCGCGGGAGCAAACGTGCCCACGAAGCCGCCGGCTGGCGCGGACACATCCGTCGAATTCTCCCTGGCAATCGTCTCGAAGGACTCTCCTGTGAGAATTCGCGCGCGAAGTTCCGCCGCCTTCCTTTCCGTAGGGACGGTAAGACTGCGAAAACTCACTTGACCGGCCTGAGAAGGCGCCCACAGTATCATGAAAAGGAGGATCGATTTGGCCAACAAGGTCCATTGATTTTAACCCAACATCGATTCCGGCGGCATCGGGATGTAACACCGGCAAGTCTTGGTTCTGGTGCAGATAGCGGAGAGATGTCTGCGTTTCCTATCTTATGAAGATGTGAATGAATTAGAGGTCAGGCCGCATTCCCCTCCTTATGAAGGAGGGGTGGCCGTGCCATCAAGAAAAAGGACCCGTTCCGAAAGGGCGCGGCCGGGGAAGGTGTGAATGAATTGGCAGGAGAGCGTTTGAACTCCCCTCCTAAGTTAGGAGGGGTGCTTGCGAGGCCATCAAGTTCCAGAAAGGCCGAGCAGGCGGGGTGGTTCCAAAGCTCCTGCTTGCAGGGTTTTACTGCGGAACCACCCGTCTGCGCCATGCTTCGGTGGCTTCGCGGCATTTCTTGATGGCGCAGCCACCCCTCCTAACTTAGGAGGGGAATCCTCGCGTCCTTCAATTCATTCACACCTCCCCGTCTGCGCCCGCTTCGGTGGCTTCGCAGCATTTTATTGATGGCGCAGCCACCCCTCCTTCGTAAGGAGGGGAATACACTCGGCGAATTCATTCACAACTTCTATGACCGCCGCTACAGCTCGGATTGCCTGCTTGAAACATTTTTCCGCAGCCTGTTAGTGCTATAGCCGATCCGGGAAGCGGATGATGAATCCGCCCCGGTTCGGCATCTGCACCTTGGGCAGCGTCTGGGCGTTCATCGCGTCGTTCTCACCGATGAGCTTGTTGATCGAGAAGATGTAAGCAGTCAGCGCGTAAACTTCATCGTTGCTGAGCGACCTCGGCTGCCGCCATGGCATTGCGCGGCGAATGTAATCGAAGACCGTCGTTGCGAAAGGCCAGAAGTTGGCGATGGTTTTCTCCGACTCCATATCCTTGATCGGGCTGCCGCCTGCCAGCGCGGCATTGGTGCCGCCTTTGCCGTTTTGGCCGTGGCACGCCGAGCATTTTGCCGCGTAGACGCGGGCTCCTTCGGTGGGCGTACCGCTGCCGGGCGGGAGGCCCGTCCCGTCCGGCAGAATGTTGATGTCCCATGCCGCGATCTCGGCAGGATTAATCGGCTTTCCAAGATTTGGCGCCTGGGCGAAGGCTGCGCTTGAAGTGAGAGCGAACGCGAGCGCCACAACGTATCCTCGAAGCTTACGCGTATACATGCTTGACCTCCCCATTGCGATCGATCGCCCAACTCGTGATGGCGTTGTAGTGTTGGCTCGGGAAGCCGGTCACGGGCGGAACCCGTGTGGTCTCGCCGCGCACGGCGACCAGTTCGCTTCGGGTCGGCTGCGCGAAGCCGGCCTCGTCCCAGGCGCGGCTTTGCAATACCACGGCACCGCCGTCCCAGCGCCACGGCACGCGGAACCGGGTGAAAGCCTTGCTCTGCACCGGCTCCTGGAGCGCTGCTTGCGCCCAGCTCTTGCCGCCGTCGGCGGACACCATGACTTTCGAGATTCGGCCGTTGCCCGAATAGGCGACCCCGGAGATCTCATAGAATCCGGGCCCCTTCATCGCAAGACCGGGCGAGGGATGCGTGATGAAGGATTTCACCTCCTGGAGAAAGTAAAACTGATACGCCTTCCCGCCCGGCAGAATCGGCGCGTAGGTCCTGGCTTCGTAGAAGCTCATGCCGGGCATCTCGGTGAGCTGGATCCGCCGCAGCCATTTGATATTCATGTTGCCTTCCCAACCGGGCAAGAGCAGCCGCATCGGATAGCCGTTCCCGGGCATGATCCGTTCGCCGTTCTGGTAGAGCGCGATCATGGCGTCGTCCAGGGCTTTGGTCAGCGGCACGCTGCGGCTCAAGTGCGGGGGGTCCGCGCCTTCGGCGACGAGCCATTTCGCCCTTTTGTCGAGGCCGGCTTCCTCGAGCAGAGTGGAGAGGCTGACGCCGGTCCACTCGGCGCAAGAGACCAGGCCGTGCAGCGCCTGCACACTGGCCTGGATCGGCTCTTTGGAGAATAGGGGCGCGCTGTTGCCGCCGCACTCGAGAAACGTCATGCGCGACACCATCGGATAGCGCCCTAGCGTATCCAGCGTGAAGACCAGGGGCTGCTTGACCAGGCCGTGGATGACAAGGCGGTGCTTGTCCGGATCGATATCGGGGTCGCCGGCGTGCGAAATCACGAAGTGCAGGCCGTTGGGCGTGAACGTGCCGTTGATCAGATGGTGCGGCGTGCGCGCGTGCTGCGTGCGCGGCTCGGCGTTGGGGTTGCTGAGCGTGCGGACAACATTTTTTTCGAATCGGGACCGCGCGCCGTAATCCGGGACAGCAACGCCGGGCACGAGGCTCCATGGATCGTCAGTGAGCTGCTGGGCCGACGCGGATTGTACCAGTGTGTAACCCGTCATCGCTGCCGCCAGCGCGGTACCACCGCGCAGAAACGCGCGTCGGTGAAGCAGACCGTTGCCGGCAACCGGCTCCAGGTTTTTCCAATCTCGCATGGTTCTTCTCCTCGCAAAGGGATGTCGTGAGCATAAAGCCAGTCGCGCCTAAAACCAAGGAAACCGCGCTGGCGCCGTCACGCGGATAGCCCACTTGAGTTTTTGCACTTATCTCCAGCGGACTCGTAGCCGTGGGCTTTATGCCCGCGTTCAACCACCATCAAAGAATTTTCTGGCGGTATTTGAACGCGGGCGTAAAGCCCACGGCTACGTGCATTCCCTATCATCTTGGCTAGTTGGACAGTTGTGCCTTTGCAAGGAGGGCAATACGGTTTCCCGTAATTCATAGCTGCAGGCCAATTCACGAGCCTGCCTGAACGGCACTTCTTTTCGCGTTCTTTCGGCCCGTCGTGAGCTTGTGCCGGACCTCGCGGCGCACCATTGCCGCCAGCCGGGCCTCGTTTTCCTCGACGAATTCCCGCACTGCCTGGGCATCTCGCTCCACCAGGGCTCGGAGCGCCCACGACATCGCCTTTACGACCATCTCATCGCGGTCGTCAAGGAGCAGGCGACAAATGCGGAGCGTGCGCCGTGCGTCGCCCTGGCCACCTCGCGCCTTTACATTGAGCGGGACCGTGCTGACCAGCGCAGCCCGCCGCCACCACCGGTCCGTCGACCGCGCCCACTCCATTATTGTTTTATCGTCGATCTGACCTTCACGCCATGCCGGCCCCGACAGGTAGCATGCAAAGCAATCGACCTCATCCCAGCTCGAGATGCCCGCGCCCAGCCGTTCGAGTTCAGTGCGTCCGAGAGTTCTCAACGCGTCGGGCCGGCTGGCGATGAGTTCATCACCAATGAAGCGATGCACGCGGCGATGATCGAATAGCGCCGCCGCGATCCTGACTACTTCCGCGGCGGATGCTGCCTTGATCCGTTTCGAGTACTCACGGCGCAGCGCCCTCAACGCCGGCGCGTTTCGAATCGGCATAGCCTCGACTCGTGATTCGATTTCCGCCACGAGGGCCGTGACGTTCATGAGAGATAGCCTATGGCAAAATCAGGGGAAATTCGGGGACAGACGTATAAATCACCTAATTAGCAGAAAAAGGAACTTGAAAGCTAATTAGGTGATTTATACGTCTGTCCCCGAATTTCCCCTGATTATTCTTCACACGCCTAATTGTTGTTACTGCGCACGGCCGGAGCCGTCGCGAGCAACTCGGCCTTGGCTTTTCGCGCGTCCGCTTCGGTCAGCCAGCGCTCTTTGACCAGACGATCGACCGTTTGCTCGACCTTCGTGGAGTAGTTCTTGTAGTTGCCGTAGAGGGATTCCAGCCGCGACCAGCTGAAAGGATCGATGTGGCCCATCTCACGGCAGGTGCCCGGACCGGGGCTGGTCACAAAGTAGTTCGCAGCAGGAACGTCCATGTACACAGTACGTACTCCACCCACGCCGTGGCCGAACTGATCCAGAGCGAAACTCTGCTGTGGAGTTCCCTCGCCCTTTAGCTCGAGTCGCGCGGCTTTCGGAAGCGGAGTTCCTTTCCGGACAAACTGATCGAGATTGCTGAACGTGGCGTTGTACACCTGGGTCAGGACTGGAAGGGGCATCAGCGGAATCTCCGGCTCGCACCGGGCCGCGAATGGCCATGCCGCCGGGCCTTGCGCGGATCCTACCGCCGTGACCTGGTCTTCCATTTTGGGGAAGCCGTAGTATGCCCACCAATCGATGTGTCCAACTCCGGCGAGCTCATACAACCTGAAGATATCGTTCGCAGCATCACTGTCCGTACGACGCCATGGCAGTGTGGTGAGCGCTTCGCCTTGTGCAGCCGCGATAATCACGGGAACGTTGATGCCTTTGATCATTCGCCGCGGATCGTTGGCGCCCGGTGCGGCAGCGCACTGGTTGATGCGCGCGGGAGTGACACCAGGCCTCATGAGATAGCCATCGAAAGCCGGCTTGCCGCTCGCGAGAGTGGCGCGTGAATGAATGGCATTGATGTAGATCGGAAGGTCGCCGCCCTGGGCTGCGGCGAACACGTACTGCGCTCTCAAGCCCGGCAACGTCCCGCTTTTAAGCAGCGCGGCCACCTGGCTGAACATGTCGAGTCGCAGACCTTCTTCGGTTGCGGAAGGCGCGTTGTTCTGCGCTCCGGCACAGGGTGCGCTCGTCGGATTCGCAAACGACAATTGCGCGTATCGCGTGGCATTGAATTTTTTCAACCCATCGACGGACACAGGCAATGTCACGCCAACCCATGCCGCCCCGCTCTCCACGATGTAGTCGTGTGAATAGCCCCACATCATGGGCCAATCGAAGCGCCGGGCCGCAAACAGCGGCTCGAAGATGACCGTGCCGCTGAACCTGGCCGGATCGGCGGGCCGCCTGACCAGAATCCGATTTCCGTACGGAGCGTTCGGCGTTTTTACGGTCACCGTCCCGTCTGCAGCCCAATCGTAGACGTTCGCAGTGCCGGTGACGATGAACTCTTCTTCGACGTAGCCGATTTTCGCCAGATCGACAACCGGCGTACTCCTGTTGGCAGCCGCGAACGGAAACGAATCTGCCGTCACAGGAATCGGACCGGTCACCTTCGGTATCGGGATGGCCCCCGGCGCACTCTGCGCCGCAGCGGCGGCGGTAACGGAAAGAACGATTGTGATTAGAGCCAATGGAACGGCCCAATGCTTTGTCTTAGGACAGATCATCTACTTTTCTCCTTTGACTCAGTCTGTGCGGTACAGGGATTCAACCATTTAATGGGGCTCTCCCGCAAGTTTGGGATTTAATTCGGGGACAGACGTATAAATCACCTAATTAGCTTCCAAGGTGATGCTACTTGCTAATCAGGTGATTTATACGTCTGTCCCCGAATTAAATCCCCTCTCGGCCACGGAGTTCGCCTTGTCAAATTTTGATGCGAATGCTAGCGTAGGCGCCGGCTTTAGCCGGCGCCTACAGGAAGCACAAACAGGGAGGCACAAATGGCGACACGGAGGGAATTCATTTCGGGTCTTGGTCTTGGCGCCGGCGTCCTGCTTCCGCGAGGCTTGTCCTTTATGCAGGCACAGGGCGCGAACTCGCGCCGGCTCGATTTCCACCACCACTTCGGATCGCCGGCCTGGGTCCAGATGACCAAGGACCGGCAGTCCCAAGGTTGGCAAACCTGGCAGCCCTATACTCCCGCAAGAGCAATCGAGGACATGGATCGGGGCGGCGTTGCTACCAGTTTCATTTCGATCACCACTCCGGGCATCTGGTTTGGAAATGTCGAAGAGACTAAACGTATCGCGCGCCGGGAGAACGAATACGGCGCCAGAATGGTCTCGGATCACAAGGGCCGGTTCGCCCTGTTTGCGGTCCTGCCTCTCCCGGATGTCGAAGGCAGTTTGCGCGAGATCGCGTACGCGTTCGACACGCTAAAGGCGGAAGGTGTCGGGTTGTTATCGAACTGGGGCCAGAAGTGGCTGGGCGACGAGACGTTCAAACCGGTACTCGAGGAACTCAATCGGCGGAAGGCGGTGATCTATACGCATGGCGCGGCTCCGGGATGCTGCGGCGGAAGTTTTGTTCCCAACGTGAATGAGACGACCATCGAGTACAACACAGACGTCAGCCGGACCATAGTCAGCCTGATTAGCAGCGGCGCAGCGGATCGCACACCGGACATTCGCTACATCATGTCCCATGGCGGAGGAACCATTACGGGTCTAGCCGGGCGTTTTCTCGGCGCTGCGGCCAACGCCGACAGCCTCGCAAAAACTCCTGAGCCGAAATCCAGGCTGCATCACCTGCGGCGTTTCTACTACGACACCGCCGCCTCAACGAATCCCGTCATCATGGGAGCGCTGAAGCTGATGGTCGGTACGTCGCAAATTGTGTTCGGTACCGATCATCCTTTCGGCAGCAGCTCGAACATCGCCTCCGCCATGCGGAATGTCGGCTTCAACGCAGACGAACTACGTGGAGTCGATCGAGAGAACGGTTTTCGGATCCTGCCGAAATACAAAAGTTAGGGGGCTTAGTTAGCCGCGGATTATGCGAATTACGCGGATGGGCGCGCGATATCTTCATACGTCCGGGATACAACGTACTTGCGCGCCCATCCGCGTAATTCGCGTAATCTGCGGCTAAAATCCCTCTTTATGTCAAAGTCCTGCTCGTCGAACCAGATCCCGGAATCGAGCCTCACCGCGCAGTCTGTCAAATCTGGGATCCACCGAAAGACAATACAACAGCCACGTGCTCCTCTCCGAGTAGGCCTTTTCCAGGGCGGCGAATGCTTGATCCTTATCGTCGAGCCCTGCAAAAATCGCCGCAACAGACGCCTGCGAGACGTGCTTTCGGCGCGACAGTTCTTGCAATTCCGCAAGTATGTTTCGAGCATCCGCCTCTTTGCCCCAGGCAGCGAACACGGCTCCCAGGCTGGCCACCATGAACGTACTATTGTCGGACAGGGCCCTGGCTTGTTGCAGCTCGTCGGCAGCCTCGGCATACTGCTGTTTCTGAGCGTAAGCCAGGCCCAAATAGAAGCGAGTCGGATAGAAGGTCGGATCCAACTCCACCGCTGACCGGCCATGTTCCGTCGCTTCGTCATACCGGCGGCCGAAGTAGCTATGCATCACAACAGCCGCATTCATGTGTAGCGATAGCGTATCCATCTCCAGAGCCAGCCTGACCTCAGCCGCGGCCTCGGCAAACTGTTTCTTCAAGGTCAGATACTCGGCCATGGATTGCCGAGCCCTGGGATACTTCGGATCCAGCTGGATAGCCGTACGGAGTTCCTTTTCTGCACCCGGCAGGTCCCATTCGTAGACTGTTTTGAACGAGCCGAGCACCACCCGTGCTTCGGACAAGTCTGGATCGATCTCGAGCGCCCGGTTGGCTGCTGCCTTCGCTTTGGGCCACACATCATGGGGAGCCAGGTAGCCGTAATAGGCCAGCGGCACGTAACCCTCAGCCAGGCCGGCGTAGGCGAGGGCGTAGGTCGGGTCCTGATCAATGGCCTGGCGGAAAAACTGAATCGCCTTCCGTAGACCTTCCTCGGTTCTCTTGCCCCAGTTATGCCGGCCCTTCAGATAAAGATGATAAGCTTCCACCTGTTCAGTGGAACGTTTGGCAAGCAGGTTCCGTTTTTCTGGAGTCAGTTTCAGGCGCAAGGTGCCCGAAATTTCTTTCGCGATGTCCTCCTCGGTCGCGAATATGTCTGCAGATTTTCTCTTGTATTGGTTGCCCCATAGTTGCCAACCGTTCTCGACGTCGACCAGTTCGGCGCTGATCTGCAGTGTTTCACCGCGCTGAAGAACCCTTCCTGTCAAGACCGCCGATACGCCGAGTTCCCGGCCGGCCTCCTGCGCTGCCCCACTGCGGCCCTTGTGCGGGACAACTGCGTTGTGGGACATCACGCGGAGCTGCGGCAACTGCGAAAGATTGGAAATGATGCTCTGCGTGAGTCCGTCGCTGAGATATTCCATTTCCGGATCGCCGCTCGTGTTTACAAACGGCAGAACCGCGAGCGAACGAATCGCCCGATCCGGCTCCGGCACGACCGTAAGAGCGCGTAGTGCGGCCTCGATTTCGGCGCGCGCTTCGCTGATATTTTGCAACCGGCGATACGATTCCTTTCGGAGGCAGCTCTGCAGGAGATCCCGCACTCTCGGCGGTGTATCGCGCGACAGCGCCGACCAGTCCGGCTCCATTTTCAGAACGGAAGCGATGATGTCCACGATGCTTCCGCCGGAAAACGGGGGCTGGCCCGCCAACAATTCGTACAGAACGCAGCCGAACGCGAAGATGTCGCCATGCCTGTCCCCGGGCTCTCCCCGGACCTGCTCCGGGCTCAAGTAGGCCGGCGTGCCGAGGATGAGTCCTGCCTGCGTGAGCGGAGTCACGGCCGGATCATTTCTTGAATCGCTTTCGGTAAGGGACTTCGCAATCCCGAAGTCCAAAACCTTCACATCACCATTGGATGTGATCATCACGTTGCCGGGCGATATTTGGATGGTTCAAGGACGCCAGCAGCCGCGCTTCTCGTTCGGAACGAGCCACGCGCTCTGGGTCCTGAGAGAACTCATCGGGCAGGATTTTCAGCGCCACATCGCGACCCAGTTTCGTGTCGCGAGCCCGGTACACGACGCCCATACCTCCAGCTCCGATCACAGACAGTACCTGGTACTGCTCGATTGTGAGTCCGACTCGGCTCTCGGCGTTACTGTGCATGACCATCTCAGCAGCCAGGTCCAGCGCCGGCCGTTCGATGAAACTCGGCTCTTTGCCCCGGGCGGCCAGCAGCAACTCCACTTTCCGGCGAATCTGGTCGTTCGCACAGGCTTCGGCCAGAAAATCAGCACGCTGTCCAGGTTCCAGTTCGATGGAAGCCTCAAACAGCTTTTCAATTTCTTTCCACTGTTCTGCCTGCATGTGATGTTCAGCCTCTGTCCAACCAGAGAAGCCCAACCTACCGCCCTTGGGCCGATACGTCAATCAAAGATGACGCATCAAGGGTGTCGCGGCAGAGCCGCAAACTAAAAAACCTTTGTCCACGTTATCAGCGTGTCGTGTTTCAAGACGGATTTCCGCCTGTAGGAATAGGAACAAGACACGAGTTCGAAATCGATTTCTCGGAGGACCCCATGACAAAGATCAGGCTTTTACTGCTGGCGATCATATCTGTGGCGGCGGTGCTCAGCGCGGAGCCACAGATCCAATCTGCAGGTGCGAATGGCAAACACGTGCGCACGTTGATATTCGATGTCGCTATTGACGGCCGTACCTGGCGATTCGACAACCATCCGAATCCCTTCAGTCCGTTCGATGTCAACGTTCTGGGAGCAGTACGGCGCGGCAACTCTTTTATCGTTCAGGGTAAGGTTTACCCCGGCGGCACGATTCCTTCCGGAGGGGATTTCGTTCACCCCAACAGTTTCGGACCAGACTCTCCAGGCAGCATTGGACAGTGGATCTGCCGCGGTGTTATGAACTTCGACGGCTCTCAGATCCTCGCTGGCCAGGTGCCTCACGCTATCACAACGCAGATCTTCTTATTGTCGCAAGGAGCCCTATGGACAGATGGCCCGGAGGGCGGCATTTCCGTCATACGCGCAGTGACGGGCGGAACCGGTCAATACAGCGGGGAGCGCGGCCAGGTGCGGCAGGATCCTTTGGGTGTAAATGCCGCCGGAGACAGCCGGCACTTCAATTCTCGCTTCATTTTTTCTTTCGAAAAAGACAACTGAAGACCGGCGGCAACACCAAAGAATCCACAAAAATCGGAGCTATCATGTATCGCTTGAAAATTTCAGTCTGGGCTTGTGTCCTCGGGTCCGCTTTAGTCCTGACGAGGCTCGCGACCGGTCAGCGGATCGGCGACGGACCTGCAATTCCATATCACTTGAGCCAAACGGATATCGAGGACGGCCGGCTTTCCTTCGCCGAAGTGGTGCAGCATGGCGATCTCCTCTTCAATGCGGTATTCAATAAATACGATGGGCAAGGACGGCCTGCAACAACAGGTAGCGGCGCTGCACGGATTTATGGAAGCGCTCCGCCTATGCTCCGCACTTCGGGACCCGACGCGAGCTCGTGCGCCGGATGCCACAACCAACCCAGGGCCGGAGGCGCTGGTGATTTCGTGGCGAACGTGTTTGTGCTGGCCCAGGTGCTGGACCCGGTTACGGAATCGGTTTCCGGCCAATTCAGCAATGAGCGAAACACGCTGGGAATGATGGGCGCAGGGCCGATTGAGATGCTCGCACGAGAGATGACCGAGGATCTGCTGGGAATTCGGAACGAGGCCATTGTGAGGGCGCGAGCCAATTCTTCAAACGTAACTGTGGCGTTAATCACGAAAGGCATCCACTTTGGATCAATTACAGCCGCGCCGGGCGGCGCCGTCGACACGAGCCAGGTTCGCGGTGTGAACAAAGATCTGATTGTCCGGCCATTCCACCAAAAAGGCGCCGTCGTTTCTCTGCGGGAATTTTCGAACAACGCAATGAATCATCACCACGGGATGCAGTCCACGGAACGCTTCTCGTTCCTGTTTCCAACAATATTGGACCCGGACGGCGATGGCGTTATCGATGAACTGAGCGTGGGCGACATCACGGCGGTCACCATCTTTCAAGCGCAACTCGGAACTCCCGGCCGTGTAATCCCACAGGACAGCCGGAAGAGGCGCGCCGCCGAAGCCGGCTCTTTGCTGTTTGCAGATATCGGCTGCGCGACTTGCCATGTACCCGCGCTGAGATTGCGGAAGCGGTTCTTTATAGAACCTAATCCTTTCAACCCGCCAGGTAACCTGCAAACCAGTGCGCATCCTCTAATCTTCGACCTGACGCGGGACGGAGAAAAACCGCGGCTGGAGCGAACATCAGACGGGGGAGCGATCGTGCGCGCCTACACGGATCTGAAGCGCCACGATCTCTGCGGCACTACGGATCAGTTTTTTTGCAACGAACAAATCCCACAGGCCGGTATTTCGACACGTGAGTTTCTCACCAGAAAACTTTGGGATGCGGGCAACTCTGCGCCTTATGGACATCGCGGCGACCTGACAACGCTTACTGAAGCGATCGATCATCACCACGGCGAAGCCAAAGCCACGCGAGACGTGTTTTTCTCGCTTGGTCCCGATCGGCAAGCGCAAATTATCGAATTTTTGAAGACGTTGCAGGTGCTTCCGCCCGGCGCGCCACTTGTTGTTACAGAAACAGAAGTACGAAACGAGGGCCACAGTGGAACAGTTTTCGACCGCTGATTCGCATGAGCGGCAGACGTTCAGGGCTCCGGCAGCCCTTCCTCATCCCCTGTCATCTCCGACACGAGAAAGGCCTTGGCGAGATCCCATTCCCGCTGGATCGTCCGGCTTGAAATCTTTAGAACCTCTGCCGTTTCCTCCAGGCTCAATCCGCCGAAGAAACGCAGCTCCACGATTTGTGTTTTGCGGGGATCGACTTTAGCGAGCTGCTGGAGGGCGTCATCGAGCGCAATGATTTCGGCGGCGCGGTCAGTGGAAACCGGCGGCGCTTCCTCCAAAGACACCATGGGCATTCCGGCACCTCGTTTCGTGTTCTTCCGAGCGCGGGCGAAATCGACGAGAATTCGTCGCATCAGTTGAGAGCACACAGAGAAAAAGTGCGCCCTGTTTTGCCAACGGACATTTTTCCAATCGATCAGCCGCATGTAAGCTTCATTGATCAGCGCGGTTGTCTGCAAGGTGTGGCCCGGTCTCTCTGCTTGCATGCGACGGTGGGCCATCTGATGAAGTTCTCTGTACAGAAGTGGTGTTAATGCCTCTAGCGCCTGCTCATCACCGTCGCTCCAATTGAGCAGCAAACGAGTAATTTCGTGGTTGGAAGGCATAAGACGTGTTCCGAAAGGCGCTATGCGCTCCAGTTCATCGAACTTGATTACTGGTCACCCCTCCGCGCAATTTCCGCTTGAACGCACTCCGAGACAACATTCCAGAATCGTGCGTACTTTTCTCCGCCCATCACGAATGGATGCGGTTCGCCGGCTTTCCGCGCCTTGAGTTTGGCGAGCCGATTCGGCGTATCGTCGAAGATCGCGTGGTTTTGAATTTCGACATCCACTTTCATCCTCTTCGCGACATCCAGGTAATGGCTGATCGAACCTACGTACTGCTTCAGTCCGGGTGTTGTGATTCGATCCAGCGTCAGGATCGTCCCGCCGAAGATTCCCGCAATGTGAGTGGTTCGGCCGTCTTTTACCGTGAAGATGAACGCCGTGGAACCCGGCGTGTGACCCGGGATCAGAACAGGTGTTACCGTCTCGTCTCCAAGTTTGATCGGCTTGCCCTCTTCGAGAACCAGATCGCGCTTCGGCGGCTTGACCGCGTTGGGATTCGTCTGCGGCGGCGCGTTGGCCGGATAGATGAGATCCCAGTCGGCTGCGGTAGTTCCTACGCGTGTCCCATAATGCTCCTGGAAATATGCCGCGCCTCCGAAATGGTCGCCGTGGCCGTGACCAAGAAGAAGGTACTTCGCCTTTGCGGGATCCAGCCCGAGCTTCTTCAGTCCGGGGATCAGGACGGATTCCACTCTGTCGGCATAGCCGGAGTCGATAAGGATGAGCCCATCGGAAGTGGTAATGGCATACACGATCGTTTCCGAGTTGCCTGCGGCGTACAGGTTATCGAAAATTTTTACGGGCTCGAGTTCCGGAGCATTGACATTATTGGCCCTGGTGTTTGCGGGTATGCAGAAGAAGTTGAACGGCGCAGTCAAGTCTGTGCCGGCAATCTTTTTTGCCGCATCGATGTGGGCCAAAGACTGAGCATTATCCGGCCTGGGCGGCGGCGCAGCGCCGCGCGGTGCCTGCCCGAAACTCGATATGGCCATCGTGAGAATCAGACAAGGCCAAACACAACTGATGATCTTCTTAGACATGTCCTTCTCCTGAAGTTTTTGGGAAATGTTTTCGCGGCTAGTCACGCTAGGCCATCCGCTGTCCGGCAGTCAAGCTAGATCTACTCGACAAGGCAGCAGCAGAATTAGCCGCGGATTGCACGGATTACGCGAATGGCGCTTCAAAGACCATTGATTGCGGCTTCCTCGTAATCCGTGCAATCCGCGGCTAACTTTCTCTGTACGTTATCGACAATGCAGTAACGATCCGACTAAATTCCCCGCATTGAAACCATACAAAGGCAGCGGCAGCATCGACGATGCGGCGAACTCTACGTTCGCTGCGCGGTAGGCGCCGGCTAAAGCCGGCGCCTACACTGGCAGTCAATTTGGGACTCGATCATTTTGAAGTTCCGTGTCGGCTACCAGGGCGACGGGTCCCAGCGGCGGAGTCATTGCGATCTTGTAGCGGAGCCGCTGCCGTGATGGCGGGCTTCGTCACTAATGCCGCTACTCCCGTAACCGCACCAGTCAAAAAGCTGCGGCGATTGACGGGGGCGTTCTTGGATTTCTTCATGCTGCGCTTCTCTGGAACTCCCCACTGTAGCGGCGCTCTATGAGCGCCGGATCTTCGGCGGTCATAGACCGCCGCTACAGTACATTGTCCCCGAATTGCCCCTACTCCAGCGGCTCCAGCTTGACGATAGAGGCGCCGTGATTGTTCCCCACCCAGAACGTAACGGGAGTGGTCGCGTTCTCGACCCAGACTCGCCGGACGTTCGTGAACCGGGGAAGGAGATACTCGACGATTCCACCGGTCTTCGGATCGAGCCGTTGGATTCGATCGCTGAACTCTCCACCTGACCACGCTTCGCCATTCTTGTCCGCGATCACATCGTAGGGCCATGAACCCACCGTTGGCGCCGGCCACTCCTGGAAGTGTTCGGTTTTTGTGTCGAACATTCCGATTCGGTCGGCACGGTTCTCGCCGAACCAGAGACGGCCTTCGGAGTCGAGCATGCCGCGGCGCGGGGCGGAGTTGTGAGTCGGCGTCTGATGCAACGTGATTTTCCCCGTCTTTGCATCGATCTTGCCGATCTGATCGCGGCCGAAGACCGTGAAGTAAACGTTGTTCTGTGGATCCGAAATGACATCGTAGATATTGGGCCGCGGAATTTTAAAGGGTTCGAACACCTCGAACTTCCCGGACTTCACATCGAGACGCAACACAGTGTAGGTCCCGGCATCCTGCAGCCAGACCTTTCCATCCACATGATGGTGATCCGGACTGACCTGATTGACCTGGACGTAATCTCCGTTCAGTTCGGGTGGAAGACTCCACGTCTGGAATTTTTCGGTCTTCTTGTCGAATTTCGCGACGCCACCCTGAAACTGCATGCCAAGCCACAGGTTTTCATCTTCGTCAAACCGCAACGCCAGGCTGCCTGTCACGGCCTGAGGCTTGAGTAGAGGAACCTGATATTCCGTGACCTTGCCTGTTTTGGGATCGAGCTTTCCCAGGATCTGTTCGCCGAAGCTGGCAAACCACGCCATTCCTTCCGAGTCCACGATCACGTCGTGCGGCTGCCGGGTCCGCTGCGGCAGGTCGTATTCCGTGTAGATGACGTGCGTCGCTCTGCCTTTCGGGCGGGGAAGTGTCTGGAAAGAATAACCCCAGTGGGGCGACGAACTCAGGTTGATCTTCGTCAGGTATTGAGCCTGCCGGCGCCAGCCCTCCAGACGTTGCTCGAGCGGTTCTTCGCCGCCGCCGATCCGCGGGGCGAGAAGCTTCTGAATCTTCATCGGAAAGGAGAGCTGCGGATACGTCGACATCCGCTGCACGATTTCGGTCAGTTTGTCTGCGTCGTAGCGCGTCCGTGCGACTCGCTCGAGAGTGTGGCAGTGCGTACAGGCCCTGATAGAGGCCTTTTCCTGCTCCGTGCCGGGAAAGCTCGCGAGCCATTCCGTGTTCGAAAGCTGGGATGCGAGATCATGCGCCTTGACGAGTTTGAGATCGGCGCTGGCGGTCTTGCCGGGAGTAATTTCCACTGAGCCCGGTCCTTCCAGATCGTATCCGACCGCCCGGATTTGCAGTGAATACTGACCCGGTTGCAATCGTGCGGATGGGAAACGGTACCGGCCCTGATCGTCGCTGACGACGGTGGTTGTGATGGTGGAGCCCGCTTTCTTCGCGCTGACGAGCACTCCCTCCATTCGGCCTTCTTCTGCCGAAGTGACCTGACCGGTCAACGCGACCGAAGATGGAGTTTGAGCACTGCTGATCGCAGCGAAGCCCACAGCCATCACGAGCAACGAAACTCGCATTCGCATCGAAGCCTCCAATGTGTTGCGGAACTGACCAGACGCTATATCACTGTTGTTCTCAGTGGCGCAAGAATGGAGGAAAAAGCTAGCCGCGAATTACGCCAATGACGCGAATGGCGCATCAAAGAATCCTTAATGCGCCATTCGCGTCATTGGCGTAATTCGCGGCTAGCTTTTTCCTATTTCGAACCGCCTTGCCCCATGTCGTTTCTTATGATCCTTCCGCCCTTCATCACGAATTTGACCCGTTGAAGTTCGGTGATGTCGGCCAGAGGGTCGCCGGAAACGGCGATGAGATCGGCGTACTTACCCTTGTCGAGCGATCCTATCTTGTCGGACCATCCCAACACCTCTGCGTTAATCGTGGTTCCAGCCTGGATGGCCCTCGCCGGATTGACGCCGCCGCGTTTGACCAGCGCCTCGAAGTCGAGGGCCTGCGTCCCATGCGCGTAGGTCGAGCCATCGGCGCCGCTGCCCATCATGATTTTCATTCCCCTGGTATCGGCCGCCAGGTTTACAGCCCTCTCAAAAATGGGAATCATACGATACTTGCCGCCGGTGCTTTTCTTGTCGTTGTCATCCATATAAGGCTCGGTGTATCGGACAAAGGTGGGATCGTAGTACAGCCCCTTCTGGACCATCATATTGGCCTGCTCCTGATTCAAGCCAAACGCGTGCTCGATGGTGTCACAGCCTGCGATGATGGCGTTCTTCTGTCCATCGCCACCATAAACATGGCAGCCTGTCTTGTGGCCGAGGCGATGCGTCTCGTCGATCAACGCTTGTAATACGGGCATGGGATAGGTCAACACGTATTGATCCTCGCCCGTCGGAGTGAAGGAGTAAGCCCCGGCCGGGAACAGCTTGATCCAGTCCGCGCCGCGTTCGATGTGTTCGCGGACGGCTGCTCGTGCTTCTTCAACCGAACGCACCACGGTACTGGCTAAGGGGTTCACCGGAGCGGATGCTGGAGTTTCACCGCCCCAGACAATTCCGCGTCCCGACACTTGATACCTGGGCCCATCGATGCGTCCGTCGTTAATAGCGTTGCGGATGTCGACGTCCGCGTATCCGTTGCCGTGCGAGCTCATATCACGGGCCGCGGTGAAGCCCGCTCGCAGATCTGACTGCAAGTTGCTTATGGCGATGAGTGTCGAGGTTTCCCTCGACATTCCCGGCTTGGGCGTGTTGAACATGTGCGTGTGCGCATCGATCAAGCCGGGCAGAACCGTGGCCTGGCTCAGGTCGATCACTTGAGCTCCGGCCGGTATCTTGACCTGACCCTCCGGTCCGACGTCAGTGATTCGCTCGCCCTGAAGAAGCACAACCTGCCTGGCCAACATCTGGCCAGTCTTGCTGTCGAACAAGCGGCCGGCGCGGACCGCTATCACTCGAGGAGCTGGAGGGCATTGAATAATGCCGCCGTCAGATCCCACACACGGTGTCGGGCCCGCCCCGCGCCAGGGAGCGGGCGGCGGTTGAACCTGCGCCGAAAGCGTGGTCGCAATCAATAATATCCCGAACGCCGCCAATAGAGATTTGCATCGCATCACCGAACCTCCCCGTAGAAATTTTGTGGCCTATTGTGTCACGGAGTGTTGTCCGTAAAGAATTTAATGAACGCGGGCTGAACCCGCGACTACATTCAGGCCTAATGTCGATAACTAATAATGTCGATACCTAATGTAGTCGCGGGCTTCAGCCCGTGCTCGGATTGTCCGGAAAATTTCCGAAAAAGCCACATTTTGTGACTAATCCCAACTCAGGGATGAACCACGCTTCAAGTACACATGTCTCGCATCCCCGGCGGTAACTCACTCGTTTACTTAGGGTGGCGTGATGAAATCCTGCTTTCAATGCAGCCTCTGGCCGGTTGGCAACCATCTTGCTAAGTCTTAGCTCACCAATTAAGTTCGAGCGACGGGGGTAGGACACTCAAGAATGAAGCCAGCAACAGCACTTATTACCACTGTAGGTCATCCGGCGGATCGCATTTTGGCGATCGTCAACAAACTCCAACAAGAAGCTATCGATCGCGAAACCGCGGTCCGAATGCAAACGCGTGAAGACGTGACGGCGGAGTTACAGTTAAAACTGGAAGAAGCCCGGGCATCGATTACTCAGCTTCTCGAACAGGCCAGAGCCTCCGCCAGTGAATGGCAGCAGGAACGCACACGTCTAGAGGAACAAATCGCCGTTCTGAATGCCGTGTCGCAAACGGGGAGCAACAATCAAGCGGAGTTTCAGTTAAAACTGGAAGAAGTCCGGGCATCCAATGCTCAGCATCTCGAACAGGCCAAAGCCTCCGCCAGTGAATGGCAGCAGGAACGCACACGTTTAGAGGAACAGATCGCCGTTCTCAATGCCCTGTCGCAAACGGGGAGCAACAATCAAACGGAGTTGCAGGTGAAACTGGAAGAAGCCCGGGCATCCAATGCTCAGCTTCTCGAACAGGCCGGAGCCTCCGCCAGTGAATGGCAGCAGCAACGCACACGTTTCGAGGAACAAATCGCCGTTCTGAATGCCGTGTCGCAAACGGGGAGCAACAATCAAGCGGAGTTACAGTTAAAACTGGAAGAAGCCCAGGCATCCGATGCTCAGCATCTCGAACAGGCCAAAGCCTCCGCCAGTGACTGGCAGCAGGAACGCACACGTTTCGAGGAACAAATCGCTGTTCTTAATGCGCGGCCGGAACCGGCGAAGAACGATCAACCGGCTCAGGGCTTGTCCGCGCAAGTTGCCGCAATCGTAGCAGGGGAGATGGCACGCGTTCAGTCGTTAATGGATGAAATCGACGGAAAGCTGGCCGATACCTCTCTGGAAATGGCGGCCGAGATGCGATTGAGGCGTGAACGCGCGGAGCTGGAAGCTTATCTCAAAGGTTTGCGTTACTCGCAAACGAAGCCTTAACTTCCGGTCTGTCTCGTCAGCTTGAAGTCGCCATCCCGCTTTTCTTCCGGACGATTCCAGGTGCCGCTCAGGGTGTTCCTGTTGAGCTTGGCCTCGATGACATACCGGCGGCCTCGAGGCTCGTAGGTGGCCTCGAATTTCACGACGCCGGTCGCGGGATCGAACGATGCATTCTCGATCGGAAAGCCTGTGAAGTTCCGGTACATGCGGCCGCCGGGAGTGCCCGGCCGCACCATGCCCGTGAGTTTCTTTCCATCCCAGTTGAGTTCGAGCGAAATGGTGTTCCGGTCATAGAAGGCAGGACCAAAATCACCCACCCACGTTCCCGTCAGAGGATCGCCTCCTTCCTGCGAACCTTGCGAAGCGGGTGCGCAGGAGGCGACCAGGCAAAGCCCCAGAAGCAAACAGACCACGTTAAAACCTTTCATAGGGAGTCCTCCGGCCGCTGAAATCGTACCACGGCGCTTCCGTTCTGTTATAGGAAGCCGCCGAAGCCCCCGCTGTGCTATAAGACCGTGAAACAGGAGGGGCAATGAATACCAATAAAAGGATTAATCTTCTCGTTTGGGCGCTGGGCGCAGTCGTGTTGATTTCATCGATCGCCCCGAACGCGCAGGCGCAGGTGCCGCCGGATATCGAGGACGCGCTGCGAAAGATCGGACAGATCGTCGATCCGCCCTGCACGGCAAAGCTATATCGGCCTCTGATGCCGAAAAGCGACTACAACACGTACTGGACGCCTGGAGCGTCCGCTCCAGTGACCCAGACAACTCTATATCCGGGAATCACACTGGCTCGTGACGTCTCCTTCGGTCCCAATCCCAAGGATCTCGTCGATATTTTCACAGCCGACAAGGGTGGCGCGTCGCGCGCTGTTCTTCTATATGTTCCGGGCGGCGGGGGCAACAAGATCGAGCAGCAGGCCAGGGAAGCCAACGCTTTTTACGACAACATCGGACGGTGGGCCACCGAGAACGGAATGGTCGGAGTCCTCATGCAGCGCCATCCCGGCACCAACTGGGACGACGGCGGCAAGGACATTTCGCTCATGATCCAGTGGATGCAGAACAACATCTCCAAATACAAGGGCGATCCGGACCGCATGTTCATCTGGGCGCATTCCGCCGGCAACGGCCCGCTGGGTGTTTACATCGGTCACCCTGAACTTCATGGACCGAAGGGAATGGGAGTGAAGGGCGCAGTCTTCATGTCCGGGAATCCAGTTCCAGGGTTGGGCGGGCCCGCGGGCGGAGCCGGCGGTGGCGCTCGCGGTGGCGGACCTGTCCTCGCGGCGGCGGGCAGCACGTGCAGTGTCGCAGCAGGCAGTACAGAAGGTCTGATCAGCGGTCCAAGCGGTGCCGCTCCGGCCGGTCCGCGCGGCGCGGGTGGCGGACGTGGTGGTGCTCCGCAGCCCGATGCGGCCACGCTGGCGGCGCGATCGAATCTGCCTGGTTTCAAGACAACCAAGGTGGCCATCCTCCTCGCCAGAGCCGAGCTCGATCCGGGAGTCACCGGGACCATGGCCGCGTCGGACATCGCCTTGCACGATGAACTCTGCAAAGAGGATGGTCCGAAAGCAAAGGATGGCGTTGGCCATTGCCCAACGATGCTCTTCCTGAAGGGAGAGAGCCACATGTC
>WNFT01001270.1_pt1 | contig 21421 bp, 19 predicted proteins | sample 5400191 | NCBI WGS metagenome assembly WNFT01 (sample SAMN13153359, study PRJNA577476) | soil metagenome | isolation source: 80 cm saprolite under Madrone tree | place: USA:California | collected 2016-06-14 | reverse complement strand
CGGATCGCAGAGCTCGGTGACGAGGTCCATGTCGTGCTCGATCAGGAGGAAGGTCCGTCCCGCCGCCTGGAGCGCGCGGATCGTCGCCACCAGCGACCGCAACAGCGTGGGGTTCACGCCGGCGCCGGGCTCGTCGAGCAGGATGATGCGTGGATCGCTCATCAACGCGCGCGCCAGCTCCAGCAGCTTCTTCTGGCCACCGGAGAGCGTCTCGGCCGGCGCGCCCGCCAGATGCGCGAGCTCCACCGACTCGAGGATGGCGTGAGCACGCTCGCGCAGGCGACGCTCTTCCGCGCTCACGCGTCTTGGTGCCGTGAACACACGGACGAGCGCCTCGCCGAGCTGATCGTGGGCGTAGACGAGCAGGTTCTCCAGCACGGTCATGCGTCCGAGCGGGCGGGGGATCTGGAAGGTGCGACCGACCCCGCGCCGGGCGATGGCGTGCGCCGGCAGGCGGTCGAGTCGATCGGCGCCGAGACGGATCTGGCCACCGTCGGCGGGCGTGAGGCCGCTGATCACGTTGAAGAGCGTCGTCTTGCCCGCGCCGTTCGGTCCGATGAGGCCCGTGATCGAGCCTTCGCCGACGGACAGCGTGCAGCCCGTGAGCGCCTCGACGCCGCCGAACCGCTTGGTGACGCCGGTGATCGTCAGGAGTGGAGTCGTGACAGGTCCCTCATCGTGGGGCCTCCGGGCTGGGCGCGACGTCGTTCGGGGTGCGCGACGCCGCGTATCATACGTCATGCCGGGCGAGATGTGATCGGTTAGGCAGGCGAGATTGCTCGAGGGAGGGGCCAGGCTGGCTGGCCCGCTCCCTCGGGCGACGACGACACGTCAGCGGACGTCAGTCCTGGACCAGGTCACCACGGGCGGCTCGCTGCTCGGCGAGCGCCTGCCGGATCAGCGCGTTGCGCGCCCCGCGGCCTGGCGTGTTCTTGGCCAGCCGGGTGAGATCGATGGCCTTCCGCATGTGACGGGCCGCGTCTGGATGAAGGCCGGCGCCGTCGAGAACGCCGACCACATCGTGCTGGTCCTTGAGCGCCAGGTTGAGGAGGGACTCCGCCACCTCGTGGCGTCGGACGTCGAGCACGAAATTCTGGATCTCGGTTGTGGCCCGGATGTTCTCCAGGGCGTTCAGCACACGCAGGAACGCCGCCACCGCCTGGACCTGCGTGGCCTCGAGTCGGATCCCGATGCCGCCGGAGTCGATGCTGGCCAGGAACTTGCCCGAGGGTGAATTCGCGAAGGCGGTGCTGTTGAAGAAGCCCACGGCCTCCTCGATCGTGGCGAGCGCGTTGTTGTGGAAGAACGGGCCGGTATCGGCGGCTTCGACGAGCGGCGGCGTGTTGAAGGTGCCGTTGCCGAATCCCGGAACGCCCGGCACCTGAGCGGTGCCGAACCCTCCGTCCGGTGGGTTGCTGGCGGCGTCGATGAGGTCGGCGGGCGTGTCGACGAGCTGCTCGATGCCGGTGGCGAAATTGGAATTGGGCCCACCAGGGGTGAGGCTGGTCGTCGCCCCGGCGTTGGCGTGACAGATATTGCACTTGCCCGCCGCGACCGTCCCCTGCTGCGTGTCGCTGGTGAGGAAGATCTCTTTGCCGCGCCGGGCCTCGGCGCCCTTGAGTCGAAGCGTGGCGAGGTCCGGATCACGATCGCGGCCGACGAAGCGCTGGAACGCCTCCAGGGCGTCGAGCTCTTCGTCCGTCGGCAGCCTGAAGTCGACGCCTGGCGTCCGGTTCAGGGTCCGGGTGAAGTGCTGGGTGACCGCTCCGATGGCGAACTCCCGTAACGTACCGCTCCCGGGCGCGCCGTCCCCGGACCATCCCGTCCGCTCATTCGGTGGAATGGTGGTGCCGTCGTTGGTCGCCGGCTTGAGAGAGGTGTTGAGGGCGAGGATGTGAGGCACGCCGCGCATCACGAATTTGTTGGGAAGGTCATCGAAGCCGTCGAGGTTCTCGAGGATCAGGCCGACGTTGCGCATCAGCTCGGGCTGCTCGAAGTGCTGCGCGAGTGCCGACGTGAACTCGGCCACGAAGAGTGGATCATTGGGCGGCAGAGTCGCGATGAACTTCGGATCGATGGTGAAGTTGTTCTCGGCCGGGTGACACGTTCCGCACGTCCGTCCGTTGCCGTTGAACGTCTCACGGAAGAAGAGATCGGCGCCTCGGATGACCAATCGGTCCAGGGACGCCACCTCGGTCGACGACGCGAACGCACGCCGGCCAACCCAGCGGGCGAGCGGCGAGCGTTCCTCTTCGTCCGGCGCGGCCGGCCGCCCCATCCGGGTACGCGTGTAGAGCCGCTGAAAGAGCGGTGGCGCGCCGAAGAGCACGGCGCGCCGACCCACGTCGTCGCCCGGTCGGGCGACGACGACGAGGTCGACTTCGAAGTCGGCGAGGGCACGCGCGTCGAGTTGAGCCTGAAGTCGGGCCACCCCGCCATCGCGGCGTAGCGCGCCCACGTACAGCGTCTTGTCACCGGGCTCAGGCGCAACGCTTCGCGCCGGGCCCGGCACGTTGTCGACCAGCCACACCTGCCACCCGGTCTGGGTGTCCAGCCCCTGAACTTCCACGCTGACGGAGCCGCGTATCAGGTCCAGCCGGGCCTCGCCAGCGGCTCGCGTGAATTCCGTCGAGAGGCCCTTGGACCATCGCAAGGCCACGACGACGTGCCGGTCACCTCCATTCGCTTCGTGGGCGGCTTTCCATTCCGAGTAGGCCGCGCGAAGTTTCCGCGCGCTGCCGAGATACGCGCCGGCGGGCTTGTCGTACGCTGGCGCCGACAGGGTGGAAAGGGCGTCAGGCAGCAACCACGCGGCGACGGTGATGAGACAGGTGACGGTGAGAGATAGAAGAGTCCGCTTCATGAGCCTGTCCCTCCCTCTGAGGATTCGAACGCACTCTCGTCCTGAGGTGTGGGTGAGGCTTCACCGAATCCCGTCGCTCGGTAGGTGCAAGGGGTGTTCCGAACGCGCTCGATCTCGATCTGGAGCGAGGTTGCGGTGCATCGTGCGCCGCGACGTCGCTTCGCGGCGCTGCCATCCTGGCCGCTCGCTTGACGGCGGACGTCACGGGCTGGACGCTGTCTGGATCACGACAGCCGATATATTGACAAGCCCTCCGAGTCAGCGTAGCGTCCCGCCACTCGTGGAGTAGCCGACCGTCCAGCCCTCGGGGGAGTCATGCCCTGGATCAGGTTCCCGGACAGCCTTTCGACGCTCTCGTCGGTCATCGAGACCACGGGGGGCCCGTTTGCGTGCCCCTCGCCCGAGCGCGGCAGCGCGTAGGCGCGCATGGCGCTGCTCGCCCTCGAGGGGTTGCATCTCAACTTCGGCGGCGTGGCGGCCCTGGCCGGCGTCAGCGTGGACGTCGCCGCCGGCGACCTCTTCGCGATCATCGGCCCGAACGGCGCGGGCAAGACCAGCATCTTCAACTGCATCAGCGGGATCTACACGCCCACGCGCGGGCGCATCGCCTTCGACGGTCACGACATTACGCACCTGCCGCCCCACCAGCGCGCCCGACTGAGGATCGCCCGCACCTTCCAGAACATCGCCCTCTTCCGGGGCATGAGCGTGCTCGACAACGTCAAGATCGGACGTCATATCCACCTGCGGTCGGGCGCGCTGGCCTGCGGCCTCTACTACGGCCGCGCCGCCCGCGAGGAGCGCGCCCATCGCGCCATCATCGAGCGCGAGATCATCGAGCTGCTCGAGCTGCAGGACATCCGGCACAAGATCGTCGGCACGCTGCCCTACGGCTTGCAGAAGCGCGTCGAGCTGGCTCGCGCGCTGGCGCTCGACCCGATCGTGCTGCTGCTGGATGAGCCGACCGCCGGCATGAACGCCGAAGAGACCGAGGACATGGTGCGCTTCGTCGTCTACGTGAAGCAGGTGAAGCGCCTCACGGTGGTGATGATCGAGCACGACATGGGCGTCGTCATGGACATCTCCGACCGGGTGGCCGTCCTCGACTTCGGCCGGAAGATCGCCGAGGGCACGCCCGCCGAAGTCCAGCGCGATCCCGTGGTGATCAAGGCCTACCTGGGTCAGGACTTCGAGGTCGCGCCCGTGGGATAGCGCTCGCCGCGGATCAGTTGACGTTGCCGCGCGTGCTCGCCGCGCAGGCCCGGCGCTTCGTCCGCCACAAGGTCGCCCTGCGCGAGAAGAAGTACGGGATCTGGCAGCAGGTCACCTGGGACGCGTACGCGGCGCACGTGCGCGCCGTGTGCCTGGGACTGCTCGAACTCGGGCTCGAGCGCGGCGACAAGCTCGCGGTGATCTCGGGCAATCGCCCGGCCTGGCTCTATGCCGAGCTCGCCGCGCAGGCGGCCGGTGCCATCCCGGTCGGGATCTTCGTGGACAGCCTGCCGGAGCACGTGAGGCTCATCCTTCACCACAGCGAGGCGCGCTTCGTCCTGGTCGAGGACCAGGAACAGGCCGACAAGGTCCTGGCCGTGCGCGACGCGCTGCCCAGCGTCGAGCGGATCATCGTCGATGACATGCGCGGGCTCGAAGACGACAAGGACGCGGCGCTGATCAGCCTGGACGAGGTGGAGCGCGTGGGGCGCGACGCCGACACGCGCGAGCCCGGGCGCTACGAAGCGTTGCTCGAGCGCGGGGCCCCGGACGACGTGGCCGTACTGCTCTACACCTCGGGGACAACGGGCACGGCGAAGGCCGCGATGATCAGCCATCGCAACCTCCTCGCCACGGCCACCAACGTGACGCGCGTCGATCCCGTGCGCGACACCGACGAGATCGTCTCGTTTCTCCCGTTCGCCTGGATCGGCGAGCAGAACCTGAGCGTCGCGATCGCGCTCCAGGCCGGCGCGACCGTGAACTTCCCCGAAGAGCCGGCGACGGTGCGCGAGGACCTCCGCGAGATCGGGCCGCACGTCCTGATCGCACCGCCGCGCTTCTGGGAGACGATGTGCTCGGAGTACCAGGTGAAGATCGCCGACGCTCCCGCGATCAAGCGCGCGGCGACGCGCCTGGCGCTGGCCCTCGGCGCGCGAGCGGCCGCCCGGCACGTCGACGGCCGGGCGCTGAGCGCCGGCACGCGACTGATGAAGCGTCTCGCCCAGGTGCTGGCGCTCCGGACCATGCTCGACAAGTTCGGCCTCGCGCGCATCCGCTACGCCTACACGGGCGGCGCCCCCCTCGGCCCGGAGATCTTCGGGTTCTTCCGGGCCATCGGGCTCAACCTCAAGCAGGTGTACGGCCAGACCGAGTCGTCGGGCATCTGCGTGCTGCACCCCGACACCGATGTCCGTGCCGAGACGCTGGGCAAGCCCACGCCGGGGACGCGCGTGCGCGTCTCGGAGAGCGGCGAGATCCTCGTCGCAGGCGAGAACGTCTTCCTCGGCTACTACAAGAATGCCGAGGCCACGGCGAAGACGATCAGTGACGGCTGGCTGAACACGGGGGACGCGGGCCTCGTGGACGACCGGGGCCATCTGGTCATGATCGACCGGCTCACCGACGTCCTGCGGCTCGCCGACGGCTCGCGGTTCTCGCCGGCCCTCATCGAGAACAAGCTGAAGTTCAGCCCGCACGTCCGGGAGGCGGTGGTGATCGGCGAGGACCGGCCGCACGTCGTGGCGTTGATCCAGATCGACATGGGCAACGTGGGGAACTGGGCCGAGGCCAACCGGCTGCCGTTCACGACGTTCAAGGACCTCTCGCAAAAGGCCGAGGTCACCGCGCTGGTGGCGGACGTGGTGGCGCGCGTGAACGAGGATCTCCCGAGCGTGGCGCGCATCCGTGCCTTCGGGCTCTTCGACAAGGAGCTGCACGCGGACGATGGAGAGCTGACGCGGACCCAGAAGGTCAGGCGCTCGACGATCCTGACCAAGTATCAGGAGATGATCGAAGACCTCTACGCGAGGGAGGGCGCGCCGCGATGAACGAGCACCTCGTGTTCATGCTCCAGCTCGTCATCACGGGCATCGCCGTCGGCGGCGTGTACTCGCTGATGGCGCTCGGGTTCGTCCTCATCTTCAAGGCCTCGAGCGTCGTGAACTTCGGTCCGGGCGAGCTGGTCCTCTTCGGGGCGTACGTGGCGTGGGCGACGATCCTCAACATGAAGCTGCCGCTGTACGTGGCCCTCCCGCTCACCCTGGGCGTCGCCATCCTGCTTGGGCTGGTGATCGAGCGGGGCGTACTGAGGCCCCTCATCGGCGAGCCGCTCATCTCCGTGATCATGGTCACCTTCGGGTTCGCCAGCGTGATCCGCGGATTCCTCAACATGACGTGGGGCAGCGACACGCGGCCGTTCCCCGTTCTCTTCTCCCAGCAGCCCTTCCACCTGGGCCCGGTGCCGGTGTCGCCGGTGCACCTGTGGAGCTTCGTGGGCACCCTGGGCCTCCTCACCGCGTTCACGCTCTTCTTCCGGCTGTCGCTCACGGGCATGGCCATGCGGGCGACCGCCGACAACCAGCAGGTCGCGCTGTCGCTGGGCGTGAGCGTGAAGTGGATCTTCGCGCTCTCGTGGTGCATCGCCACCGTCGTGTCCACGCTCGGCGGGATCATCCTGGGCAGCGTGCGCGGCGGCGTGGACTTCTCGCTGGCCGACCTGGGCCTGAAGGTGTTCCCGGTGGTCATCCTCGGAGGCCTCGACAGCGTGGCGGGCGCCATCATCGGGGGCGTGCTCATCGGCGTGCTCGAGAACCTCTCCGGCGGCTACCTCGATCCCATCCTGGGCGGCGGCGTCAAGGAAGTGGCCCCGTTCGTGGTCCTCGTGATGATCCTGATGGTTCGCCCCTACGGGTTCTTCGGCAAGCGCGAGATCGAGCGCGTATGAGGTGCGGGGGATTCCGCGTCAGCTACCGGAGCGACGAGCGCATCTTCGACACCCCGGTGCCGATCGTCGCCCTCGTGCTCCTGCTCGCCGTGCTGGCCGTGCTGCCGCGCTTCGCCGGGACCTACTGGCTCGACGTCCTCAACCGCATCGGCATCGCCATCATCGGCGCGATCGGCCTGAACATCCTGGTCGGGTACACGGGGCAGATCTCCATCGGGCAGGCCGCGTTCCTGGCCGTGGGCGCCTATTCGACCGCGATCTTCGAGGTCAATCTCGGCGTGCCCTTCTACCTGGCGATCCCGCTCGGCGCCCTCACGGCCGCGGGCGTCGGCCTGATCTTCGGCATCCCGTCGCTGCGTCTCAAGGGCCTGTACCTGGCCATCGCCACGCTGTCCGCGCACTTCATCACGACGTACGTGATCATCCACTGGGAGAGCATGACCAAGGGCGTGATCGGCCTCATGGTCCCGCCGCCGACGGTCTTCGGGCTGCCGCTCGACTCCGACGCCCGGGTGTTCTACTTGATCTACGCGCTGGTGGTGCCGGCGACGCTCTTCGCCAAGAACCTCTTCCGCACCAAGGTGGGCCGGGCCTTCATCGCGATCCGGGACCGCGACGTGGCCGCCAGCGTGATGGGCGTGAGCCTCCTGCGCTACAAGCTGTTGGCCTTCGTGATCAGCTCGTTCTACGCCGGCCTGGCCGGCGGGCTGATGGCGCACCACTCGCGGATCCTCTTCCCGGACGCGTTCACGTTGCTCGTGGCCATCGACTACCTCGCCATGATCATCATCGGCGGGATGGGCAGCATCCTCGGATCGATCCTCGGCGCCGTCTTCATGACCCTGCTACCCGAGGTCCTGAAGCTGACCGCCACATCCCTGACCGGCGTGTACCCGCAGGGGTTCGGGCTCATCGCCTCGGCGCGGGACATCGTCTTCGGCCTGGCCGTCATCTTCTTCCTGATGTACGAGCCGCAAGGCCTCGCGCGCATCTGGGTGCGGGTCCGCAGCTTCTGGCAACTGTGGCCGTATGCGTACTGAAAGGAGAGCGTCATGAATCACCGGCTCGTTCGCTCCCTCCTCGTCGGCCTGCTGGTCGTCGGCCTGGGCGCGGCGCCGTCCGAGGCGCAGAACATCATCAAGATCGGCAACCTCGTCGATCTGACCGGCCCCACGTCCGACCAGGGCAAGGACATCGCCCAGGGGCGCACCGACGCCGTGCAATACTTCAACGAGCGCGGCGGGGTCAACGGCAAAAAGCTCGAGCTGGTGTCGGTGGAGTACGGCTTCCAGCCGCCGCGCGCGGTGGCGGCCTACAAGAAGTTCATCGAGGACGACAAGGTCCTGCTCGTGCTCGGCTACGGCACGCCCGACACCGAAGCCCTGCGGCCCTACATCACCAAGGACAAGGTCCCGTACATCTCCGGCTCGTACTCCGGTCACCTGACCGATCCACGCCAGACGCCCTACAACTTCCCGGGCGGGATCGACTACACGAGCCAGATGCGCATCTTCATGAACTACGTGAAGGAGACGTGGAAGGACACGAGCCGCAAGCCGCGGGTAGCCTTCATCTACGCCGACAACGCGTACGGCCGGGCCCCGATCGAGTCCGGGCGGAACTACGCGAAGGAAGCGGGTGTGGACCTCGTGGACGAGGAGATCATCCCGACGGTCCTCACCGACGCCACCTCGCAGCTCCTGACCATGCAGAAGAAGGACCCGGACTTTGCCTACATCAACACCAACACCCAGTGGGTGCCGGTGGTGCTGAAGGACTCGTACAAGCTCGGCCTCAAGACGAAGTACGTGGTCAACAACTACGGCATCGACGAGCGCACGCCCAAGCTCGCCGGCGAGGCGGCCGAGGGCGTGATGGGCATCCAGGACGTCGCCTACTGGGGTGAGAACGTCCCCGGCATGAAGACGCTCATGGAGTTCCACCAGAAGCACCACCCCAACGATACGCACGCGTCGCCGTACATGCGCGGCTGGCTGTGGGTGATCATCACGGTCGAAGCGATCAAGCGCTCGGGCACCACGCTGACGGGCGAGTCGCTCAAGAAGTCGCTCGAGAGCCTGCGCGAGTTCGACACGTGGGGGATCACGCCGCCGTTCACGTACACGAGCGAGGACCATCGACCGACCAACCGCGCGCGACTGGTCATGGTGAAGGACGGCAAGATCGTGCCCGTGCGTGAGGTCTCGGTGGACCGAGACATGAAGTGGATCGGCAAGTGATCACAGAGCGCCACGGGTTCCCCGGGGCGATCCGAGCGTGGGCCGGGGGAGTCAGAGGGGGGTGTAACCCCCTTCGCTTGACGAGTGTGGGGGGCCCTGTCGTGGCCCCCCACTTACATCGATGCTGCGGCTGAACAACGTCCAGGTCGTCTACAGTGACGTGATCCTGGTCCTCAAGGGACTCTCGCTCGACGTCCCCGAGGGCCAGATCGTGGCGCTGCTGGGCGCCAACGGGGCAGGCAAGACCTCGACGCTCAAGGCCATCTCGGGGCTGCTCAAGACCGAGGACGGCCGGGTGACCGACGGCAGCATCGAGTTCGTGGGGCGGCGGATCGACGGCCGGGATCCGGAAGAGATCTGCCGGCTCGGTATCGTGCAGGTGATGGAAGGGCGCAAGGTCCTCGAGTCGCTCACCGTCGAGGAGAATCTGAGGATCGGCGGCTACACGCGCCGCGATCCCGACGGCGTCCGCCGGGACATGCAGATGATCTACGACTACTTTCCCCGTCTGATCGAGCGCAAGGACCAGCTCGCCGGGTATCTCTCGGGTGGCGAGCAGCAGATGCTGGTGATCGGCCGCGCGCTGATGGCCAAGCCCCGGCTCCTCTTGCTCGACGAGCCCTCGCTCGGCCTCGCTCCGCTGCTGGTGCGCGAGATCTTCGAGATCATCCAGAAGATCAACGCCGAGCAGGGGACCACCATCCTGCTCGTCGAGCAGAACGCTCAGATCGCGCTCGGCATCGCCCACTATGGCTACATCATGGAGAACGGCCGGATCGTCTTCGACGGTCCGGCCGACAAGCTCCGGGGCAACGACGACGTGCGCGAGTTCTATCTCGGCTTGAGCGAGGCCGGGCGGCGGAAGAGCTTCCGCGAGATCAAGTTCTACAAGCGCCGCAAGCGCTGGATGTTCTGAGCCGAGCCCAGCGGAGAGACGTCGCTCAGATCTTCTCGCAGATCCCCAGATTCGCGTGCCAGAAGAGGCCGTCTCGCTCGCACCGTGCTCTCGCCGAGAAGTCCGGTGCCACGCCGGGTGCCGACGAGGGAGAGCCACTCGCGCAGGCGGAGAGCAGCGCGAGCAACGCGGCGAGCAGGACGCGACTCCCTACGGCGCTGACCTTCACGAGGCCTCCCCGGCGGACACGCGACACGCCGAAACGCTGACCGGTACGCCAGCACTCTATGGTGGCCGACGGCCAAGTTCAAGCCAGCGGCGAACCCGAGGCCTCGAACGTTGACAGCCGCCCGCGGGTGATGCTACAGGTCCGGGACATTACACGCTCGTTGCCGGTGGACCGTTCTCCACCGCGCGACCATCGACGCATCCTCGGTGCCCGACGTGACGCGGTAACACGAGAAATGAGCTCGAAGGGGAGGCTATGCCGCGGGAGACGAGTGAGACGACGGTGAGCTCGACGGTCCGCACCGGCACGCCCAGAGCCGGTTCGATGAGCCCTCGCGACGGGCACGTTCCACGCCGCGGTCTGGGCGTTGGTCGCGCCGTGCTGGTCACGCTCGTCGCCGTCGTCCTCGTGGCGCCGACGCTCGGCCAGCACGTCATCGCGACGTCCGACGAGGCGCGCTTTCCGCTCCTGGCGCGCGACATGATGACGCGCGGCGTGTGGTTCGAGGCCTACGTCCGCGAAAAGCTCTTTCGAGAAAAGCCGCCGCTGTATCCCTGGCTGATCGTGATCTTCTCGCGCCCGGGCGGCGTCGTGACGGAGACGACCGCTCAGGCACCGGTGGTGCTGGCGGCCATCGCTACGGTGCTGATGACCGCGCAGCTCGGTGCCGCGCTCTTCGGTCCCGCCGCCGGGCTCGCCGCCGGTCTGATCCTGAGCACGTGCTGGGGATTCTTCGTCCACAGCCAGATGATCCTGCCCGACATGATCGTGCTGGCCTTCTCGACGGCGGCCGGCCTGGCCCTCTGGCGCGCCGTGAGCGACCCGCCGTCGCCGCGCGCGTTCGTTCTCTTCTACGCCGCGGTGGCCTTGGCCATGTTCGCCAAGGGACCGGTCGGGTTACTGCCGCTGGCTGCCGCGGCGGCCTGGCTGTGGACCGAGGACAGGTGGCGCGGCGTGCGGCGGCTGTGGCATCCCCTGGGTGTGGCGGTGTTCGTGATCATCACGGCCGCCTGGGTGGCGCCCTTTCTGGTGATCGGCGTCGGCAGTTTTGCAGAAACGGTGGTCGTCGTCGATTGGCTGAACCGCTTTCCCGCAACTCCGCGGCCATTGGCCGTCGCCAATTTCCTCCTCGACATCATCGAGGGCCTGGTGCCGTGGACCCTGCTCGTGATCCTGGCGGCCGGGGCGGCCCGGGCCCACTGGCGCGTCGCCGCCGTCCGATTCGCAGCGCTGTGGGCCGCCGTGCCGCTCCTGGTGTTGCTGCTGGTCGAGACGCCGCTGGAGCGTTACGCGCTCGTGATCTATCCGGGAGCCGCGCTCCTGGCCGCGTGGTGGGCCTTCGCCCACGCGGGGCAGCGGTCACGAGCCGCCACGATCACCGCCTGGATCTCACTCGGGTTCAGCGCTGCCCTCGTCGCGACGATCCTCGTCGGCCCATCCCTCACCGAGCACGTCGCGTACATTCCGAATGCCTGGCCCCGACGCATTCCGTTGCTGGCCGCGGCGGCTCTCATGGGCGCCTTCCTCTTCTGGGGACTGTGCCGGGGCCGTCCGCGGCTGCTCGTGTACGGCGTGACCGCCTCGGCCGCGCTCCTGCTGGGGTACGGTAACCGGGTGCACGCGGAGTGGCTCAATCGGACGCAGGACTTCAAGGGGCTGGCCGCGCGGCTCGAGCGCTATGCGCAGGGGCGGGAAGCGCGCGTGTACGGTGGTCGCTTCTTCCAGATCGATTTCTATCTCGGCCGCCCGTTCCTCCAGATCAGGACCAACGAGGAGTTCAACCGGTTCGTGCTTGGTCCCGACCATCCGGTCGTGCTCATCGATGAGCCGCGCGGGTGGCCGACCGTCCGGCCCACGGCGCCGCCCGAGGTCGGCATCCTCGACCGCATGCGGGTCCGGGGCCGGGACATGCTGATCGTCGGGATCGCTCGTCAGGCTCCCTGATTACTTCACCAGGGCCGCGACGGTGACCTGGAGGGCGCGGGCGATCTTGTCCAGCGTCTCGACGTTGGGCGGGTGAGCGGCGGCTTCGAGCCGCGTGATCGTCAGCCGGTTGAGCCCAGTCTTCTCGGCCAGCGTCTCCTGAGAGATTCCGCGCTTCGCCCGAAGCTTCTTCACGCGAGCGGCGACGCGCGCCGTCACCGAGGCCATGTCTCACGCATGCTACAGATCGGCTGATCGGCGAGTCAACGGGAAATAGCCGGATCGCCGCGGCGGCCGCGAACCGTCCGCGGCATCGGACTCCGCCCGACCTGCCCAACCCGGATGCAATGGAAGGCTCCAAGACCGGCGGGCGAAGATTTCATTTTGCGGTTTCGATGTGATGTGGCATCACAGATGGTGCTGTGCCGACACCCACGCGTTCGCAGCCCGCCTGGGTCAGGCCGATGGGGAAGGAAGCGCGCCGCCGCGTCCGACGGCGTGTTTTGTTTATCATCAGTGGCGTCGTGATGGCCGTGATCGTGGCCAGCTTCCTGGTGGTCGTCGTCGAGTGGCTGCTTCCGCACAAAAGATAGGCGGTGAGGCCGCCTCGGTCGGTTAGAACCGGAACGACATCCCCACGAATGGCCCCCTAAGCGTGAGATGTGCGGTGTCATCGTTCCTGCCGATGCCGATATCGAAGACCCGGTAGCCCGCCGACACGGTGAAGAACCGTACCGGGATGTAGCGGAGGCCCACCTCGGCATCCACGATGTGGCCGAGATCGCCCGCCGGAAGGCCCGAGACTTCCGCGAACACGTGCAGCATCGGGAGTGGAGGCGGGGTCACATCGAGCACCAACCCCAGCGTGGGCACCACCAGCGGGAACGATTCGGACTCGCGGATCTCGGGACTGAGGCCACGCGTTTTCAGCGAGGCGTTGGCGACGAAGCCCTTGACCTCGAACATCCCGCCGAACTTGAGCACACCCGGGATGACCAGAGGTTGCCAGATCCAGGCACCGCGGCCATAGTGGATCTCCAGTTCCGACATCACCCGTGTGGCCGCCGTGAATGTTTGACCCTGGAACGTGACCGCCGACGTGAGTACTTTGTCGGCGTCGAAGGTGAGATGGGTATAAGCCAGGCGAATCCGGCTGTTAGGCCCGGTGAAGAGGGTCAGACGGCCTTCGGGGGCGCCGTTGGCCTTGAGCCCGAGGTCATCGTGGAAGTCGACGTCGTTGCCGGTGATCTCGTTGTCCTTGGTCTTGACGGAGCCGCTGTGGAGGTCGGTGATCCAGTACCTGGCCTCGAACTCGACGATCTGAGCGAACGCCGGCCCGCGAGCAAGCAACACCAGCAACGCCGCCAGCGCGATTCTCACGGGCACGCTCGCCTCCCTGACAGCATCGTCGGGTGAATGACCCAAGCCGATGTGGCAAGGAGCGTACCAAGCGACGGATGCCGCCACGGCAGCAAATCGACGATTTTCCGTGCACGCGTGCCATGTTAGACAGACAAGATGGCGCTCGTGTCGCGGGGCTGACAGAGGATCAGCGACTCAGAGGATCAGCGGCTCGGGCCTGATGTTCTGATTGAGGCGGAAGACGTTCTCGGGATCGTAGGTGTCTTTCAGCTTCACGAGTCGGTCGTAGGCGGGGCCGTAGGCCGCCTTCACCGCATCGGCACCCGCGTCGGCTCCGAGGTAATTCACATAGGCAGCGCCCGACATGAACGGGCGCATCGCGGCCGACGTGTCGCGCGCCCAGCCGATGTTCGCTTCCGTCGCCGAGGCCTCGAACCCTCCCGCGATCACGATCAGATCGAACGGTGCCTTGCGATGAACGAACGCAGTCGCGTCCGGAGCGACGCGCCCCATCGCGCCGCCGAGGTGCTCGATGTAGACGCGTGACAGCGGTGACGGCGAGGGGAAGTCGCAATGCTGAAGGAGAGTCTCGACGAAGCGGTCGCCTTCCATCGCAGCGCCGTCGAGATAGCCCGTCTTGTAGTACCAGGCCCCGGGCGGGTTGGTGGCATCGAACATGGTCTGCAGCTCCGCGTAGGCCATCGGGCGGACCGCGTCGATGATCGGTGTGCCGAGCTCCCTGAAGGGCTGCACCAGACGCTCGCCGTCTTCGATCGCCCCGCTATGGCACAGGACCACCGCCACGACGGGCCGGCCGTCGTGCCAGGTGGTGATCAGTACGCCGAGCGTGAGGTCGTCGGGTGCACGCGGGGCCTGCTCGCGGAAGAGATCGACGACGTCGCGGGCCTGGCTCCTGGGAAAGAGCAGGAACCCCGCCAGCACGGTCGTGAGCGGATGGAGTTGGAACTCGAACGACGTGACGATGCCGAAGTTGCCGCCGCCACCTCGCACCCCCCAGAAGAGCTCCGGGTTCTCGTCCGCGCTCGCGCGCAAGCAGCGACCGTCGGCGACCACGACGTCCACCGCCGACACGTTGTCGCATGCCAGGCCGTGCTTCCGCATCAGCCATCCGTGGCCTCCGCCGAGCGTCAGCCCGGCCACGCCGGTCGAGGAGACGATCCCGCCGGTCGTGGCGAGCCCGTGGCGCAGCGTCGCGGTGTCGAAGTCTTTCCACGTGAGTCCTGGCTCCGCCGTCATCCGACGCCGCCGAGGATCGACGTGGGCCGACTTCATCGGTGACAGATCGATCATCAGGCCGCCGTCGCAGACCGCGTTGCCCGTCACGTTGTGGCCGCCTCCACGGACCGAGATCAGCAGGCCGTGCTCACGGGCGAACCGAAGGGCCGTCACGACGTCATCGGTGCCGGCACAGCGGGCGATGAGGGCCGGGCGCCGGTCGATCATCCGGTTCCAGATGGTCCGCGCCTCGTCGTAGCCGGCGTCGCCGCCCACAACGAGCGGCCCGGACAGACGCTTCCGGAGGTCGCTGATCGCGCGCTCCTGAAGCTCGACGAACCCGGAGAGGGTGGTGGCTCGCAGCATGGTCGCGATGGCGAGATCGATCTACGGGTTCTTGCTCGTGAAGTCAACCCCGCGGCGGTGTTAGACTCCCGCCAGGCTCGACGTCGACCAGCGAGGTGGCCCATGATCATCCGGAAAGATCCGAGCGGCGGACTCGTGCTCATCGGTCAGACTGATCATTCGCGCTTCGTGGGGCAACTCGCGGCGCACTGGGGCAACGGCAACTTCGAGACGCTGAAGCCCTACGATTCCGTCGTGCGGGCCGCCACGTTTCACGACTACGGCTGGCTCCGCTACGAGACGAGCCCGCTGGTCGCGCCGCAAAGCGGAGAGCCGTATGCGTTCCTCCAGGTCCCGATGACCGACACGCAGCTCGGCTCCTATCAGTGGGCGCTCGACTGGATGGCCGACATCGACCCCTATTCGGGCCTGATCGTCAGCATGCACCGCACCGGCCTCTGGAAGGGGCGCTACCAGACGATCAAGCACCCGGCCGGGCGCTACAACCTCACGACGCTGAGTCCCGAGGTCCAGGCGTTCGTCGCGCGCAACGAGGCGTGGCAGGAGCGCCAGCGTGCGTCGCTGGACGCGAAAGGCGTCTGGACGAACTACCGGCTCATGCAGGTGTGGGATCTCCTCGGTCTCTACTTCTGCTGCCAGGATCCCTACGACGATCACATCGAGCCGGTGCCCGTGAGCTATGCCGCGGGTGATGACGAGGGTGTCCGGCTCACCATGAAGGCGGTCGGTCCCAGGCGGGTCGCGTTCGATCCGTACCCGTTCGACGTCCGGCCGTGCCGTGCTCAGCTCAGCTTCAAGCGCGTCGCCCACCAGGCATTCGACGACGTGGAGGCGTTCCAGCGCGCCTGGTTCCAGGCCGAGGTCGGGCTGATGGACTTCGAGCTCGTGTAGCGTGTCGACGGAGGACGACCACATGGCGATGTACTGGAAGGAGATCACGGTCAACTGGGGAGAGTCGGACCCCTTCGGCCTCGTCTACTACCCACGGATCGTCGCGTGGTTCAACGACACCGAGCACGAGCTCTTCCGGATCATTGGCTACCCGATCGAGCAGATGATCAAGAACGACCGCACGACGTTCGTGATGGGCGAGATCCACTTCCGTTTCATCGGGCCCGCGGCCTACGGCGATCGGATCGTGACGACCATCACGCTGGCCGAGGTCGGCGAGCACACGCTGCACTGGAACTGCAAGGCCAAGAACGCGGTCAGCGGCGCCCAGGTCAGCGAGGGCCGGGCGACGCGCGTCTACGCCCGGATCAACGAAGACGGCACGCTCAAGGCCCAGGCCATCCCCGACGAGATGCTCAAGGCCCTCCGCGAGCTCGGCGACCTCAAGCACCTGCGCAGCAACAGCGGCCCCAACCGGCTGACCGCCGAGCGCTGACCGCGGCCCGGCCGGCGGCAGCGCCCGAGGCAGTTACGCCGAAAGTTCTATAACCAAACGTCTCTCTGAAGCACCGCCCGGCTCGGGGAAATGAACGCCGACGGGATTTGCCCGCGGCGATTTCGACCATGGATCCAGCCAGGGGCAGCGCAGCCGTCGAGAGGTTGCCAGGATTCCCACGCGTTATCCGTGACTTCCAAGATCGCGGGCCAAGAATCGCCCGGGCCGAAGTTCTGGCGCGAGCCTTGCTGATCACTCTGGCATCGTGACTTTTCCCTGCGGTGGGCGACGTGGATGAGCGAAGCCGCAACGATCGCGATCATCGCCGCCATCGTCACCACCATCGCCGCGATCGTCGTCTCGTTTCGGGTAACCCGGTCGAGGAGACGACGCCGTCGAACACATCGCCAGCCGAGGAGCTAGACGAGCTATGTTGGCCGAAACCGTCGAGGACTTTCTCTACTTTCGTCGTGGCGCCCGCTTTTGCTCCAGGTGCATCGGGAACGCGATCGGGGCGACACCAAAGGCCGCCTTCGCGGCGGCCAACACGGTCCGGGTCCACCGCCGACACCTCCACATCGACCTTGCCGCCTGCACGTCGTGTGGCGGGACGAAGGCGGTCTTCTGGACGGACGGCGGCTCCGTGACAGGGGCGGAGTGACGCAGCCGAGCCTGCCGTCGTTCACCGGCCGCGGTTCGCTCCCCGAGCCTTCGCAGCATCCCGCTCAGCCTCGTCGGCCTGACGCCGCTCCTGCGCCAGGCGTTCGTCGATCTCGTGAAGTCGCCTTCGGAGCGCCGCAGCGGCTGTCCCGGTCCGCTCGGCACGGCGCCGCCGGCGACGCGCCTCGCGCTCCAGCGTTTGGAGACGCTGACGAGCGAGCCTGGCGTCGCGCTCGGCGGCACGCTTGTCCGTCGATGACTCGGTCGGTCCGGCCTGCTTCGACCGCGTAGCCGGGCGCGGTCGCGCGGCGGGTGCAACGGGACGCGTGCGTGGCGTCATGCCGCCGAAGACCTCGAAGCCTGGTGCCGACAGCTCCTCGCTCAGCCGACCTTGTTGCAGCAGAGCGCGGGCACGGGAATCGGCCGCCGCTCCGAGAAGCGTGGCCGAGGCCCGACGCAGCATGGCGGGCGAGCCACCGAGGCCGACGGACTGCAGCGCGGCCGCGGCACGGGTGACGAGGTTCTGGAGCGCGCGACGCTGGCGAGTGCCGACCGCATCGACGTCTTTTCGGCGCCCGAGCTGCACCAGCTTGAGAGCGTCGGTGGCCTCGATGAGCTGCTTCACCTCGCCGGGCTGGTCGTGGGCGACGCGGTTGATGGCCCAGAGGACCGGGGTGGGGCGGCGGAGCCGGGCCACGTCTGCGGCTTCGGCCGTCCGGCCGGCCGTGCGGAGACGGGCCGCCAGGGCGTTGCGCTCCCGGACGAACGCGCTCGGCGGAACCTGGTAGAGCTCGATCACGCTAGAGTGGTGACTCGTCGACGACCGAGCAGTCCTCCACGGGGAAGGCGTTAATCGCCCGCCACGCGGCCTCCTGGACCGCCTGCCACGGTGTCGCGCACCACGTGAGGACCTGGCCGATCCACGGCTGCATCAGATGGCTCCGGTGCAAGAACGTCGCCCGCCACCCGTCCCGGTCACTCGTGAGCGACAGGTCGTATCCGTGGCGCGCCATGCCCACCACGATCGAGCCGATGCCACGCCAGGAGTCGAGCCAGGCGTGAACCACGAGGAGCGCGGGCTCGCGGCTCGTCACACGCGCGGCGGCGAGGGCGGCGACGAGGAGGGCGCGACGCCTGTCGATCATCCGGGCCATCACCGAGGCTCAGGCCGGACCACGATCAGTTCAGGATTCGAGCTCCCAGGCGGCGAAGCACTTCGTGTGGACGTGAAGAACCTTGGCATGACCGCCCGCAACGAACTCGATCTCGAGCTCCGTGTCGTCGCGACGCACCGGGACGTCGCAGATTGCGCACGGCGTGCCACTTCCTCGACCTCCCCACGTCCGCTCAGGGCGGCGGGTGGGAAGCCTTCCGCTCTGGATGGCCGCACGGGCTTTCTGGCGCAGACCGTCGTCGTCCATCGACGTTGGAATGACGAGCACGACCGCCCCACGGTTTACCTCCGGCGGGACCCGTCGCTTACTCCACGGTGTCCTTCTCGAGGCTCTCGACGAACGCGAGCACCTCGGATTTCTCCCGGGCCGGGACCTTGAAGTGGTCGAGGGTCGAATTGACGTGGCCCAGGAAGATCTGCCAGTCGCGCTCGGTGATCCCGAGTCCGCGGTGGGACGTCTTCATGTCGCGTCCAACGTAGTAGAGCGGACCGCCTGCGGAGGCGCACAGGAAATCGATGAGGAGCTGCTTCTCACGACGCACGCCGTCTTCACTCCGATGCTTCCAGAAGCGCCCGAGCTGGGGATCCGCGATCAGCCGCGGCAAGAGGTTGTCGGCCACCGCGGCGATCGCGTCGTAGCCACCCAGGCGCTTGTACAGACTGTCGGCCACGTTCATGCGCGTTCGTACAGTCGGCGAGCATTGTCCGACAGGATTTTCTTTCGCGTCTCGGCGCCGAGATCATCACGGGTGGCCATCTCGCGGAGATTCTCGGGGTAATCGTTGTCCCAGTGGGGAACGTCGGTCGCGTAGAAGATGATGTCGTCGCCGAGTCGGCGCACCACCTCGGGCACCGACTTCTCGTCGCCTTCCGCGGCGAAGTAGAGCTGGCCGGAGCGGAGATACTCGCTCGGTTTCTTCCGGCAGAGGGGCGCCTCCACCGCGCCCCGCTTGGCCCACTCCTCGTCCATGCGATCCATCCAGAACGGGAGCCAGGAGCAGCCGCCTTCCATGAAGCCGATCCGGAGCCGCGGGTACTTCTCGGGCACACCCTCGAAGATCATGCCAGTGAGCTGGATCATCTGGGCCACGGGATGGGAGAGCGTGTGCACCTCGACGAACTTGTCGAACCCGTCGGCGCCGAAGAAGTGCGGGCCCCGCACGGTGGCGTGAGACGCGACCATCGACCCCAGACGCTCCGCCTCCGCGTAGATCGGATGGAACTCGGGATGTCCGAGCGGAAGGCGCAGTCCCACCGCCGGAGCGAAGGCTCCCACCATCCCCAGCTCGGTGACCGCGCGGCGCAGTTCCTTCACCGCCTCGGGCACGTCCTGGAAGGGCAGAAGAGCCACGCCCTTGAGGCGCGGGCTCACGGCCAGGAACTCCTGATGGAGAAAATTGTTGTAGGCGCGGCAGAGCGCGACCGCGAAGTCGGGTTCGCGCACCCATCCGATGCCAAGGCCGGCGGTCGGATAGAGCACCGTCGTGTCGAGGCCGCCCTCGTCCATGATGCCGAGCCACGTCTTGGCGTCGTTCACGTTGCTTCCGAGTCGCCCGCCGAGCGAACGGTCCCACCCGTCCTCGGGATAGTAGGAGCGGCGGCCCGCCCAGTGGCCTCGCTCACCCTGCCGCCCCTCGAAGTAGGGACGGAGCTGCTCGGTCGACTCCGTGATGTGGCCATCGGCATCGACGACGGGGATCGCTCGCCAGGGTTCAGTCATTTGATTCCTCGTGCGCGTCGGGGTATCAGCTAGGGCACGCCAGGTGGATTCTGGCCGACTCCGAGAACGACGGCAAGGGGAGGGCACTCATGGGGACCCACGGCAAGGTGTTCATCTTCGCTCCGGTCGACGAAGCGCGCGAGACCCACCGGAGACTCGAGGAGGAGGGGTGTGCCCTGGTGCTCGGCAAGGCTTCCTGGGATACGCCGCAGGGCAACAGCGAAGCTGAGATGGTCGTCCTGGCAAGGGACTGCGATGCCTTGATGGGCACCTCCATCCGCAACGCGCCGATCAGCCGAGCCATCATGCAGAGCTCGGACCGGCTTCGCATCGTCGCGAAGTACACGATCGGCACGGACGACGTCGACGTCGAGGCCGCGACGGAGCTGGGTGTTCTGGTCACGCACGGCCCCACGGAATCGAACTGGGGCGGAGTCGCCGAGGGCACGATCACCGCCATGCTCACGATGCTCAAGAAGGTGCGGGAGCGCGACCGCCATCTGAAGCAGCGCGGGGAGTGGCGGGACCCTGGACTTCAGGGCACGTATTTCGGCTCACGGGCCGACGGCTACGCCGGCATCACCCTCGGGTTGATCGGGCTCGGGCGGATCGGCAGCCGCATCGCCACGCTGATGCGCCCGTGGAAGATGAGGATCCTCGCGACCGATCCGTACGTCCCCGACGCGAAGTTCGCCGAGCACGGCGTGACGCGCGTGGATCTCGACACCCTGCTCGCGGAGTCCGACGTCGTCAGCCTGCACGTCGTGCTGACGCGCGAGACGCGGCACCTGATCGACGCCAAGCAGCTCGCGCGGATGAAGCCTCACGCGATCCTGATCAACACCTCACGAGGTCCCTGCGTTCACGAGCCGGCGCTGATCGAGGCGCTCCAGCGCGGGCAGATCGCTGGCGCCGCTCTCGACGTCTTCGAGCAGGAGCCGCTGTCGGCGGACAGCTCGTTGCGCAACCTCGGGGACAAGGTGCTCCTCTCGCCCCACATGGTCTCGTCCAACGTGGGCAGCGGCCTCGGCCCGGGGATCCGCTGGGCGACCGAATCGGTCTTGCGAGCCATGCGCGGCGAGGTTCCGGACAACGTCTACAACAAGGAAGTGATCCCGCGCTGGGAGCGCCGCTTCGGAGGGACGAGTGTGTGGGCCAGCGGGAGTCGATGAGCGACGTGGCGGCGTGCGAAATCTGGACGTCGAAAGGCTACGAAGGCTTCGGCTTGGCGGCCGCGCGGCGAGCCGGAGGCGGCTCGTCTCGATCGGTCGAGCCCAGGCCCAGCATTTGCCGGATCGCCGCGACTCGGTCTCCGCGAATCCGCCGTCGCGCAATCCGTGCCTGGCGGGCCGCCTCACTCTCCTGCCGGGCGAACTTCGCCGAGAGCTTCATGCGTTCCACTGTACGCAAAGAGGCCGCCGGGAGCCAA
>WNFT01001269.1_pt1 | contig 21424 bp, 19 predicted proteins | sample 5400191 | NCBI WGS metagenome assembly WNFT01 (sample SAMN13153359, study PRJNA577476) | soil metagenome | isolation source: 80 cm saprolite under Madrone tree | place: USA:California | collected 2016-06-14 | reverse complement strand
GATCAATCCCCTGATCGGTTCGGCGTCCACACCCGAAGTTTTCACAGCCTCGCTCGACGATTTTGACTGTGTAACTTACATAGAAACAGTGCTCGCGCTGTCCCGGGCCTCGAGTGCCGACAGCTTCATTCAATCGCTGCGCCGCATCCGCTACGATAACGGCCGAATCGAGTGGAACCGGCGCAACCATTACATGAGCCGCTGGATTCGAAACAATGCCCGGAGCGGCGCCGTCCGCCCGATCTCTTCGAAGGTTTCCCCGGTCGTTAAAGAGCGCACCCTGGATGTCGTCCCTGGCTTGCCGCCGGTCCGGGCGCGGATCAAGTGCGTGCCGAAGTCCTTCATTCGCCGTATGGCCGCTGACGTTAAAACCGGAGATCTGATTTTCTTTGCGTCGACGCGGCCACATCTCGACATTTTTCACTGCGGCATTCTCGTACGAGACGGCGACCGCCTTCGGATGCGCCACGCGTCTCGCAGCCGAAGCGGCGTCGTGGAACAGGATCTGGATGAATTCCTCAAGAACAACCGAATGGCCGGCGTCATCGTGGTCCGGCCTGTAGAGGAGCAACGACATTGAAGATCGTCTATCCTGCAGACCAGTCCTCCTCAAGCATTCGTGGACTCATCGATGGTACGGATTCGGACGTTCTGTTCATCGGCGATCCCAGGGTAACCATTGAGCCGGGCCCTCTCATGTTCGAGCGCATGTCCCAGGTAAGTCGCGAGAGCCGCGCCGGGTGGGTCTATTCGGATGCGACCGGCCATCGCCGCATCGATTATCAGATCGGCAGTATTCGAGACAATTTCGATTTCGGTCCTGTGGTGGCGGTTTCCCGGGCTGCAGCCCGGAAGGTGGGCCTCGGATCCGAAGCGAAATGGGGTGGCTTGTACGATCTTCGTCTGCGGATTTCGGAACAGTATCCGATCGTCAGGATTTCCGAACCGCTATACACGGCCTCTGTGCTGGACTCCCGGACGTCCGGCCAGAAACAGTTCGATTATGTGGATCCGCGTAACCGTGAATATCAGATCGAGATGGAACGCATCGCCACGGAGCATCTGAAGCGGATCGGAGCATACCTTCAACCGATGTTCCAACCCGTGCCCTTTGCAACAGAGGAGTTCCCTGTGAAAGCCAGCGTTGTCGTTCCCGTAAGGAATCGCGAACGAACCGTTCTGGATGCTGTCCGGAGTGCCCTTGGCCAGAAGACCGACTTTGCTTTCAATGTGATCGTGGTCGATAACCACTCCACAGACAACACCACGGAGATGCTGCGAGGCGTCCACGATTCCCGGCTTGTGCATATCATCCCGGAAAGGCGCGACCTCGGAATCGGCGGCTGCTGGAATCTGGCCATTCACTCCCCACAATGCGGCCGGTATACGGTTCAGCTGGATTCCGACGATCTTTATATCAATGATGGCGTCCTTGCCCGGATTGTCGGTGAACTCGAACACGGCCCCTATGCCATGGTTGTGGGATCGTACACGATGGTCGATTTTTCGCTGAACCAGATCCCGCCGGGCGTTATTGACCATCGCGAGTGGACCCGCGAAAACGGTAGAAACAATGCGCTTCGCATCAACGGCCTCGGCGCTCCCCGGGCGTTTGACACCTCTGTATTGAGGCGAATCGAATTTCCGAATGTCAGCTACGGCGAAGACTACGCAGTTGCGCTGCGCATCAGCCGCGAGTACGAGATCGGCCGCATCTACGAATCGGTTTATCTCTGCCGCCGCTGGGAAGGCAACACGGATAGTGCGCTGCCTCTCGAGACGGCCAATCGCTACGATGTCTACAAGGACGGTATCCGTAGCGCAGAAATTAAGGCTCGTAGTTTGGAGCAAGAACTCCCCTCCTAGATTAGGAGGGGTGCCGCGAGCGATTAATAGTTCGTTAGAAAGCGAGCGGCGGGGTGGTCGATCAACGGCGCGAAGCGACCTTATAGATGCCCGCGAAGCGAACCGATATAAGGTGGCTTCGCAACATTGATCGACCACCCCGTCTGCGCCTTCAAAGGAACGGATCAATTCTATTGATGGCGCAGCCACCCCTCCTAATCTAGGAGGGGAATACAGGACACGTTAAATGATTCGCGAAATAGACGATCTGTTTCAACAACAGATCCAATCCTGGCCGTTGCTTGCAAAGGGTATTGAAGGACTTGCCCATGCGAAGACGCGGCCCGTCCGAATCGACTGGTTCGATGTTTTCATCCGCCACATTCCGCATCGCGTGAAAAGCACCACGGCCGCTGTAGATCGCGCATCTATCCTGAAGCGTCCGTGTTTCCTTTGCCCTCAAAACCAGGATCCGGAGGAAAAAGGGATCGCGTTTGGTGACTTTATTCTGTACTGCAATCCATTTCCGATTGTGAACCGCCATCTCTCCATCGTTCATCGCGAGCATGGTGCGCAGCGGATCGCCGGCCAATTTGGGAACATGCTCGACCTTGCCAAAGCGCTCTCGGACTCCTTCATCATCTATAACGGGCCGGAATGTGGAGCTTCTGCGCCGGACCACTTGCACTTTCAGTCCGGTTCACGGGAGTTGTTTCCAATCGAGATCGATACGAGGGGGAAGCCCGGTCCGGCAATCCCAGGCTACGCGAGAAACGTGCTTGTTTTCCGGGGCGCGGATCGATCTCGATTGATCGGTCAGATGGACCGCGCAATCGAATTGTTGTCTGCCGTGACGGGCAAAGCGCCGGAACCCATGATCAACATTGCTGTGTTCCACGACCGGGCCGGTTGGACGGTATACCTGTTTCCGCGCGGCAAGCATCGCCCACAGGTTTTTCATACCGGCGAGTTGACGGTGAGCCCGGCGTCGATCGACCTGTGCGGCATATTTGTGGTGCCTTTGGAAAAAGATTTCGAGCGAATCTCGGGCGAGGATATCGCGGCAATCTTCCGGGAGGTGACACTTCCCGACGATCAATTCAACCAGGTTGCCGCGGAGTTGGAAGGTGTGCGATGAACGTTGCTGTCGGATTGATGGAGGCACGGTCCTCTGTGGAAGTCGAGCTATCGGGGACCTTCACGGACTCCTCGGGCAAGCAGTATGGCCCGGGACGCCATCGCTTCACGTCGGAAATCACGCTGTCGCCGGCCGACATATCTTCATGCGCGTTCGCGCTCGATGACATGACAATCGGCATCGGCTTTCACTGGGAGCGCAAAGAACGCCAGGTGTTCCGCGGGGCGCTGCGTATTCTCAAACGCCGGCCCGGCCTGACGGTGATCAATGATTTACCCCTCGAGGAATACGTCACGAGCGTGATCTCCTCCGAGATGAGCGCTTCCTGTCCGCTCGAGCTTCTCGAGGCTCACGCCGTCATCTCTCGAAGCTGGCTCAAAGGGCAGGGTCCTGTCCGGCCTCCGGCGGAATCCGATGACTCGCACGAAATCATCCGCTGGTACGGCCGCGAAGCTCATCCTGATTTCGACGTGTGCGCCGACGACCATTGCCAACGCTACCAGGGAATAACGAAGGCGTTCTCACCTGCTGCTGCCGACGCGGTCCGTGCGACCGCCGGCGAGATGCTCCGCTACAACGGTTCCATTTGCGACGCTCGCTTTTCCAAGTGCTGCGGGGGAATCACAGAGCGATATTCCACGGCCTGGGAAGATGTCGAGGTCCCGTACTTGAAATCCTTCTACGACGGGCCTCCCCAGTCCTGCTCCAACAGTCCCGAAACGTGGATCCGCTCCAACCCTCCCGCATACTGCAACACCGAAGACGCGAGCCTCCTCGCTCTTATTCTTCCCGGCTTCGACCAGGAGACCCGCGATTTCTACCGCTGGCATGTGGAATATACGCCGGAGGAATTGGGAGAACTGCTGCGGTCCAGGTTGAACGTCGATCTCGGGCCAATCAGCGACTTGCAGCCACTCGCCCGTGGTCCGTCCGGACGAATCTTCCGCCTGAAGATTGTCGGTGAGCGCGACTACCTGATCGTGGGCAAAGAACTGGAGATTCGGCGCGCCCTGTCGCGCTCGCACCTCTACAGTTCAGCCTTTGTTGTCGATAGAGAATCCGGCCGCTTTGTTCTGCGTGGAGCCGGCTGGGGGCACGGGGTCGGTCTGTGTCAGATCGGTGCGGCGGTAATGGCGAGCCAGGGAAAGCCGTATCGCGAAATCCTCGCCCACTACTACCCTGGTGCTGAAGTGGAGAGATCCACTCCGCTGTAGCGGCGGTCTATGACCGCCGGGTTTCGTTCATTGATGCCATAAGCCGGCGGTCATAGACCGCCGCTACAGCGGACGCACTCACCTACCGCCGGACATTCGTGGCGAGGCCCACGGCCCGCAAGCCACAAATCACGTACCAGCCGATATCGATTTGCCACCAGTGACGGCTGAAACACGCCGATGCTGGGCGGGAGTGATGGTTCCCGTGCCAGTTCTCACCCCAGGCGCTTACCTGGAATGGACCGATCCACCAGATGTTCTGGCTGGAATCGACGCCTTCCGGCAGTCCCGGTTTCAGGTGCAGAAGACTGTTCACGAACATTTGTCCGTGCAGGCAGTAAACCAGCCGGATGGCGCCGAGCCAGAAGAGTCCGGCCCAACCGAAGAACAGGTACCCGAAGCAGAGCGAAATGGCGATAAGGGGCATCTGCAGGGTCGACCATAAGGTATACCGGCGGCGCATCAGATCGGGGCACCATTTCTGCATGCTCGATGCCTCCCACTGGTAAACCCAGCGGAGGTGCGCCCACCAGAACCCACCATGACGCGGACTGGAGACATCATCAATCGTATCGGAGTTCGCGTGATGATTCCGGTGATTTGCGATCCACGTGCTCGGAGCGCCCGAGCCGTTGAACACGGCAAAGAAAACGAGAATCTGTTCGACCACAGGGTTGAGTTTGACGGCCCGGTGGGCCAGCGCGCGATGATAACCAACTGTGGTTCCCAGTCCACCCAAGCACGCTACGGCAAGCGCTGCCAGAAACACACTCCAGCCAGGCAGCGGAAAAAGCACAAGCCCCACTATGGCCATAACGTGAGTCATCACGATGTAAATCATTGTCCAGAAATTGTCGCTGTCTGCTTTCCACCAGGGTAGCGTCCACGGGTGTTTTTCGGCGAGTGCCGATCGGCTCATCGAAAGTCCTCCTGCAAAGGATATTTTCCCCGCCGTTAGTCGGGGGATTCGACATTACATTCGAGCTGGAAATCGAGGAGCGAAAGCAGAGGCAGGGCGATTTGCAGCCGAGGCAGTCTCCACTAAGAATCGAGCTCCGATACCATACTTAAAGCTCTGAAATACTAGCACGGGCGCGCATCTCAACGGGGAGAAAACTTTGTGAATTTCCCGTATTTTATGATTGACTAGGCTGTCTATGCAGATCGACCAGCAAAAATGTGTGGCCTGCGGCAATTGCATCCCAGTGTGCCCAATGGGCGCGATTTCCATCGATCCACTGAAGAATCGGGCGAGCGTGAACGCCGACGAGTGTGTTGAGTGCTATACGTGTTTTCGCGGCATGAGCATGGAAAAGCTCAATCCGACGATGGTGCGTGGGATCCGCGGGTTGCTGAAGCTCTTCCGATTGAGATTCGATCCCGAGCCGGACGTTTGCCCCACCTCAGCGATCACGCCGGACGAGATTGCCTGGCCGCGAATCGTGAGGCGCGCTTTCAGCGACCCCCTTGTGACGCACGAAAGTACGGGTGTTCACGGTCGTGGTACGGAAGAAGTCAAAACGAATGACGTGACGAATCGCGTTGGAATCGGTGAAGTGGGGTACGTTGTGGAGTTCGGCCGGCCGACCGTAGGCGTGCGATTCCGCGAGATCGAGAAAATGACCCGGGCACTGGCCGCGATCGGGATCGACTTCGAGCCCAGGAATCCGGTCACGCACTTGATGACCGATAAAAAGACAGGTAAGCTCCGCGACGATATCCTGAACGAAAAGATTCTTTCCGCAATCGTCGAGTTCAAAACGCGCATCGAAAATGTTCCCGCCGTCCTGGAGAAGGTCGATCAGGTCTCGAAGACCCTGGAAACCGTCGTCGCGGTCGGTGTCTCCACACGATGCGAACAAGACGGTTCGAGCGCGCTGGATGCCGTTCTTGCCGAAGAGGGCTTCATGTCGGTGCGTGGCAAAACGAATCTGGGACTGGGACGAAGAGCATGACCAACACCTTGCATCGCTATGGTTCGGGCGAAAGCTTCAGCGACGACTACATCGTGTTTGCGATTCCGGCGCGGGGCTTCAACGACAACGGCGCAGTCGAGAAACTGCGGCAGTTTCTGGAGATCGCGCGAAAATACAAGCCGGTCAACATGGGCGACGCAAGTCACGGCAGCATTTTCCGCCCCTCGAAGGAGCTCAATCCCACGGTGCACTGGCGTCGCGATCTTTCGCGGGACTTCGACTCCGTTGTGAGTTCCGTCTCGTGCACCACGACCGTTGCCGCCGTTTTTGACAACCAGGATCAGGCCGTCGCATTCATACAGGAACTGAAGGAGGCCGATCTCGGGCTTTCCATCAATATCAGCACCGCCCTCGACAAGGCTCAGCAGTGCGCACGCCGCGCAGGGGTCGAACGGCACAGTGTCGAATACTCGCTGGGTTTCTTCGGTCAGACCGACCGCATGGCAGACCGGCACACGCTGGAGCTTTCCACGATGTGCGGCCACGGCATGCTCTCTTTCGACTTTGTCCGCAAGCTGGTGGAATGGGTTAAGCAGGGAAGACGCACACCCGAACAGGCCTCGGCCACACTCGCCCGCTTCTGCAGTTGCGGAGTCTTCAATCCGACTCGTGCATGCCGGCTATTCCAGGAATCAAAGGGTCCATCTTCTTCCTTGATGAAATAAATACATTGAGGCAGACTGACGCTTCGGAACCATGGACATCCAAGAGAGGAGACTTTATGAGAAGAACGTTTGGCTTAGCTATCGTTATTACGCTCCTTGCCATTCCGGTCCTCGCGCAACAACTGCAGACGCCGGGGCCCGATAATTCGATAAAGGTAGGCGAAATGGCGCCCGATTTCCCAATTCCGGCCGCACAAAGAGGTCAACCGGCAGGGAGCCTGAAGGATTTCCAGGGAAAGAAAAACGTCCTGATCATGTTCTTCCCGGCGGCGTTTTCGCCGGGCTGTACCACGGAGTTCACGCAGGCTGGAATTCACTACGACAAGTTTGCGGCTCTCGACATCGAGTTGATCGGCATATCGCGGGACGGGCCGTTTGCATTGAATGCGTTCAAAACCTCCGTTGGCGCAAAGAACACATTCGTGAGCGATCTCGAATACGTAATTGCGCCTAAGTATGGCGCCACGACGCCCAACAGAGGAATGCTGCGGTATTACTTCCTGGTCGATAAGTCCGGAAAGATCGTCTGGAAAGACACGTCGAACAGGGTACTCGAGACCGAAAAGATGGCAGCAGACCTGGGACAGGTTCTGAAGTCGGGCAACTAGCGAGTGGGAGAAGGGAATTTCGGGCCCGAAATTCCCCCCATTCTTACTTCTTTACGTACTTCTGCGGTTCCTTCTTAAACTTCTCCATGTCTGTCTTCGAGCAGAAATAATAGGTCTCGCCGCCGTAGGTAGCGGAAAGGGCCGGATCCTTGTCTACCATCAATCCGCAAACCACATCCCTGGCTTTTTCGGGTTTTTCGCTTTTCTTTGCCTGGGCAAAAGCCGTAACTGAAACAGTCGCGATTACCGCGATCAGCACGACAGCCAGGATACGCCGTCTCATTTTGCTCCAACCTCCATTAAACAGCCTTATGAGATAACTTTAAAATGGCGGCAATTCAAGAAGAATTTCGTCTTTTATTGCCTCAAGAGACCGGAATCTTCTTCGGCCTCCAACACTTGATTGGACGGCCCAAAACCAAAATCGGCTGAGTCCCGGAACAAGTACAAATACTCCGAAATGGGGAGTTTTTCGACCATTTTGTGAATCAATTCCCTCTTTTCTTGCCTGAGCCCCTGTTTTATATTCGTTCTCGCTTTTGGAGGTATTATTGAAAGTTCTCAAATGCAGACCAGGGTTCCTCTGGTGTTTGGTGTTCGCCCTGGTGCTTGCCGCAATCCCAAGGAATAGGGAACTGACGACCGAATCGTACCCGCTGCCCACATCGCCAGCCGACCAGCTTCCCCGGACCGAAGTCGTGGAAGACACGATACAACGAAACACCACTCTGGTTGCCACTCTGGTGGACTACAAAATCCCGGTGGCCGTCGCCAACGAACTGGCCGACCTCATAAAACCTGTTTTTGACGTTCGCAAGCTTCGTTCCGGAAACCCGTTCCGGCTTGAAAAAGAAATCGACGGCACACTCAAGGCGTTCGAATACAAGATCGATGACGAGAGTGTCCTGAAAGTGGAAAAGGAAGCGGACTCCTATGCCGCCAAGGTCGACAAGCTGGATCTGCAGATGCACGAAGCGACCCTCACCACCGAAATCCGGACTTCGTTATGGGAGGCGCTGGCTGCCAATCAGCCCAAGGGCGAATATCTCGTGACCGAGCTCGTCAACATGTACCAGTGGGAAGTCGACTTCAGCACGGAAATCCAGCCAGGCGACCAGATTCGTTTGATCGTGGAAGAGTTTTCTCACGATGGGAAATTCGTCAAGTGGGGAAAGATTCGTGGCGCCGAACTTGTAAACGAAGGCCACCTCTACCGCGCCTTCCTTTTCAGAGATTCCTACTACGATGAAAAAGGAGTCGCTCTGAAGCGAGCCATGCTCGCATCGCCTCTGAAGTTTAATCCGCGTATCAGCTCAGGCTTTACGAGCCGGCGCATGCATCCAATTCTTGGCACCGCGCGGCCTCATCTCGCGACCGACTACGCTGCGCCTACCGGTGCTCCGGTTGTTGCGGTCGCAAATGGCACCGTGACATTTGCCGGATGGAACGCAGGCTACGGCAATCTGGTTCAGATCAAGCACGCAAATGGGTTGACCAGTGGTTACGCGCACCTGTCGCATATTGGGGCGGGCGTGCACGCCGGCCGGGGAATCAAACAGGGAGACCTGGTTGGTCTGGTCGGGCAAACCGGACTGGCAACCGGTCCGCATCTACACTTCATGATGGCCAGCAAAGGCACTCCCATTAATCCAGTGCCAACGCTCAAAAAGGGAGAGCCCGCACCCCCGATTCAGGGAAGCGCAAAAGCGGAGTTTGCAAAACAGATCGCTCCGATGCAACACGAGCTCGAAGCTGCATTAGCGGCGAACTAGGTAATTGGGGGAACGCGGGCTAAAGCCCGCGACTACATTTAAGACCGAAATGGTTCTGGTTCCCAATGTAGTCGCGGGCTTTAGCCCGCGTTCCCGAATTACCTAGTTCGCCAGCACCGCCAGTTGCTCGTCAACAAACCTGGAGAACATCCTGTCGTTCATAGCCTCGCGGAGGCGGATCAAGGCTTCGCGCGCGCCGGCGGGATCGTTCCGCTCTATGGCGATGTTCACGAGCAGTACCCACGCATCCAACAACCTGGGATCCTGCTCGAGTGCCTGCCTCAGGGTTCGCTCCGCGTCATCACGTTTCTTTTCCGAATATTGGATCCTTGCAACGTAGTACAGCGGCAAACTCTTTTGCGTATCGCTGCGCAGGGCCTCCTGCAGGACTTTCATCGCGGCGTCGTATTCGTGCTTGGTGATTAGCGCGGCAGCGATGTTGAGCCGGACTACGGAGTTTTCCTTATCGACCTGCTGCGCTCGCCGCAGGAACGAGAGTGCGGAATCCGGACGATTGAACAGGGTGTAGATGGTTCCGACGTCGCTCAGGGCCTGGATGTACTGTGGGAAGAGCCGCAAAGCTTCGCCATAGGCCATAATCGCTTCGCCGAGCCGTCCCTCCCTGTGAAAGTCCACACCGCGCATGTAGGCGTCTCTGGCCGCGTCGGGCGCCTTCTGCTGCAATGCCTTCAGAGATACGCCATAGGCCTGTGCTTCCGGAACCCGCGGTTCGTTCCGGAACTTGTGCAGCAGGAAAATGCAATAGTCCCTGGGCTTGGTTTCACCCGAGAAGTCCACATCAAGCTGCATCGTGATATACATCGGAGAAGCGACCTGAATCTGATACTTGTCGCGAGTAAGTCCATCAATCACGAACTCGCCGTCTTTGAATCGTTTGCGCCGGACCAGCTCAGGCTTGTTCGTTGAGGGTCTGATGATGACAGTGAACGAAGGTACCACTGTGCCATCGGATGCGATTACTACGCCTCTGAGCCGGCGCCCCGTCTCCTGGTCGGCTGCGCCCAACTCCACACAGAATATAGTGCAAAGGAATAAGACTGCCGTTGTGAGCTTCATGCCGGGGATCAGTGCATGCGAAACTCCAAGCTTTTGCCATATACTAACGTCTTTGCTTTGGGACCAATGATTCCTTCGCTGAGGGCCTTTTCTATTCGTGATTAAACAATTCAACCGTCTGGCGTATCTCGACTGGATGCGCGGTCTCGCCGTCGTGTTTATGCTTCAGGGCCATCTTTTCGATGGATGGGTTCGACCGCAAGACCGCACGGGAGAATGGTTTTGGCTCAGTCAGTTTCTGGGAGGCTTCCCCGCGCCGATCTTCCTTTTTCTCGTCGGCGCTTCCCTTGCATTGGTCCTCGATCGGATGCGGGCCATAGGCGCTTCCGCTTTGCAGTTGGCACAGAAGGTTCTTCGGCGCGGTACCTGGATTCTCCTGCTGGCGTATGCGTTCCGGGTCGAGCAATTTCTGGTGTGGTACCCGGCATCGAAAGGGAGCGACATTTTCCGCGTCGATACGCTGAACTGCATCGCTGTTTGTACGCTGATCATCGGATTCTTTTCCATTCCCTTCAAAACACGCCGGGCAAACATCATTGCGATGGGCTTGTCCACAGCCGCATTTGTCTACATCACGCCGTGGATTTATCCGGTGCGTTCCTACATGCCGTCATTTCTTCTTTCATATCTCAACGGCAATGGACAGCCCTGGTACTTCAGCATCTTTCCATGGGCCGCATTCACACTTGCCGGAATGACGTTCGGGTACGCGCTCCTGGAAGCCAGGAACCGAACAGGCGAGGCGGAATTCTTCAAGGGCGTGGCAGGCACTGGGATATGCGTCTATGCCCTGGGCGTGACCATGAGCTTGTTTCCTGCGTTGGAGTACGGATTCTTCGACTACTCACTTACGAGTCCGCACTACTTCCTCGTTCGCCTCGGCTGGATTCTGTTGATGCTGTACGGCGCATACAAATGGTCGGCGCGCGAAACGGCTGGAAGGTGGAGCCCCTTGATCGTACTCGGTCAGACCTCATTGCTCGTGTATTGGGTTCACATCGAAATGGTGTACGGCAGACCTCTCCGCAGTTTCGCGCAGTCTCTGGAACTGCCAGCCGCTGCAAGACAGTTGCTGTGGTTCGTGCCGTTGATGCTCGGCCTGGCCATGGCCAGGGATTGGCGGCGGCTAGCTGATCGCCTCAAGAATATTGCCGACGACGGCGGGATCAGTAATGGGGAAATGCAGGATCACATTTTGATGCACAACCCACCACGGGTCGTTGCCGATAACCTCGAGGAAGTCCTGAAGATGGCCTTCCGAAGGGAAGAGAAACGCCTCGATACGCACGCCGCCGCATTCCACAACACCGCGGGCGCAACGGAAGAAGCGGCCACTGAACTCCGGGTGGTCTAGCGGCAGGGTATTTCCGTAGTTGTCGATGTAAATCTCTTCGACGGGATTGAGACCTGCGGATTTCATCCTATCGAGAACGTCGTTCCATGTCATCGTGATAGAACGCGGGCTAAAGCCCGCGACTACATTTTCGGAATCAACTGGGCCCAAATGTAGTCGCGGGCTTTAGCCCGCGTTCAATTGTTCCTCGAATGCGGAGCCGTCCGTCACCGGCAGCTTACATGCGAAGTTCTCACAGAGATAAGCGGTCGGTTTGCCATCCACCATGGGACGATCACGCAGTAAAGCAATGCGGTTGTCGCCACCGGCCGCAACCACCGTTCGAGGCAAATACCGCCGGCGCAAAACCGACAGAAATTCGTCCGGCTTGCCCACGATTGCGACTTCCCTGGAAGGTCCAACGTAAAAGTCCACAGCCGCCAGCATGCGGCCGAAGCCGGAGGCATACTCCCGCAGTAAGTTGAACGTTGTGCGGAAGATCTGCTCGGCTTTGTCGCGATAATCCGGGCGGTCCAGCAGCGCTGCCATGCGGAGCAGCACATCGGCCGCAATCGAGTTACCCGACGGCGTTGCGTTGTCGAAGTAATCCTTCGTTCGGGTGATCAGCGATTCATGGTCTTTCGCGGTGAAGAAAAACCCGCCGCCTTCCGTATCCCAGAACAGATCGATCATTCGGTCCGCGACCTGCACAGCGTGTTCGAGCCATTTGTAATCCAGCGTCAGCTCGTATAGAGCAAACAGTCCGTCGGCGAAGTTCGCGTAATCGTCGAGATATCCGTTGAAGCGCGCCCGCCCGTCCTTGAAGTTGTGAAGCAGGCGCTTCCCATCCCACAGAGTTGTAAGAATGAAGCCGGCGTTCGCTTCAGCAACAGCCCGATAGTCATCGCGGCCGAGATAAGTTGCGGCCTCGGAGAACGCTCGCAGCATGAGGCCGTTCCAGTCCGTCAGAACTTTCTCGTCCCGGCCGGGTTTCACGCGCTTTTCCCGCACGGCGTAGAGCTTCTTCTTCGCAGCGTCCACCATCAACGCGAGTCCTTCGGTCGACAATTTTTCCAGCTTGCCGAACAACTCGGGCGGCCGCGGCACATTGAGAATATTTTGCTCTTCCCAATTTCCATGCTCCGTCACGTCGAAGTATTTCGCGAGTGTGTCGGCGTCCGGGCCCATCACCTCGCGGAACTCTTCGAGCGTCCAGACGTAGAACTTTCCTTCAACGCCCTCGCTGTCGGCATCCTGCGTGGAGTAGAAGGCGCCGCTGGGATCGCGCATTTCGCGAACGACGAAGTCCAGTGTCTCCTCGGTGATGCGCTTGTAAAGCGGTACGCCGGTTGTCCGGTACGCATCGAGGTACGCACGGGCCAGCAGCGCATTGTCATAGAGCATTTTTTCGAAGTGAGGCACGAGCCAGCGGTCGTCTGTGGAATAACGATGAAAGCCGCCGCCGACCTGGTCGTACATGCCGCCGTAAGCCATCTTGTCGAGCGTCAGCGTTGCCATGTGCAAGGCATGCGGTTCATCGGCGCGGTGATGATATCGAAGAAGGAAATCGATGCTCATGCCGGGAGGAAACTTCGGCGCGTTTCCAAACCCGCCTTCCCGCGGGTCGAATCGCGTTTCGAGAGCGCGGTAAGCAAGGTCCAGCAGGTTCGCATCGATCTCGGCGTCTTCGGACTGTTGCAGCTTCTGCCGGTCCAGATGTTCGAGAAGGCCCTTTGAGTTCGCAAGAATCTCATCGCGCCGGGTTCTATAGGCTTCGGAGATCGCCTCCAGGACGCGGCGAAACCCGGGCCGGCCGAAACGGTCTTCCGGTGGAAAGTATGTGCCTCCGAAAATCGGTACACCCGTCGGAAGGAGAAAGATGGTCAGCGGCCAGCCGCCGCTGCCGGTCATGATCTGGACGGCGGCCATGTAGATCTGATCGATGTCCGGGCGTTCCTCGCGGTCGACTTTGATGTTGACGAAATTGTCGTTCATGATCCGCGCGATGGACGCGTCTTCAAAAGACTCGTGCTCCATCACGTGGCACCAGTGACACGCGGAGTATCCGATGCTCAGAAGTATGGGCTTGTCTTCTTTGGCAGCGCGCTCGAGAGCTTCGGCGCCCCAGGCGTACCAATCGACTGGATTCTGTGCGTGTTGAAGAAGGTAGGGACTTGTCTCATTGATGAGCCGATTTGGCATCTTTTAGTGCCTCGCTCAACGAGTCCTCGGTGATGGACCAATGCGAAGCGCTCCACACGGGCCGGCCGTCCAGCACCACTATCGCCTGCGGGGATTCGTGCTGAATCCCGAGCCGCGCTGCGATGGCGCCAGACACATCGCGATTTTCGATCACGAGAACCAGGCCGCAGGGTATGTCGCCGGCCCTTCGCGCGAAGCGCGAGAACTCTTCGTAGGCTTCGGCGCTGATCGGGCACTGCGTGCTATGCTTGAAAATGAGAACGGGATCGGTTTTCGATTTGTCGAGAAGTTGTTCGAGATCTTTGCTTTCCCGTAATTCTATAACCATGGTTTCAGGTTAGCAGATTCACCTGTAAATCAGGAGAAGTGAATTGCCCAGCAAGGAAATCACCGACGATCTTGATTTACTTCTGCGCGTTATGCCGCCGACCATCCGCGAGTCGTTGAATCGTCAGGCGGATTTGAAGAACCTGATCGAAGTGGTCATGGACCTCGGGCGCCAGCCCGAAGGACGCTTTCCGAGCCGCGCCATTTATCTCAGCGAACCGCCGATCGCCCGCGAAGACCTCGACTATGTAATTCATCGCGTCGGCGCCTTCACGCAGGACAACCGCGCGGGCATCGAGCGCACCTTGCACCGCATATCCGCCATCCGGAACCGCCGGGAGATCATTGTCGGTTTGACATGCCGAGTGGGCCGCGCCGTGTTCGGAACCGTGGACATCCTTCGCGACGTAGTCGAATCCGGAAAAAGCGTTCTCCTTCTCGGCCGTCCTGGCGTCGGAAAGACCACGCTGCTCCGCGAAAGCGCCCGCGTGCTTTCGACGGAACTGACCAAGCGGGTCATCGTCGTCGACACATCGAATGAAATTGCGGGAGACGGCGACATTCCGCATCCCGGCATCGGAACGAGCAGGCGCATGCAGGTTCCGAGGCCGGAGCTGCAGCATTCTGTGATGATCGAGGCCGTCGAGAATCATATGCCCGAGGTCATCGTCATCGACGAGATCGGAACCGAGGCGGAAGCGCTCGCCGCCAGAACGATCGCCGAGCGAGGCGTTCAGCTCATTGCGACCGCGCATGGAAACTCCATCGATAACCTTCTCATGAATCCGACGCTCGCCGATCTTCTCGGCGGCATTCATGCCGTCACGCTCAGCGACGAAGAAGCCAGGCGCCGGGGAACACAAAAGACGGTTCTGGAGCGCAAAGCACCGCCCACGTTCGACACGCTTGTGGAGATTCGGAATCGCGAGGAGTTTTCCATTTATCACGATACGGTTTCCGTCGTGGACGCGTTCCTGAGAGGGCGTTCCACTCGTCCGGAAGTGCGAATTCGCAAGGCGGAAGGTTTCGAGGTTGTCGAGGAAGTCGTTCCCCCCGTCCTCACCGCGGCAGCGCCTGTGGACGAACCGCGAAAAAAGCGGGTACGCGAACGCGGCGTTGAAGAACCGGCTACAGGCCGAAAGACGGTCCGTATTTATCCCTACGGTGTCAGCAAGGACCGCCTGATGCGGGCGATCAACGACCTGCAGGTTTCCGCAACGATTGCGAAGACGCCCAAGGATGCCGACGTCGTGTTGACTCTGAAGGCCCACGAGAAACGGCAGCCGCGCACGCTGAAGGATTTGGAAGATCACGGCCTGGAGGTTGCGATCATCCGGAGCAACACCGTGAGCCAGATGAAATCGTTCCTGATGGGGACCTTCGGCCTGCAGGATCAGAAGGGCGAAGAAGAGACGGCGATGACCGAAGTGGTAGAGGCGGTGGATCGCGTGATGTCTTATGGCAAACCCATCGAGCTGGCGCCGCAATCGGCTCACATCCGGCGCCTGCAGCACCAACTCATTGAACAGCACGGTTTGGGATCTGAAAGCCGTGGCGAAGTCCCATGGCGCAGGGTTATCGTCCTTCCGACCCGGGGTTAGTCCAGAGCCCGGCTCCGCTCGATCGTTCCTATCGTGCGCTGTTGAAAGTCCCTGCCATCGTCCCGCTCCTTCTCGGTATGCAGATTGCCCGCATCGGGCAGTCGATGGTAAGCGTCACGATAGTGCTGTTCACGCTGGCGTCCTACCGCTCGCCGACGCTTGCCGGCCTGGCCACCTTCTTCGGCATTTTTCCCGGCCTGGTCGTTAGCCCGATTGCAGGTGCGCTCCTTGACCGCCACGGGCGCGTGCGGCTTGTGGTTCTCGACTACCTTGTCGCCCTGGGATCATTGACGCTCATAGGAATACTGGCCCTGACCGGCGCTCTTCCGGCGTGGTTACTCATGGTCATCGCGGCCATCGCATCGCTCACGACGCCGCTCTCGGCGACAGGCCTGCGGAGCCTTTTCCCCATCATTGTTCCCAGTCGTCTTTGGGAGCGCGTCAACGCGATAGACTCCACCGGCTACGTCATCGCCAGCATCGTGGGCCCGCCGGTCGCCGCCGGGCTTGTCGCACTCCGGGGTGGGGCGGTCGCGTTCATCATCGTCGGCCTGAGTTTCGGCCTGGCGGCGATCGTCATCGCCCGTGCGCCGGATCCGCCCGCGCAATCGCCTGTGACCGGACCGTTGCTCATCGAAGCATGGCAAGGTCTGGTTTACACGTGGAAGAATCCCACATTGCGCGGCCTCGGGTTCTCCATCTCACTTGTGAACCTCGCCGGAGGCACATTCACCATCGTCGTCCCGCTCCTCATCCTGGAGCGATTCCATCTCAACGCGACAGTGGTCGGGCTGGTCTTTGCAGTTCAAGGTCTGACAGGCGTGGTGTCCGCAATCGTTTGCGGACGGATCGATAGCCGCAACCGCGAGCGGATCATGCTCGCTGTACCGATGGTCGCATCGGCTGTGACAGTCGCGGTTCTCCTGCTGGAGTCGAACATTGTGGTGCTGGTGCTCGTGATGGGGATTACCGGCTTTCTCAACGGCCCGCTCGACGTGGCTCTATTCACGCTTCGCCAACGCCGCACGGACCCGGCCTGGACGGGCCGGGCTTTCGCCGTCTCGATGTCCTTCAACTATCTCGGTATCCCGGTTGGCTCGGCGCTAGCAGGCATTATCGCAGCCCGCTCGATCGAGTGGGCCGTCGCGTTCGGCGCAGTAGCGTGCCTGGTCTCCGGCGTCGTTGCGGTCGCGATGATTCCGTCCAGTGAATGACGAACCTAGGGGGCCAGGGCGATCGGAGCTCCGATGCAAATCAACACCGCTTCGCTCGAAGGCGTCGCTCTGTGCGGTGTGCCAGATTTGTGTCAGGTGCGGTGCAATCCGGCCATGAAGCCCGCGTCTGCATTCAGCCGCGGAGCGGCGACAGAGTGTAGCCCCGGGCGCAAGCCCGGGGCTGGTGTCGTTTTGGAATGCAGCCCCAGAGGGGCGAAAGATTCCGAGGACTTTTTCGCCCCTACGGCGCTGAGATGGTATCGAAAGAAAACCCCGGGCTCGCGCCCGGGGCTACACTCTGTCGCCGCTCCGCGGCTAGCCATCGCGGCGTATTTTGGACACTTCACCAGTTGACATTCAGAATGTGATGGCGTATTCCTATCGGATCTCGATAGGAGGCGATATTCCCAGGAATCAAAAGCGCGACGTTCTTCAAGGCACGCTCGATCTCCTGATTCTGAAAGTCCTCGAGCGCGAGCCGCAGCACGGCTATGGAATCATGCTGCGTCTGCAGGATCTGACCGGCGGCGTGTTTCAAGTCACGCCTGGCTCGCTGTTTCCCTCACTGCAGCGTATGGAAGAGAACGGATGGGCCAAGGGGCAGTGGGACACTTCCGAAAACAACCGGCGCGCGAAGTATTACACACTCACCCCAGCCGGCCGCAGGCAGCTCGCTCGCGAGCAGCAGGATTGGACCGCTATTACGCTGGCCATTACCAAAGTCCTCCAGGGCGCCTGAGGTCTTCTATGTTCTGGACACGCATTCGATCGCTCGTGCGGCGCTTGAGAAACAGATCTCAGGTCGAGCACGAACTCGACGAAGAGATCCGCTCGTATGTGGAACAGGCTGTGCACGACAAAATGGTGCGCGGCATGTCGCGGGAAGATGCTCGCCGAGAGGCTCTTGTGGAATTCGGCGGGACCGAGCAGGTGAAAGAACTCATGCGGCAAAGCAGGGTTGGTGCATGGCTGGACACGCTCTTAGGTGACATCCAATACGCGCTGAGAGTGCTTCGAAAGAATCCATCATTCACATTACTCGCGGTGTTGACGGCCGCGCTCGGAATCGGCGCCGCGACCGCGACGTTCAGCGTGGTCGATATGGTCCTGCTCCGGCCGCTGCCATACAAGGAATCGGGCCGGCTGATTCAGATATGGCCAACCGTTCCCGCATGGCGGACGGAACCTGCTTTGCAAGTGGCGTGGGATCGGTGGGGGCTCGATTATTACCAGTACCTGGAATTTCGAAAGCGGCAGACGTCCTTCGATGACGTTGTCGCGTATGCCACTGGCGCGGCTACACTGGTCGAACCAGGTGGTCCACGACGGATTGCGATCGGCAAAGCGGATGCGGGTTTTTTTGAACTAATTGGACTGCCCGCAATACGCGGCAGGCTCATTCAGAAGGAGGACGAGCAGGCTGATGCGCCGCGTGTTGCTGTTCTGAGTCATGATTCGTGGCTGAGATATTTCGGCGCCGATCCGAACGTACTTGGGAAGACGGCAATCGTCGAGCAGTTGAGTGCAGCGACGTATACCGTCATCGGTGTTCTTCCGCAGAATTTCCAGGTCTCTGCTCAGAACGACGTGGGGCGCAAGCCGGCTCCCGATCTCTGGATTCCAATCGGAGCCGCCGGGCTTCCGGCCGACTTCAGCAATGATGTCGAAACGCTGGGCCGCCTTAGAGAAGGAACTTCGCTGGCGAACGCCGAAAAAGAAACCGCGAGGATTTTTGCGGAATTGCCTCCCAATCCGACAGTTCCCCTTCAGATCTCGCTGAGCGCCCGCCTGGTACCGCGGCTGGAGCAGGAGGCTGGATCCGCGAAAATGCCGTTGGTTCTGGTCTTCGCCGCGTCCGGCCTTCTTCTTCTCATCGCGTGCGGCAATGTTGCGAATCTGCTCGTCGACCGGGCGGTGGCCAGGCAACACGAGATGGCCCTGCGCGCTGCGCTCGGTGCGAGCCGCATTCGAATTGTCCGGCAATTGCTTACCGAAAGTCTGGTGCTGTCTGTGGCGGGCGGTTTCGCCGGTATTATCCTGGCGTCGTGGTTTATTCGCGGCCTGGTTCGTCTGGCACCCGGGGAATTGCCGCGCATGAATGAGATCGGTCTCGATTCGCGAGTTCTGTTGTTCATGATCGGAAGCTCCATCGCGTCCGGCATTCTGTTCGGTCTGACGCCGGCGCTGTCCTTCATTCGGACTGATGTGCATGCCGGGCTGAAATCCGGATCGCAGAATCGTGGTTCACGGCGCAGCCGAATGCAAGGGATGGTCATCGTTGGCGAGATCTCGATGTCGTTTCTCCTGCTTGTCGGTGCTGGATTGGTGACGCAGAGTTTGTTTCGTCTGTCTGCGGTCAACACCGGCCTCCGGCCGGATCGGCTTCTGACCGTCCAGGTCGCATTGCCGCGATCACGATATGCCGACGAGAAGCGCATCCGTTCCTTCTATCAAGACTTGCTTCCGCGTCTGCGATCTTTAGCGGGAGTGCAGGCAATCACGGGGATTTCGATCGCGCCATTCAGCAATCGGCACTCTGTTGTCCTCCTCGTCCCCGAGGGCGTGCAGCTTCCTCCTGGCAAGAAGCTATCATCCGTCGAGAATCGGATGGTGTTTGCCAATTATTTCGAAGTTGCCGGCATTCCGATCATCGAAGGCCGTGCCTTTACCGAAGCCGATATTGATGCTGCCGGCCATTCCGGAGTGGTCATCGTCAACAGAGCGATGGCGCGAAGGTTCTGGCCTGGGCAAAGCGCGATCAACAAGCCGGTCCCTCTCGACGGCGGGGGCACCCCTCCCAACGTTATTGGGATCGCGGAAAACGCCAGGGAGTTCAATCTGGGTGAGGATATCAAGCCCATGATTTACTTTCCGGGATGGGCGTGGGCGGACCTGAATGACCTGACGTTGCTTATTCGCACTGCCGGAGATCCCGCGCAGCTGCCCGCTGCCATTCGGCACGAGATCCAGTCGGTCGACAAGCACCTTCCCATCGAGCGCATGGAGACGATGGAGAACCTCATCGCCGCGACCTATGCGAACGAACGGTACCGGACCATCCTTATTAATATGTTTGCGCTTGCCGCGATTTTCCTCGCGCTGATCGGTTTGTACGGAGTGATGTCGAGAGCCGTTGCGCAACAAACTCGAGAACTCGGCATTCGAATCGCAATTGGCGCAAGACCAGGCTCGATGGTCTGGCTTGTGTTGCGTCACAGCCTGGGCCTGGCTATCACCGGCATTCTCATTGGCTGCGGCGTTGCGCTTGCCGTGACGCGGCTAATCAGCGGATTTCTTTTCGGTATCACCCCGACAGATGTTCCCACTTACGCCGCCATTGCTGGCGTATTGGTAGCCATGTCGATCGCCGCCAGTTACATTCCGGCGCGGCGCGCCGCGCGTATCGATCCGGCCGAGTGTCTTCGCTCCGATTGACCCGCATTATCGGGCATCGACGACGGGCGCGTCCGCGGTGATGCGAGAGTCCCTTTCCACTTTGACCAGAGCACCGCGGCGTTCGTAGTTGCTCATAAACTCGGCATTGAGAAACGCGGTACGCTTCAGTTTGTGCCACGCAAGTAGTCTGTATTCTCCGGGCCGGATTCCGGTAATTCGAAAGGTACCGCCGGATTCGATCATCGCAGTTTTAGTGCTGGCGCGGTTCAGTGCGCCGAGTGGCCGGATCGGAACAAGAACAACGGTCGCGCTGTCGCCATACAGTCGGTCGCTCCCATCGGTCAGATGTCCGCTGATTTCCCCTCCCTTCGGATCGACGGTGATATCGAGAAATGACGAACTCGATTGAGGGGTCATCCACGAATGGAGAGCATCGGCTCCGTCGAGTGTTGCTTCTTGAATAGAGGCATACTCGGGCAGGCCTAAGATTTCCATCAACTGATGCTCTTCTTCTGTGTCCCGGAGCCAGGCCCGTTAGCGCATATCGTCCGTCCTTATCCGTCAAATCTGCAGCGTTGGGGACAAATGACAGGCGGCGCACGCCGTTGAGGTCATAGTCGACCTCAAACGCGCGCACGCGGGCTCCGGAAACAGGATCTTTCGTGTCCTCATCGAAGACGATGCCTTCGATCGCCGGGGCGTTAGAGATCTGCTCCTGGGCGGCCACGATTTGCAGTGCGATTACGAACGACAGTAAACACGATGTCAGTAGTTTCACGTATTGCGATTCTACTACCCGGCACGAAGACGGGGAATCAGCCGCCGATTACGCGAATTACGCGGAAGCAGAGCTGAGGCTGAGTGGACTGGTTGTAAATCGGCATTCGCGTAATTCGCGTAATCCGCGGCTGGTTCCCATTGCCTTTTCGACCGTCATCTTCATTTATTTGGGAAGAAAGCGCTCGTAAGTGGCTTCCTCAGGTTTGCAGTCCCACTTGAGTATTTTCCCGCCCGGAAGCCGCAGATAGTTGTAAGTGACTATCAACGGCTGTAGAA
>WNFT01001266.1_pt1 | contig 21453 bp, 22 predicted proteins | sample 5400191 | NCBI WGS metagenome assembly WNFT01 (sample SAMN13153359, study PRJNA577476) | soil metagenome | isolation source: 80 cm saprolite under Madrone tree | place: USA:California | collected 2016-06-14 | reverse complement strand
CAGGAATTGGTCGTGCCGAGGTCGATGCCAATGACCTTTCCCATCTTAAATTTATCCCCTTTTTAGCAGGCCGGCCGGGCCCATGCGGCACCCGGACGAAGCGTCAAGCAGGTTTTCATATTGCCCTGGATCGCCCCTGGTCCGACCCCTCATCATCCCCGCCGGCCATGGCGGGGTCCAAAACGTCATATAGGAGGCCCCCATTGGACCGCAAGGCAAGACTGGCGGCAACCGTCAGCATTAACAAGGGCAAAGCCTGCGACGCGGAGGCTCCCGGATCGCCGGCGTGACACGTCGCAGCCCGTCGCCGGCACGTCCCTGCATGCGCCATGGCATTCCACGGCGCCGACCGCGTTACGGCCTTTCACGGTTTTGCCCGATCGCGGCCGTATGGATCTGACATTGCGGCGAGTGAAAACGCCCAAGACGGGATGCCGCGAACGGACTATAACGTCGCCCACTGTCTCGGAGGAACCGGCTCATGATGCTGCGATTCATCGCATTTTTCCTGTTGCTCACCGTATCCCTCGGGCCCGTACCGGCCGCCGCGGCAGACCCGGTATTTCCAGTCGGGTCGCGCATGGGATTTGTGCCGCCGCCGGGCTTTGTGGCGAGCAAGCGATTCCCGGGATTCGAGAATCCCGACTCGCGGTCGTCAATCGTGATGGCGACACTCCCGCCGCAGTCCTACGCCAATCTTGAGGCATCGATGGCCCCAGAGGCGCTTAAGAAACAAGGCATCACTGAAGACAAGCGGGAAACTCTGACGCTCGCCAGCGGTAAGGCGGTGCTTGTGATGGGGAACGAACAAGAGAACGGTCAGAAATTCCGCAAGTGGATTCTCCTTGCACAACTCCCGGAAGGCGTGGCGCTTGTCGCCGTCCTGGTGCCGGAGTCAGCCCTAAAGACGTATTCGGACGACGTGATTCGCACGTCGCTCTCGTCACTTGCGGTGCGTGCGACCGTGCCCTTGGATGAGCAGATCGCCTTGGTGCCTTTTAAGTTGACCGATCTATCCGGATTGCGGCCCGTCCGCGTGCTTGGCAATACCGGAGTCGTGCTGACCGATGGTGCGAAAGATGCCCCGACGCCCAGCGACCAGCCGATGTTCGCAGTGATGATCGGTCAAGGCGGGCCTGAGCAGGCCACCGATCGTGTCAATTTTGCGCGCAATCTTTTTGCCGGATTGAGCGATGTAAAGGATGTGCATATCATCAACGGCAGCGGCGACATGTTGAGACTCGGCGGCGGCACCCTGGTCACGCACGAGTTGCAGGCGGAAGCGAAGGAGGCTTTTACCGACACCCCCGTGAAGCTCGTTCAGTGGGTGAGGTTCGGCTCAGGCAGCTTCATTCGTATGCTTGGCATTGCGCGCGCAGACCAATGGCCTGCGGCGTTTCCGCATTTCCGTGCCGTGCGCGATGGCGTTGCACCGCGCGAGTAGCGCGCTCCATGAGACGCTCTCAGTGGTGTCATCGCCCGCGAAAGCGGGCGATCCAGTAACCCCAGTACGTCAATAGAAATGCGAGTCTCGGGGTTACTGGATGCCCGCTTTCGCGGGCGATGACACCAGAACGGAATGGGCTGTCAGAGTCGGAGCACTCCAGCGTCCTAGCCTCTCAGCTGGTTTGCGTTTCGTCGGGTGGGCTTTCCGAGGGCGCGGGCTTTGGACCCTCCTTAGCAACGCCCACGATGGCGGGCCGCAGCACACGCTCCCCAATCACATAACCCGGCTGAACGACCTGAGCGACCGAGCCAACCGGGACGTTGGCGTCGCACACCTCGAATATCGCTTGGTGGAAATTCGGATCGAATTTGGCACCCTGCGGATCGAACCTCTTAACGCCGTGCCTTTCCAGGACCTTGAGAAGTTCACGCTCGATCAGTTCAACCCCCTCATGGAGGGCTTTGGCGGGGCCCTCGATCGCGGCCGTGGACTCGCCGGCCGCTTCCAATGCCCGGCGCAAATTGTCGGCGACCCCGATGAGGTCGCGCGCAAGGCCCGAGACCCCATAGGCACGGGCGTCCGCAACTTCCCGGTCGGTGCGGCGGCGCAAGTTTTCCATCTCGGCCAGCGCGCGCAGGAGCTTGTCCTTATATTCCGTCACTTCCTTTGCCAGCGCTGCGGCGTCTGAGGGCGCCGACCCATTGTCCGCTGTCGTCGCGGTATTGTTGTCACTGGCGGTGGCAGCCGGATCCGTCATAATGCCGTTCCCTCAAAGATTGCCGGATGAACGCCCCGCATATCAATGTTCCGCGGGCAAAAATCAAGCGTGGGACAGGGTCGGAAGTTTAAGAAGCCGCCAGCAGCTTGCTGACGATCTTGGCCGTGTAGTCAACCATCGGAATGATGCGGGCGTAATTGAGCCGTGTCGGGCCGATGACCCCGATAACGCCGACGATCCCTCCTGTCGAGTCCCGGTAGGGAGCGATGATGGTCGATGACCCCGACAGCGAAAACAGCTTGTTCTCCGAGCCGATGAAGATCCTGACGCCTTCGGCGCGCTCGGCGCGTCCGAGCAGATCCGCGACGCCCCGCTTGGTTTCGAGCTCATCGAACAATCGCCGCACCCGCTCCAGGTCTTCGACCGCTCTAAGGTCGTCGAGCAGATTGGCATGGCCGCGCACGATCAACTTGCGCTCCTCGCGCTCGCCGCCGGACCAACTGGCGAGACCCGCAGCAACGATCTTCTGTGTCAATTGATCGAGTTCGGCGCGGCCGGCTTCAAGGGCTTTCTCAAGTTCTGCCTTGACCTCGGCAAGGGTCTTGCCGCGAATATGGGCGTTAAGGAAATTCCCGGCTTCGGTCAGCGCCGATGCCGGCAGCCCGACGGGAAGGTTAAGGACCCGATTCTCGACCAGCCCGTCTTCGGCCACCAGGATAACGAGCGCGCGTTCGGGTTCGAGCCGCACGAACTCGATGTGCTTCATCCTCAAGTTGGCCTTGGCGGTGAGCACCACGCCGGCCGCGCGGGCAAGGCCCGACAGCAAGCCGGAAGCCTCCGTCAACACGTTTTCAACGGTCGTTCCCGCCGCCGCGACCTGTCCCTCGATAGCGAGGCGGTCGTTGTCGCTGAGGTCTCCGATCTGCATCAACGCATCGACGAAGAACCGCAGGCCAAGTTCGGTCGGCAGCCTTCCGGCTGAGGCGTGGGGCGCATAGATGAGCCCCAGTCGCTCGAGGTCCTGCATGACGTTGCGCACCGACGCGGGTGACAGCGTCATCGGAATGATGCGCGATAAATTGCGCGATCCGACCGGTTCTCCGGTGGCGAGATAGCTATCGACGATTTGGCGAAAGATCTCGCGCGAACGCTCATTGAGCTGGGCGAGGCTGATTTCGCTCGATCCAATAGGGACGTCTTGGGACACGGACCGCATCGTCAAATGATTGCCTTGGGCCGGTTATTTGTCCATACCGGACGGCATGTTCAAGGGTCGGGCCGTACGCATTTTCGCGCCGTAACTCTTGTCCAACCCCGCTGACGAACATAAAAGCCTCGCGGCGGCGCATGATTCGTTCAGACTCCGATGCCGCCGGGAGGGAACCGATGCGACCAAGCCGCCGCCAGACCGACGAACTGCGCGCCGTTTCGCTGGAACGCGGTGTCGTGAAGTATGCGGAAGGTTCATGTTTTGTGAAGTTCGGCGATACCCATGTCCTGGTGACGGCGACGCTCGAAGACCGCCTGCCGCCCTGGCTCAAGGGCCAAGCCCGCGGCTGGATTACGGCCGAATACGGCATGTTGCCGCGCGCCACTCTGGAGCGGACGCGACGCGAGGCGTCGGCCGGCAAGCAAAACGGCCGCACCATCGAAATCCAACGGCTTATCGGCCGCAGCCTGCGCGCCGTGGTGGACCTCGACGCGCTCGGTGAGCGGCAGATCACCATAGATTGCGATGTGATCCAGGCCGACGGCGGCACTCGAACGGCCGCCATAACGGGGGCGTGGGTCGCGCTGCATGATTGCCTCGTCTGGATGAAAGCTCGGGATATCATCCGCACGTCACCGCTGCGCGAGCACGTCGCCGCAATTTCATGTGGCATCTGCGCGGGGGCAGCAGTGCTCGACTTGGATTATGCGGAGGATTCCAGCGCCGATACCGACGCAAATTTCGTCCTCACCGGAAGTGGAGGCATCGTGGAAATCCAAACCACGGCGGAAAAAAAGCCGTTCACAGAACCCGAGCTCATGATGCTCCTGGCCCTTGCGCGCAAGGGTGTCGGCAAGCTGATCGAGCTGCAGAAGATTGCGGTGATGTAGCCTTTGACGGACGCGCCTCAACATCGCGGACTCGCTGGACGGCTGGTGATTGCGACCCACAATCCCGGCAAGCTGCGGGAAATGCGCGAATTGCTTGAACCGTTCGGCGTCGAGGCGGTTGCGGCCGGCGAGCTTGGCCTTATTGAGCCCGGTGAGACCGGCGAGACCTTTCGGGAAAATGCCCGCATAAAGGCCGCCGCGGCCGCCCAGGGGACGCGCCTTCCTGCCTTTTCCGACGACTCCGGGCTTGCGGTCCATATGTTGGGAGGGGCGCCCGGCATCCATTCGGCCCGATGGGCAGGCCCGAACAAGGATTTTCGGGTGGCTATGGAAAAGATCAACCAACAGTTGTATGACCGCGGCGCCGTAACGCCGCAAACCCGTACCGCGCACTTCGTCTCGGCGTTGTGCATCGCCTGGCCGGACGGCCACATCGAGGAGTTTGAAGGCCGCGTCGACGGCACGCTGGTTTGGCCGCCGCGCGGCAACAAGGGGTTTGGTTACGATCCTATTTTTCTCCCCGATGGCTATGATCTCACGTTCGGCGAGATGACAAGTGTGGAGAAACACGGCCTGCCACCCAGGGGACTCGGCCTGTCTCATCGGGCGCGGGCGTTTCTGAAGCTTGCGGAGGCCTGTCTTGGCGGAAGCTGATCGCCTTGGCGAACGCGCAGCCCCCCCTCCCCACCCTCCCCTTTCCCCCACCCTTCCCTCCCCCGCTTGCGGGGGAGGGTTAGGGAGGGGGGCGGGGGAAGGTAGGGAGGGTGATCCGGCATTCGGCGTCTACGTTCATTGGCCGTTCTGCCGGTCAAAATGCCCCTATTGTGATTTCAACAGCCACGTGAGGCATGGCCTCGTTGACCAGCCGCCTTTCGTTCACGCATTCACGGCTGAGATTGCGGCAACGGCCGCGCGCACGCCGGGCCGCACCGTGTCGACAATCTTCCTGGGCGGGGGAACGCCGTCCCTGATGGAGCCCGCAACGGTCGCCGCAATCCTCGATGCGGTGGCGAATAACTGGCACGTTGCCGATGATGTCGAGGTGACGCTGGAGGCTAATCCAACGAGCGTTGAAGCTCGGCGTTTCGCCGGGTACCGGGCGGCCGGTGTCAACCGCGTCTCGCTCGGGGTTCAGGCCCTCGATGACGCCGCACTTGTCGCATTGGGGCGCACCCATACGGCGCAGGAGGCGCTTGGTGCCGTCGCGATCGCACGGCGCATTTTCCAACGCTATTCATTCGATCTGATTTACGCGCGACCGGGCCAGACGGCCGCAGAGTGGCGGGCCGAACTGATGAACGCCCTTTCGCAGGCCGCCGGACACCTGTCGCTCTATCAGCTCACGATTGAGCCGGAGACGCCCTTCGCGGCGCTCCACGCCGCCGGCCGGCTGGCCATTCCGGACGCCGATCACGGCCGGAAGCTCTACGACGTCACCCAGAACGTCTGCGCCGCCGCCGGCCTGCCGGCTTACGAAGTCTCCAACCACGCCCGACCGGGGGCAGAGTGCCGGCATAATCTCGTCTATTGGCGCTGCCACGAATATGCCGGCATCGGACCCGGTGCCCATGGTCGTCTCGATATCGACGGAGTCCGGAGGGCGACGGCGACCGAAAAGCAACCGGAGGCGTGGCGCGGGCTCGTCGAGTCACGAGGCCACGGCCTTGTGACCGATGAGCCGCTGTCGCGTGCCGAAGCGGCGGACGAGTATCTGCTGATGGGCTTGCGGCTCGCCGAGGGCATCGATCTCAGTCGTTTCGAGATGCTGGCCGGTAGACCGCCTTCAGCCGAGCGGATCGCGTATCTTGCGCAGCACGGCCTTGTGGAAACGCCTAATAGGGGTCGCTTGCGTGTGACGGCGACGGGCTTTCCGGTGCTCGATGCCGTCGTGGCCAATCTCGCGGCGTAACGCTGCATCGATTCGATCCCTGGCTGACCACCTGGGGCAGCCATGGCGTGCCGTGCGATCTGAAGAGTGCGGACGGTCGTAAGTGGCGTCACATGCCCCATTCCACCGCGCAACCGTTCCGATTCGTTCACGGGGAACGAATCGAGCCCGGTGAAACCGGCCATTGGTCTTCGTTATAGGCTGGTTAATTAACGCGGATTCCGGTGAGGTTGAATCACTTGGTCTCTCTCCCGGTCGTGGCCGCGCTTGTGTCGGCGACGACGCCAGTTAAGTCATTCGACGCGCTCGAAATCCCCTCTCAACAACGCGGGATCGATCGATGGAGCGCGGGTCGTGGTTCAGTTTATGACGCTATTCGGCGGCCAGATAACCGCATGGTAGGCTGACCTCACGCAAACTTCGAGCGCGACATATGAAACCGCCTGAGACCCGATATGCCCGCAGCGGCGATGTGCGGATCGCCTATCAGGTGATCGGCAACGGTCCGATCGATCTCGTTTTCGTGCCGGGATTTCTTTCCAATCTCGAAGTTCACTGGGAAGACCCCGGCTACAGCCACCTGCTCCAGCGGCTCGGCGCCTTTACACGACTCATCCAGTTCGACAAGCGAGGCACCGGCCTCAGCGACCGGGTCGACAACCGCGATCTGCCAGACCTCGAAACCCGGATGGACGATGTTCGCGCCGTCATGGATGCGGCCGGCAGCGGCCGTGCGGCGCTGCTTGGCGCCTCCGAAGGCGCCCCGATGTCGATTCTGTTTGCCGCAACCTATCCGGAACGGACCCGGGCGCTCGTGCTTTACGGCGGTTACGCCCATTTCCATTCGGCCGTGATGGGGGCGGAGGCCCTGGCGGCGTTCCTCGATAACGCCGAGCGGACGTGGGGAACCGGCGCCTCGCTCGCTGCATTCGCGCCCGGAAAGGCCGACGATGCGCGCTTCAAGGCGTGGTGGGCCCGCTTCGAACGCCTGTCGGTCAGCCCATCTGCGGCAATGGCGCTCGCGCGAATGAATGCCCAGATCGATGTTCGTCATGCGCTCGCGAGCATTCGGGTGCCGACCCTCGTGATCCACCGGACCACCGACGCCCGGGTAAAGTTTGCGGCGGGACGCGGGCTCGCTCAAAAAATTGCCGGGGCGCGCTTTGTCGAGGTGCCTGGCCGGGATCACCCGATCTGGACCGGAGACATCGACGGCGTCGCCGACAAAATCGAGGAATTTCTCACTGGGGAACGTCCCGCCCCCAGCCATGATCATGTGCTCGCCACCCTCGTGGTGGCAAGGCTCGACGGCGCCGCACGACCGGTGGCGTTTACCGGCGACCGTTTGTGGAGCGACCGGTTGAGCCGGTTGCGGCAGGCGGCCGCCGCCACAGTCGCCCGTCACGGCGGCCGCCCGCTCGGTCCCGGCACCGAACTCAGCGCCCGGTTCGATGGTACGGTCCGCGCCTTGCGCTGCGCGGTGGCGCTGCGGGACCTCGCCGACGCATCCGGATTCAATCTTGCGATCGGCGTGCATACCGGCGAAATCGCGGTTCGGGATGATGCGGTCACGGGCCGCGCGCTCAACATTGCCGAGCAGATTGCCACGCTCGCAGCGGCCGGCGAGGTATTGGCATCGGCGATCGTCAAGGATCTTGTTCCCGGCTCGGGACTGCATTTTGTCGAGCGCGGCAACCTTGTCGTCGCGGACGGGGATAGCCGGCTGCGCCTCCTGGCCGTCATGGCCGAGCAGCATCTTGAGCCTCACAGACGCCCTTTACGAACGGCCGGATTGGAAATACTGAGCGAGCGAGAACGCGAGGTGCTCAAGCTCGTCGCCGACGGGCTCAGCAATGCCGGGATCGCCGAACAGCTGCGGCTGAGCGATCATACGGTGAAGCGACACGTCGCCAACATTTTGCTCAAGCTCGATCTGCCGACCCGCGCCGCCGCAGCCGCCTTGATCGGCCGCAACCGTTAGTACCTCTGCACAGAGGTTTTGACGGGTTGTCCGATCGGACTGCCTTGCATCTGTCAGCCGGAATGAGACGCCGGGCGTACAGCCGGCAAGGCGCCCGGAAAATGTGAAATGCTATCTTGGGACTGGAGAGGGTGCATCGGTGAATACGTCTGATCGCTTTTTCCAGTCAGTCCACCTTGTTCTCGCATCCGGTGGATACTCTTTCAGAACACGCTTCTCACCTTGGGCTTTTAGTCGTACATTCTCGTCCCAAGCTGCTTGTCCAGAAAATCTTACTGCTTGATAAATTGTCTCAATTACCTTCGGATCAATTACAAAATCGTTCAATGCAAGCTTAAAAATCTCATCGGCTACAGAGCGTGGCCGTGATTGGGTCCAATACAGATACTCGTGAATGACCGCCGGATATACAAATTCGCTGTCCGGACGTAAAACAGACCAGAAAACACGTGGGACGATATCGAAGGTTACAACAAATCCAGCGGGCACCTCTACCGGCTCGAATTTAACAGTTTGATCCGCTTTCGGCTCCCACCTGATGGCCTTTGTGAGAAAATACACTGGATCAGCGAATCGCGAAAGAAGCAGCGGGGTATAGTTAGCCGGTGGAGCTGAACTAAGTTCAGGGGCGCGTGGATTAACCGCAGCGCTGCGATTTCTTTCTACATAACCTACTTCTTTGTAGGCCCAAGCCAAATTTCGCTCTAATCGAGCGATCTCAGCTTCATTCCGATCTTTGGTGGTTGCGAGCGCACTCCATTGCGTTTCCATTTTGTCGATCTGTGTACGAATGGCGTCACGCGTATCCTTCAAATCTTTGAGATACGCGGCCCAATCTTCGCGTGAGGTAGATACTCGTGCGAAGTATTGCGCAAATCGTATTCGTAACTCGATATCCTGATTGAGAGCGTTGCTAACGAAATCCTTGATGTACTCGTCGCGAAACGTCTGCTGTTTTGCCTGCCTGTCTGCATTAGACTTCACGTACTCCAATCCAGCAGTAGCCAACTGAAATAACGGCGGAATTGCCGCAAGTGCAAGTGCAACAAAGACGCTGCCGAGAACAAATTTTTTGTAATCAAGTCGAATTTTGTAGCGCTTAAGCTCGATCCTCTCGCGCTCTATGTCGAGTTGGGATTGCTGGCCACCATCGCTCATGTGGACTCACTACGATGCAGAATGACGCGACCCATATCTTGGCAGATTTAGGTCGGTTGCCAAGCCTCTATTACCCGCATTGTCGAAACGTGATGGACCGCAGTCGCCGATAGCCGCTTTTGGCCCACAGGAGACCTCAGAGACCAAGGCAAAAAGCATGGATATCGACTGTCGCCATTGAGGATGTATGACAGCATGTTAACGTCCGTGTTACCCATGCCACGGGGTATCGCTGATGCAGGTGAGGTTAGCCGACGCTGCTGAGATCGACCGTCTCGTGCGGTTGTGGCATGACGGCTGGCACCAGGCGCATGCGCCGCTGGTACCGCAAGAGCTAACCCGCCTCCGCACGCCCAAAAGCTTTCGCGAGCGGCTGCAAGCCGCATTCCCGAACGTCCACGTTGTCGGCCCGCTTGGCGCGCCCATCGGCTTCTACGTTCTCAAGGGTGATGAACTGAGTCAGCTTTTCGTGTCGCCCGAAGCACACGGTTCGGGCGTCGCCGCGGCGCTAATCGCCGACGCGGAGGCAAGGCTCGCCGAGCACGGCGTCGAGACGGCATGGCTCGCGTGTGCGACCGGCAACTATCGCGCCGCGCGGTTCTACGAGAAGAACGGCTGGCGCTTGGCACGCACGGTCGTCAACCCGGCAGAGACGTCGAGTGGCCCGTTTCCGCTGGAAGTGTGGCGCTACGAGAAACGGCTCACACGCTCGAGGTGAGCACGCCCCCATTGAAAATTCCATCGGCTCGCTGTTTGGTCCTTCTGCTAGTGGCCCCAAGCGGTCAGTCCGAGCCTTGGCCCGTACGGGCCATTACCACGATGGCCCGCCCGGGCGAAGCGATGGGCGGTCTTGTTCGGCTAGTGATGCGGTCATGCACCGGCTTCGGCCGTGGGGGTCGGAAGGTGCGAACAGGAGCATGACCATGCGCAAATCGACACTTTCAACGATGCTGCCCGGCATCCTCTCTACCGCGATCGTCGGGATCGTAACATCGGCGCCGGCGCAAGATGCATCCGCCCAGGCGACCTATCGCGACATCGAGCAAACGCTGGGTGCGGTGCCGACTTTTTTCAAGATGTTCCCCGAAGCCGGCATCGCCGGCGCCTGGGCCGAATTCAAGTCGGTGCAGCTCAATCCGAAAACCGCACTCAACGGCAAAACTAAAGAGCTGATCGGTCTTGCGGTCGCGGCCCAAGTCCCCTGCCACTATTGCATCTATTTCCACACCGCCGCCGCCAAGCTCAACGGCGCGACCGACACGGAGATTCGCGAGGCCGTCGCCATGGCGGCGATTACCCGGCATTGGAGCACGGTGCTCAATGGCATGCAGGTCGATCCCGACGGCTTCAAGCGGGAAACCGACACGGTCCTGCGCCTGGCGGGCGAAAAAGCGAAAGCCGCCGGCAAGTCGCAATAGCAATCAGGCGGCCGGCCGTCCCTCGCAAGACGGGCGGCCGCCGCGCCGCGAGCTCGACCCACATTGCCGCGTCGCGTTCTAGCCATGTCACCGCCGATAAAGGAGGACACCATGCCGACCAAGACCGATGAAGTGACCGGTGCAGTCATCAAGCGCGCCATCGAAGGACGCGACGGGGCCGCGCTCGCAGGTTTCTACGCTGACGACGCCGTCTTGCGCATCGTCGATCGCAACAATCCGCCGAGCCGGCCGCGTGAAGTGAAGGGTAGATCCGCGATCAACACTTTCTGGGACGACATCTGCAGCAGGGCCATGACACACAAGGTCGACCTCAGCATCACCGAGGGAAATCGTCTCGCCTTCACGCAGGCCTGCGCTTATCCGGACGGCGCAAAGGTGTTCTGCATCGCCATGCTCGAACTCAAGGGCGGCAAGATCTCCCAGCAAACCGTCGTCCAGGCCTGGGACGAGTAGAAGTCGGCATGCGTGGGGCTCGAAACCAACTGTTCGAGTTGAGCCAGCCCCACGTTCGCTATTTACCTTTGACCAACAGGAGGGCAAAAAATGTTCGTGGCACGCTGGCAGATCGACGCCCGCTTCGGGCACAAGCAGACCGTGATCGACCTTCTGCGGAAGTGGGAACGCGAGGTCGGTATGAAGGCCGGAACCGACAAGATGGCGTTCAAGATCCTCACAGGATCGATCGGCGCGCGCGAAGCGACCGTCGAAGCCAACCATGGGGTGGAGAGCATGGCCCAGCTGGAGCAGTTCTTCACGGCGATCGGCAACAATGAGGCCCACCGCCAATGGGGCCGGGACCTCGAACCCTATGTGGTTTCCGGCTCAGCGGTTTGGACCATTTATCGGGCTGTGTGATCAGATCGCCGATGCGCTGAAGGTTCGCACCGCCGGCGCGATGACCTGGCCGCCAGACGGCGTCACCCGCAAAATGGCGAGTCCGCGTTGGTTCGTGCCGTCGTTGCGAAAGCGAAACGCGCCATCAATTCCCGCAAACCCAGATGAGTTGGTCAGCACCTCATTGGTGATGCGCTGCGGTCCTTGCGTCTTCGCGAGAGCGGCGACGAGCGTAACCGCGTCGTAGGCGAGTGCCGCGGGGCGCGGCGGATCCTGCCCGTAGCGGCTCCGATAACGATCCGCGAAGGCGTGAAAGCCGGCCGGGTCGGGCCCCGGATACCAGCCTCCCTCCAGCTGCGGATTGGAGAAGATTTTCGGATCGTCCCACAATTGGGTGCCCATGAGCGCGAATTGGCGCACGTTGACGCCGGCCGCGGCGAGTGCGGCGATCATCTCGTTGACGGCCTCGCCGCCATCCGGAATGAATAGCGCATCGGCTCCGCCCGCGGCCTGAGCCACGAGCCGCGCGGCGTCGCCAATTTTGTTGCGGCCGTCATAATGCTCGAGCGCCATGACCCTCCCACCGCGGCGCGCCACCGACTGCTTGAATTCGCCCTCGACGACGCTGCCATAAGCACTGCCCGGAACCAGACCGATGAATGAGCGCTTGCCTTGGGAAATTGCGTAAGCCACCACACGATCGACATCGGACTCGGGCAAGAAGCTCAGCAGATAGCTGCCGGTGGCGGCGACGTTGCTGTCGGTCGAAAACGCAATCATCGGAATACCGCGATCGCGGGCAACGGGCTTTGCACTCGTCACCGAATGCGCGAATAGGGGCCCCAAAACGATCTGGGCGCCTTCGTCGATCGCCTGCTGGACAGCGATTTGGGCACCTTGCCCGGTGCCGCCGTCATCCTTGGGCAAGAGCGCAAGGTTGCGGTCGCCAAGTTCTGCCAGCGCCATTTCGGCCGCGTTGCGCATGGCCTGGCCGGCGGCGCCGGCATTTCCGCTAGCCGACAGCGGCAAGATCAGACCGACCTTGAAATCGCCGGTGCCCCGATTGGGGGTAGACTCCGACGCCATCACGCCGGGGGCGGCCGCGTTGCTGCGAGATAAATCGACAGAATTTAACGTACCGCTACACCCCGCAAAGGCGATCGCCGTCACGAGCGCAGCCGCAACCGCAATCGGTCGCCACCGCCCCCTCCCTACCCTCCCGCTTTTCCCCGACACTTCCCTCCCCCGCTTGCGGGGGAGGGTTAGGGAGGGGGCGCGGGGGAAGGTAGGGAGGGGGCGGTCGGCGCAAGCCTCCGGCAGGCGGCGCTGGAAGGCCATGTGACTAGACTCCCTAACCGGGTATCAAGATACGCCGGCGTTCTGGCGGGCGCGGGGCCGACTGCACACACTAAAGCCCGTCGTCATGATGCACGCAATTACAAATCGGTCACGATCTTTTAAGATGTTGGTATGATGGTCCGGACGCCTGACGCGGTTCAAACCCAACGGTCGCGGCTATTTCGCCTCTTCGGACAAGACGTTGCGGCGCCGCAGCTGCCGCCGGGTCTTTACCTGGTGGCAACCCCGATCGGAAATTTGAGCGATGTAACGTTGCGGGCGCTGGAAACTCTCGCGGCCGTCGAGGCCATCGCGTGCGAGGATACACGGGTGACGAGGCGCCTGCTCGAACGCTACGCGATCACGACGCCGCTCTTGATCTACCACGACCACAATGCCGAGATCGCCCGGCCGAAAATCCTGGCGCGGCTCGCGGCCGGCGCCGCTATCGCGCTGGTGTCGGATGCCGGCACACCGCTGATCTCCGACCCGGGCTTCAAGCTGGTGCAGGCCGCCCAGGCGGCAGGCCACGCCGTCACGGCGATCCCAGGTGCTTCAGCGGTGCTGGCGGCGCTTACGGCTTCGGGCCTGCCAACTGACCGGTTTTTCTTCGAAGGCTTCCTGCCGTCGCGAGAGGCGGCACGGCGTACCCGCATCGATGAACTCGCCGACTTCCCCGCGACCCTGGTCTTCTTCGAAACCGGCCCGCGGATCGCCGCCATGCTCGATGATGTCGCCGCCCGACTGGGCGAGCGACCGGCGGCGGTGTGCCGGGAGCTCACCAAGCTGCATGAAGAGATTCGCCGCGGCGAGGTTGCGGCACTGGCGCTGGCCTATCGGGACGGCGCGGAGACGCGGGGGGAGTTCGTGGTCGTGGTCGGACCGCCTGCAAAGAGCGAACGTGGCGAGGCAGTCGACCTTGACGGCATGCTCGCGCGCGCGCTTGCGACCGCGTCGCTCAAGGATGCGGTCGAAGCGGTTGCGGCCGCGACCGGCCAGAAACGCCGCATTGTCTATCAACGCGCCCTGGCCCTACCGAGGCGAGGCAACGATGAGCCCAAATGACCGCAACCTAAGTCGCCGGAACCGGCCCGCTTCCCCCACCCTTCCCTCCCCCGCTTGCGGGGGAAGGTTAGGGAGGGGGGCGGGGGAGGATACATCGATGGACCCTCCTCCGCATGCGCGGGAGGAAAGGGAGGGGGCGGACGACGCGCAGCGCCGCATTGCTTTTCGGTTCGGCCTTTCGGCGGAGAGCCGGGCAGCTGCGCTGCTGATTGCCAAGGGCTACCGCATCCTGGCGCGACGTTTCCGCACGCCGCTCGGCGAGATCGATATTGTGGCGCGCCGGCGTGGTGTGCTGGTTTTCGTCGAAGTGAAGGCCCGCGACAGCTTCGATGCCGCTGCGGAAGCGATCGGCAAGCGGCAGCAGAGCCGTATCATCGCGGCGGCTCAGCTCTGGCTTGCGGGCCATCCGGAAGATGCGATGCGCGATATGCGATTCGATGTCGTTCTGGTAGTTCCTGGCTGCGTGCCGCGGCACCTGCCGGCCGCGTTCGACGCATCGGCTTAACCCACCTGAGTATTCACATGACAAATCGCGGGCGCCTTCACGTCGCTGTTCAAATGGACCCGATCGAACGGATCAATATCCGGGGGGATTCAACTTTTGCTCTGCTGCTGGAAGCGCAAATCCGGCAATATGAGATTTCGTACTACACGCCCGCCCAGATGGCGCTTGTCGACGGCGAGGTCTATGCGACGGTGCGGCCGTTGAAGGTCCGCGACGATGAGCGCGACCATTTCACGTTAGGCGAGGCGCGGCGCAGCGCGCTCTCGGCCTTCGACGTCATCCTGATGCGCCAGGATCCGCCGTTCGATCTCGCTTATATTTCTGCGACCCATCTCCTGGAGCGGGTGCATCCCCGGACGCTGGTCGTCAACGACCCGGCCCATGTGCGCAACGCACCCGAGAAGATGTTCGTCACCGAATTTCCCGATCTCATGCCGCCGACGCTGATTACCCGCGACCTCGATGAAATCAAGGCGTTTCGCGCCAAGCACGGCGACATCGTGATGAAGCCGCTTTATGGCGCCGGCGGCGCGGCCGTGTTCGCCCTGAAAGCCGGCGATGTCAATTTTGGCTCGCTCTACGACCTGTTCGCCGCAACGTTCCGAGAGCCGTGGGTGGTGCAGAAATATCTCCCTGCGGTGAAGCACGGCGACAAGCGCATCATTCTGGTCGATGGCGCGTTCGCCGGCGCCGTGAACCGTGTGCCGCAGGCTGACGATCTGCGCTCCAACATGGTGCGGGGCGGCGCCGCCGAAGCCACCGACTTGACCGATCGCGAGCGCGCGATTTGCCAACGGCTTGGACCGGCGCTGCGGGTGCGCGGCCTCATGTTCACCGGCATCGACGTGATCGACGGCTACCTCACCGAAATCAACGTCACCTCGCCCACCGGCATCCGCGCCATCAAGCGGTTAGGCGGCCCCGACATCGCCGCCACGGTCTGGGACCGCATCGAGGCGAAGCTCGCCGATAAACGTTGAAGCGGTTAGCGCATGCCCAATCAACACCGTCTGTGCTGTCATCGCCCGGCTTGACCGGGCGATCCAGTAACCCCCGACCGGGGTTACTGGATTGCCCGGTCAAGCCGGGCAATGACACCGGCGGAGCGGTAGAAAGTTAATGCAGCCTGAAGCTTCGCCGCTCCGAAAGCAGCCGCATGAAGGCGTCGTGGGATTGTCGGATTTCTTCGGCCAGCTCTTCGACATCGCAACAAGCCAATTCCACATTGATGCGAGCCTGGCGGGCGTTTTGAAGTTCCATCTCCACTGTCTGAAGGTCGACCATTCCGTCCCCCTTTCTCGGGCGCTGAACCCGTCCCTCTAAAATCAAAATTAACACGATTCGTTTTGTTCTGCAATTGTTCTTGTTGTTCCCCTGCGTTCGGGGTATATTTTTCAACAAATGGGGGCAACTATGGTTCAACGCGTATCTACGGTAGCTTTTGAGGGGATCGAAGCCCGTGCGGTCGACGTCCAGGTCCAGGTCGCGCCCGGCCTGCCGGCGTTCAATGTGGTCGGGCTGCCCGACAAAGCCGTATCGGAAGCCCGCGAACGGGTGCGGGCCGCGATGATCGCTGCGGGCCTTGCCTTGCCGGCCCGGCGTATCACGGTGAACCTCGCTCCGGCCGACCTCCCGAAGGAAGGCAGCCATTATGACCTGCCGATTGCGCTCGGTTTGATGGCGGCGATCGGCGCCATTCCGCGCGATGCGCTCAACGGATACACGGTCCTGGGCGAGCTTGGGCTCGATGGTTCGCTGGCGCCCGTTGCGGGTGTGCTGCCGGCCGCCATCGGAGCCAACGCGCGCAGCGAGGGTTTGATCTGCCCGGCGGCCTGTGGACCGGAGGCGGCGTGGGCAAGTCCCGAGATGGACATCATCGCGGCTGGCTCGCTCATCCAGCTTGCCAATCACTTCAAGGGGAGCCAAGTGCTGTCGCGGCCCCAGCCGAAGGTTCGCGAGCCCGATGGCGCGATGCTCGATCTCGCCGACATCAAGGGTCAGGAGAGCGCAAAACGCGCCCTCGAGATCGCCGCCGCCGGCGGGCACAATCTTTTAATGGTCGGGCCGCCCGGTGCCGGCAAGTCGATGCTGGCCGCCCGCCTGCCGTCGATCCTGCCGCCGCTGTCGCCTGGCTGAGCTCCTTGAAGTTTCCATGATCGCCTCCGTAGCCGGCGAGATCGTCGGCGGTGCGCTCACCAACCGGCGGCCGTTTCGCGCGCCGCACCACTCTGCCAGCATGCCGGCTCTGGTCGGTGGCGGGCTGCGCGCGAAGCCGGGCGAGATATCGCTTGCCCACAACGGTGTCCTGTTCCTTGACGAATTGCCGGAGTTCGAAGCCCGCGTGCTCGATTCGCTTCGCCAGCCGCTGGAGACCGGCGAAATCGCCATCTCCCGCGCCAATCGCCGCGTCACCTATCCGGCGCGTTTCATGCTGGTCGCGGCCATGAACCCGTGCCGCTGCGGGCGCGCCAGCGAACCGGATTTCTCCTGCAAGCGCGGCGCCAATCAGCGCTGCGCCGCCGACTATCAGTCGCGGCTGTCGGGCCCGCTGCTTGACCGCGTCGACCTGCATATCGACGTGCCGGCCGTGACCGCCGCCGACTTGATCCTGCCGCCGCCGGCCGAAGGCAGCGCGCAAGTGCGAACGCGGGTTGCCCGCGCCCGCGCCGTTCAGGCGGAGCGTTATGGCGCGCTCGGGCTCACGGCGCGCACCAACGCGCAGGCCAGCGGCACCGCGCTGGAGTCGATCGTCAAGCCTGACCCGGGAGGGCTCGCTCTGCTACGCGAAGCATCCGACGCCATGCGGCTTTCAGCGCGCGGCTATCACCGCGTTCTGCGGGTCGCCCGCACGCTCGCGGACCTCGATGGCGAGGATCAAGTGCGCCGCGTCCATTTCGCCGAGGCGCTGGCTTATCGGGCCCTCACGGACGATTTGCGCCGCGCGGCGTGACGCATTCGCGGCATCGTCGCCGAATGCCATCGGCGTCACTGGATGCGATGAGGGTTTTAGAACTTGATAGTCATTCGATGCTCTGTGAACTCCATTGTCCGCCAGACGTGCGGTGATCGATCGTTGCGTTCGCACTCGGGAGATCCCTGCGCGCGAAGAACAAGTCTCATTTTTAGATATTATGGACCGTTAAACGGCTGCGGCCTTTCCAGCGGCTTAAACGCGCTGAGGAAGGCCGGGTAGGTCGCGGCCCCGGCGCCCACTGTAAACCCAGTGTCGAGATTCAAGTAGACGTCATTGACTCCCGGTGGTGTCTCAATGTGCATCCAAGTCTCACTCTTACTCGCGGCGCCAATCGTCGTGTAGCGCGCCTCGGGGCCGAACTGTGAGCACGAGATCGGTTTTTCGGTGGTGAAAAAGTTCCAGGGACCGTGCGTGGTCCCCGACACGGGGGCCCCGGGGATGGATAGCCCGGCGCCGAGCCCTGCTGCAGCGTAAATATAGGTGCATTTCAAGTTATTTTCCGTGTCCCATATCACGAAAGTGCCTGCCATAAATGACACGCCGGCTCCGATACGGCCTTTGGTAATTTTTTTGAAAGCCTCTCTGGCCTTAAATGCTATCGTAGTGTCCACCTCCAGCAGCAGGGCGATCTTGAAATGCGTGCTGACCTTCGGCTTCGCCGGGACCTGCCGCGGCAGCTGCGGCGAGTCGATGGGCTCGAAATGGATTTTCGGCAGTACCCATAGCATAACTGACCGGTCGCGTGGATCGTCTTCATCGTGCTTCGCCGTCTGGGTATTGCCGATCGCGTTGGTCTGCATCTGCTCCGGGTCTATTCCCTGTTCGGAGAGAAACTTGGCCACGGTGATCACGCGGTTCCGCGACAGCTCCATGTTCCATCCCGCGGTGCCGATATGGCTGGCCGACCCAGTCATCCAGGCTTGGCCGGCATCATTTCCCAGCAGCGGAACGACGTTTTCTTTCAGGAACTCGCAATGCCTCGCTTTTAAAGGTCGATACTTGTAACCGTCAAAATCATCAAAGTCGAAGTTGTAGAGCAGCGCCTTCAAAACTCCTATTCCCGAGAAATCCAGATCGACCTCGACCTCACCACGACCAGTCGCGCGGAACATGTCACTCTCCATCGGCGATATTCGCCCCCGAACCAGTCTCGTGGGCCCTTCGTGTGCCTTCTGTCCGCCAACTACCCGCAAAGGTTCGATAGAGAGCTGGTACAGAGAATGAAGCTGTACGGACAGAGAATAGAGGTGAAAGCCTCGACCTTCGGCCCTCACCGACGATTTGCGCCGCGCGGCGTGACGGCGCACCCGGCATCAATCGAATCACCGCCATCGCGGCCGAAGGCGGTGGCGGCGGCCGCGCGGTTCGAGATGGGCTCAATAGCGTTTGTAAGGCTCGCCACGTGCCTTGGCACAACCGGCCGGTTTTTCCGCATTCGACAGCCGACCAGCTGTCGGCGGCGGTGCGCTGTTGGATTCGTGACCTGTGGCCGCCGGCCTCGCCCTCCCTGGCTGTCACAATTCTGTAAGCGTTATGTCTATTATCCGACTAATGTCGTCAGTCTTAATGGATAGGGTCGCGGAGTTGCGCGTCTCCGCGAAACAGGTGAAACGGGGACAAAATAAGTCACCATGATTTCCCGCATTAAAGTGCCGGGCCGGGCGGCGGGCCGGCTCAACACGTCGCTGCGCCTGGTCAGCAAGTTGGTCCCGGTATTGAAGGCCTATAGCGGAATTCGGGCCACCGACCGCAATGCGAAGAGTCTTGCAACTCTGGGCCGGCTCGGCACGCTCGAAGTCCGGCTTGCCCGCACGGCCACGGAAATCCGCCGGGCCCAGAAATTGCGGTACGATGTCTTCTACAAGGAGCTGTCGGCGGTCGCCGACGCGGCGTTGTCTTTCGCGCGGCGCGACATCGACCTTTTCGACGCCGTCTGCGACCATCTCCTGGTCATCGATCATGGGGCACAGAAGCTGCGAAAGGCGCCCGCGATCGTCGGCACTTATCGATTGCTGCGTCAGGATATCGCGGAGCGAACGGGCGGCTTCTACAGTGCCGGCGAATTCGATATCGGCTCCCTCGTGGCGCGCCACCGCGATTTGAAATTTCTCGAACTCGGCCGCTCCTGCGTGCTGCCGCCATATCGCAATAAGCGCACGGTGGAATTGCTGTGGCACGGCATCTGGGCTTACGTCCTGGAACATCGCATGGACGTGATGATCGGCTGTGCCAGTCTTGACGGCACCGATCCCGACCGCCTGGCATTGCCGCTGTCGTTCCTTCATCACTACGCGCGCGCCCCTGAACCTTGGCGCACCATGGCGCTGCCGCATCGCTACCTCGAGCTCAATCGTATGCCGAAGGCGGCGGTCGCTCCCAAAACGGCGCTGCAGCTTCTGCCGCCGCTGATCAAGGGATATCTGCGGCTGGGCGCATTCGTCGGCGACGGCGCCGTGATAGACCGTCAGTTCGGCACCACCGACGTGTTGATCATACTGCCGGTGTCAGCGATCCGGGCGCGCTATCTCGCGCATTTCGGTCCAGGCGCCGAGCGTCATGCGGCTTGATACGAAGTGCTGTAGGGGCGACCCTAGAGGGTCGCCCCTACAGCATCGTCATCGTCCTAGGCGCGTAGCCCGGATTGAGCGCGAGCGAAATCCGAGACTGCCGTGCCAATACGGCAAAGCCCACCCCCGCTTTTCGCCCGCGCTCAACGCGGGCTACGGCGGACGGCTGCCAAAAATCGCCGTTCCCACGCGCACATGGGTGGCGCCGAACCGGATCGCGAGGGAAAAATCGGCGCTCATGCCCATGGACAGCAGTTTTAATCCATTGCGTCTGGCGATCTTGGCGGTCAGAGCGAAGTGGGGCGCGGGCGCTTCGTCGACCGGCGGAATGCACATGAGGCCCGAGATCTCAAGGTCGTACGACTGACGACAAGCGGCGACGAAAGCATCGGCATGCTCGGGCAGCACGCCGGCTTTCTGGGGCTCGGCTCCGCTGTTGACTTGCACGAACAGCAACGGCGCTCGGCCTGTCTTTTGGATTTCCTTCGCCAACGCGGCGCACAAGCTCGGCCGATCCACCGAATGGATCGCGTCGAACAGGGCGATCGCCTCCCTGACTTTGTTCGACTGCAGAGCCCCAATGAGGTGCAGTTCCAGACCTTGGTGCCGTTCGCGCAGCGCCGGCCATTTGGCGCTCGCCTCCTGAACCCGATTTTCGCCGAACACCCGTTGTCCGGCCGCGATCACCGGCTCAATCGCACCCGGGCCGTAAGTCTTGGAAACCGCCAGCAAAGTAACGCTTTGCGAGGGGCGCCCGGCATCCCGGCAGGCGCCATCGATGTCGCGGCGCACCGCTTCGAGAGCAGTGACAGGGTCATGACGCGGCGCAACCATGGCGGATCGTTCGATTTTTGACCTGTGAGAGCGCGTTTTCCCGTGAAGTTCATCCACCTTCGGCCTGTCACCCGCGGGCTTGACCCGCGGGTCTATCTTCCTCGCATCAAGATGGATTGCCGGGTCAAGCCAGGTCAAGCCCAGCAATGACGGCCTCCGCGCGGTTGACCTGTCCGCCGCAATCATGTCCTAGTCCGGTGTCGTTTCAACGGCCGGACCGTCATGACCATCGAGCGATACAACGCCCGCGCGGCTGAAATCCACTGGCAGCAGGTGTGGGACACGCAAAATGTGTTCGCCACCCGCAATGAGGACCCGCGCCCGAAGTATTACGTGCTGGAAATGTTCCCGTACCCGTCCGGGCGCATCCACATGGGTCATGTGCGTAATTACACCATGGGCGATGTGGTCGCCCGCTACAAGCGCGCCCGCGGCTTCAATGTGTTGCATCCCATGGGTTGGGATGCATTCGGGTTGCCGGCCGAGAATGCGGCCGTTGCCAACAAGGTAGATCCGCGAACGTGGACCTACGAAAACATCGCCACCATGAAGGCGCAGCTCAAATCCATGGGGCTGTCGCTCGATTGGAGCCGCGAGATCGCCAC
>WNFT01005564.1_pt1 | contig 21457 bp, 17 predicted proteins | sample 5400191 | NCBI WGS metagenome assembly WNFT01 (sample SAMN13153359, study PRJNA577476) | soil metagenome | isolation source: 80 cm saprolite under Madrone tree | place: USA:California | collected 2016-06-14 | reverse complement strand
CCTCCTGAAAATGGCGCTGCCTCGGCCTGCGTCGGTGAGACTGCTGTACGGCTGGTCAAGCAGGGCCACGAGGTAACGGTACTGACTACGCTGCCGAATTACCCGACGGGTATTGTGCCGCCGGAATATCGCGGTCGCCCGCTGCAACAGGAAGTACGCGATGGGGTGCGCGTGATGCGCGTGTGGAGCTATATCAGTCCGAAGAAAAGCTTTTTGCCACGCATACTCTGGCAACTCTCTTTTGCCTTGCTAGCCCCGTTGTTTGGCGCGAAAGCGGTGGGTCGCCCCGACCTGATCATTGTGCAGTCGCCGCCGCTCTTTGATGCCTTTACTGCGCGCATACTGGCGTGGTGGAAAGACTGCCCCTTCATTTTTATGGTGTCCGACCTGTGGCCTGAAGCCGCCATTCAACTAGGCGTACTGCGCAACCGGCTGCTGATCCGGCTCTCTGAATGGCTGGAATGGTCAACCTATCGCCGTGCCAGCGTGGTCTGGGTGGTGACGGAGTGGATTCGCGATTTTCTCATCCAGCGTGGGCTTCCCCAGGAGAGTGTTTTCTTATTACAAAACGGAGTTGACACGAACAAGTTCCGCCCGCTGTCACAAGTACAGGCCCGGGCTGAACTGGGCTGGGATGATCGATTTACCGTGTTGTATGTGGGTACGCATGGCGTCACCCATGGGCTGGTGACGATCCTCGATGCCGCCGAGCAGATACAGGACCGTGATGGTATACGCTTTGTACTCGTCGGCGATGGCGCAGAGAAGGCTGATCTGGTGGCAGAGGCCCGGAGACGGGGGCTCAAGAATGTCACCTTCCTCGATCCCGTGCCACACAGCCTGGTGCCGACAGTCCTGGCTGCCGGGGATGTCTGCCTGGCCCATGTGCGCAAAGTGCCAGTGGGAGAAGGGATTCTCCCTATAAAAGTCTATGAGGCCATGTCCTGCGCTCGCCCTATTGTGCTGGCGCTGGATGGTGAGGCGCGGCGCATGGCAGAGCAGGAGGCAGGTGCAGCCATCTACGTGGAGCCCGAGAACGCTATGGCCCTGGCATCAGCAATCGTCCGCCTGTATGAGCACCCCGAGCTGGCAGCGGAACTTGGGCCGCGAGGACGCGCCTACGTGAAGGCAAAATTCGATTATGACCGCCTCACAGCAATACTGGGTGAGTGGATTGTCATGGTACTGGAGAAGAAAGCGCCCCCCACGTGGGCAACGAGGAAGGCCGCGTAGCATTCAGGAGAAATACGAGATGACGCTGGAGCAGTACTGGATCATATTGATAAAGCAATGGAAGCTGGTCGTGACTTGCTTCATAATCGTAGGACTGGGGGCATATATTGGCAGCAAGCTCATGAAACCAATCTACCAGTCGTCAGTACTGGTGCAAGTCGCTATTCAATCGGGCAACAATCAAGGCCAGTACGATAACCTGCTGGCCAGTGAACAGCTCATCCAGACGGAGTCCCAGTTGGCAGTGAGTGATTCAGTGCTGCGTGAAGTTGCCTCCCACTATCCGGGCCTCACCACCGATCAGCTTTCGAAGCAGGTGACCTCGTCGGCTAAGCTTAATACGCAACTCTTTGAGATCGATGTGCAAGACACAAGCCCGGGGGGGGCCTCAATGCTGGCGAATGATATCGCGAATACATTGATCAAACAGCAGTTGCTGGTGACCCAGCAAGAGAGTAGCCGGGCCCAGCAACGCATCCAACAAGACCTTGTAAGCACGCGACAACAGAAGAATGCGCTCGCAAGTCAGATTGCTACATTGCAGGCGCAAGGAAGACAACAGGCACGGGTAGCTGTCCTGCAATCACAATTGGACGACTTGCAGCAGCATTATAACCAGTGGCAGATGACGTTGGCCCAGCTTCAGTTGACGGAGGCGCAGAACGAAGATTTCTTGCGTGTCGCCCAGGTAGCGCAACCCGCGCTCAAACCTGTACAGCCCAATACGCTCCTCAATACAGGGATCGGCCTGGGGGCAGGACTGTTGCTGGGCATACTGCTGGCGATAGTGGTTGAGCGTTTAGACACGCGTGTTCGTACTCCCGAAGAGATCGCGCAACTGTTGGAGTGGCCCGCGTTGGCGACGGTCTGGCATACCACCTCTGCTCGAGAAGAAGTTGTTCATCCGCGGGGACGCGATGCTAATGTGGAAGCCTATCGCATTTTGCGTACAAATATCGGGTTTGCTGTCGTTGGCAACCCGTTGCGTTCGCTCATGGTCACGAGTGCCCAGGCCAGGGATGGCAAAAGCGTCGTCGCGTCCAACCTGGCGATTTTTATGGCGAAGGCGGGCAAGAAAACGCTCCTCATCGATGCGGACCTACGCCGCCCAACATTGCATGAGAAATTTGGCCTACCAGCCCAGGCTATGGGCTTTAGCAACGCGATCCTTGCATTCAGCGAGCAAGCAGCTTATCTTGAACGCTTTGTTCATGCAGTGAATATCCCGAATCTGTATGTCATGCCTTCCGGGCCGCTGCCACCGAATCCGCCAGAGTTGCTTGATGCAGAAGCAATGCAGCATCTCCTGGCGGCGGCCGCCAACGGCGGAGTTGAGGTGGTGATCTTCGATGGTCCTCCTTTGCTTGGGTTGTCGGATGCCAGCATCCTGGCTTCAAAAGTCGACGGTGCACTCGCCGTTGTGGATATCACGCGCGCCAACAAGGGAAATCTTAAGCAGATGAGAGCTCTGTTGGCGCAGACTGGCGTGCGTGTCATCGGGTACGTAGTGAATAAACAACGGCGTGGGCGCAAAGAGGCTGTCTCTGCCTATTACTATGGAGCTGAAGCACAATGAAAAAACCTTACCTCCTCGTCGCTGTCCTCGCGCTCTTCCTCCCAGGTACGATCTGCCCAGCATTGCTGGTTGTTGGGAATCAGACCTATCAAAGGGATATGTCTTTAGCCCGCGAGGGAGTACAGCACCTGCGCACGGGGGTAACGCTTTTAGAAGGGCTATCACAGAGTCCCAAAACACTTGACAGACTCGCTGTTGCTACGCAAAACGCTCAGCGCGAGTTTGCGGCTGCATCGATCATCTTTGCCCGCTTAAATAGCGATGTGAAGTTGTTGCCGGGGATCGGCATGTCTGTAACTGCCTATGGTAAGCGGCTGCATGCGGCCTCACACCTGCTGTCTCTCGCCATGGAAGTCGCGCAGGCTGGCGTGCTTGCTTGTAGTACCCTCAATGTGCTCATTGCGAGATTTCATGACCCATTAAGTGCGGGTCTCACTATGGCGGATTTCACTGTGGTGGAGCGGAATTTCCAGCAGATTCAAGCGGAGCTTCACCTGATTATAAATCAGGTCAATTCCTTGCAGCCGGGAGATTTGCAACTTGACCCGCGCCTGGGCAAGATGGTCACTACGTTCCGTAAAGGTATACCGGTCCTGCAGGCGCGGCTTGACGAGACGGCGAATTTCCTGGCCGTGGCTCCGGTGCTGCTGGGTATCGACACGCCGACCAGCTACCTGATTGAGGTGCTGGACTCAACCGAGCTGCGACCCGGAGGCGGTTTCATCGGCAACTATGGCATAGTTACTCTAGCAGGGGGAAGACTGACGGCTGCCCATATTACAGATAGCTACTTGCTCGACAAACCTTTTATCGCTGCAGGCCATCATATCCCATATCCAGCGCCGTATACCTGGTTTGACTTGTCACCGGAGAGTTGGAGTTTCCGCGATTCCAACCTCGATGCGGACTTTCCGACGGCAGCACGCTATGCTGAGCAGAACTATAAGTTAGAAGGGGGCAGTGTTGTTGTTCAGGGCGTGATTGCCATAACGCCGGCATTGATTCAGCAGGCGCTGGCGATTACCGGCCCGATTCAGGTGCCGGAGTATAAAGAGGCCGTCACCGCACAGAACCTGATCGAGCGCATTCATTACCACCAATTGGGACTCACGTCCGATGGAAACTCTCTCATTCCCTCCCCTGATAGACTCTCATCGCAGCGCAAGCACTTTATGGCCCTGCTGGCGGAACATTTTCTGGCTCGCGTACACCAGCTTCCGTCGTCGGACCTTGCCACGTGCCTGCTCTTGCTGCTCAGTGCCGTGCGTACGAAGGATATACAAGTCTACCTCGACTCAAGTAGGGCGGAAAATCTGCTAGGGCAGTTGCAGATTGATGCCGCGATTCAAGCGCCGCGTAGCGATAGCCTGCTGGTGGTGGACGCCAATATCTCGCCGAATAAAGCGAGCGACTTAATCACTAATACATTAGATGACCAGGTGAGCATCGATGCACAGGGCAACGTCACCCATCATATGACGCTGCGTTATGCCTGGCGGTCCTCGATAAATCGGGACCCTACACAAGGTCCGCCGATAAATCGGGACCCTACAGTAGGAACCCTGTCCGGGGGACAGGTAACCCGATTTATCGAGGACCGCCAGGTGTACGGCTCATCGTCGTATCGGGATTATGTGCGCGTCTATGTGCCACCTGACAGTATCTTGCAGAAGCAGGATGGATGGCAACCGCGCGGGGCGAGCACAGCCTTTGGCCGTGAGGTATGGGCAGGCTTCTTCACCATTTCCTATCAACAGGTAAACACAATCACTCTGTTATGGAAGGTGCCAGGAGCGGCCACGAGGGACGGGCGGGGCTGGCAATATCAATATATGATTCAGCGCCAGGCAGGGACTAAGTGGAATCTGCGCTTGCAGGTGCAGTTACCGTCCTGTGCAGCGATTACGCATACGTGGGGCTGGCTGGTGTCCAACAAGGGCAAATCGGCGACGTTCGTCCGATCTTTAGACGAGGACATGCACCTTGGGATAGATTATGCGTGCTGAATCGAGCACGTAGGGAGCACTATGATCAAGAGCAATGAATGGAGTTGGGAGGGTGTACGAGAGAGCATTTTTGCGCCCTGGCCCTTGCTCATGCTGGCGGCAGGTATCGCGCTGGTAGCGGGGATGGCGCTTGGCGTGTTCAAGGCTTCTCTCGCTGTGGCCATCGTTGGCGGCCTTTTTATAGTGATCCTGGTCATCCTGCGCCGGGAAGAAGTGGTGGCGGTGGTGATCATTGCAGTTCACCTGTACGTTGATTGGTACCTGGCGCAAGCTGGAGTCGCGCTCATCATGGCGTTCGCGCTGCTCATGGTCTGCTTTTTCTCCCAATCTCCTCGAAGGCCGTGGACGGAGCCGCGCGGCCTGGCGCTGTGGGCAGCATTCCTTATACTGGCTATCTTCCCGGCCATCCAGGGAGCCCTCACCGTACACGATACGCTCATCTATTATCCCAATATCGTGTTTGGAGCCTTCATCATCTACTGGCTGGGAACAGTAATTGCCCGCGACACTGCGCATATCCGGCGCTTGTTCCAGCTGTTGAGCATCATTGCTGTGCTCGTTGCCGTGCACACCATCCTGCAGAATGTAACCGGCAAGTTTCTGTTCGGAGATGCCAGCGTTGACGCCTACCTTGCGGGGACCTCGAATCGCCTATTAGATGCGAATCTGGCTGCCTCTCGCTCCGGCTCGTTTTTCATAGACCCGAACTGGAATGGCACGTTTTTCGCTGTCATGCTCTTTTTGCCTCTGGGGCTCTTTGTCGAAAGCGCTTCCTTTTTAAAGAAATTCTTCTACCTCGCCGAGATGCTGCTGATATTGCCTGCTCTGCTTTTTACCTATAGCAATGGGGCATGGATAGCGGTCTGCTGCGGCCTCGTGATCTTTCTTGTATTCGCCGGGCGCACCCGCGATCGCTTCCAAAGCGCTTTCTTCATTGTTATTGCCGTACTCGCAATGGTTACGCTCTTTCCAGGGCAAATAGCGCTCCAGTTGCAGCACGCCATGCAATCTGATGACCGTGTTGGGGCATGGATGACGGGATTGCGCATCATCTACGCTTTTCCACTGACGGGCATTGGCATGGGTCACCGTGCTTATCTCCTGCGCTCTGAGCCCTATCGCGCGTTGGCGCAGGATGTTCCTTTAGATCACCCGCACAACTCGTACCTGGAATGGGGTGCGATGGCGGGCCTACCCGTCCTACTGACCTTTGTTGCTCTTCTCACGTTCACTCTATGGCTGGCCTTACGTAACTGGGCGCGGGCTGACGCAAGTTCACGTACCCTGCTTGGCGCTGGTATAGCCGCGGTGATGACATTGACCATCAATAGTTGGACCATCAACGGTTGGACATTCCCCGCCCTGGCGGCGCTGGGCTGGTTAATTCTTGGCTGTCTCTCATCGCCTCTGCTGGCAAAGAACCGGGCTTCACAAGTGGAGCATTGCTAAAGAAGAGTATGGCACTGGTCGATAGTTATTCAAAAAGTCTGGATGGATACACACATGTCTATACAACCGAACGAAAGGGAAAATCTGGCGCGGGCAGTAGAGTGCGGATTTATCCAGCACGTCTCCGCCTCTACTGTCGGAGTATCGCCATATCCTGTGGATATGTCAGCTTTTCTGACGTTGTCGCGCGGCCTTTTTGATAGCAGCGAAAAGGCTTCTCCCGCCGAGGTCGCACAGTATGCCCTGGCCCACTGGAATTGCTATCTCTCAAACGGGAGAAAGGATCATTACGAGGTGTTTCTCACCCAGGCACGCTGGTTCGTTGAGCACGAAGTGCGCACCGGAGAGGATGCTGGGGGATGGCCGATTTACCCAGCACGTGGGACGTGGTTGTCCGCCCTGGCGCAGGGGTGCGCCATTTCCGTGTTGGTGCGGGCGTACCAGGCGACTCACGAGGAGGTATTTCTTGCGACAGCCCGGCGCGCTGTGCGCAGCTTTGAGCAGGATATCCTTGACAACGGTGTTGCAGCACCTGTGGGCGCGGATGGCGTTTTCTTTGAAGAAGTTGCTGTCTACCCGGCGGCGCACACGCTCAGCAGTTTTCTCTTTGCGCTCTTGGGGCTGTATGACTATAAGGAGTTCTCTACGATAAATCGGGAGACGACGGGTGATGCCCGCATTGAAAAGCTCATTTCTCGGGCCCTGGCAACGCTGCATCGCATCATCGGTGAATTTGATACAGGCTACTGGACCTACACCGACCTGCTCCATCGCCGTCTTGCGACGCCGGCCCAGCTTTCCTTGCAGGTAAGCCTGCTGGAGGCCCTCGGCAGGTGTGCTGATTGTGATCACTGTACGATGCTGGCCTTACGATGGCGAAACTATCAGCGCCGACCCGACACTCGCCTGCGTTACCAGGTAGCCGACCATTGCAGAGCTGTAGGGGCCCGATTTATCGCGCCCTTAAGAGATCGGCTGCGCGCGGCATTGTTCCCTAAAGCTCAAGCAACATCCCTTCAACGTGTCTGCATGCCGCTGGCGTGGTTTCCTTTTACCGGCGGGGTGCTCACGGTTCTGGAAGGAATCGCCCAGGTAACAGGAGATATATGGAAGATCGAGTACCTGGCGCAGCGGGTCGGGCCGAATGAGAGGGGATATTTTATTCACCGGTTTGGCACAACTAAAACGGATTCCTGGTTTTTCCCTATGGTCTGGCTGTATTCCCTGGCCGGATTTGGCAAACTCATCTCGCTGATGCGTCACGGTGCCAGCTATGACCTGCTCTTGCCGCAGGATGGCGTCTTTACGGGGATCTTTGCGGGACTGGCGGCCAGGCTGGCGGGTGTGCGCGTCGTGTGCATTGATCATAGCACCCTGACCTCGCTCAAGAGTCCTGTGCATCACGCCGAACGCTTACAATTTATAGCTACCAAGCCCTGGCTACGTCGTCTCCTGCATTGCCTGCTGACGGTGCCGTACTGGCCTTCACTCTACTTACAGCAAGAACGTGTATGCGGCAGCAAAAGGGCATTGCCGCTGATGCCATCGTGATCGCCATCATCTGCCGCCTCTCTCCTGAGAAGGGGGTGGATATCGCGCTGAATGCTATCAGCCAGGCGCTTTCAGCGACGTGCTGGATATTACCTGCCCCCCAGGCAGGGTCTCCGCACTCTACGCCTGACGTACGCGGGCGTGTACGCGTCATTATCGCTGGTGAGGGGCCACTGCGCGAACAGATTGAAGAAGATATTGCCAGGCTCGGATTGAGTTCGACCTGCCTGCTGTGGGGCAACATTGCGGCAGAGGAAGTAATTTCGCTGCTGGCAATAAGCGACATCTTCCTGTACACCAGTACGCGCGGTGCATGTTTTCCGATGGCCGTTCTGGAGGCCATGGCTTCTGGATGCGCTGTCATTGCCTCAACGCGGCCCGCGTCAAATGGGGTGCTGCTGGCTGATGGCCGTGGCATTGCCGTACAGCCGGGCGACGTACCAGGGACGGCTGAGGCCCTTACACGACTGGTAAGCGACCCCGACCTTTCTCGTCGGATGGGCCAGGCTGCCAGAGACTACATCGCGCAGCAGCATAGTCCGACTGCATTCCGACGGGCTTTGCTGAGGACAACCTACTGGCCCGGCGGTGTGTTTAGCCGGTCCGATGACGGCAGTATTATGAATAGCTAACGTGGATTGTACCTGTCAGATACCCCATGCATAGAATGCAGGGGCTTGTAGCTGTGCTCTACTTCAACTCGTGTCTGCCAACATGCGACATTCACGCTTCGGTTTCTTCGCACGCTACATCACCTCGCTACGAAAGCTCGGTATAGGGCACGGGGCGCGCCCATTCCCACAGAGGCGGACGAACCACTTGCGAGAAAGGAACGTTACTCGGTATGGACGCTGTTTTACCCTGGCAGTCTGCATCTCTGGATGCACGTTATCAGGAACCAAATTGCAGCTTTGGCGGGCATGCCCTAACTGTCTCTCTCTGGAAGCATATGCTTGCGCCTAACAGAATTGTGGGCATGGGCGCGCCCCTATGGGTGCGCTAGTGGTTGCCCACACCAGAGTGTCTTCAGGCAGCACAGAGAGGATAGCACTTTCCAGGAAGGATGTCAATATGGTAGTATTGGGACATGATAGAAAAGAAACGGCCAATGGCCACCACGATACGATTAGAGGAACAGGACAGAGAAGCCATCGTCCGCATCAAGGACCTGTACGGCTGTCCATCAGATGTGGCGGCAATCAAACTTGCTTTGCGATTAACAGCCAGGCAAGAGATTGCCCCTGTGCCCCGCTCCAAAAAGCAACGCCGCATTCCTCCCCCGCCATAAATGGACGGGGCATCCTGCGGCGGGTTTGGTGATGCACACTTCTAATCAACAAGCAGTGACCCGGCCCGATTCCCGGGTCTCGCAAGACTACGTTTCGCTGGTGCGCAAGCTGGTGGAGAGTTCAGGCATTTATGCCCTCGCATCGTTTGTGTCTCCGCTCATCTCGCTTGTGCTCGCGCCGTTTTTAACGAGCCATCTCTCGCATGCGGATTATGGGGCCCTTGCAGTGCTTACCACTGTCATTGCCCTCATGATCGGAGTGACACAGTTTGGCCTGAACCATGCCTTTTTCCGCACGTACAATTATGATTATGAAGCGCCTGGTGATCACCTGCGCGTAGTCTCGACGCTGGTGGCGCTGTTGTTACTTATCTCAATACCCGTCACGGTCGCAATGATGCTCGCGGCGCCCTGGCTATCGATCCTGCTGTTTAGCAGCCCAGCGTATGCACTTCCCGTGAGAGTGGTTGCCCTGGTGATTCTGCTCCAGAATCTCAGCGTGCCCGGATTTTCGTGGCTACGCGCTGAGAACAGGGCGACGTTCTTCTCAATCCTGTCGATCCTCAATCTCCTGGTTGCCCTGGGTGCCAATATCGTCTTAGTCGGCATGCTACACCTGGGCATCGCAGGTTCTCTGCTGGCGACGGCGGGAGGCTACGGAGTTGTTGTAGTCTGCACTTTGCCGGTTATCCTGCTGCGGGCAGGTGTGGGCCTGCGCCGTGATATCGCCTGGAATCTGCTGTCTTTTGGCATGCCGCTGGTCTCCAATTTTGTGTCGTTGTGGGTGCTCCAGCTTTCAGACCGCTACCTGCTCAGCCGTCTTGGATCACTGTCGCAAACGGCCAGCTATGCGGTAGGATATAGCCTGGGTGGCATGATAAGCTCTCTTGTCCTGTCCCCATTTCAACTGGCCTGGCCGGCGACCATGTTTACCATTGCTAAGAGAGATGATGCAGCACGCGTCTTTCAGTTTGTGTTTCGCTGGTTCAGTATAGCACTGCTCTTCATTACCTTCGCCTTTTCACTCGCCGGTACGGGCGTGCTCCTGCTATTTTTCCCACCGGCATATCACTTAGCTGCGCCCGTTATTCCGATTGTGGCGCTGTCCAGCATGTTCTACGGCGTCTACATCTTCTTCACAACCGGCATCGGTGTGCGGCGAAAAAACTGGCTGGCAATCATTTTCACGACCTCCTCGGCGCTGATCAATGTCGGACTCAATATCGTCTTGATTCCTCGCTACGGGTCAATTGGCGCGGCGCTGTCAACCCTGATCGCCTATGTAGTGCTGGCCTTGATCGCCTACATCGTGAATCAGCGCACTACGAGCTTGGCATGTTTGTGATTGCCCTGCTCGTTGGTGTTGCCCTCTATGTTGGGGGGAGTTTCCTGGCCCAGACCCAGGAAATAGTTGGCATGTGCGCCATCTCTATTGGCGCTCTTGGCCTTTACGGCTTTTGCCTGACGTGCACGATAAATCGGCACTCTACAGATCGTAGGGTGCCGATTATGAACTTTCACCACCAAGATCGGCAAGGTGTTGTCACGCCTCCGCGCAGCGAAGGGTCTGTCTCTATGGGCACAGAGATGCTTCGCTGCGCTCAGCATGACAGGGCCGGTTTTGATGGTGAACATTCATGATCGGCCCTCGGCAACCCATTCGCGTGTCCGTATGAAAAAGTTACACTTCATTATCGAGGACCCTCCGCAGGAGGACCGGCGAGCATTAGGAGAACTCTCTATGTTGAAACCGATTACCCCGACCGATCCCTCGCTGGCGAAAGATGCAGCAGCAGCAGCAGCACCCCCGCCAGTCAAAGTGTGCATGCTCTTCCTGGAAACACCGGCACGGACTGAATCACGGGTGATGCGCGACGCGACTGCGCTCGTGGAAGCCGGGTATGAGGTCACCCTGATTGATATCGAAAAGGAGCGCACGCGGCAGGCTGAGGAAGAAATACGCGGCGTCCATTTCAGGCACATCTTCTCATCCAACTGGTATAGCGGCGCGCACTTCAAGCCATGGTATCTGATCAAGTTAGCAGGGGCCATCGTACGCAGCACGCTGCGTGCCATCCAGACACCAGCAGATATCTATCATGCTCATAATGAAAGAGCATTGCCGGCGGGTTACATTGCAGCCCGCTTGCGCCGCAAGCCGCTCATCTTCGATGCTCCGGAACTGACCCTGGCCGAACTCCCCTATTCGCGCTGGCGCATATTGAATGCGCTGGCAACGCGCGTGGTTGGCGCGATGACGCCCTACTGCGCGGGAGCAATTGCCACCTCCCCACTGCATGCACGAGAATTGCGCAAGACCTTTCATATGCCGGAGGTGACACTGGTACGCAATGTTCCTTCCTATCGCACTGTTGCAAAAAGTGATCGGCTGCGGCAGCACGGAGGCAAGCTCACGTCCCTACGCCTGAGTCCCACGACACGTATTGCCCTCTACCAGGGCAACCTGCAGCCGAACCGTGGGCTACAGGTACTCATACGCTCAGCACGCTTCCTGGATCAAGAAATCGTCATCGTGATAATGGGGCGCGGTTCCAGAGATATACCTGCTCAACTTCACGCGCTCATTGCCAGCGAAGGGGTGGCTGAGCGCGTGAAAATCATTCCTCCAGTGCCATATGAGGAACTGCTGGACTGGACAGCTTCGGCGGACATCGGTTTGACCGTCTATCCACTGCACTACTCCCCCAATGTGCAGACTTCTCTGCCGAACAAGCTCTTTGAATACCTGATGGCTGGCCTACCGGTGCTCACATCAGGGCTGGATGCTGTGGCGGAGCTGGTCAGGACGTATGATGTTGGGCGGGTCGTGTCCTCGGTTGAACCCGAAGAGGTTGCAGCAGCGATGAACGCGATGCTAGCGGACCACGAAGGCCTGGTCCGCATGCATCATAATGCGCTGGAGGCGGCCAGGACCGAGTTCTGCTGGGAGAAGGAGGGCCAGCGCCTCTTCGATCTCTACAAAGGAATTTTGTCATGACGCAGTCGCCAGTTCAAGTGTGCATGCACGTATTGGGGGCAGCGCGTACCGATGGCCGGGTGATGCGGGCAGCAACAGCCCTCGCAGAGGCAGGTTTTGCCGTCTCCATTGTGGATATTGAAAGCGTAGAGTGCCAATTTATTGAGCACGGAGAGCCGATTTATCGGGCTCGTCACGTCAGACGTAAAGTCGAGCATGTACGGAATGTGTGTATCAAGCATGTGGATGTGCCCGCTTCGTTTATGGCAACGCGCTTTCGATGCTGGGGCCTGTTAAAGGCTTTATGGTTGTTTTTGCGTAGTACGCAGCTGCTTATACAGACGCCAGCCGATATCTACCATGCCCATGATGTGACAGCTTTACCTGCCTGCTACATTGCTGCACGCTTACGCCATAAACCGCTGATCTTTGATGCGCATGAGTTGCCCTTGAAGGAGTTGGAAGGCGCACATCGACGCTGGCTGCGTACGATCCTCACCCCTCTCCTGGCTACTATGATACGGCGTTCTGCGGGTATCATCACCGCTTCGCCTCTTTATGCGCGGGAGATTCGCAAACGCTACGCGGTTGGGGAGGTGTCATTGATCCGCAACCTGCCCCCGTATCGGAATGTGAGGAAAAATGATCGTTTGCGGCAGCAGCTTGGCCTGAGTTCGACGGCACGCATCGCGCTCTACCAGGGCTACCTGCAGCCTGACCGGGGCCTCGATGTACTGGTGCGAGCAGCGGCGTTCCTGGAGCAGGATATCGTCATTGTGATGATGGGCAAAGCCGTGGAGGAGACGTTGGCGCAACTGCGGGCGCTCATTGTCAGTGAGGGTGTGGCTGAGCGCGTGAAGATCATGCCTGCCGTTCCCTATGAAGAGTTGCTGGACTGGACGGCCTCAGCCGATATCGGCTTAAATGTTCTGCCGCCGGACTACTCGCAAAGTATCCGGTTGTGCCTGCCGAACAAGCTTTTTGAGTACCTGATGGCAGGTCTGCCTGTGCTTACCTCGGAACTAGATGCCGTGGCGGAAGTGGTGCGAGCCTGTGATGTCGGACACGTGGTATCTTCACTCGCTCCACGAGATGTGGCGGCGGCGATCGATACGCTGCTGGTGGATGATGCCGCGCTTGCTCGTATGCGATGCAACGCTCTCGATGTCGCGCAACGCGAGTTCTGCTGGGAGAAGGAAGCAGAACAGCTCGTGGGCTTCTATCGCGATAGAAGCCCACGAGTCACCAGGTGAACCGGTATGGCGAGGTTGTCAAGATACTGTTGGCGAACCCTTTCCTTGACTCCTCAGCGCCTCCGGCGCTTCGCTGGTATGTTGGTGTGGATGGTGTGCTCAGGCGGCTGCAAGCCGCCTGAGCACACCATCCACACCAACGAAGAAGAAGGCTCACGACCACAGGTCGTGAGCCGTTCTGGAGGGTTCGCCAGCAGTATTTTGTCAAATCCTACTTGCGAAGGCCGAGGGTATCCATTGCCCATTGACCTGGACTCTCGGCATATTCATGCAAGGATAGCTTGCTTTACCATGCCAGGTCGCCACACCACCCACGAACCCAGCTTGCTTAGCAGTATTGAGCACATCAGCATTGATTTTGCCATATGGGTAAGCAATGAAATCAACGGCGCAGCCGATTTTTGCCTCCAGGGTATCTTTACTCTCCTGTAGCTCTCTGAGGAGACTTGTATGGTTCAGTTTCGTCAGGTTGGGATGGGTTACTGTATGCGCTTCAAAGCTCACGAGACCGGAAGATTGCATTTCCTGTACCTGGTCCCAGGAAAGATAGTATCCCTGACCGATAGCACCGGTAATGATGAAAGAGACGGCGCAAAAGTTATACTGCTGGAGAGCCGGGTAGGCATTGAGGTAGAAATCAACGAAGCCATCGTCAAAGGTGAGGACTACTGGTTTGGCTGGCGGGGTTCTCCGTCCCTGGAAGATATCATATAAGGTATTTAGCGTTATGGAGGTATAGCCGTGCTGAGCAAGGTACCCTATCTGGGCAGCGAATGTGGCTGGGGACACAGAAAGGGTTTCTCTTACTTTGTCGCCCGGATTGGGGTTATCACTGATGTAGTGATACATCAAGACCGGAACACGAATCGAGCCGATAGGCCATGTCAGTAAGAACCTGAAATATTTTTGCAGGATCTTCTCGCCTATCCCCATTACGGCTGGATTTATTATTGTACGGTCGGTCAACATAGTTCTCCAGGAGGGATCATCAAAGTCGCCAGATGTGTGACCCAGAGATACCGGCAGTGGCATTGCGTGTATCGACCACCAGGGGTGCTTTGCTGGCGAGGTAAGCATAATCGAAGGCGGTATGATTGGTGACGATAATGACGCAGTCAGCGCTGATGAGGTGTTCTTCGTCGAGTGGCACAGCCGTCAGCGACAGCTCACCGAGCATCAAATTTGGTACGTAGGGGTCTGCATACTCGATGTATGCCTTGCGCTCATGCAGCAGTTCGATCACATCAAGTGCGGGAGACTCGCGCAGGTCAGCGACATCCGGCTTATAGCTCACGCCCGCGACGAGAATGCGTGAGCCATTGAGGCATTTGCCCGCCTCGTTCATCGCTGTAGCAATGCGCTCGACGACATAGCGGGGCATCTGTCCATTGATCTCGCTCGCAACCTCGATGAAACGGGTCTTGTAGTTGAATGTGCGCAGTTTCCAGGCCAGGTAGTGCGGATCGATAGGGATGCAGTGTCCTCCAAGGCCGGGGCCGGGATAAAAAGGCATGAAGCCGAAAGGCTTTGTTGCCGCCGCAGAGATAACCTCCCATACATCGATGCCGAGCAGATTAGCCATAATGGCGAGTTCATTGGCCAGGCCGATATTGACGGCGCGAAAGGTATTCTCCAGCAGCTTGACGAGTTCGGCGGCACGGGTGGAGCTCACAGGAACGACGGTACCGACCACTGTTTTGTACAGAGCGGAGGCCATCTCCAGGCAGGTTGGTGTGATACCGGCGACGACCTTGGGCGTGTTAGGAAGGCTATAGAGCTTGTTACCGGGATCGGTGCGCTCCGGCGAAAAAGCCAGGAAGAAATCCTCTCCTACCTCCAGATGCGTTTGACGAAGGCGCGGCAGGATGTGCTCCTCGGTGGTGCCAGGATAGGTCGTGCTTTCAAGCACAATGAGCTGGCCGCGGTGAAGGTGCCCAGCGATCTCCTCGACAGCACTCAGGACGGCACCGATATCAGGGTCCTTAGTCTTATTCAATGGAGTGGGTACGCAGATGATCACAGCATCTAACTCACCAAGCACCGCCATATCGGTTGTTGCCCGCAGGCGGCCTTCACATACCAGCGCCTTGAGGTCGCGCGATGGCACATCAGAAATCCAGGAGATACCTTCCTGGCACATAGCAACGCGCCGACTATCGATGTCGATTCCTGTCACCAGAAAGCCCGCTCGCGCCCATTCAACGGCTAGCGGCAGGCCCACATAGCCAAGACCAATGATACCGATATGGGCGGCGTGGTGCGTAATACGGGTCAGCAATTGTTCATGCATGGTAGAAACCTTTCCTTCGCTAGATTCCTGTAGGAACGATGAAGACCTTCAATGTCTTTACCAGGATCAGCAGATCAAGCAGGAATGAGCGGTTATCGATGTAGGCTATATCATAGGGGATACGCTCCTCGTAGGAATTGTGCTGTCGATTGCTGACCTGCCATAAACCGGTAATACCTGGTTTCACCGCGAGTCGCTTTTGTGCGTACTTGCCATAGCGCACCAGTTCGCTCGCGTGGATGCCGCGTGGTCCCACCAGTGACATCTCCCCAGTCAGCACATTGAACAACTGCGGTAACTCATCCAGACTGGTCTTGCGCAGAAATTTCCCTACCCGCGTGACACGCGGATCGTCCTTCAACTTCATGCTTTTCTGATACTCGCGCATCAGTCCGGGATGCTTTTCAAGATAGGCGTCTGCATCAGGTATCATCGTGCGAAACTTGAGAGCGAAGAAACGTCGTTCCCGTAGCCCAACAAGTTCTCTGAAATGAAGGATGGGTCCTCGATCATCGAGTGTAATGCACATCGCGATCACCAGGAACACCGGCAGCAGAACTACCATCCCTGCAGCAGCAAGCACTATGTCCATCATGCGCTTTGATACATAATAGAGCATTGATGATCGATGCTCGGTATTGTAACCGGTGGTATCGCCAGTAAAAGCGCTTTTTCTCGTGGTGAGACGTCCACGATAAATCGGGCCCCCACGATAAATCGGGGGGCTACCATCTTTTCCTTGCGCTTCTGGCATGGTTATTTGTTTCATATGTGTCTCTCCGCAAAGTTAGTGGGGGTCCGAATATCCGTAACTACTCAGGACTGCTCACCACCTTCGGTGGTTCGCAAAAGTTTTTGGCTGCGGGCTTGGCCGCCGCAGGCGGCCAAGCCCGCAGCCAAAAACTGACGCGAGCCGCCGCAGGCGGCGAGGAATCAAACACCTGAGTAGTTACGAATATCCTTTATTTAGCAAGCATACAAGCATGCTCATGCAGAGTATAATCTACACCAAGCGAGCAGACGGTGATGAAACTCGTTGAAAATGGGGGTGAACTACCAATTGCGGTTACATTTTGTTAACCACATCAACTGGAGATGGGGCAAGGAGTTCTTCCAGACATAGAGAGACTGGCTTATTTCACGGGACAGCCGTGAGGACAACCGTGCCCCTGGCACGGTTTTTGCCAGGGGGCTTGCTGATAGTAAAAGTTTGGCTTGAGGATGATGTTTTTGTAGGAGGGAATGTGAAAGATTGGGCTGGCCGAGCCAGAAATTGGTGGTACGATCCAGACCCAATGGGCAGGCACCGTTCGCCCGGCCTGCTTTTCCAGGTGATCGTGGCAGATAAATTGCCGGGAGGCGGTATGATGATCGACGATGGTTACCCCGTGCTTGGCAAACGAGGATAACACGGCGATGTTGAGCTCGACGAGGGCGCGATCCCTCCACAGCGTGCGGTCGGAGCGGGTGTCGAGCCCCATATGCTCTGCAATCAGCGGAAGCAGGTTGTAGCGTTTGACGTCACCCAGATTGCGTGCTCCGATCTCGGTGCCCATGTACCAGCCGTTAAAAGGGGCAGCCGTATAGGAAATGCCGCCGATCTCCAGGCGCATATTGGAGATCACCGGAAGGGCGTGCCACTTGAGGCCTAAACTGGCAAACCAGGCATAATCAGGGTGACTGAGCGGCACCTCAAGGACCACGTCGTGTGGGAGTTCGAACAGTTTGGGGTGCTGGTTGGGGAGCTGGATCACGATGGGAAGGATGTCAAAAGGGGTACCTGCTCCTCGCTTCCAGCCCAAACGTCGAATCGCGTCGGTCAGATCGGCGTGTAGGGGATCACCAACGACTGAGCCACCTGGTCGACGATAGCCTGCATAGCGGATGAGCTGTGGGTTCCAGATGCGGATGCCTGGCTGCCCTGGTACTGCCGGGGCAAAGATGGTGATGGTAGACCTGATTTTCCCTTCGTTCGTTGCAAATCGGAGGTGCTCGACCAGGGCCGCGAAGATCTCCTCTGCTGTCTGCAGGTGACGCATATCGCGGACGGCGAGCGATTTCCAGTGGAGCCGCCCGATGCAGCGGGTGTTGTTGCGCCAGGCTACCCTGGCCCCATAAGCTAGCTCATCATAGGTCTGCCAGTAGGTGCCAGTGTGCGTGATTTCAGCTCGAACCTCGGCGAGCCGCTCCGGAAAAGCCGCGGGTATTCCACACTCCTGGTGAAACAGGTGCAAATAGGCTCTGGCTTCGAGCAACAGTTCCTGAAGATCTCCTGAAGGTGCTTCGTGGTACCCTTGTGTGGTCCGTCTGGAGTATAATCCGTCCTTTGATCGTGCATGAAGAGACATTTGCTGATGTGACATATACACTTTCCACCTCTCCTTATCGCCTGCCATTACGTAAAACGTGGCAGAAAAGCTGTGGTAACGGCATGAGTACTGTGCGGTGATGAAAACTCTTCATGAACGGCATCCGGATGCGCAAAATGTCATTGACTTTACCCAGGTTCTTCCCCAGCCCCGCCGATGCGAAACGTGATATACTAAAAGCCGGGGGAATTTTCCCCTTGCCTTGCCCTGGCTGGAAGGTTGATATACCAAGTAGATGTTGGAGCAATGAATTCTCCTGAATGAAAGGCAGGTGAAACCTTGCTTCATCCATTGCTCATCCACGTCCGCGATGCCATTATCGCTGGATCGACTGGCAGAATGGTTATGCTCCTGCTCGTCTATGGTGGGCCATTGATAGGCTTGCCACGGATCGATGTCGTGAGCACGTTGGGCGCGCTCGCTGCCCCGAACAAACAAGATGCTGTGACGCTGGGCGGTGCCATCCACTTTACTATTGGTATCTTCTTCGCTATGGTCTATGCTGCCTTGTGGAGTCTGGGGATCGGCAGTCCTACATGGTGGTGGGGGCTGATCTTTGGTCTCGTTCATGGCCTCCTGGTCGTCCTGCTGCTGCTCGCGTTCCCGGCTAGGTATCCTCAACTCTCCCAGGAGGTCAGACAATCACGAGTCATGATCGCGATCGTGCTTGATCACATGGTCTTTGGAGTAGTCGTCGCGGTGGTCTACTCAACCTAGAGGGGGCGTGGTATATTTAAAGAAACAGAACAGAGAGGCAAGAAGAAAAACGCTTGATCGAAAAACAGCCTGACGAAGCCCCCTGGACCATACAGCAAACCCTTCTCGGCATCATTGTAACCATTGTGCCCTGGCTCTTGTTTGCCATTGTGCTCAATAGCCTGAATAGAGGAGCCACCCAGAATCTGCGTACGGTGCTTCCACCGCGGGTAGATTTTGTGTCTGCGCTCATCACACTCATCTTCTTTTCTCTTGTCGAAGGTGCGTTTCTGATCGGGCCTTTGTATTTCGCCTATCATGCATTCCGCTTTGTGAGCGGGCGTGCACGGCTGGCGTGGCAGGCGTTGGGATTCCGGAGCTTTCATGTGGGTATGGCGTTCGCGTGGATCATCCTACTACTGGTAGTTATCCTTAGCGTGAACGTGCTCTATGGGTACCTGATCCAAACGTTCCATCTGCCGCTGCAAACGAATGACCAGCTCATTCTCAAATACAGCAAACATGCTCCGCTCACTACGTACGCGACGCTGATCGTGGCTGTGTTTGTGGCCCCGTTTTGTGAAGAGGTGTTTTTTCGCGGGTTTGTTTTTGCCGGTCTGCGGCGCGGTATGCCGCTTGTGTGGGCAATCGTGTTGAGTGCGCTGATCTTCGCGGTGGCGCACGCCGACCCGGGTTCGTTCGCGGTGCTGTTTATTATTGGGCTGGCACTGGCTTTTCTGCGCTGGCGCACGAAGTCGCTGTGGCCTGGCATATTCCTGCATGCCTTGAATAATGGGGCCGCGGCGTTGACGGTCGTGCTGTATATGCAGGGGATTGGGCGGTGATGGTCGCACGTGCAGCGTTCCTCAAATCAGATGCCCCGGTTATTCAACCTCGTCCACATGCTTGTACCATTTGATCCGCTCGCCAACCTGGGCACGCAGACGCCAGGGAATTGACTTTATAGCCTGACGCGGCCATGAGCGACGAAACACGTTTGTTGTCACGAGTGTAGGCGACAAAGTCAGCGTCACGGTATGTTCGACCAAAGGCTGCCATCAGCGTACGATGCTCTGGACAATGAAAATACACTGCCCACGACCCTGTAAGTCGAAGGCTCAAGCCAGCTTGTAGCGCAGCTTCGACAATTTGATTGACCTCATCCAGGTGCGCTGGATTCATGGCACTACCTCCCCTCCAGACCGCTAGCCCGAAGTCAGTTGACAGCTTTCAATTTTGTCATCGTTGAGAGTGATGAGTGCGCCCCGCAAAACGCCTTCACCGTATTCGCTCCCGGGGTTAACACACAGGGAGCGCCCTAGCTTGATAGTGCCTCTCGACTCATGAATATGCCCATGCAAACCCAGTAAAGGCTGATATTTTTCGATGGCGTTACGCACTGCACTGCTTCCTGCGCCGTACATCACAACCTGTCCACCGCGCAGCACCTGCGCTGGTGGGTCTGTGTTCCAATCAAGCATAGGACATGTATCAAGCGTCGAGTCAATCGGCGGATCATGGAAATTGAAAATGCAATGGCTCATATCGGATACCCTGGCCGCCATTTCTTCAATGGTGCTTGCCAGCGTCTCTTCGTCCGTCTCGCGTGGCGTTTTCCATGGCGTTGGGCCACTCAAACCAAGGCTAATCATCGTGTGCTGATCGGTTATCCGCACTTCTTGCCCTTCACAAGCTATCACAGACTGCAGGTCCTCGCGCTGAAGCGGCTCCAGCGTATCCACGAAATCGTCATTGCCCCCGGTCATAAAACATTTAACTCCGGTCCCTTTCAGCCGGGTCTCTGCAAAATCAACCCAATCAGATAAGCGTTGGCGTGCTAATTCGTGAAACAAGCTGTCACGTGCCGATGGGTCAGACTGAAGTGCCTGAAATTCCTCTACGCTCATCACCTTGCTATAGGCTCCCTGTGCTCCAATGCGAGCGAGCAAATGCTCAAGCTCGGCGGCAGTCTCAACCTCTTCGCTTTGGCCCTGCACCATCGCGCGGTATCGCCCATTGCGCTCTTTGATCACCGGAACAACTATTTTCCCTAGCACATCACCCCCCATAACCAGCACATTCGCATCATAGAATTTCGCCGCGTTGATGAACTTGCGATACGCACGCTCAGAGGCATGCAGATCTGTTGCGAAGAAGATGCGCGGTAATTTTTTCTTCGCTTTTTTGCTAAAAAGCGCTACCATCTTATCCTCTCTTTTGTGGGTATGGGACTCACTCAACCGGAATCTCTTTATAAGCGAGGTCCACATTCATGCCACGGCGAGACTGGACCGCTTTAGCACCGAAATAGAGCAACAGCCCGGACAGGAAAATCGCTGCGTTGAACCATGCCATGCCATAAGGGATTTGGGAGAAGAACGGTGCCATTGTCGTCTGCAAACCAGCATACGGATCGCTCAAGAATATCCACTCCATGAAGAGGCACATGATTATGCTGAGCGCAGCAATAATGGTGATGACGGGAATACCGGCGATACGCCACCTCACCGGCGATGTTTCAAAAATCGCCCTCGCCCGATAGGGCATGAGCAGCGCCGCAATAGAGGTCAGACCGAAGGTCAGAATGAACCCAAAGATGCCGACGAGTGTAGCAAAGTAGGGCGTGTAGACATAAATTGCCAGCGAGATGATCGAGGCAATACACATCACCATCAGACTGAAAACTGGCGTATGATACGTGGAGTGAACTTCGCTGAAACGCCTGGGCAGCAGCCCATCCATCGAATAGGCTATCAGGTTGCGCGAACC
>WNFT01001265.1_pt1 | contig 21457 bp, 21 predicted proteins | sample 5400191 | NCBI WGS metagenome assembly WNFT01 (sample SAMN13153359, study PRJNA577476) | soil metagenome | isolation source: 80 cm saprolite under Madrone tree | place: USA:California | collected 2016-06-14 | reverse complement strand
TGCCCACTTGGAAGTTCTGCCAATGGAAGCCGGCAAACATCAGCGCCACGGCAGTCGCCGCCGGCACGATCAGCTTGAAAAAGGTAATGGCGCTGTTGGTATCGGCAAAAACCTTTACGCTCCAGAAATTGACCAGAAAATAGAGCACCACGAGTACAGCGGAAATGGATAGACCGGCCGCTGACAACTCTCCCTGGCCGTTGGCGGCGTGCACGTATAGGTGCTGCGCCCAGCTCCACGGCCAGGAACTCATGTACTGCACCGATGCTTCAGCTTCCACCGGGATCACCGAGACAATGGCGATCCAGGCTGCCCATCCGGCGACAAACCCGACCAACGAGCCGTGCGAATAATGTCCATAGCGCACCGAGCCTCCGGACTCCGGAAACATGGCCCCGAGCTCGGCATAGGTAAATGCGACGAATAGGATGATCACGGCACCGATGGCCCAGGAATAGACAGCGCCGGGACCGGCCAGCTGGGCGGCGCGCCAGGCACCGAACAACCAGCCCGACCCGATGATCGAACCCAAGCCGGTGAACATCAACGCGATGGCGCCGACTTCGCGGCGAATCGCACTTTCATTGGACATGCGTCTTTCTCCCTGGCATCGACTGTAACGGCTCGGCCGGGCCTGCGCCATGCCGAACCCACGAATTCCATGGGCAATCGTCGCCGAATACCCGTATCGTTGAACATCCCCGTGAAGAACTGGCTATACCGAAGAATTATCGAACCTCTCCTGGCCTTATTGAGGCAGGGCATTTCGCCGGATCGGCTTGCGCTCTGCGTGGCAATCGGAGTGGTGGTCGGCAACATTCCCATCCTTGGCATTTCTACCATTCTTTGTACGGTGATCGCCCTGACATTTCGTTTGAATCTACCGGCGATTCAAATCGTGCAGGCGCTCATGGCGCCCACGCAACTGTTGCTGATCATTCCCTTCGTCCGGCTGGGCGAATGGATCTTGCGAGTCCCTGCCCAACCCGTATCGATCGAGAAGGGACTCGAACTCGCGGCGCGAGGCGCCGGATATGCCATTGTCGCGCTCTGGGACGCGATTCTGCATGCGGGATTCGCCTGGATCTTGGTCGCGCCCATTGCCGTCTTGTTGTTCTACAAATTGTTGACGCCTGTCTTCGAACACGCTGCCGCGCAGATCAAGTAGGGCGAGACGTCAGGCCTCGGCTTCACACCCGTGTTCGCAGCGGTCGCGCTCGATTTGCAGAGTGGCATGATGAATGTGGAAGCGCCGCTTGAGGTTGGGCGTGATGGAGTCGAGCAGCGCATCGTCCGCGCCGCGATCCGGCACCACCAGGTGTGCGGTCAGAGCCACGCTGGTGGTGCTGAGCGCCCAGATATGCAAATCGTGCACGTCGGTCACGCCCCGCTGATCGGCCAAGTAGGACATCACGGCCGAGGAATTGACGCTCGCCGGTACGCCGTCGAGCGATAAGTGCAGCGAGTCCCGCAGCAATCCCCAGGTGCTCACTAAAATCGCGGCGACGATCAACAGACTGACGATCGGGTCTATCCGGCTCCAGCCGGTGAACATAATGAGCGCACCCGACAGCAGTACGCCGACGGATACGGCGGCGTCGCCCAGCATATGGATGAAGGCACTGCGCCTGTTCAGGTCGCCGTGACTCCCGGCGTGCAGCAACCAGGCACTCGTGCCGTTGATCACGATGCCGCTCGCCGCGACACCCATCACCGTCCCCGCAGCCACCGCGGGAGGCGACGCGAGCCGGCCGAGAGCCTCCCAGGCGATGGCGCCGCACGCCAACAGCAACAGCACGGCATTCGCCAGCGCCGCCAGCACGGAAGAACGTCCCAATCCGTAAGTAAACCGGGCGCCGGGAGGGCGGCGCCCCAGATACATGGCAGTCCACGCGAACACCAACCCCAGCACGTCGCTCAAGTTGTGACCGGCATCGGCGATCAATGCCACCGAGTTGGACAGAAATCCAAAGCCAGCCTCGACGACGACGAAGATCAGGTTCAGAGCCACCGCGATGGCCATTCGGGTATTGATACCCTGGACCGCGATGCCATGAGCGTGACCACGCTCCTGCGTGTGCCCATGATCTTGGGTCTGCCCAGCGTGGTCGTGTTGCTCCATTCGCCTCATCCTACTACTGTTGCTGGAACGTCTGCATCCGCCAGAGCGATGGGAAAAGTACGCGTGCCCATAACACGGTGACCAATGCTGCGACGCCCAAAAATAGGGTCGCCCCCACGCGCCTGAGCACCGCAAATCCACCTGCAACGCCTCGAGAACTCAATTGTGCCGGCATTGCTTGGGCCGATGCTCCTAACGAACCGGCGGGATGATCACCTGCGGCGCTCCGCAGGAGCCGCGCATGGCATCGGCGGAACAGGCGCGCGGCATGAGATCGCGGTCGAGGCAGATGTGGACTTCGCGAAGTCTCGGCGCGCCCTGGCCGCTGCAAGTGACCGCGATCGACTGCGCGGGGAGGTGTGGATTGGCGTGCAGAAAGGCAGCGGCAATCGCCGCCGGCGGCCGTTCGATCGCTTGCCCAAGACCGGACAGTTCCTGCGGAATTGCGATGCTCGTATAGGCTCTGCGAACCAATGCAAAGTACTCGGCCGGTTCCAAGCCGCTGCAGGTGCCGTGCGCCGACCATTCGTGGTAAACCAGACCGCGCGCCGGCATCAAGTCCGCGATGCCCTGCACGACGCCGTCGGGCACGGGCCGGCGTACATCGCAATGCTCGGGCCAACCCTGTTCATTAGCTGCATCCGCGTGCGGCCACAGTCCGTGAACGATGAATCCATAACGCCGCGGGCCATTGCATTCGGCGGCGCCCGGCGACGACAGGCAAAAGGCCGGCGACCACGACAGCGACAACACGTAGTACGCGAAGTCGCCGGGTGCACCGGCGTCCGCATGGCTGCGATGACGCGCCGACGCGCCGCCGATCACTCCCAGCAGCGCGAAGACGAGCAGCGCAATGCCGAACATGGGGAGCGGGCGGCGAATCATGAAATTCTCCTCTCAACCGCCGGCGCGGATCGAGGTCACATCAAAGCCGCCGGAGCCGCTCAGCCAAGTGTCCTTGTCGCGGATGATTGAACGATGCCGCGGAACGCGGACCGGACACCGCCCAGAAATCCCATCGACTGGATGCTGTTGCCGATCACGACGCCGCTCGGGGTCAGACCCTTGAGCCGCATGCAATAGATCTCGTTCCCGGACAGCCCGGTCAGTTTGCAATCAGCGCGCATGACGAGCTTCCCAACCGGTGCGGATATTCTTGGAGGTGAGCCCTTGGCCATCGGCACGCCAACCGGGCGGGCCGAAGATCACGCCCACGGCCTCGCGCGCCGATCGCGCGGCGAACAGGTCGCGAATGATGGCAATCCATTCGTGGAAGGCGATCCGTATCGGATTGAAGGTCTCGATATTCTTGACGATCCCGTAACACGGCGGCTCCTCGTCCCGTTCCGGCGCGAAGGATCCGAACACGCGGTCCCACACCATGAGCACGCCGGCATAGTTGCGGTCCAGGTAGCGGGGATTCGACGCATGATGGACGCGATGATTCGAGGGCGTGTTGAATAGATATTCGAACCAGGCGGGCATGCGGTGGACGACTTCGGTATGGATCCAGAACTGATAGAACAGATTGAAGCCCTGTTGCGCCAGGATCATCGTCGGGGGAAATCCCAATAGCGCCAGCGGAATCCACGGGGTCCAGGTACCCACGATCACGCTGGTCCATGATTGGCGCACCGCCGTCGACAGATTGTATTCCTGCGAGGAATGATGATTCACGTGCGCCGCCCACCAGAACCGGCACTCGTGGCTGATGCGATGGAACCAGTAGTAAATGAAGTCATCCAGAAAGAAAATCGCCGCCCATGCCCAAGGTGAGCTGGGGCGTATCTCGAATAGGCGGAACTTATAAGCCGCCGACAGTCCCGCAAATACGACGCCGGCCATCATGAGATTCATCGCAATATTGCCGACCTGCATGCCGAGCGATGCGAAGGTGTCGATCGCCCGGTAGCGAGCCTTGACGGCGGCAATACCGGCGAGCGCCGCCTCGATCGCAATCATCCCAAGGGAAATGCCGAGAAATATCTCCGGCAGTTGTGGCTTCCAATGCATGGCGCGGATCGTAAGGTATTGCATGCGGGCTGTCGATGCGCGGCCTTGGGCGCATGGCGGCAATGCGGTTGCGCTTCCTACCGTCCGCATCCGCCTATATTCTCCGCCCATGGCCGTCAGCGAGGACTATCTGCAATACGTGCTCGAGCAGCTTGCGGGACTTGGGAGAGTCACTCCGCGCCGCATGTTCGGCGGCGTCGGCCTCTATCATGAGGAACGATTTTTCGGCCTCGTCGCCGGCGATACCCTGTATTTCAAAGTGAACGACTCCAACCGCGGCGACTACGAAGTGCGCGGCATGAGCCGGTTCCGTCCCTTTCCCGACAAGCCCTACTGGAGCATGACCTATTACGAGGTGCCGGCGGACACTCTCGAGGACGCCGACGAGTGCACGGCGTGGGCGCGAAAGTCAGTAGCGATCGCTACCGCCGCTACAAAGGCGGCGGTGACAAAACCGGCGGTAACGAAGCGCGGAGCGTCAAAGCGGGTAACGCCAAAGCGGGCAGCGGCAAAGCCGGCGGCCCGGCGCGGAAAAAAGCGTGGGCGCTGAACGCGTGCCGTCACCGCAGCGCCGCCGTCGCGGCCGCGAAAAAGTCTTCATCCGCAATGACTTCTTTGCCTGTGGGCTTGGGCAGAGCGCCCCAGACGACGATCACGACATGCTCTCTCGGGTTGACGTAAATATGCTGACCGTAGATGCCGAGCGCCTGGAACGCGCCTTGGTTGGGGCTGGCCGGGCTCGCGGAGAAGGGCCAGATCATATAGCCGTAGTTCACGGCTTTTCCGCCGATCGTCTTGGCGCTGCCGGCGTCCCGGACCCAGCCCTCCGGCAGAATCCTCTCGCCCCCGGCGACTCCGTCGTTCATGAGGAACAGTCCGAATCGCCCATAATCGCGCAAGGTGGCGCTGAGCCCGCTGCCGCCGATCTCCAGTCCATCGGGCGATTCCAGCCACCAGGTCGCGTCCGATTCCATGCCGGCCTTGGTCCAAATTCGTTCCGACAGATATTGGGCAAGGGGACGATCGACCGCCGCCCGCACCACCGCGCCGGCAACGAAAGTCTCGCCGGTGCTGTAATTCCAGATCGTGCCCGGCGCTCCCACCCGCGGCAGTTTGCACATCAAATCCAGGATGGCCCCCGGGCGTTGCGCAATTTGCGCCTCCAGCATGCGGCGCCGGTCTGACGCAGGGTCGGTATAGGTCTCGTCCCACTTCACGCCGGACGCCATCTGCAGCAGGTATCGAATGCTCACCCCGTCGTAGGCGCTGCCCTTGAGTTTAGCGACGTACCGGGTGACCGGATCGTCGATGCTCCGGATGTGTCCGTCCTGTATCGCCGCGCCCATCAACGAAGAAGTGATGGACTTGACCATGGACATGGACATCCAGCGCGTCTTCTCCGTGTTGCCCATCTCATAATCTTCGTAGGCGATTTTCCCGTCTTTCAGCGCCAGCAGCGCGGTGACGCGATTCAATGCCATGTAGTCGATCAAATCGTAGCTCTTGCCGCCGGAACTGAACTCGACTTGGGTCAGCCGCTTCGCCGCGGGGGGAAGCGCGAGCACCTTGGGCCCCGCTTTGACGACGCGCACCGGAAACAGCCGGTCGATGTGGCGAAAAGTACGGACCTGGATGTCGGAGGTCAGCGTACCGTCGTAGACCTGAGTCACGGTGCCGATATCCTCCGCGGCGCCGGCGCCGGTTGATTGGGTGAACATGTAGGCAACCAAGAGTGGTGTGGCGAGAGATGTGATTCGCATGGGGCCGAGCATCAGGCGCCTCGCAACCCCTGAAGTGCAAGTTCCGCGATCGCCATGTCCTGAACCGCCACGCCCGTGAGGTCAGCGATGGTGATGTCTTGCTCGCCCCGGCGCCGCAGCGAGGGCTCCTGAATTACCCGGCCGAGTTCCACGAGATCCCGCATCTCGATCAATCCCTGTTCGAGCGCGAAGGAGGAATCGCCGTATTGCGAACACTGACTCAGACTGTCGACGGCGCGAACCTTGGCGAGCGCGAAGAGTCTCGGCTCCAGTTCCTGTTTGCCGCCTCCGTCCGCGCCCACCGCGGTGATGTGGGTGCCCGGCTTTACATCCGCCGCACCAAGCAGCCAGCCCCGAGACGCCGTGGTCGTGACGATCAGTTGCGCGCCCGCGGCGACTTGCGCGGGCGAGTCGACGACTTCGATGTCAAAGCCGGGCACTTCCAGTGCGCGGGCGCGATCGAGGGCGCGTGCCCACAGCTTCACTCGCCGACAGGGCGTCACCTCGCGCAGATAGTCGAGCTGGAGCCTCGCCTGTAGACCGGCACCGATGATGCCGATGCAGGTGATTTCGTGGGGAGCCAGATACTTGGCCGCCACGGCGCCGGCCGCGGCAGTGCGCATGTCGGTGAGGAACCCCTCGTCCTGAAAAATGGTGAGGAGTTCTCCCGTCTCGCTGCTGAAGACCAGAACCACCCCGTTGCTCGACGCCAGACCGCGCTCCGGGTTCTTCCAGAAGCCGGTGGCAATCTTGATGGTGAAGGTGGAACCCCGCTTCAAGTAGCCATACTTGATGTGACAATCTCCCGGCGGATTCTCGAAGTCCAGCTGGCCCACCGGCGGTATCACCGCCTCGCCATTCGAGTACGCCGCGAAGGCGCGTTCCATGGCCGCGATGACTTCTTTGGGACGGATCACCTGCGCGATCTGGGCGCGGGAGTACACGGTGGTCATCGGCGAAACTCCTCACTCTCGTCGCTACATCGGCCGGCGGCACTTTGGAGACTTCCATCGCAGCGCTGCGAATCTCAAGGCGGCAAGTGGCGATTCACGAGCGTCACCATCCGGTCCAGTGCGACGTTGAAGGGGTCCTGACCCAGCTCCGGCAGATCGACGAATGTAGCGCCGGGTTTGAGCAGGGGCTTTACCCGCTGAGTTTGCTCGATGATTTCATCGTGCGGGGCGAAAACCGTCAATGGCGCTTTCAGACTCTTGAGTTTCTTCTCGATGGGGTAGCCGCAAGCGGCGCGAAACGCTGCGCCGGGGTTTGCCGCGAGCACATGCTCAACGAATCGTCGATGCACATCGGCCAGATCGTACGGCGGCTGGCGAAAGGCGAAGCCGCCGCGCCAGGCGCCGAGCACATGGCCGCCCTCGGTCGCCGGCCTCAGAGGCTGTTCGCTGTACTTCTCCAGCTGGCGCTGCTGTTCCTCAGTCGAAAATAGCGGCATCCCAACGGCGATGACTCGTCGTACCTGGGAACCGAGCTGATGAGCAATCTCGATGGCCTCGAAGGAACCCGTATGTATGCCCAATAAATCGACGTCGCCTTCAACCCCCGCCGCCTTGAGCGTGTCGACCGTGCTCTGAGCATATTGCTCGAGCGACAGGGCCCAAGGCGGCGCGTCGGAAAAGCCGTAGCCCAATCGATCCGGCGCGTGGGAAGGCCGCTCCAGCCGCTCCTGCAGCATTTCCCACATGGCACTGGAGCGTGGCGACATGTGCAGCAGCACCAGGGGCACGCCCTTACCCTTACCCTCGTTGCTGCGCAAGTGTATTTGTCCGAAGCGAGTCGGGTAGATGCGCCGTGTCATTTTCGGGAGACCGCTGTCGGCGACGATTGCGCGGAAACGCCCGGTCAACCACTCCGCGGTCATTGCGACGTTTCCGCGGAAACGTGCGCCATCGCCAGAAGCCCCCTAATGAGCATCCAAAAAGGCCTCGATCAACGGCGCCACCAAATCCGGTCTTTCAATGTGAAGCATATGTCCCGCACCCGCGACCCGGGCAATTTCAATGTGAGGAAATATCGAGCGAAATGCCTCCGCTGTGCCGTCGGCGCCCAGCTTGGCTAGGATGTCCGACTCCTCGCCCACCAGCATCAACAGAGGCGCACGCAACTCACGCCAGCACGCCTCGGCATCTTCGCGCTTGTACAGTATCGGATTCACCCAATGATGGCGTGGGTCGCCCGCAAGCCGCACCCTGCCGCCGTCGAGTTTACCCCAGGCCACGGCCACAAACGCGGCTTGCGCCGCCGAGAATCGCGGGTAGCGGAAGCGGATGATGCCGGCCAATTCCTCGAATGACGCATAGTCCTTGCGCACAGGTTCGGCCTTCAATTGGTTCAGCCATTTGCGCATTCGCGCCGGCGCTTGCGCGGGAGAGGTACGCGCAAGTCCGAATCCTTCCAGGTTGACGACGCAGCGGACTCGTTCCGGCCGTATGCCCGCGTACGAGCAGGCGATATTCCCGCCCATGCTGTGGCCCACCAGGCGCGCGGGTACCGCGGGTGAGAGCTCAGCCAGCAATGCATCGAGGTCCCCGAGATAGTCAGGAAACCAGTAACCCTCTTGCGGCCACTCGCTGCGGCCAAAGCCACGCCAGTCGAGCGCCACCAGCGGCCAATCCCGCTGCAGCGCATCCACCATGAACTGAAACGTCTCGCCGCTATCGAGCCAGCCGTGGAGCAGAAATACGGGCGACAGGGACTCCGAAGGCTCCGGCCCCCAACGCGTCAAATGCATGTCGAGTCCGCGTACTCGCAGGGTCTCGTGCCGCGGCGGGCGCAGCACCTGGTACGCCGTCAAACTATCCAATCAGTGGTGCATCCCACTACCGATCAATGCGCCGACTACACCGCCGATGAGCCCGCCGACGGCGGCGCCTACCGCTGCGGCTATTTGCGGCGGTTTGTCGACGCCCCCTGCCGGCTGTACTTTGTCGTCGGATCCGCTTCCTGGGGTCGGGCCGGGGGTTGGGTTGGGTGGCGGCTTCTTGGGGTCGTTTCCATTTGCCATGTGCGTCCAGCTCCTAAGTTCTCGCCATAAGGCCCCGCTTTCATACACGCAAGGAGCACTCCGCCGCAAGAGCGGCAGTGTTTGCGGTTCACCCGCGCCGGGGTGCATGCTCCAAACAATGGAAGAAGGAGACCGCATAGGGCCGTATCGCGTGCTGCGCACCTTGGGTGTCGGCGGTATGGGAGAGGTTTTCCTCGCCGAGCGGGCGGACGCCGAGTTCGAACAGCAGGTGGCCATCAAAGTGGTCTATGGAGGGGCGGTTGCTCGCAACGTTCAGTCGCGGCTGAAGATCGAACGCCAAATCCTGGCTCAGCTCGATCATCCCAACATTGCGCATTTATTGGACGGCGGTTCCTTACCGGACGGAACGGCCTACATCGTCATGGAATACGTCGACGGCGTTCCCATAGACGCATTCTGCGACTCCAACCGTCTGGACATCGTGGCGCGGCTCAAGCTATTTCAAACCGTTTGTGCGGCGGTGCACTACGCGCATCAGAACCTCATCGTGCATCGGGATCTCAAGCCTTCCAACATCTTGGTGACGGCAGCCGGCGCACCCAAATTGCTTGATTTCGGGATTGCCAAATTATTGGACGAGCGCCAAGCAGGACACCACACGCTTGCAGTCACGCAGGCCGATATTCGCGTCATGACGCCGGATCATGCCAGCCCCGAACAGATCCGAGGACAGGCGATCACGACCTCGAGCGATGTCTATGTCCTGGGGGTGTTGCTTTATAAATTGCTGGCCGGCACCGGACCGTTCGTCATCCCTTCGATGCGGCTCACCGATATCGAACGCGCCATCTGCGAAAAAGATCCGCCGCTTCCCAGCTACACCATTTTCGACGAATCAGTCACTCTGAGGATTGCGGAAGAGCGCAATACCACAGCCAATCGACTACGGCGAACTCTCCGCGGAGACCTGGACAATATCGTGCTGATGGCGATGCGTAAGGAACCCGAGCGCCGCTACGGCTCCTCGCAACAGATGGCCGGCGATATTCAGCGCTATCTGGAGGGCAAACCGGTCATCGCGCGCCGCGACACGATGTCATACCGCACCGCAAAGTTCGTCAGGCGCCATTGGTTGCCGGTGACGGCGGGGGTCAGCGCGGCTTTCTTGATCTTGGCTTTCGCATCCACGACGTACGTGCAATCCCTGCGTATTGCCGCGGAACGCGATCGAGTCGCCCAGCAGCGGGGGCTTGCCGAACGCGAGCGCGTTCGGGCCGAGGAAGTATCGAGCTTCCTGGTGAATCTGTTCAAGCTATCGAATCCCGAAGAAAACCGCGGCAACCAAGTCACCGCCCGTGAATTGTTGGACTCGGGTGCGAAACGATTGCGCGCCGGTCTGAACGACCAGCCCGAAACCAAGGCAGCGTTACTTTCCACGGTCGGAGCTGTCTACGACAGCCTCGGACAGTACCAGGTCGCGCTGCCGATCTTGGGTGAGTCTTTGCAGCTGCAGCCACAGGCCCACGATAAATCGCGCATCATGACTTTGTTGGAACTCGGTCGCGCACGCATCGGCACCGGCGACCTTCCAGGAGCGGAGGCGCCCCTGCAGGAGGCGCTGCATCTTTCGCAAAGCAACTTCGGCGCAAGCAGCGTGGAGTCGGGACACGCGCTCTGGGCTCTCGGAATGCTCAGACATCAACAAGGTCAGTTCGGCGAGGCCAAGGACTTGTACGTCCGCAGTCTCGAGATTCTGGAATCGAGCGGGGCCCCGCAAACGGATGTTTCCGACGTACTCGACGATCTGGCGAAAGTCTACGGACGCGAACAACAATGGACACTTGCCAAGCAGACCTACGAACGCGCCTTGACAGTCGATCGGCAGGTGCTCGGCGACGATAACCCGCGTGTGGCCTGGCATTTGACTAATCTGGCCATCGTCGCACAGAACATAGGGGACCTGAAGAAAGCCGAGTCGCTTTATCGGGATGCAATCCACCGCATGGAACGTGCGTATGGTGTCGGAGACCCTCAAACCGCTGACGCGATCGGCAATTATGGCCTGCTGCTGCAACGCGAGGGTCGGTTAGCCGAGGCGGAACCGCTGTTGCGCAGCGCGCTTGCGTTAGCGCTCTCGCAATACGGCCAAGAACACTACAAAGTCGGCTACGCCCGGGTAAGCTTGGCCATACTACTGCACGATCAGGGAAACTTGACCGAGGCCGAAAACCACTTCCGCCAAGCATTGGCCATCTACGACAAAACATTGCCCGCCAATCATCAATGGCGCGCAGCTCTGCTCATGCATTTCGCGCGCTTGTTGGTGGACCGCGGCAAGGCCGAGGAGGCTTTGGCGATGAGCGATCAGTCGCTGAAAATCTGGACTTCAACTTCACCGGCAACGAATCCATCGACGGCGCAAGCTCACGCGATTCATGCCTATACGATGGCGCACCTTGGCAAACCGCGCGAAGCGGCTGAAGAACTCGATACCGCACTGCCTGTGTTGCTGAAGGCCCGCGGCATCGACGATCCAGTCGTGCGCCGCGCGCAGAATTGGCTCAAGAGTGTGCGCCCGGAATCTCTGCAAACCGCAAGTACCGCGCACTGACGGCAAGCAGCATTTCCGCGAGAATGTCCCCTTACGCGGACAAACGCGTTTCCGCGGAAACGTCCGCGCTCACCCGCCGAGAAAAATCTTATAAGCCGGATTATCGGTCTCTTCGGTATACGCGTAATGCAGTTCGTTGAGATGCAATAGAAAGTCGGTCCGCGTCTCGAGGGGTACTTGGATGCCGGCGAGAACCCGCCCGTAGTCCGAGCCGTGATTGCGGTAGTGAAACAGGCTGATGTTCCAGGCGCTGCCGATGGCCTGCAGAAACTTGAGCAGCGCGCCGGGACGCTCCGGAAATTCGAAGCGATACAGGCGCTCGTCGGCAAGGCCTCGCGCCTGCCCTCCCACCATGTAGCGCACGTGCAATTTGGCCATTTCATTGTCGGTCATGTCGCGCGCGGCAAAGCCGGCGGCCGAGATGCGGTGGAGCAGTCTGTCGCGCTCAGTCCTGCCTTGAGTGAGGCCGAGGCTGACGAATATTTGCGCTGCTTTCGAGTCCCCGTACCGATAGCTGAACTCGGTGACGCTGTGCTCGCCGAGCAATTCGCAGAACCGCAGGAACGAACCCGGCGCCTCCGGAATCTCCACGGCGAACAGTGCCTCACGCTGCGCGCCCAAGTCGGCGCGCTCGGCTATGTACCGCAGCCGGTCGAAGTTCATGTTGGCGCCGCCGTTGATCGCGATGAGCGTGCGCGCGGTGCAGTTTTCGCGCGCCACGTATTTCTTGATGCCCGCTACCGCCAGGGCGCCCGCCGCCTCGGCAATGGAGCGCGTGTCGTGGAAAATATCTTGGATGGCGGCGCAGATCTGGTCCGTGGTCACCAAGATGATCTCATCCACGTATTGACGGGCCAGGCGAAAAGTCTCTTCGCCCACGCGCCGCACCGCGACACCATCGGCGAACATGCCCACGCGATCGAGGGTGACGCGCTTCCCGGCGCGCAGCGACTCGTACATTCCGGCCGCATCTTCGGGTTCTACTCCGATGATCTTGATGCGTGGATACAGCGATTTCGCATAGGCGGCGATTCCGGCGATCAGGCCGCCGCCGCCCACGGGAACGAAGATCGCGTCGATGTCATCGCCGTGGTGCTGACGCAGGATCTCCATGGCGATGGTGCCCTGCCCGGCGATCACATCAGGGTCATCGAAGGGGTGCACGAACACCAGCCCGCGTTGCCGGCCCAGTTCGATCGCGTGTTCGTAGGCTTGATCGTAGTCATCGCCGTGCAACACGATTTCACCGCCGAAGTCGGCGACCGCCTGCACCTTGATTTCCGGCGTGGTGAGCGGCATGACGATGACGGCCGGAATGCCCCGGGTGCGGGCTCCCAGCGCAACCCCCTGCGCGTGGTTGCCGGCCGAAGCGCAAATCACGCCGCGCTGCGCGCTGATCGACGACAATTGCGCGATTTTGTTGTAAGCGCCGCGAATTTTGAACGAAAAGACCGGCTGGAGGTCTTCACGTTTGAACAGGACGCGATTGTCGAGGCGACGCGATAGCCGCGGCGCGGCTTCCAGAGCCGTCTCGACCGCAACGTCGTACACCTTGGCCTTGAGGATGCGATCTACGTAGTTTTCTTGCATGGGTCGGTATCGTTGAGGGGCATCTACATTAGCTCAAGCGTCCACGGAGCGGTATCGTTGACTCATACTGTGAGTCGCTCCACAGCCCTCGGAGCCTTTGGGGTTCGAGCCCGCTCAATTGGGTAACATAGGAGCGATGCGCACGGTGAAAATTTGGCTCTTGGGCTTGCTGCTGGCCTCACCGGCCGCCTTTCCTCTGTCGGGGAACGTGGTTGCCACCGGCAATGTGAAGGCGCATCTGGTCAGTGAGGTGAGCGCAATCGCTCCGGGCCAGTCGTTCTGGGTTGCCCTGGAATTCAACATCCGCGATGGATGGCATACGTACTGGCGCAACCCCGGCGACTCCGGTCAGGCGACGACGCTCAAGTGGCAGCTACCGCCGGGATTCACGGCGGGGGACATCGTCTGGACCACGCCCCATCGTTTCGAGATTCCGCCCCTGGTGAATTACGGCTACGCCAAGCACGCGATGCACCTGGTCAATATCACCGCGCCCAGGGACTTGAAGGCTGGCGCACCCATCGTGCTGTCGGCCAAGGCCAGCTGGCTGGTTTGTTCCGATGTGTGCATTCCCGAGGATGCCGACCTGCAATTGAAGCTTCCCGTCGGCACACAGACCGGCGCGGTCGACCCGGCGGACGCCGCGCTCTTCACGGCGGCGCGCAGCGACTTGCCCACTGAACAATTGGCGGCGACGACGGCACGGATCCAGGGCGATCAATTGGTGATCGCGCTCGGCAAGGAGTGGGGAGGCACACTGCCGCAGATCAAATCATTGGCATTCTTTCCCTTTGACGAGGGCGGCATCGAATACGCGGCGCCCCAGACACTGACGCGCAATCAGGACGCCGTCGAGTTGGCGATGAAGGTGGGCTATCAGCCGCCCAAGGCGGGGCTCGTGCGCGGTGTCCTGTTGGCGACCGAGCAGAGCGGCAATGAGACGGTGACCGTGCCCTTGGAGATCGCTGCCAGCCTCTCAGGTACCGGCGGCAGCGAGGTCAAAACCGGTCCGCGGTTCGCGCCGGCGCCGGCGGGGGCGGGGGCGGCGGGGGCAGCACCGGCGGAGACACCGGCCGCGGATAAATCCACCGCCTCGCTGCCCGTGCTTCTTGTGTTCGCCATTCTGGGTGGTTTGATCCTGAATTTGATGCCCTGCGTGTTCCCGGTGCTGTCGATCAAAGCCATTGGCTTGGTCGAACAGGCCAAAAAGCATCCCGCTGCCGTGCGCACCAGGGGGCTGGTGTTCGCGGCGGGCGTCATCAGTTCCATGCTCTGCCTCGCGGCCGTGCTTCTGACTCTTCGAGCGGGCGGGGAGCAGATCGGCTGGGGCTTTCAGTTGCAGTCGCCGCTGTTCGTCACGCTGCTCCTGTACTTGTTGCTGGCCGTCGGCCTCAACTTGTCCGGCGTTTTCGAAGTCGGCGGCGGGCTTGCCGGCGTCGGCGACGGCCTCACCCAGGGTGATAGCTATCGCGCCTCATTTTTCACAGGTGTGCTGACCACTTTGGTCGCGACGCCGTGCACCGCGCCGTTCATGGCCTTCGCCGTCGGCGCCGCGCTCACGCAGCCGCCGATATTCGCACTATGCATCTTCGCGGCGTTGGGCTTTGGGCTCGCTCTCCCCTACTTGCTGCTGTCGTTTGCGCCCTGGACGCGCCGCGCCCTGCCAAAGCCGGGCGCGTGGATGGATACGCTGAAGCAGGTCTTTGCGTTCCCGATCTATGCGTCGGCGGCGTGGTTGTTGTGGGTGCTGGCGCAGCAGACATCCTCGTTCGGCTTGGGTGCGGCGTTGGCCGGTGCGATCCTCATCGCGTTGGCGGCCTGGGCTTACCAAAAATCCAAGTCGAGCGCTGCAACGGGCCGGGTGGTTGCGCTCGCCACCGCAACGCTGGCCGTGCTGGTCGCCATTCTTCTGCCGGTACGCTTCGCCGACGTCGCCGCGGCGGCGTCGAGCGTTTCCGCACACGGGGCACCGGCCGCCGATGAGTGGCAGCCCTACGATGCGGCACAGGTTGCCAAGCTCAACGCCGCCGGACGGCCGCTCTTGGTGAACTTCACTGCCAGCTGGTGCCTGACCTGCCTCGTCAACGAGCGCAATGCCTTTACCGACTCCGCGGTTCAAGAGGTGTTCCGCAGCAAGGGCGTTACATTGATGAAGGGCGATTGGACCAATCGCGATCCGGCCATCACCCAAGCCTTGGCCTCCTTCGGGCGCGCCGGCGTGCCGCTCTACGTGGTGTATAACGCGAAGCCCGGTTCGACCCAGCCGGTCATTCTGCCGCAGCTTTTGACCGCGAGTGTCGTACAAAGCGCGTTCGCCGACGCACCCAATCAGGGTTCGGCGCCTTAAGGGCGCGAGGAAGATTTTCAATGGGCCGTGAATGCGGCATGCTGCGGGCATGGCCCCCAATGATTCCAACACGATTCCGGTGCTCGATTTCCGCCGCCACAGCATGGTGCTGCATTGGCATGCGCTCGGGGGAACCTGGACCGCCTGCGACATGCCGCCGCCGCTGGTGCACGGCATTGCATTGATCCGCGCCTCGCAGCCGAATATCTGCGTGTACGGCCAGGCGGGACGCTTGCGCCTGCAGGTGGGCCCCCATCAATACGCGCTGTCCGAGAATTCGCCCCGGATCAGCTGCTCCCGCGGCTTGGCGACCTTCGGATTTCGCAGACGCTTTACCGTCGAATCGAGCACCGGCGGCGTACTCTACAGCTACGCCTATTGGACCAATCAGCACCACGATTTCTTTCGCTGGCTGGCCGCCAAAGCCGAGGATCCCGACTGGCGCGTCACGAGCGGACGACAATGGTCGGAGGGCCTCGCGGCGGCGGTACTGAGGGCGAACTAGAACCGAGCGTGCTTCAGCGCGGCAACAGGCCGGCAAGTTCGCGATCGGTCAGATGGCGCCACTTCCCCGGGCTCAAAGTTCCCAACTGAATGTTCATGATCCTCACGCGCTGCAGCCGCTGCGCTTTGTATCCCAGCGCCGAGCACATGCGCCGGATCTGGCGGTTCAACCCTTGAGTGAGAATGATGCGAAACGATTCGCGATCGATGCGGCTGACTTGGGCCGGCTTGGTGAGCTCACCCATGATTTTCACGCCGCTTGCCATCATCTTGAGTGAAAGGTCGGTGATGGGGCGGTCCACCGTCACGATGTACTCCTTCTCGTGATTATTCTCGGAACGCAGGATCTCGTTGACGATATCGCCGTTGTTCGTCAGAAGGATCAAGCCCTCGGAGTCCTTGTCCAGGCGCCCGATCGGAAAAATGCGTTCGGGGTACCCGACGAGATCGATGATGTTGTCCTCGATGTGGCCCTCGGTGGTGCAGATCACGCCGACCGGCTTGTTGAGAGCAATGTAGATCTGCTTTTTCTTGGCGCCCAGGGGTGCGCCGTCGACGCATATTTCATCGCCGTCGGCGACGCGAGTGCCCAATGCGGCGACCTGGCCGTTGCAGGTAACGCGGCCTGCCTCGATCCACTTGTCCGCCTCGCGCCTCGAACAGACGCCGGTTTCGCTGATGTACTTGTTGAGCCGCAACGTTGCTTGCGGGCTAGCCGCGCAAGAACGCGCTGATTTGCGCGGCCAACGCCGGCGGCATGGCCTCGAACGGATCGTCGCCGTAGGCAGCGGCATTGACCAGCAAGCGCTGCTGCTTGGCCGCGTTCAGGCGTTCCGTCGACGGGACTCCGGCCAACACCAGGCGCCTCACGAGTTCCGGCCGTGAGGCGGCGAGTTCCAGAGCCACCTCGGCGCCGTATTGAACCCCCAGCAGGTCGATCTGGCGCAGCCTCAAATCGTTGGCCAGATCCGAAATCGCGATGGCGGCATCCGCGATACTGCGTCCGGGCGAGGAATCCGATTCACCGTAGCCCGGCAGATCGGGCGCATAAACGGACCGCGCGCCGGCGAGCTCGGGCAGAATTCCGCCGAATGTGCGGCTCGAGGCATCGATGGGATGCAGACAAATCAATGTCACCTGTTCATCGAAGCCGCCCGTCGTCGGGAAAGCCGTACGCACATGCAACTGCCCGAATTGGCAATCAAAATAGGCCCGCCGCGTGCGCACGGTGGCGGGCAGAGGGGATAACTTCGGGGCCTTAATCACTGCGGGGCTCTCCAGCAAGCGTATATTTGTTGCGCGAAGCATACGCGAAATCGCCCATTGGCCCTCGCCGCGGCCAGCCGGCGGCAACCGTTATCTGTTGCTTTTGTGCTACATTAATTTTTGCACTTCTTTGCAATAGGGCTGGCTTCGGCGCCGGCTGAGGGCTAGAGTGTTGCTCGAACGCAATAGGATTCTAGGGAAGTAAAAAGACCAATCATCGCCAGAGCGCAGCATAACGGCGCCACAAAAGGCATGGGGACCTAAAAGCCGGGCAATGCCCGGCTTTTTTATTGGCCTGAGCGATCCCATACACGTGACATCGTGAATCCACTCGACCGGCCTCCCCTGAAGCCCACGATCTCGATCAGGCGCTGTCCGTCTTCGGACAGGCTGTATTGTTCTTCAAACGGCGGGCGATCATCGTCAGGATCTCCAGCCTGAACGACCAGAGTCTTTTCAGCCCAACCACAATGCGGCGGCGGCGGGTCGCGTCCCGAGCCCCGCGGATCTCGGCCCGAGGCACCGCCGTCGCGGCCGCCGGAGTCAGAGTGATGTCGATGACCCTTCCCCGCATCCATGGGCTGACAGACGCGATTGATTCCGTCCGAGGTAAAGGCCACGACACCCGCGACCTGCTTGATTTCGAGCTGCTTGCCCGGCCAGCGTAGGCCATCGCTCATGACACTGACCGGCGGCATGACGGGACCGCCCGGACCACCGGGGACCACGCCGCCCGCGCCGCCTCGCCCACCGCCCTGGCGGCCGCCGCGACCGCCCCCCGAACCACCGCCCGACGTGCTCTGGCCCTTGGCGGGACCGTTGATCTGGGCCTGGATCAATCGCTGCGGATCGTCGCTGTCCGCGTCGTTGAGCTTCCAGCGTCCGCTGAAATCCACGCCGGCGGGCGGCGCCTGCTTGAGCCCTTCGCTCGCACACGCTGAGAGACACATCACCGTCACAACCACGACGAGCCGCATGCCTCAATATTAATTGAAGCTCGCTCGCACGGGTATAGCGCGAGAGGAATCAGCCGGCGGAGCGGCGTGCTCGAGGGGCTGCTCGCAAATCCTTGGGTCCGCAAACCCACACGCGGCCTTCGAAAGGCTGAAAGCACACGCGCAGCGCTTTGGTCCTGCGCGTGGTTTGAGTGCCGCAGGCAATTTTTCCGTCCGCGAGATCGGCCTTGATCAAGTCGACCAGGGAGGCACTGGGCTCGCCTGCATCCGTCGGCGGCAGCCCGTGCGCGATGATTCTCGCCTGGACTTCGTCAGCGCGCGTGGCATTGCCGAGCACGGCACGCTTGAAGCGGTCGAGCACGACCAGTACCGAACTCAAGGTATTGTCCGTCACATCGCTGGGACGGCCGGTTCCGCCCATGAAACGCAAATGCAACAAACCGCCGACAGCTCGACCCTCGTCATGCAGGCAGAGCGCGAGAGCTCCGTGCAGATCGGCGATCATGAGCATGGGTTCCGGCGAGACATGATAAGTGTCCGGCGCGACCATGACTTCCGTGAGATCTGTAGCCAATGCGGACCCCTCAACTGACTCCGCGAATGCTGCACGCAACCGTAAATTCCCTCTGCCGAGCAAATCACGGTTTTGCACAGGACCAGGAGTCATAAGCTCATGCTTTCCTGTCATTGGCGGCCCAGGGGGCACCGGACGTATCGTCATGGTCTATGTATCGATATGACGCAGTCGACAAAACGCTGGTCACGGAACGCGTCGCACAGTTTCGCGATCAGACGCGGCGCTTCCTGGCAGGCGAGCTCACCGACGACGAATTTCGCCACCTGCGCCTGCGCAACGGCCTGTATCTCCAGCGCCACGCCCCGATGCTGCGCGTGGCGATCCCCTATGGCCTGCTGTCGTCGACACAACTGCGTGCCTTGGGCAGCATCGCCCGCCGCTACGATCGCGGCTACGGGCATTTCACCACGCGTCAGAACATCCAGTACAACTGGCCCAAGCTCGAGCAGGTTCCGGATATCTTGGCCGAATTGGCGGAAGTCGAGATGCACGCGATCCAGACCAGCGGGAACTGCATCCGCAATACGACTTCCGACCACCTGGCGGGCGTAACCCCCGACGAGCTGGAAGATCCGCGCCCCTGGTGCGAGCTCATCCGTCAGTGGTCGACCTTTCACCCGGAATTCACCTATCTGCCGCGCAAATTCAAGATTGCGGTCACGGGGGCGGCGCAGGACCGGGCGGCTTCCCAGGTTCATGACGTCGGCGTGCACATCGTGCGCGGACCCGATGGCGAGCTGGGCTTTGAAATTCTGGCCGGAGGCGGCCTTGGGCGCACGCCCATCATCGGACAGGTGGTGCGCGAATTCCTGCCGCGCGAGCACCTGCTCTCGTATCTCGAAGCCATCCTGCGCGTATACAACTTGGAAGGACGGCGCGACAACATCCACAAGGCACGCATCAAGATTCTGGTGAAATCCTTAGGCATAGCAGAATTCAGGCGGCGCGTGGAAGCTGAGTGGGTAAACACCCGCGATTCCGGTCTGCGCGTCGATGACGCAGAAATCGCCCGCCTGCGCGGCTTCTTCAATCCGCCGGCCTACCGCAAGCTGCCGGATACGGAACCCGCGGCGGGCAAGAGCACGGCATTTCGCGCCTGGTACCGCTACAACACCACGGCGCACAAAGTGCCGGGTTACCGTGCCGCGTACATATCGCTCAAGAAGCCCGATGTCGCTCCCGGCGACATCACGGACACCCAGATGGAACTGGTCGCCGATCTCGCCGATCGCTTCAGTTTCGGGGAAGTGCGCGTCACCCACACGCAGAACCTGTTGTTCGCGGATGTGGAACAGGACAAGACATTCGAGCTCTGGCAGACGCTCGAGAAGGCTGGTCTCGCCACGCCGAACATCGGCACCTTGACCGACATGATCTGCTGTCCGGGATTGGATTTTTGCAGTCTCGCCAACGCCGGTTCCATCGACGTGGCGAAGCTCATCAATGACCGGTTCGACGACTACGATTACCTCTACGATCTGGGCGAGCTCGAGATCAAGATGTCGGGCTGCATGAATGCCTGCGGCCATCACCATGTGGGGCATATCGGCATTCTCGGCGTGGATAAGAGCGGCCAAGAGTGGTACCAGATCACCATCGGCGGCGCGGCGGGCGCGGACGCATCGTTAGGAGAGGTCATCGGTCCGTCGGTGGCCAAGATTGACGTGGCCGAGACGATTGCGCGTCTGCTCGAGGTGTATGTCGAACGGCGGCAGCCCGATGAGCGGTTCCTCGACGTCGTGCGCCGTCTCGGCGTGAAGCCTTTCAAGGAAAGAGTGTATGCCGCGCCGGCTGCTGCGTGACGGTCGCATCGTCGACGACGACTGGTTGTACCTGGCGGAAGCCGAGGGCAACGCGGCTGCGCCGCTCATCCTGACCCTGGCGGAGTGGCAAGGTGATCGCGACGAGTGGCTCGCGCAAGATCGGCGGCTGGGGGTCGTGCTGTCGCCGGCTCACAAAGTGGAATTGCTGGCGCCCGATATTGCGCGGTTTGCCCTGATCGGCGCGAACTTTTCCGGACCCAGCGAGGGACGCGGTTACTCGCAGGCGCGCGAGCTCCGCGAACAGTGGAAGTTTGCCGGCGAGCTGCGCGCCACGGGCTATGTGCGGCGCGACCAGCTGTTCTTCATGGCGCGCTCCGGCTTCAACAGCTTCGAATTGCCCGATACCGACATCGAAGCGGCGCATGCCTCGCTCGCGACTTTTTCGTGGGCCTATCAGCCGTCGAACGACGCGGGGCTGCCGCTCAAGCTGCGGCGCCGCTAGCGGGATACACCTGCCATCGCCTGAAGCGTAGGCCCACGGTCTGGCCGACGCTGAAACGCTCGCCTTCGTAACGCTCGCGGCTGATTTCCGCTTCCAGCGGCTCATTGGCCGGGAGACCCTGGGCACAGATCTCTAAACGCACGATGGGTCCGATCACCCGCACGGCAACCACGGTTGCCGGCCAGCCCATCCCTTCGGGTCCGATTTCAATTTCGTGGGGTCGAATCAGCGCGATGTTATTCGCATCGCCCGTACGCACGTCCGCGGCCGGCGAGATGTCGATCGGCCCGAGATAGGCGCGGCCGTCGCGGAGGTGCACCGGCAGTTCGTTGACCTGGCCCAGGAAACGGTGCACGAAGGCCGAGGTCGGCAAGTCATACACTTCGCCCGGAACGCCGGATTGTTCGATTCGTCCGCGATTGAGCACCACGATGGTATCGGCGACCTCGATCGCTTCCTGCTGATC
>WNFT01001264.1_pt1 | contig 21459 bp, 18 predicted proteins | sample 5400191 | NCBI WGS metagenome assembly WNFT01 (sample SAMN13153359, study PRJNA577476) | soil metagenome | isolation source: 80 cm saprolite under Madrone tree | place: USA:California | collected 2016-06-14 | reverse complement strand
TGAACGGCTGGTTGCGGAAGAAATCGTAGTAGAAGCCGTTCTCGATCACCGGCCCGATGGTGACCTGGGTGCCGGGCCACAGCGATTGCACGGCTTCGGCCAGCACATGGGCGGCGTCGTGGCGGATCAGCTCCAGCGCCCGCGGGTCGTCACGATTGACGAACTCAATCTTGGCATCGTGCGCGATCGGATCGGCGAGATCGGCCAGCGCCCCGTCGAGCGCCATCGCGACCGTGCGCTTGGCGAGCGACGGCGAGATCGCCTTGGCGACGTCGAAGCCGGTGATGCCCTTGGGGTATTCGCGCCGCGCGCCATCCGGAAAGGTGAGCGCGACCGAGCCGGTAGCGGCCATTTTCAAACTCCTGTTGCTCACTCGCTGCCTACGAACGCAGGTAAGCGCAATTCGGGAAGGGGTGTTTAGCGGAAACGCCCGAGGAAAGGAATGGGCGGGGGTGCTCTCAAATATTAGTTTTCAACGCGCCGGTTCTCTGCTACCTTTGCGTTATTACTTCGAATAATGCTCGCGCAACCGGTTTGGCCCCGTCTCAACGCAGCCGTGCTTGGACGGCGGCTATTGGACAACAGCTCTTTTGAACATTGGGGGACGCCATGGCGATTCCATCGGCGCTGATAAATCTCGGATTGGCGATACTGATCGCCGTGCTAATTTTGTACGCCCGCGTCGTGTGGAAATGGGGACGCGTGCTGTGGGTGTGCCGCGTTCCTGTCGTGAGCGCGCTCGGGGGCGGGCTGCTGCTCGCCGCTACGCCGCAGGCGCGCGACTGCTTTTCCGATCTTGGGCTCGCGATCTGGCAGTGGGCGCTGTTCCTTGCACTCACGTTCGCCTGGGCCTGGATCGTTCACGCATCCGCCCGTCGCGCCCTGCTGGCCGACGACTGGGTGCCGGAAGCCCACTGCGCCGATGGCCTCTCGCCGAACCGGCGCAGCGACTTGTGTGCAGAATTCAAATGGCCGGCCATCTGGGTGCCACGGCTCCTGGGGTTGTCGGTGCTCGGCTTCGTTCTGGTCGCGCTCTATCGCGCGCGCGATAATCTGACCGACGCAATGCCTGCATTGGCGGAAGCCGACGAGGCGGTGCGGCAGATCGATTGGCTTGCCGGAGCGATGGCCGGCGTTGTCGCCCTCTATCTCGTCTGGATAATCGTGCGGCGGACGGTGCGGAAGCGGATGGGCGGCGTGCATCCGGCAGCCGGGTCCGCGCCGGCTGCCCCGGCCACAGAGCCGGCCCTGCTCATGGGCATTCTCCCGGTGCCGGTGTCGTGGTGGCGTTCCAACCCGCAAGCGGTCGCCGCGCCATTGGTGAAGAGCGTCGAGGTCGGGCTGACGGCGGTCGGCATCATCATTACGCTGTTTTTCATCTACGCGTTTGTTTCTCCCCACGAGGGCGCCGACTGGCTGCCCCGGGTGCTGGTCGTCCCGGTGCTGTTCGGCGGCTTCGTCCTGGCGCTTGGCGAAGTCGCCATGTGGTCGATGCGGTTGCGCACGCCGCTTCTGCTGCTGGTCGCGCTGCTTTCGTGCGTTTTCCTGTTCGGCGCCGAGCACTATCATGATGTGCGCTTCGTCGATGTTGCTGCCAAGGCCAGGGCGCCGGCGTCGCCGATGCGCGGTGTGCGCCCGCAGATCCACTTTGACGAGGCGGTCGCGCGCTGGCGGCGCGTCAACGGCGACTGCGATCCGGACGCCGCGGGGGACGACAACAAGTGTCCGCGTCCGATCCTGATTGCCGGCGCCGGCGGCGCGAGCCGCGCGGCCTTCATGACCGCGACCGTGGTTGGCGCGCTCATGGATTTAGGCAATGATCGCCCGGACACTTACGGCAGCGTGCGCAACCGCATCTTCGCCATGTCGACGGTGTCGGGGAGCTCGCTCGGCGCCGTCGTGATGCGCGCGGCGCTCACCGATGCGGGCGAGACCGCAGACCCCGACCAGCCTCCCTGCGCCCAGGACACCGGCAAGCGCGCCTGGTTCCGCCACCGCGTTGGCGCCAACGTGACGCCGAAATACACCTCCTACAAGGGTTCATGGCGTGATTGCTTCCAACTGCTGCTGGCCGGCGATTTCCTCTCCCCCGTGATGCTCGGCCTGTTCTACCGCGACAGCTTCCCGCTGGAGAGCGGCTCCCCCGGCAAACCGTGGTGGGGCGATCGCGCCGTGCTGCTGGAGCAGGCTTTCGAGCGGCGCTATTCGGAAGTGATGGGCGGCCCCGCTGTCGCCTGCACCGATGATGATTTCACCCGGGGTTTGTGCAGGCCGTTCGGATATCATCCCGAGCCCGGTGACAAGAAGACGTGGTTGCCGCTCTTGTTCATCAACGGCACGTCGGTGTGGACCGGCCGGCGGATCATTGCTTCCGATACTCCCATGGGGGATTGTGGCGGCGACATCACGGCGCCGATGTTTCCGTTTGCCTATGATGTCCGCGAATATCGCTCGCCGACGAAGCTCGGCCGCTGCCCGCCGTCTCCGAATGGCGTCACCGTCGCGGGCATCGTCGATCTCACCGACCGCGGTCAACAGGCCGACATCAGGCTGTCATCCGCCGCAACGATCAGTGCACGGTTCCCGGTCATCTCGCCGCAAGGCAATTTCCGCGATCCCGGCGGCATGCGGACCGACGAAGTCGTCGATGGCGGCTATTTCGAAAACGATGGGCTTGCCACCATCGGCGACGTGGCGGCGGCACTGCGCCAATATCATCTCGATCCAGTGGTGATCCGCATCGTCAACGAGCCCGCTGAAACCAGCCAAGCCGTGCAAGCCGATGCGGCCCGCCCGCCGCGCGGCGGCGACGTCGACGAGCGCACCTGGTTCGACGATTTCATTTCCATCTTTCGCACGCTGGTGTCCACCCGGACGGGCCACCTGGACGGCCATGAGGCCTATGTCAAAGGCATCCTCACCAGCGAAAAGCGCCTCATCCGCATCGGCGTCTACGACACGTTGCAAACGACCGACATGCCGGGCGGCGCGGAAGCGGAAAATCCGCTGTGCCGGTGGGAGGTCCGCGCGCGCCAGCTGGGCGAGGAGCCCAAGCCGGCGATGATGAGGAACGTCTCCATGAGCTGGTGGATGTCTCATCCGGTGCAGGCCTATATCGACGCACAACTGTGCAAGCAGGAGAACGCGCAGCGCCTGCTGTGCGAGCTGGAAAGCGGAAAGGAAGGGGCGACGAAAGGCTGCCCGGCGGAGGTGGCGGCCAAATAGCGTTGCGTACGGTCTTCATGCTTCGCGGCTGCTTTCATGCCAGCACGCAGGTTCGCCCTCGTCCGCCGAACGCTCTGGCTGATCACGTGCGCGGTTGGGCCGAGACGCGGTCCAAGGTGATGCGGGCGTTCGGGCTCATGCTCGATTGACGATATTCTGAGCTTTGGCCAGCGAACTGTCGGCTAAAATTGCAGCATTGTGACTGGCTCGTACGAATGCGGCAAAAATGGTAGCCAGATATCGAGAAAAGACCACATTACTGTCAAACTGTCGAGCAACCTTTTGCGGAAAATTTAGAGTATCTTCACCAAGTGGGGTGGTTTGCCGCAAAGTGTGGGGTGTAAAGAACGCATCGCGGCTCCGGTGACGCATGATCATTCAGGGCTGGGGTGCCGCCAGCGGTGTGCTGGCGGTGCCAGTGTGGCGTGCGTCATGGAGGGTCCCGGCATTGTCAACGAAAACTCCATCGTTTCAGAGAAAAAGCAGCCTTTCATGATGGATTCAGCGCATCGGGTTTTACGAATCAGCGAGCTTTACGACGCGTGATTGGTACTATCGCTGTGAGTGGAGTGATCGCGTAATAGTGTAGTGGAGGGGGACCATGAGTACGCCAGTTCGCGGGGCCGACGGGCCGTTGGGTTATGCGCCGCGTTGGGCCCGAGGGTCCGGGTCCGGGCGTGCCGATACGGCCCTCGATAGCAGGGCGCGAAGCTCGACGCCTGTGCAGGAATTGCCGCAGGATTTGAAGCCTCCGCGGGTCGTGACGTCTCCTCCTCGAGACGCGGTTACTGGCCGGGATGTCGCCTCGGCGCGAGATATTGTGCCGGCGCGGGACACCGTGCCGCTTGCGGACACTGCTTTTGAGCCAGACGCTGAGCCTCCCCGGGAACCCGCTTCTCATTGGGATGCCAAGCCTTCCCGTGCTCCAGTGGCCGCGCCGGCTGCGGCACCTGATACCCTGTGGAAGCGCAAGAAACGTCCAGTGGTTTTCGAAGGCGATGCCGCCTTGAGGGAGTTGCGCACGCGCCTTGCTTCCGCCCCTGACCAGACGCCCGAGCCGCCTCTGTACCAGGCGAAAACCCCGATTTTCGCCGCGGTCGCACGGCTCGTCGGTGTCATGGTTTTGGCGGCCGTGGGAGCGCTCGGCTTCCTGTGGATCACGTCCCCTCGTGGGGCGCCGCCGCCGGTTGCGAGCAAGCCCGGCAGTGGGGACGTTGCGCTCGTCGCCTACCCCTACCGCGGGCTTGAGGCGCAACAAAAGCCTTCGTCCGCCGTTGAAAATGCCGTGGCCCCGCGGGCACCCGATGCGCCGGCCAGCGGTTCTCCATGGGCGGTGGCAAACTATAACGTGACGGATGGGATCGTCGGCACACCGCCGTCCACATTGGCGCCTCGCCCGCCGGGCGCGCCTCGCCCATCCGCGTCGCCACCGGCGTCCCGCGTCACAACGCCTCCGCCCGCCGTGCCAGCGCCCGCGGCCACTGCGCCGACGCCTCCGCCTGCCGTGCCGCCGACGCCCGCGGCCGTGGCGCCAATGCCTCCGCCCGTCGCGCCACCGTTTATAACTGCGCCGCCCCCTGCAGCATCCGCTCCGGCGTCCAAGGCCCCGCCACCGGCCATCGCGGCACCGGTCCCGGCGCCACCTCCGCCGATGTCCCCCGCGGCGGCGTCTGATCGCGACGAAATTGCGGCACTGCTCGCGCGGGCGCGCACTTATCTCTCCGCCGGCGATGTCGCCGCCGCGCGACTTGTTTTACGCCGGGCAGCCGAACGCGATGACCCGCAGGCCGCGCTCGCTCTTGGGGGGACTTACGATCCGATCGTGCTCAAGCGCCTAGGCATCGTCAATTTCCAGGCCGACCCGGCGCAAGCGAAAGACTGGTATCGCCGAGCAGCACAACTCGGTTCCGCCGATGCTTCGCTCCGGCTCGAACAACTCGTGCAAACGGACCGTTAGGGGCGGATTCGGTCGACTGGAACCGACTGTAGGTGGGCACGCTTTGCTTTGCCCACCGTACGACTGTGATTCACATAATCACTGACAAGTTCGTCTCTTCATTGCGGAGCGTTATTGACGCCGCGCCAGCGGCCATAGCGCCATGGCAGGTACCAGCGTGCGCCCGGTGGCGCTGCGCCTGGCACGAAGTCCAGCCCAGAGGTGCCGAGCGGGTGGCAGCGCAAAAGGCGGGCGAGGGTCATCCAGCCGCCGGCCCACAAACCGTGGCGCTCGATCGCCTCATCGGCATATTGCGAGCAGCTTGGCAGGTGGCGGCAGTTGTAGCCGATGAGCGGCGACAACGTCAGCCGATACGCCGCGACGATTGCGCGCGCGAAATCCTGGGCCATGCTTGTGCGTCGCGCCGAACACAATTTAGGTGTTGCATCTGACATTGCTGATGCCTTATCCGTAGACGTTATGCGGCGCGGGGTCGAGGGAGAATGATATCATGTGAGGAGCGGCGGGAAGCAAGTCGCGCGCGGCATCGGGATGAGCGACTATTCGCCTTGATGCAAGTGATTCGGATTCGCCCTCGGGCCCCGCGCCTCGGGGGACGGGAGCCAGCAAGCATTTTACGGCAGGGCACCAATGCCGCGATGGCATGGATCAGGGATGTGGCGCTCGTTCCCGAGCACACTCGCGTCAATGTGCCTCCTGCTCGCGCTCTCATCGACGGACGGGCTGACGCCGTCCGCTCCCGCTGAGCAGGTCGCAGGCAGCGCCGATAATTCGTCGCCCATGCGCTTCGCCTTATTCGCGGACGGGTCGCCGGAAGCTTGCGCCACCATGTGCCGGCCGCTGATCGGCGCCTCGGGCATGATAACGGCTGACACCGCCCGCCAGTTCATCGCCTTCGTGCGCGACAATGCGCTGCAGGCCGTACAAGGGCAAGCGGGCGCCACGGTGGTTCTTGAGTCCGATGGGGGATCGGTCCTCGGCGCGCTTGATCTCGGACGTGCTATCAGGCGGTTCGGATTCGCCACCACGGTTGGCCGCGTCGTCGAGCGTCGTACCGCTACCTCTATAAAATACGGTGAGATTACGGGGCGCGCAGATTGCCAATCCATGTGCAGTTTTGTGCTGCTCGGGGGCGTGCAGCGCTACGTTCCGGCGGCCGCCCGGGTGTTGGTGCACCAGATATGGCTTGGCGATCGCCGCGAAGACGCGGTCGCGGCGAACTACACGGCCGAGGATATGGTCGTCGTTCAACGCGATATCGGCGCGATCCTGCAATACACCACCGAGATGGGCGGTGACATCGAATTGGTAGCGCTCTCGCTGCGGGTTCCGCCGTGGGAACCGATGCGGGCGCTGACCCGCGAGGAACTGCGGCGCATGAAGCTCGATCTGGACGTCGAGGTTCCGGCTACGGCGGCGGTCGTCAAGACGGCCGCGGGGCCGACGTTGCCTGACGAGGAAACGCCGCAAGTTCCGCCCAACGGTCGCGGCTGGATCGCGGTCTTGCGGGCTGGTCAAACGGTGCTCGCGCGAACTCATCCGCTGACCCTGGAGGGCGAACGCATCGGAAGCTTCTCCCTCTTCATCGCTTGCGGGGCCACGCCCGACACCTTCACGCTGACTTATCGGGAACTCCGCTCCGGGCTTGTGGATCGCGGTCTGCCGCGCAGCATCGCCCAGGTTGCGCTCGTGCTCGACGATCATCTTCAGCAGCTCAAGATCACCTCGTCGGAAAGGAAGCTGCGCGGCGGCGAACTTGAATCGGTCGCAACCACCGTGCTGCCGGCGCGGCTTATACGCGCGCTCAGCTCCGACAACCCGGCCTCCATGACCTTGGAGACCGACAGCGTCGGTAATCCGCGCACCGTAATCCGGGTCGGCAATGTCGGCTTCGGGCGCGCCTTCCGCGAGGTCGAGAAGAGCTGCAAGGAGCCTCAGCGCGTCCGCGGTGAGACCCGGGCGCAGGCGCAGTAGCGCGGATCGAGCCAGTAGCCCGGATGGAGCGAAGCGCAATCCGGGTTACGCGTTCTCCGTCATGGCGCGCTTGGCGGCGATCTGATCGATCGCGGAGACGACGGCGTCGAAGGTCAGCATGGTCGAGGCATGGCGGGCCTTGTAGTCGCGCACCGGCTCCAGCACCGCGATGTCGGCCCAGCGACCGGACGCAGGCGGCGCACCGTTTTCTTTGAGCATCCGGCGCACCTCTTCGCGCAGCTTGCGCAACTCGCTCGCCTTCGCGCCCACGATGTTGCGCGCCATGATGGACGATGAAGCCTGGCCGAGTGCGCATGCCTTCACGTCATGGGCGAAATCCGTCACCGTGTCACCGTCCATCTTGAGATCGATGGTAACGGTTGAGCCGCACAGTTTGGAATGCGCGGTGGTGGTTGCGTCCGGGTCCGGCAGGCGCCCGATTCTCGGAATGTTTCCAGCTAGTTCCAGGATTCTGCTATTATATATCTCGTTGAGCATGAACGCGACTTCCGGGCCCCGCGGGCGGATTGTGCCGCCGTCGCGAACCACTATATAGGCGGCGAATGGAGGAAGAAGAAGCCGTCATTCCGCGCCCGCCCATTTTCATGTAATACGAGAACCAGACCCCCACCCTGCCTCCCCCGCAAGCGGGGGAGGCAGGGTGGGGGATGCGGCGTTCCGCAACGCCCTGAGCGCCGGTCGGCGGCAGGGTCGTGGACGACGCGACGGTGACACCCCCGGGGTCCGGCTTTGCCGCGGTCCCGGTCGAACGGAGCGATCGTCATGGACACTGCCCTCAAGAAGCCTGCCATTACACCCTTGCCCATCAACATTCATGATGCGCCGCCTCCCGTGCCGCGCCCATCGCGCAGCGAGGCCGAGGCCGCGGTGCGTACGCTCATCGCCTACATCGGCGACGACCCCGCACGGGAAGGCGTGATCGACACGCCCAAACGCGTCGTCTCCGCTTTTGATGAACTCTATGGCGGCTATCGCGAGAGCGCTGTCGATGTGCTCGACCGCACCTTCGCTGAAATGGGCGACTATGACGAGTTTGTCCTGGTGCGGGACATCCCCTTCCATTCCAATTGCGAGCACCACATGATGCCGTTCCACGGCCGGGCACATGTCGCCTATGTCCCGGTGGCGCGGGTCGTCGGGCTGTCGAAGCTCGCCCGCTTGATCGATGTCTATGCGCGCCGTCTGCAGACCCAGGAGCACCTGACGGCTCAAGTTGCATTGGCAATCGACGAAGTGCTCAAGCCGCGCGGCGTGGCCGTGATGGTTGAGGCCGAGCACACCTGCATGTCGCTGCGCGGCGTCGAGAAACACGGCTCGTCCACGGTGACCACCAAGTTCATCGGCCTGTTTCGGGACGATCCTGCCCAGCAGGTTCGTTTCGTTTCGCTGGTGACGGACGCAGCGCGGTGACCCCTCCCGCCTCACCGCTTTTCTCGCCGCGCGGCTCCGCGCAAGAGATCGAGGAGGGGCAGACCTTCGCGCCGAAATTCGATGCCGGCGGTCTCATTGCCTGTGTGGTTACGGATGCGCAGACCGGCGCGCTGCTGATGGTCGCGCACATGAATGCGCAGGCGCTGGAGCGAACAATCTCTACCGGCGAGGCCTGGTTCTACAGCCGCTCACGTCAGGCGCTGTGGAAGAAAGGCGAGACCTCCGGCCACGTGATGCACGTCGCCGAGATACGCGTCGATTGCGACCAGGACGTGCTGTGGCTCAAGGTCGATGCGGCCGGCCCCGGCGCCTGCCACACCGGACGGCGATCATGCTTCTATCGTGCCGTCGTGGGCAACGGGCCCGACGCGCCGCTGAAGCTCGCCTTCCGTGATGACGCGCGGGTGTTTGATCCCGCAAAGGTGTATGGCCGGTAACCCCCATCGAGGGCCGGGCGCTTGTGGGCGCGCAATGTGGGGACAGCCTCGTTACGGAATCACCTTGGCAGCCTTGGCGCGCCCGAGCAGCCGTTCCGCTTTCGCAAGATGGGGGCGGTCATACATCACCCCGTCGATGCCAATCACGCCGGCGCCGGGGGCCCCGGCGAACGCTGCCACGATCGCTTGCGCCCTGGCGATCGCGTCGGGCCCGGGTGTGAATACATCGTTGATGGTTGGGACCTGTCCGGGGTGGATCGCCATCTTGCCGGTGAAGCCGTCGCGGCGGGCCTCTTCGCATTCGCGGCGCAGGCCCGCGTCATTGCGAAAATCCACGTAGACGGTGTCCAGCGCCGGCACGTCGGCGGCGGCAGCAGCCGCGATGCACAGCGTGCGGGCGAGCCGGTAGGGATCGAGAAATCTCCCTTGCGCGTCGCGGTTCGTCTCGGCGCCGAGCTCGGTCGACAGGTCCTCTGCCCCCCAGGTGAGGGCGGCGAGGCGCGGGCTCGCGCCCCGGTAGGTGCCGGCGACGAACAGCGCCGGCGCGGTTTCGGTGGCGATCGCCACGACGCGGATGGCGCCCTCGGTGAGCCCATTGAGCGCCTCGTGCGGGCAAAGCTTGGCGTCTGCATGCACCACTGAAGCGCCGCCTTCCGCCTTGGGCAGCATGATGGCGTCCGGGTGCACCGGCACCACGGCATCAAGATCGGCGTCGATCAGCCCGGTGGCGAGCCCGTTGACGCGCACGATGAGACGCGGTCGCCCTGGCATCGGCAAGGTCTGCGCCAGAAAGGCCGCCGCGCCGGCGCGTGCGGCCTCCTTCCGCTCCGGCGCAACGGAATCCTCCAAATCCAGGATGAGGGCGTCGGCGCCGCAGCCTAGCGCCTTGGCGAGCTTGCCCGGAGAGTCCGCCGGAACGAACAGCAGCGACCGCATCAGGCCGGCCGCATCAGAATAAAGGCGCTGCGCCGGCATTCGGCGACGAGCTTGTCGTCGTGGTTGTAGCAGCGGTGGATCAGTTCGACGATGCCGGCGCCGGTGCGCGACTTCGAGACACGCTTGCCGGCGACCTCGGTGGTGGCGTGCAGCGTGTCGCCCTCGAACACCGGATGGGGAAAGCGCACCTCGCTCATGCCGAGATTTGCAATGGTCGTGCCTGTGGTGATGTCCGACACCGACATGCCGATCATCAGCCCCAGGGTGAACAGCGAGTTCATCAGCGGCTGGCCCCACTCGGTTTCCTGCTCGCAAAAATGGCGGTCGATGTGCAGCGGTTGCGGATTGAGCGTCATGTTGGAAAACAGCATGTTGTCCATCTGCGTCACGGTCCGGTAGTAGCGGTGTTCGAAGATCTGCCCCTCGGCAAAGTCCTCAAAATAGATGCCGCCGCGCTTGTGGCGTTTCGCCGTCATGGTTTCGGACATGGATGCACTCCTGCGGTACGCGTCGGTGCGCCGGGCTCTACGGGACGCAAAGCATTGGAAGTCGGCGGCGCCGACTCCTATATGGGGCAGCGGCCGAAATGATAAAAGCTTGCCGGCGTGGCTTTGCAGGCTCCCAGTCATTCCGGGGCTCGGCCGCAGGCCGAGAGCCCGGAATCCATAACCACGGTGCGGGAGTATGGATTCCGGGCTCGCCTCCGCTTCGCTGCGGCGCCCCGGAATGACCGGCTTAGCTAAGTTGACACATAGCGCCAAGAGTCCCGACTCAAGAAGGGCTAGTGCGGCAGCGGGACCCCGTCTTCAGTCCTTTTGAATTCTTGCGTGCCGTCGCGGCGCGCAAGGCGCGACCGATCGAAGGTAAAGCGGCTCCCTGGCAAACCAATAAGAGGAGGAGACCGGAATCATGACCGGCGAGCCGAACGAATGGACGCGGCGGCCGCAGACAATCGCGCTATGGGCGAGGCGCGCGCGCAGGACGTGGTGCTTGCTCTTCCTCCAGTGGCCGGAACTGCTCGCTATTTTGATTCTGCGCGGTGGCGACGGCCGCGACTCTGTCCCGCCGGCAACGAGGAGCTGGTCGCGGCTGCGAGATGAAGGTGCGGCCGGAGAGGTGGGGGGGCCGGGCGGTTGAACGATAGCGATTGCCGGTGAAGGTCGCGCCGGAACCCTACCCTCCCCCGCTTGCGGTGGGGGGGAAGGCGGGGATCCGGCAATCTCGAATGGGGACGGCGCTCCCGTCGAAGGCGCGGCCGGGGCGGCAGGGATCACGGATGGATCAACAGCTGCGATTGCAGGTGGGGGCTGCGCCGGCACGGTGTCCGCTGGTAGTCCGACAACCCGGAACGGGGCCGATGCACCGCTCGAAGGAGCAGCTCTAGGCGCGTCCAGCACGGTGAGATCTATTCTCCCGTCTCCTGTCTTCACAAAATAGCTGTAGCCATCCAGAATGCGTTTCATCACCCTCTGCAATGAACCCTCGTAATTTCCGGTGACCTGCATCTGGAGATTGGCCGACGAGCGATAATGCACATCGAATGTGCCGCTCAGCGCTTTAAGAATTTCTTCGACCGAGGTATTTCTGGCCTCGATGGTGACGGCCTCCGGACTGCCCCGAACCTGCGCGTCCGCAAGAGCCGCGGTCGGGGCCGCTGCCAGGGCGACGCCAAGCATGATTGCCACCCTGGAGGTGAGAGTGGGCGAGCTATAGCGGATGGGCGATGCGATCAATGTCGATCTGATCAATTTGTCCTCCCCACGCTTGCGACCCGTTCTATCGCGGCGCCCCGTCGCAGTGAGCAGTACGCCAATCCGCCTTAACTAGCGGCGATAGATTCGCTCAGGTCGCTATCTGATCAGCTTGATGATGCGCCCGATTGTTGGCCTGGGCGTGGCTTTAAGCCTCGGCGAGTATAGAGATGCTGGGTCGCTGCGTGTCAATAGCCCGACGAACGTCTGCGTGACGCCGCCTCTTTGCCCGAAGCCAGCGCGGTTGCGGTCAACATTTTGCCACAGGGATCGAAGCACTCGTGAAACAGCGACCTAACGAAATGTAGGGTCGCCCCTAACCAGGTCGCTGAAGCGAGCGACTACCTGCTGTCACCGCGCTATCGGCGTGCACTGCAGGTCGGCCCCGATGGTCAGCGGACCCGTATAAGACTGCTTGAGCTCGCCGATAGCGGCGTCGAGATCGTACTGACCGATGTGGCTCACGATCAGACGCCCGACGCCCGCCTCCCTGGCGATGCGCCCCACCACTGCGGGCGCTGCGTGAAGGGGGCTGGTGGCGCCCGCCGCAATGGCGAGGTGCATGACCAGCACATTGGCGTTCCGGGCGAAATCGACGAATTTCGGATCTGTGCCATTCTGGTCGGAACTGAAGACCACCGACCCGGCCGGCGTTTCGACGCGGTAGGCGAGGGTCGGCATATTCGCATGGGGTATGCCCAATGCGGTCACGGTCAGGTCGCTCCCTTTGAATACGATCGTAGGTTCTGCCTTCGCTACGTCGACGACGCTGACATCGAGGCGCACGCCGTTGCCCCGCGCGGCGCCGAGCGTGGCGCCCAGCACCTGAAACGCGCCGTTCTTTTCGTCGAACAGGCGTGTGAGGAATGTCGGAAAATCGGGCGCCACGTCGTTGCCGCTCGGACCCACGATGGGCAGCGGTTCGGTACGCGCCTGACGGCTCAGCCACAGGAGCGCCGGCAGGTCGGAGACGTGGTCGGGATGCAGATGGCTGATGCCGACCAACGCGAGATCGCTCAGCTTGGCCCCCGACTGTCCAAAGCGCAGATAGGTCCCGCCGCCCATGTCGAGGAGCATTTTCGCCTGGCCGCCGACCCACAGCAGATAGCTCGCCGACGCCCGCTCCCGGTTGATGGCAGGGCCGCCGGACCCGAGGATCTGCACGGTCGCCGGCCCGGCCGCGCAACTTTGCGCCGATGCGGCGGAGGGGAGCGCGAGGGCCATCGCGGAGATGATGGAGATTCGGAAAAGCTTGATCATGAGTGCCCTCCTGGTGGCGCGGCCCAAAACCGCCTTAAAATTCTTCAAGCCCGATGTGCTATAGTTTGCGCGTTCCAGCCGTTCGGCGCCATGCAAATCCTCGCCTCTGATCTTCCCGCCGCCCTCGACCGCCCCGCGCTCGTCATCCGCCGCGTCGATGCGATTCCGGTGGCGCTGCCGCTCGGCAAACCCGTGCGGATGGCGGCCGAGACGGTGACACATGCGCACAACATCTTGGTGCGCATCGAGGCGGTCGATGGCACCGTGGGCTGGGGCGAGGCGGCGTCGGCGCCGACCATGACGGGCGACACGCTCGGCGGGCTGACGGCGGCGGTGCGCGATCATCTCAGCCCCGCTATGATCGGCGCAGATGCCTGGATACGGCCGGCGCTCATGAAGCGGCTGCGCGCGGTGCTCCATGGCAATCCCGGTGCACACTCCGCCGTCGAAATGGCGCTCATCGATCTGGCCGGCCAGGCCTCAGGCTTGCGGCTGATCGATCTCGTGGGTGGCCCGTTGCGCCGCGAGGTCGCGCCCATGTGGCTCATCGGCAATGCGGCGCCGGACGAGGACGTTGCGGAGGCGAAGGCCAAGGCACGCGAGGGTATCCGCTTTTTCAAGCTCAAAGTCGGCGTCAAGCCGCTCGACACCGAGATCGCCACCGCGCTTGCGGTGCGCGAGGCGCTGGGGCCGGACGTGCCGATCTGCGCCGATGCCAATTGCGGCTTCTCGTATCACGCGGCGCGGCGTTACCTCGCGGCGACCCGGGAGGCGGGGCTCCTCTTCCTGGAGCAGCCGTTCGAGGATGGTGACCTGAAAAGCCTTGCGGCGCTCGCGCATGCCACCACGATTCCGATCGGAGCCGACGAGGGCATTCATTCGCTCCACGATATCGAGGCGCACGCATCGGCCGGGGCCGGCGGCGTCTCGCTCAAGCTCATCAAGCTCGGCGGCTTCGCGGCCGCGCTCACCGCCGGTGCGCTGTGCCGGCGTCTTGGCCTTGCGGTCAACGTGGCTGCCAAGATGGCGGAATCCAGTCTCGGCGCCGCCGCAACGGTGCATCTCGCCTGCGCGCTCGACAATGTCGATTGGGGCGTCAGCCTCACGCATTTCTATCTCGCCGAAGATATCGTGCGCGCACCGTTGGCGATGGAGCATGGACTGGTCACGCTACCCGGCAAAGCCGGCCTTGGCGTCGAGATCGACGAGGCCGCGGTGGCGCGGCTGAGTGTGGGGAATCCGTAGGGTGGTTCCGATGACATCGAATGCCCCCTTCGCCGTCATGCCCGCGCTTGTCGCGGGCATCCACGTCTTTCTTGCGGGCTTTCAGCGAGAAAGGCGTGGATGGCCGGCACAAGCCCGGCCATGACGGCGGAGAAATGGCTCGGCATGACTGGAACGCGCTCTGGCGCTCAAAAAGCGCCCCGATTGATCTTCTGGTCAACACAAAATGCGGCCGGCCGGCCTGGTTGGTCTTCGCAAGCGCGAGAGAAATAGTCGCTGAAAGTCAGTGCGAACATAAACGAAAGCCACACCAGACCCGCAACGGCAATCAGCCGGACCAGGGCGTCGGAGCCGATGAGATCCATCAGGAACAGCCACAGCAGAATCACCATGACCCCGGCAATCGCAAGATTCAGGGGCGTGTTGAACGCATTGAGCGGCAGGTACGCCGCGCCCAGGCTCACAAGGCCGAGCAAAACCAGGGCGACCCAGACGGCGATCGGGCGGAGCCAGATGTACATGGGGCGCAGTCGAGAATTACTCATGATCGGTCGACCAGGTAGAGCAGCGGGAACAGAATGATCCAAACGGTGTCGACGAAGTGCCAGTAGGTCGCGACGCCCAAGATGGCAGGAGACTCGAGCGGCAGGAGCCGGCGCCAGAGGATCACCGCAAGCGCGCCGACAATGGCGATACCAATGGCGAGATGGATGGCATGCACGCCGGTCATGACCCAGTAAAGGCCCCAGAACAGTTGGGTTTGCGGCGGCTGCAGAGGGAAATGCGCACCGGGGAGCAAGCCCTTGGCGATATCGGCGCTATATTCCATGCCCTTGAACATCAGGAACGCGGCACCGAGAAGTATCGTCAGCGCCAGGCAGGCGATGACGGTGCGACGCATCCCGTGCCGCGACGCGTCCACTGCGATCGTCATGGTCACGCTGCTGGTGAGCAGCAACAACAGGTTGACGCTGCCGTAGAACACCTCGGTTTCAGCACCGGCGATGCGGAACGCCTCGGGGTACAAAGTGCGATACACCGCATAGCCGAGAAAGAGCGCGCCGAAAAACAATACCTCGCTGGCGATGAACAGCCAGATGCCGACCGAAACGCCGTCGCGCTGGCGGTCGAGATCGGGCCACGGTTCCCGCAGGGCGGTGGCGGCGTCGCTCATGCGGTTTCGCCCTGCAATGGCGCCGGCGTGCCATCACCTGCGGTCGGCTGATGATCGGCGTCGTGATAAGCATACGGTTCGACGTCGACGCGGGGGATGCGGTGGAAATTCTCCTTCGGCGGCGGCGAACTCGTCTGCCATTCGAGCCCGGTGGCGTTCCACGGATTGGCTCCCGCACGGCGCCCATAGATCAGGGACCAGCCGAAATAGATCAGCGGCAGCACATAGGCGACGGCGAGGATAAGGGCGCCGACCGACGACATCACGTGCCAAGCCTGGAAAACATCGGGGTAGTAATGGTAGCGGCGCGGCATGCCGTTCCAGCCCATGACGAACTGCGGCAGGAACGTTGCGTTGAACCCGAGAAACGTGGTGATCGCCGCAAAGCGCGCCCACGCTTCGGAGTACATGCGCCCGGTCACCTTGGGCCACCAAAAGTGCAGCCCGGCCATATAGGCGGACACTGTTCCGCCCACCATGACGAAATGGAAATGCGCGATGACGAAATAAGTGTCGGTGGCGTGAATATCGATCGGAACCGAAGCAAGGAAGAGCCCCGTCAGTCCGCCGATCGTGAACAGGCCGACGAAGCCCAGCGCATAGAGCATCGGCGCCTCGAACGTGATCTCGCCGCGGTGCAGGGTCGCGGTCCAATTGAACACCTTGATGGCGGAGGGGACCGCAACAATGAACGAAAGGAATGAAAACACCAGGTTGGCGAGCGGCGACTGGCCGGCCACGAACATGTGGTGGCCCCAAACCATGAACCCGATCACCGCGATGGTGATCAAAGCGTAGACCATGAACGCGTAGCCGAAGATGGTTTTCCGCGCGAAGCAGGGGATCACCTCGGACACGACCCCCATGGCCGGAAGAATCATGATGTAGACGGCCGGATGGCTGTAGAACCAGAACAAATGCTGGAACAGGACCGGATCGCCACCGCGGGCGGCATCGAAAATCGGCAGCCCGAACGCACGCTCGGCGATGACGAGCAGGAGCGACATCGCGAGCACCGGCGTCGCCAGCACCATGACCATGCTGACCGTGTACATCGCCCACACGAACAGCGGCAGCCGGAACCAGGTCATGCCGGGAGCGCGTAGCATGTGCGCGGTGGCAATGAAATTCACGCCGGTTGCGATCGAGGAGAATCCGACCACGAAAACGCCGGTCGCGGCCGCAACCACATACCCGGTGGCGTAACTCGTCGACAGCGGCGTGTAGAACGTCCAGCCGGTATCGACGCCCCCCGAGATCAGCGCGTAAACCGTGAAGGCGGCGCCGAAGACGTAGAGATACCACGAGAAGAGGTTGAGCCGCGGGAACGCGACGTCATGGGCGCCGATCATGAGAGGCAGCAGGAAATTTCCCATGGTTGCCGGGATCGACGGAACCAGAAAAAACCACACCATGATGATGCCATGCAGCGAGAACAGGCGGTTGTAGGCCTCCGAAGTGAGAAAGAGCCCTTGGGGCGCCATCAGCTCGAGACGCACCAGGCCGATCGCGATGCCGCCGATGAAGAAGAACAAGGTGATGGAGACCGCATAAAGGATGGCGATTCGCTTGTGGTCGGTCGTGGTCAGCCATGAGAGGAGAGTATGCCCGGCCGCAAGATAGCTTGCGGGCTCTCTGTCGACGGCTGCATCGGCGATGGCAGCGTCGGTCATTGTTGCGCTCCCGCTGGGACCGCGGGCGTCGACAGCGACTTTAAATAGGCGATAAGCTTTATGAGGTCATCCTCCGTAATGGCGCTACGAAAGCTCGGCATGATCGGCGCGTATCCGGCCACGATATCTTTCGCCGGCAGGAGGATGGAATCGCGCAGATACGCCTCGTCCGCCGTGACCACGCGGCCGTCCGCGAGAGGGACCGCGCGGCCGTAAAGGCCATGAAGGTCAGGCGCGTGGATGCTGGAGGTCGGCGCGTGGCACCCGGAACAGCCGAGCGCGTGGAACAGGGCTTCGCCCTGGTGCGCGAGGTCGTCGGCCTCGGGCTGCGCGTTGGTCCAGCGCGCATAATCCGGCGCGGTCATCACGACCAGACGGCCCGCCATCACCGAGTGATCCGTTCCGCAATACTCCGCGCAGGTGAGGTGGAAGACGCCGGTCTTGGTGGGTGTGAACGAGAGGTAAGTGTAGCGACCCGGCAGAACATCTTGCTTGAGCCGCATCGTCGGCAGGAAGAGATCGTGGATCACGTCCTCCGAGGTCATCACCAAACGGATCGGCACATTTTCGGGGACGTGAATCTCGTTGATCTCGCGTGCGCCGCCGGGCTGCTGGACGCGCCACATCCACTGCTTGGCGACCACATGGATTTCCATTGCGTGGCCCGGAACATTGAGTGCGGAAAGCTGGTTCGAGGCGGCCCACCAGAAGATGAAAAGGAAGAGGAACAGAGTGGCCACGGTCCAGCCGATCTCCACGTCGCGACCGAAGCGCTCGGAGAGCGGTCCGCGCCGCGCGGTCGACCCGCGTCGATAGCGCAGGCTGAACCCGGCGATGAGCCCTGCAACCAAAAGGGTGATCAGGCTCGAGATCACGACCAGGACCCAGAATGTGCCGTCGACCTCGTTGGCATAGTCGGACGCCGCGGTCATGAAGCGGTCGATCGTCATGATGGCGCACCGCGCCGCGATAGGGCGTTCATCACGACCATCGCAACCGCCATGCCGAACAGCGTGAAGATCGCGGCGAGTTCGAGCCAGAGCGTGATCTTTTCCGTGTAGACGCCGCGGACCGCATCGAAGCCGTAGCACAACAGCCGCAGGCGATCGCCGAGCGAGCCGACACGGCCTTCGCCGGCCTCCACCAGCGCCATGCGCAGCTCGGCTCCGTCGAGCGTGAGCCCGGAGAGCACGCGCGTGACGCGGCCGCCCGAATTCACCGCGAAGGCCGCGGCCGGGTGGGCGAACTGATCATGCTCGGCGTCATAGGTGTAGCGATAACCCAGGGCCGCGGTCGCGGCCCTGATGGCGGCCTCTTCGCCGGTCAGCGTGACGGTCGCGGCTGCGAGCGGAGTGCCGGAGCCGATGCGCGCGACCTTGGCAGCTCGGGCGGCCGCGAGGTCATCCTTGGGATCGAGGCCGATCACAACGAGGCCATAATCGGCGCCGGCCGCTAGGCCGGACCGCTCCAGGCCGGCCGCGACAAATGTCAGGACGGGGCCGCACAGCGTGCGGCAGGTGTAATCGGCGAACACCAGGATGGCAGGCTTTCCCGCCAGCACGTCGCCCAACGTCCGCGGTTGCCCGCTGTCGTCGGAGAACCGCAATCCGAGCGGCAACGCGGCGTCCGATCGCGGCTCGGCCGCAACGTCATCAAGGACGGCTGGCGTAAGGCCTGCTTGCGCGCCCGCGCCGCCCGCAATCAACAGCATCAGGAGCGCGGCGAGGATGATCAAGGCTTTCCCTCCGGCTGACGGGTTCCAGCGGAAGGCGCTTGCCCGGTGGTTGCCCGCTGGGCCCCGGCGGTGGGATCAGCGGTGGCCGGACCGGGAGGGAGGAGCGGCGCGTAGGCCTCCCCTCCGCGTTGCGCAATGATCTCCATGGCCCGCTCGATCGGGATGCGGATCAGCGTCTTGTGCTGATTCGCCCATTGATATCCGGTCAGCTGCTGGCGCTGGGTCGCGAACAAATCCTGCAGTTGCTCGGCCTGATGGGTTTGAACGCGCGGCGAGGGGAATTGTTCGGGGGCGGGAAGCGAACGGTTCGGGACCTGCCAGTCGTAGACGGCATTCAACCCCCAGATCGCGGCCAGCATGAGAACCACGGATGCGAGCGCCCCGAGCAGCACCGGCCAGATCGAGACGCCCGCCGGTTCGAGCGGCGCCTGGGCCTCGGCGTCATGGGCCACGGACGGCACTCTCGGCAGCAGAGGCGTCGCCGATCGCGCGGCCCGCGAGGGCTGCGACAATGAGGCCGACAACGATGACGGCAAGCGCGGCGGCGCCGAGCGCGCGTGCGCCGAACGGCGGTACGATCAGATACGCATAGTAGAAGGCGAGACCCGCAAGAACGCTGATGGCGACGGCCCGCAATTGGCGAATGCCGTTGCGGACGCGCGCGAGCAGCAGCGCCAGGATCGGCACGGCCGATCCGAACACGAAGGCGGCCGCCGCAAGCGGAACCCACGCATCGCGTTCCACGAACCAGAACACCCTGCTTGGCAAGTCGCTGTACCACATCACCAGGAACGCCATGAAATTCACGTATGTGATGCCCAGCACGAAAGCCAGCAACAGGCCGCCGACGTCGTCGGTAACCTGACCGTCTGCCGCCTGAGGCGCCCGCAGAGCCGCCCACGCCAACGCGGCAATAAGCTGTGTGATGGCCATGCTGGCGCCAAACGACGAGGAGATGAACGGCGGCTCGAACGACAGCACCCAGTCGACCGAAACAACGCTGATGACCACGCAGTGGAACACCAGTCCGACGGCGGCGACGAACTGGCCGGGACGACCGGCCGTGCGGGGGAGGAGGAAGGCCAACACACTCCAGCCCGCAATGGCAATCAGCGACCGGCCGACGAAAAACGGCGTGTTGAGGTAGTATGAAAGGACGTCGGGTTTGACGTCGCCGGCGCGGTGCGACCACGGATCGAGCAGCGGGATGGCGATGAAAACCGGAACGATGAGCAGGAATAACAGCGGCACAAGCCGCGCTGCCGGAGCGAACGCTGGGTATAGCGCCTCGCCCCAGCGCCCTCCCGTCAGGCGGTGAATCATCATGAGCATCAGGCTGCCGAGGGGAATCTGGCTCCAGAACACGAACGCAACCAGCCAGCCCGCGGCAGCGATTCTGGGGGCGAAAATCGCCACGATCATCATGCCGCCTGCCGCCGCGATACCAGCCTCGACAGGAAGACCTCGAAGGCCGTGCCTGTGATTGCTCATGCGGCCCCCTTCTCCGGAGTCATGGCCGGGCTTGTCCCGGCCATCCACGTCTTGCTTGCTGGAACTCCGCAAGAAAGGCGTGGATGCCCGCGAAGACGGGGTCCCCGCCGCGTAACGCGGCGGGGTGTCATTGCGCGGGCATGACGCGCTCTATCCCGGTTCATCTGAGCACACCCTCCGCCTCCGGCACTTCGGCGACCGTGGCGCGCCGCGAAAATTGCAGCGCACGGATGTAGGCGACGATCGCCCAGCGGTCATGCGGATCGACCCGATCAGAATACGAATACATAACGCCGTAACCTTTCGAGATGGCGTTGTAGAAATGCGAAGGGGGTGCAGCGAGCAGGCGGTCGATGTGGTAGGACGGCGGCTTCGGAAACCCGTGTGCAACGATCACGCCGTCGCCATCGCCGGCGAGCCCGTGACAGGGCGCGCAATAGATGTCGAAGCGTTCGCGGCCGCGGGCGAGCAGCGCCGGCGATGCGTCCGGCGGGTCCGCCGCCATGGCGGCCAGGGCGAGGTCACCCTGAGCGACGCCGCCGTCCGGTAGCGGGCGGGCGGAGGTGCCGTCGGCCCAGAGCGTGGAGGGCGCGTACGCCTTGTACTTGCGCTGTTGCGTCATGCTGAGGCCGCAGCCGCACAGCAGCAGCATGAGGCAGACGGCGGGCGCAACGCGTCTCACGATAACACCTCGCGGACCATGAGCGCGCCTGCGCCCTTGAGCGAGTCTACGGCGTTGCGCCTCTCGTCTTCCGTTTCCGGCGCCTCGATGGCGAGGAAGAACCGGTCCTGGCTGGCGCGCTCCGTCCCCTCGACCGCAAACAACGGAAAGTGGAGCCGCGGCAGGCCGGTCTCGAAGAGAAAGCGGATGAAGCCCGCGATCGTGGCGCCGAGAATGCCGGTGGCAAACGGCACCAGCATGAAGGCCGGCCACGAGTTCAGCGGCCGTCCGCCGACGTTGTAGGGATAGTTGATGACCGCCGTGTAGTATTCACCGCCGAGAGCGATTGCGGCGATCAGGACGCCGCCGGCGAACATGTAAACCCGGACTCTGCTGGGCCGGGACTCCAGCATCTCGGCCACGCCCTCGACCGGGAACGGCGTGAAGGCGTCGATGAGCTTGTAGCCGCGCCGGCTGGCCGCTTCGGCGGCCTCGCGCAACTTGTGCGC
>WNFT01001262.1_pt1 | contig 21483 bp, 16 predicted proteins | sample 5400191 | NCBI WGS metagenome assembly WNFT01 (sample SAMN13153359, study PRJNA577476) | soil metagenome | isolation source: 80 cm saprolite under Madrone tree | place: USA:California | collected 2016-06-14 | reverse complement strand
AAAAGAGATTCTGCCATATTGCCAGGAGCATGGAATTGGAGTGCTCGTGTATGGTCCATTAGCTCACGGACTGCTCGGCGGACGCTATACGCCGCAGACGACGTTTGCGAGCAATGATTGGCGTAGCGGGAGCCCGGCCTTCCGGGGAGAACTATTCGAGCGAAATCTCAGAGTCGTTGCGCGGTTGAGAAGCCTGGCCGACCGCCAGGGGATTACGGCGCCGCAGTTGGCTATTGCGTGGGTGTTGGCTAATCCGGCAGTGGGCGTTGCCATTGTCGGCGCGCGGCATCCGCAACAGTTGACGCAAACGGCGCCGGCGGCGGACGTTGAACTTTCTGAGGAGACGCTGCAGGAAATCGCCCAGATCATGAAGGATGCCGCGGCGACAGGCGGACCGTCGCCCGAAGGCATGTAGATGGTTCTGGTTCTAGAGGCAGAGAAGAAGGGAGTATTAAAAAGCAGTTCCTGCCTGAAGTCAATCGGCGCGGCATGGCGGTGCTGGGCATGAAGAGCATGGGCGGTACCGCCTGGGGGATAAAAAATGGCGTCGTCAGGGCCGAGGAGTTGTTGCGATACGCGATGAGCTTGCCTGTCGCGACCACAATCAGCGGCATGGATTCGCTGGACGTGCTCCGCCAGAACTTGATGATCGTGCGCGGCTTCAAGCCGATGGCGCCTAAGGAAATGCAGGCGCTCCGCCAGCGCTGCAGGTCCTTTGCCGCAGACGGTCACCTCGAGCTGTACAAGTCGACCAAAAAATACGACGGCGGGGTTGGCCGCGAGCAGCACGGTTATCCGCCAGCGGAACAGCTCCCGCTGTGAGCCGAAACCTTCAACGCAAAAATCATTTGTTACCGGCGCGTATGGGCGTTCCCTGGTAAGTGACGCGCCAGATCGTCCCGTTGCCGTCTTCTGTGACGAACAGGGAACCGTCGCTTCCAACAGCTACACCGACCGGACGGCCCCACACTTGTTTATCGGATACGACGAAGCCGGTCATGAAATCTTCGTATGCCCCGGTCGGTTTTCCGGTGTCATCGAACAGGATCCGCACAACTTTGTACCCGGTTCGTTTGCTGCGGTTCCATGAACCGTGCATCGTGACGAAAGCGCTTTTCCTATATTCAGCCGGGAAGTTGTTGCCATCATAAAACGCCATCTGGAGCGGCGCCGAGTGGGCTTCCATCAGCACGTCGGGCATTTGGACTTTATCTCCTAAATCCTGCCGTTCGTTTGCGTGGCGCGGGTCCTGGTGGCCGCCGATGAAGTACCAGGGCCACCCGTAGAAAGCGCCTTCCTTGACGTGAGTCGCGTATTCGAACGGAGTGTCGTCGCCGAGTTCATCGCGTTCATTGACGACGCACCACAGTTGATTCGTCGCGGGCTGGACGGCCATTCCGGAACAGTTACGTAATCCAGTCGCGAAGATCTTCATGTCTTTGCCCGCAGGATCGAACGAGAGTACGTCAGCGCGCAGTTCCTCGCTGTCCCATGTGGCTCCTAACGGTTTCGTCTTGACCCATTCTGGAAGCCCTTCCATCTTGTGCGGCGACGGAAACATGCTCACGTGGGGTTCCGGGAACATATCGAGAGCCACATTGGATCCCGATCCCACGGAAAAGAAAATCCGGGATCCAGCGGGCGCAAATACGATGTCACGCGCCCAGTGATGAACAGTCGGAATGCCTCCAATAATGTTTTGCGCATTGCCGGAAGGCTTAAGGTCGCCGCTTTTGTACGGAAATCGGACGAGACCGTTCGCATTCGCGATGTAGATCCATTCAGGGTTGGGCCCCGCCGGATAAAACGCGATGCCGAAGGGGAGAAACAGTCCGCTGGCAAATACCGCGTCTGTAGACGGCTTCGCGTTTCCAGGCGGAATTCGAAGAACGTGCACGGCGTTGGCCATGCTATCGGCAACGAACAGATCACCGTTCGGTGCCGTCCGAATGACGCGCGGCGCGTGTATGTTACCCGTCACCAGTTCCGCAAAGAAACCGTCGGGTACACGGGGCGCCGAATTGGCTGGTCGTGGCACGACCTCGGCGAACGCAGAAACTGAAGACGAAATGGCCGGCAGATCGTCAGGCCGGATCAGACGCCTCCGGCCGGGACTGTCATCCCGCCAGCCTCCGAAGGCCGCTCTTCCTGTTAATGTTTGGTTTTGTGCACGCGGTGCAGCAGCAATCAAAGCGGCAAACAATGCGACAGCTCCGATCCATTTCAGACGACCGCTCCGTTGAAACATATTGCTCCTCGCGTAGTTTGATCGACAGAAGCAAAACCTCCGCTTTTGCACCTGACGTGCCACGACGGGATGACGACGATGGCTGCGGATTTCCAGCGTCGTCATCGAGCGTCAGACTTTCGAGGACGCTCTTCGGGGCTACCAGGTGGCATTCGGTTTCCGCCGGCACGGCAATTTGAATAGGACGTTGCGAGCAGTCACAATCAGGGTTTTCTGGGACGTGCCTTGACCTCGATCACCGCCATCATTCCCTTGTCCTCGTGCGATAGGATGTGGCAGTGGTAGACGAACTTTCCCACGATCACAGGATCGGTGAAAGGAAGCAAAATCTTCACGACTCCCCTGACGGGAACGTTGACATTATCCTGCACGCCGACGAACGGCGCCTGTTGTCCGTTCACCTCGATAACCTGGAAATCGACCTGGTGGATGTGAAACGTGTGCATTTCGTCGGACGCATTTCGAATGGTCCACACTCTTGCTGATCGCAATCCCATCTATCTGAGAGTCTTTGAGGAGCATAACTCTCTCCTTGACGGTCTTCAGCTCAGGGAACGGGTCGAGGATGCCGTCGACGATTAGTCCACCAGACATTCCTCCACCCACCTGCGACTCTGACAGCGCGTGCTGATGCGAGTGATACCAATACAAGCCTGAGGCGTGGTTTTCAGGAATGGCAATCTCATAATCGAACACCTCGCTATTCCTCACATGAATGAAGATATTGTCTGATCTCCCCAGCGGAGAAACGTTCAGTCCGTGGTAGTGCAGGTTCGTTGGATCATTAAGCGCATTGACTAACCTAAGCCTGATCTTGTCCCCGGGCCGCACCCTGAGCGTCGGCGGCATATAGAGGCCGTTGTACACTCTTGCCAGAACATTGCTGTTTTCGATCTTCACTGTGGCCGTTCCAGCGGTCAGCATGGCGCTCAGTACTCCGTTGGAACTGACGATCTCCGGCGGACTGACAAACGTTTCAGAGGACCCGGCCGTAGTCTCGCTGGTCTGAGTCGATCGCGCTCCAGTCCCTAAGAGCCAAAGTTGCGAATCGGTCAACTGCTGGGCCAGCTGGATAAATATCCGGGGGTAGCGGCTCGCCGGATTAAAACGAAGATGCTGCACCAGCTCCTCTGCGGCCGGCTGAGCATTGTGGTGAAGCAGTTCGAGCGCGCCCAAGCCGGCCAGCAAAACCAACAAGCCCTTGGCACCCTCGAACAGGGCAACCGTTCGCAAGCCATTGGAAGAGTTCAACAAGTGCCGATGCCAATGCTATTCATCCGGGTTGTACGCTTTTCTCCTTTCACTGAGCTATGGGATTCTGCACATTCGCCTCTCATCCAATGAGTTCTTCCTCACCATGAATCCCATCTCCGGTGGCTTCAACCCGGCGAAATACGGGAAACGGAGTTGAAATGTCCCGAACGCAAACTCCAGGCGAAGTTCCAACGGATCGAAGGTCACGAATGCTGTCCGGGGGATTCCAACGCCGCTTCCCGTATTTTGTCGTATTGAAGCAGCCGCACGCGGGATTCACCATAAAAGCGCCGGAATCGATTCGAGGAATTCGCAATTTCCTGGTTCTGGTCAAGCTCCTGGGAACGATCGAACCGGAGTTGGTTGAGGGCCTTGCCCGCTCGTTGGCCGAAGCCCTGACGCTGGCGAAGACGTATGAATCAAAACCGCCAGGATTCTGGAGAACGGAGTTACACCAGTTCCGGAGCAGAGATCTTCGCCGCGGTCTGGTCTTTATTAGCAGTCTGCTCGAGGCTTTCGGACAGGAACTTACCCCAGAAAAACGTCGCGCATAGGCTTGCACGCTCGGGCGGGTTTCATTACCACAAGTGTGACGCGACGCCTACAAGGGGCGTCACTCGATTGTGCCAGAATGAAATCAGTGAGGGGGATTTTCCCCACGCTTGCAGCCGACTTCACGCTGCAGAGCACGCCCCATCAATGTGTTTCTTTGAGTGAATTCCGCGGCGCTCCAGCGGTCCTTACAAGGAATTGCAGAAGATGTTAGTCATTTTTCCTCCGGGCGAAAAGAACTGACCGCAGACGGATGCACCGGGAGCTTGCCGGAAGCGAGCGTTTCAGTTCTGAAGCACAGATGAGTCTTTAAGCATGGAGGAAGTTATGAAGGTAATTCACCAGGGCATGGCGCTATTTCTTTGCGGGTGCCTGGTACTCTTCGGTGTCCGGGAAGGGTTTGCCTTTCAAACCGACCAATCCGTTTCACAACCGCCTCAGGCGGCGCAACAGAGTCCGGAACAGTTGCAGCAACTCGCGGCACCAATCGCGCTGTACCCGGACTCATTGATTGCGCAGATCCTGCCTGCAGCAACTTATCCGGCTGAAATCGTAGAGGCGGAGAAGTGGATGGAACAGCATAAGGATCTAACCGGATCCGAGCTGGCCAGGGAAGTAGACAAACAATCCTGGGATCCCAGTGTCAAAGCTCTAACACAGTTCGCCGCGGTGCTCGCTAACATGAACCAGAATCTCGCCTGGACCTCAGAGCTCGGGGACGTATACGTCAATCAGCAGCAGGACCTGAGCAATGCGATTCAAACCATGCGACAGCGGGCTAAGCAGGCCGGGAACTTGAATACCACGCCTCAGGAGAAGGTAGAAGCGAAGGGCAAGACAATCGTCATTCAACCCGCAGCGGCTGACATAGTTTACGTGCCGCAATATGATCCCTGGCTGGTGTACGGGGATCCGCTGCCGGTCTTCCCCGGCTGGTATCCGTATCCGGGACTTTACCTGGCTGGCCCGGGAATCGCTTTCGGCCTGGGGTTCGGAATCGGCCGATTTGGCGGCTTTGGCTGGGGTTGGCACAATTGGGGATTCGATTGGTACCGCGGGGGGAGAGTGGTCTACAACCACAACACGTACATCTCGCATAGCCGGACGATCGTCAACCGTAATGCTTTTCATTCGGGTCGAGCGAACTTCGATCATGGTGCCGGCAGAAGTTTCGGCGGGCATGAAGGGTTTCGTGGATCTAGCGGCTCGCACGCTATAACAGGCACCCATTCCGGGGCCTTCAGCGGGTTCGATCATGGCGGGATTTCGAGGGCCCACTCCTCGCGGGGACAATCTAGTTTTGGCGGTTTCCATGGCAGAGGATTCGGTGGAGGCGGCTTCCACGGAGGAGGAGGATTTCATGGCGGTGGGGGCCACGGCGGTGGGGGTCACGGCGGCGGCCACAGATAGTTCGATCGAGGTGATTCAGTGATGAGACGAGTAATGATGAATATGATCAACCTGCGTGTTCAAAAGCTTTCCGGGCGTTCACGGTCCGCGATAGTTCCATTCGTGATGATTGCGCTCTGGATAACTAGTGGCGGCTACCCGAGTCTGGCTCAGCAATCAGTTCAGCCGACGTTCCCGTCGCCGGCGGAGGCAGGTCAAAGCCTCTTCCAGGCGGTGCAGAGCAACGATGAGGCCGCCATCACAAACATCCTCGGCGGTCCGACGGAACTTACCTCCTCGCGTGATGAGGGCCAGGATAGGGCCGACCGCGAATTGTTCGTCCAAAAATATCTGGAGATGCATCGCATGGCTCGCGAGGCCGACGGATCGGTGATCCTGTACATTGGCGCCGAGAACTGGCCTTTCCCTATCCCGCTGGTCGAGAAAAACGGCGCCTGGCGTTTCGATTCGGATGCTGGTCAGAAGGAAGTTCTGTTCCGACGAATCGGCGAGAACGAACTCACGGCCGTTGCGACTTGCCACAAATTCGTCGCCGCTAAAAAGCACCATCCCGCGGAACCGAACACGGCGGATCTGACGGACAGTGTTCTTACGAGTTTGGTCGCGAAGGCGGCCTACGCTTCCGATAGTGGCGATCCCGTACTATTCCATGGCTACTACTTTCGACTATTGCCGGCGGGCCCAACCCAAAGCAAGACGCCTGGCAGATTCGCCTTGATTGCTTACCCGGCAGAGTATCGGTCGTCTGGTGTGATGACTTTCATCGTCACGGATAGGGATGTTGTCTATGAGAAGGACCTTGGCGCTGACACTTCGGCTCTTGCGCGTGCAATGACAGCGTTTCACAAGGACGCGACCTGGCGCTCCTCGGATGAATAGAAGTTTCGACCGGCTGCGGCAAATTCTCGGATTCAGGATTTTTGTGCGCTACCAACCTGGTGTAGCTCAAACCTTTTGGCACAGCATGTGCAATGCCCCACGCCGTTAGTTTGCGAGGAACCGCTGAAGATCCGGAGGGGTAGTGTATGTGGATCGTCCGGCTTGCCTTGCGTCGGCCTTACACATTCGTTGTGCTGGCCCTGCTGATCGCTGTCCTGGGAGTGCTGTCTATCGCAACCATGTCGACGGACATCTTCCCGTCCATCAACATTCCAGTCGTCACCGTCATTTGGAGCTACACCGGGCTGTCCCCGACAGAGATGGAGGGCCGGATCGTTACCGTGAGTGAGCGGGCGTTCACCACAACGGTCAACGGGATCGAACACATCGAATCCGTCTCGCTCCGCGGCGTGGCCATCACGCGGCTTTACTTCCATCCCAACGTACCGATCGAGGCGGCAATCGCCCAGGTGAATGCCCAGGCGCAACAGATCGTGCGGGCATTGCCGCCGGGCATCTTCCCGCCGCTCATTCTTCAATACAACGCTGCCAGCGTTCCGGTGCTTCTGGCGAGCCTGAGCAGCGATCAATTGACCGAGCAGGAGCTCAATGATCTGGCCAACAATTTTATCCGCACTGAGCTCGTCACGGTTCAGGGCGCGTCCGTCCCGCTACCCTACGGCGGCAAGGTCCGCATCGTGCAGGTTGACGTCGACCCGGACGCTCTCTACGCGCGGGGCTTGTCACCCCCGGACGTCAACAGTGCGATCCTTGCTCAAAACGTCATCCTGCCGGCAGGCACGGCGAAGATGGGGACGATCGAGTACGATGTGGCGATCAACAGCAGCCCGGAGATCCTGGGTGACCTGAACAAAATCCCCATCCGCTACGTGAATGGGGCCACGGTGTACATGGGAGATGTCGCGTTCGTCCACGACGGGTTCTATCCCCAGACGAACCTGGTACGGCGGGACGGGCGGCACTCCGTACTGCTGCCTATCCTGAGCAACGGCAGCGCCTCGACCCTGAAGATTGTGGCGCAGGCGCGCCAGCTGATGCCCAGCATTCTGACAGGCCTGCCGTCGAGCCTGAAGGTCGACTTCCTTTTCGACCAGAGCGTCTTCGTACGGGCAGCCATCAGCGGGGTGCTCCGCGAGGGACTGATCGCCGGTTGCCTGACGGGGCTCATGATCCTGCTGTTTCTGCGGTCCTGGCGGAGCACTCTGATCGTCGCGACGTCGATTCCATTAGCCATCCTGACTTCGATCATCATGCTCGATTTCCTGCATCAGACGCTCAACGTCATGACGCTCGGCGGTCTGGCGCTGGCGGTGGGAATCCTTGTGGACGACGCCACGGTTGAGATCGAGAACAATCACCGCCAGATGGATCTCGGCAAGCCGCTGCGCGAAGCGATCCTTGCCGGGGCGGCGGAGGTCGCGACGCCCGCGATAGTCTCGACCCTGTCGATCTGCATCGTGTTCGTGCCGATTCTGTCCCTCGGCGGAGTGAGTGGAGCGCTGTTCTCGCCGTTGGGGATGGCTGTGGTATTCGCGATGCTCGCCAGCTATCTCTTCTCGCGGTCGCTCGTCCCCACCATGGTGCTGTATATGCTGGGGCCCGAAGCGCGCGCACGACAAGGCGACGACAGCGGCCATCCTCCGATCCGGTCCTTCTTCGGGCGCATCTCCGACTCCCTCGAGACCGGCTTCCTCAAACTCAACCGCGCCTATGAGGGTGCGCTCGACTGGACGCTGGAACACAGCGTGGTGATGATCATCGTGTTCCTCGGCTTCGCAGCCGTCTCGCTGTTTCTGTTCCCGTTCGTTGGCCGCGACTTCTTTCCCACCGTCGATGCCGGGCAGTTGCGGCTCCACGTCAGGACACCACCGGGAACGAGGATCGAGGAGACCGAAGGCTACTTCCAGCGGATCGAGGACTATATCCGGCAGGTCATCCCCGCCAACGAACTCAACGTGATCACCGACAACATCGGCGTGCCAAACGCCATCAACCTCGCTCTTAGCGACAGTGTTACGGTTGGACCGGCCGATGGCGAGATCCTGGTGGCGCTCAACGCAACTCACCATCCGAGCGCCGACTATTTGAAGACGCTTCGCAGCGAGTTGCCACGCCGGTTTCCGGATGTCGAATTTTTCTCCCAGCCGGCCGACATGGTCAGCCAGATCCTCAACTTCGGCCTGCCCGCCCCGATCGACGTCCAGGTCACGGGGCCGTTGGCGGAATCGGACACCAATTTCCGTGTCGCTCAACAAATCGCCGGCGAACTCCGTGGCGTTCCCGGTGCGGTGGATGTTCACGTACAGCAGATCCTGGACGCGCCGCGGATCATGGTCGACACGGATCGGCTCCTCGCTCAGCAGGTCGGCCTGACCGAACAGAACGTTGCCAGCAGTCTGTTGATCTCACTCTCCGGCAGCGGGACGACGCCCAATTACTGGCTCAATTACAAGAATGGTGTGAGCTACCAGGTGGTGGCCCAGACGCCCCAGTACCGAGTGATGTCGATGGACACGCTGCATCGTACTCCGACGGCGATCCCCGGCCAGACTTCGCCCCAGCTGCTGAGCAACCTCGCTGACTTTCATCGGACGACCACTCCGCTGTCGCTCAACCACTACAACGTGCAGCCGGTTTTTGACGTGTACGCCGGCGTCCAGGGCATAGACCTCGGTTCCGTCTCGGACCAGGTCGCCAGGATCGTGAAGAAGTACCAGGGGAAAATCAGCAAAGCCAGTTCGATCGTTGTCCGCGGGCAGGTCCAAAGCATGAACCAGGCGTTCTCCCAGCTGGGGCTGGGCGTTGTCTTTGCAGTCCTGCTTGTCTATTTCCTGATGGTTGTGAATTTTCAGTCGTGGATGGATCCGCTCATCATCCTGATGGCGCTGCCGGGCGCGCTGGCGGGAATCCTGTGGGCGCTGTTCGTTACCGGAACGACCATCAGCGTGCCCGCACTGATGGGGTGCATCATGGCGATCGGCGTGGCGACGTCAAACAGCATCCTCATGATCACCTTTGCCAATGAGCAGCGCCGCCCGGACTCTGGCGGGCACGATGCGCGCGCCGCTGCGCTTGTCGCAGGGCGCACGCGGCTTCGCCCTGTCATGATGACGGCGCTGGCGATGTTACTGGGCATGCTTCCGATGAGCCTCGGCCTTGGCGAAGGTGGCGAGCAGAACGCTCCGCTGGGCCGGGCAGTGATCGGCGGACTGATGGTGGCCACGTTCTACACGCTGTTCTTCGTTCCGGTGACCTACAGTCTGCTCCGCCGCCGGCCGATCAGAGATCTGAGTGACGAAGGTGAGAAATAGCCGTGGACGTCAATGACGGCGTGCCACGAAGCCGAACGCGAACCATGATCGCCATTGGAATCGGAATTCTGAGTTTGTTCCTGATCCTGCTGGTTGCCGGTACAGTTCCCAGGGTGCGTAATAATCGCGGGCTGGCTGTTGCCGCGAAGAACGCCCAGAACACGACGACGGCGGTTTACGTCATTCGCCCGGAGCCGGCGGCCGAAGGCGGCCTGTCGCTGGCTGCCACGACTCAGGCTATTCAAGACACAATCATCTATGCCCGCACGAGCGGATACGTCGGCAAGCGGTACGTGGATATCGGCGACAACGTGAAGGCGGGCCAGCTTCTCGCAGAGATCGAATCGCCCGAGATTGTGCAGCAGCTGAGCCAGGCCAGGGCCGATCTCCTGCAATCTGAAAAGAACCTGGACCTGCAGAAGGCAACGCTCGATCTCGCACGCATTACGATGGAACGTTATCTGGCGGCCGATGCGGAGCAAGCAGTCGCCAGGCTGCTGGTCGATCAAAGTGTCTCGGCTTACCGTACCGGCCAGGCTTCTGTTGCCGCGGCGGAGGCAAGTGTCGAATCGTTCCGGGCAAACGTCCGGCGGCTCCAGGACCTGGTGTCGTTCCAACGCGTCGTCGCCCCATTCGATGGCACGGTCATCCAGCGGAACATCGATGCGGGGGCTTTGATCACGGCAGGCAGTCCCATTAATAACACCGCTGTGGCGCCTTCAACTACCACTGGCGCGGCCAATGGCTTGTTCGAGGTCGCCCGGATTGACGTACTCCGCGTGTTCGTCAACGTGCCCCAGGCCGTTTCGCCGAATGTCAAAGCCGGTTTGCCGGTTGAGGTAACGGTCCGTGGGCAACTTATGCAACCGGTGACGGGGAAGGTGACCCGCACTGCAGTCGCGCTTGATCCGGGCACGCGGACACTGCTGACGCAGGTCGACATTCCAAACCGCTCGCACCTGATGCTTCCTGGAATGTTCGTCTATGTCGCCTTCAAGATCGCGCCGTCAGGCACGCGCTGGCGGGTTCCAGCCACTGCAGTCGTTTTCAACGCGCAAGGTACGCGCGTCGTAATCGTCGGGGAGGGAAACAAATTGCACTTTCAAGATGTGGAACTCGGCCGTGACTTCGGTGTCTCGATCGATATCCAGGCTGGACTGAACGGCAACGAAACCATTGTGAAGCAGCCTGCGGTATCGCTTCAGGAGGGCCAACTTGTCAAGCCTGTTGAGTCTAAAACCCCATCGGGGGGATAACCCGCGGCTTCTGCGTTCCGACTGTAGCGGCGGTCTATGACCGCCGACAATCTCGCAATTTCAACATCATCGGCGGTCATAGACCGCCGCTACAGTGGGCTTCGTGTATTCCTCACCGCGCTCTCGACTGTGGCTGTGGTGGCTGCCGGCTGCGCGGTCGGACCGAACTACGTGCGGCCGGCAGTGGACCAGCCGGCGCGCTTCAAGTCGCAACCCGCCGACAATGCGGCTCCGCTCATCGCGCCGGAGTGGTGGAAACTCTACAACGACCCTGAGCTCGATCAGCTTATCGCGAGCGCCCAGGCATCGAACCAGACTCTCAGGCAGGCCGTGGCCGCCGTGGACCAGGCCCGTGCGCTCGCCCGCATTGCCCGCAGCTATCTCTACCCGAGCGTTGCGTTCAACCTGAACTTCCTGCGTGAACGCCTGTCTGCAAACCGAGTCAGCTCAATCACCGGTCTGAAGGTACCAAATGGCACCACGATCAGCGACTGGCTGATGCCGTTTGACCTGACGTACGAGATCGACGTCTGGGGCCGCATTCGCCGGACAATAGAATCGGCCAAAGCCCAGACAGCAGCCAGCGCCGATGATTTAGCAATGGTGCGCCTTACTGTGGAGACGGACGTGGCCCAGTACTATTACACGCTCCGCTCTCTGGACGCCCAGGCCCAAATCCTGACGCAAACGGTCGAGGCATACCGAGAGCAGGTCCGCCTGCTTTCCGCCCAGCTCAAGAGCGGTCTCGTGAACCAGATCGTCGTGTCTCAGGCTCAGGCCCAACTCGAGGCCACACTCGCGCAGCAACAGGATATGCAGCGCGCCCGGGCGGATCAGGAACACGCGCTTGCGATTCTTTGCGGCAGTCCGGCGCCGTCGTTTGCACTCGCCCCTAACCCGATGTACGAAGCTTCGCCTCCCGTTGTGCCGCCCGGCTTACCTGCCCAACTCCTCGTGCGCCGCCCGGACGTCGCCGCAGCCGAGCAGATTATCGTTGCCACGAATGCCCAGATCGGCGTGGCAACCGCGGCGTTCTATCCAACCTTCAGCCTGACGAGCTTCGCCGGCTTCGAGACAGCTGATCCATCGACCCTGGTGAACTGGCAGAGCCGCGTTGCGGCCATTGCCCCCAGCCTTTTGGCTCCGATCTTTGAAGGTGGCCGGCTCAAGGCCAATCTCGCGGCGACCAGGGCCCTCTACCAACAAACTGTCGCTGCCTACGTCAATCAGGTTCTGGTCGCCTACGCCGACGTGGAGAACGCCCTGACCGATCTGCATGCCCTTTCCGATGAGGTCGTGAGCCTGCGCGCTGCAGTCAGCGCATCCCAAAACTACCTTCAACTTGCCCAGGTGCAGTACAAATACGGGTTGGTGGATTACCTGATCGTCATCGACGCCGAGCGTACGCTCCTCGCCAACCAACTTTTGCTGGCGCAAACCGTGAATCTACAAATGGGAGCCAGCATCCATCTGATCAAAGCCCTGGGTGGCGGGTGGGAGAATCGCCCCTAGCTTCCCATGTACGTTACGTGAACGTAAGTTCCCAACCTCGGGTTGTAAGCCAGATACCACCCCTCGTGGTCCGGGTCTTCATAGATGACGATGTTGTCACTGTCCCACTGCCAGTCGTCGACATAGGAGTAGTCGTAGGGTGCGACGCCAAAGAAGAACCCGTCAAGATCAAACCGCTCTCTGTTTCCTCCCCTGAGCCGCAAGACATGGTCGCGGCCGAAGCCGCCATCGAAGCGGCCACGATCGAACGGACGATCGACGTGGTAGTGGGGATCGTTACGGCCGGAATCATGTCCCATCCATCTGCCGTCGTTCTCAACGTGGGGAACTTCCCGATGTTCAGCCCCCCGTTGTTCCCGGCCAGGTTGAATTCGGGCGGGAGCAGGACCACGTTCAGGAATGTGCCCGCCGCCAAAACCATGACCACCACCGCCATGTTGGCCGCCGCCTCTGCCTTGCCCAAAACTCGGGACAACAAGCATCAAACATATTGCAAGAAGAGCTATAGTGTTTTTCATGCGACACCTCCGATTACACTTCCGCATGCCAGGCGCCGCAAACCGGGGCAACGTAGTCATTCGCCTGTTGGCCCCGTCGGTAAAAATCTGATCGGGTTTGGCAGGACATGTGCCTCTTAAAATGAAATGAACTCGCTCACTAACGAAAATACCCGACTTGGCTTTATCGGCATCGGCAACATGGGAAGCCGCATTGCCAGACGTCTGCTCGAACACGGATATCGGTCCTCACAAGGGACGAGAACCCTATGAAGTAAATCGACGCCCACCTTCCCAAGCCGCTAATCCCCGGCAAAGAAAGAGTTTCGAGGTTGGTCGCCTGGGAAAATATGGAAGAAGTCGACGCCCGCAGGCGTCTAAAGATTGATAAGCCGCGATGAAAACCATACCCATTGTCCTGGCGCTTTTCCTTCTTCAAGTGCCCCAGGCTTCGATCAAAGGACGTGTCGTTCGGCTCGGAACCGACAGTCCGGTGGCACGGGCACGACTCGCCCTCACGCGAATACAAGGCCAACTGACGGATATACGAACAGTAACAGCCGGCGAGAACGGTGAATTTTCGATTCCGAATCTTGCGCGGGGTCAGTATCGCCTTTTCGCGGAACGCGAGGGTTACGTCCGCACCGAATACGGCCAGCGTGGGGCATCGCGAACCGGAACGGTGATCACCGTCGCAGACCCGCAGGAGATTAGATACCTCGTTGTAAGCATGATTCCCACCGGTGTCATCGCGGGCCGTGTACGTGATGCGAATGGCCACCCGATCCGGAATGTGGTTGTGCGAGCATTGAAGGCTGTCTATCGCGAAGGTCAGCGAAGTCTCAACTCCCAACAGATGGCCGAAACGAACGACCTCGGTGAGTATCGGATCTTCGGATTGCCGCCGGGCCTCTATTTCGTTAGTGCGCTTCCGCGACCAGGCCCGCGCCTCGAAGGCGATGTATACGTGGTCCCGACGATCCCTACTCGGGCAAATGGAAATCGGCGCGAAACGCGTACTCCCGGGACGGACGCTGTCGCTGCTGGAATCGTGGATCCCGGAGTGTTCGATCGCGAAACGTTCCTTACGGTCTACTACCCTGGAACGACGGACATCACGACTGCAGTTCCTATGAATCTCCAACCGGGCGCGACTGTCAGCGGCATCGACCTCGGAATCGCGCGTTCGAGTACCGTGAATATCCGCGGCCGTGTCATCAACGGAGTCACAGGTCAGCCTGCCGAAAATGTAGTCGTGTCAGTAATACAACAGGGGGAAGGACGAAACGGCCGGTCCGGGCAGGCAGCGCTGGGTTGGTTCGACATTCCCGGAGTCACAGCCGGTTCCTACGAAGTGACGGCGCAAACCATATCCGCTACGGAGCGGCTATTCGCCCGCATGGCGATCGAGGTCAGTGATCGAGACATCGAAAATCTTTCATTGATTCTTCAACCGGGCTTCACGTTAACCGGCCGGTTCACAGTTGAGGGGCTTTCTGCCGGTAACAACAACTTCAAAATTGGCCGGCCATTTGTCCAGCTTGAGCCCGGAACCGCCTTTGGGGGAGGCTACTCGGTGCGCGTGGGCTCCGACGGAGCGTTTACAGTGTCCAACCTGAATCCCGGAGACTACAGGCTTCGAATCGTGGCGATGCCACAGACGTGGTACATCAAGTCGGCGGTCTTTGGAACGACCAACGTTCTGGAAACCCGGCTTCATGTCGAAGCAGAACCGAGAACTTCGTTCAACATCGTGGTGAGCGCCAATGGTGGAGTTCTTGATGCCCTGGTACTTGATGCGGAACGGCAGCCTGCTCAAGGCGTCACCGTTGCGCTTGTTCCGGGTTTGCCCCGGCGCGATCGGTATGACCTGTACAAAACCTCAGCGACGGACGCATCGGGACGTGTCCGCCTTCAAGGTATCGCGCCAGGCGAGTACAAAGCGTTCGCGTGGGTGGACATCGATGCAGACTCGTGGCAGGACTCGAGCATCATCCGGCTGTACGAGCATCGCGGAGAGCCGGTTCAATTTGACGAAGGCGAGCGGCGAAGCATTACGCTGAACGTGATTGGAAGATCGCAATGAACGCAATCCTTCTCCTTTCGCTCGTATTGCTGTTCTCCCAGGCGGCGCCCGTGGGCGCCCTCCTGGAAGGATCGCTTGTGAAGCTTGGAACGAGAGAGCCAGTTCGCGGCCGCATCCTGCTCACAAAGACAGATGGTAGCCTGAACGATTCACGAACTGCGGTTGCCGACGATAACGGGAAGTTTGTCATCGGCAATATTCTTCCGGGAAACTACCGTCTTTTTGCGGACGGTGAGAATTACGTTCGAGCGGAATATGGGTCAGCGATCGCGCTCGCCTCCGGGCAGGAAATGAGAAATGTCGTCGTGACGATGACACCGACGGGCGTCATCGTGGGCCGCGTGTTGAATCGATCGGGCGATCCCCTCACTAACATCTACGTTCGCGCATTGAAGCCGGCGTATCGACAAGGCGAGCGAAGTTTCACATCCGTCGGGCAGGCTCAGACAAACGACCTTGGTGAGTTTCGCCTTTATGGCCTGCGTCCGGGACTATATTTTGTCAGTGTGGCGCCCTATGACCTGCCTCGCATTGAGGGTCAGACCTACATTGTCCCAACACCGCCCTGTCTGGATTGTCGCGGAGAAGGGCAAGCTGAGATGTCACTAGTCCGGCTCCTGGCTACTGGAGACTTCATCGACCCCCGGGCAGTGGAAGGCGCCGTCTCTCTACCTGTCTACTTCCCGGGAACGACAGATCCTGCAACCGCGCGCCCCATCGTCCTCGAGGCTGGCACGATGTTTAATGCGGGAGATTTCATTGCGGTGGCTACGCGCGGTGTGACCGTCCGTGGGCGCATCATCAATTACCTGAATGGGCAAATGGTCGCGGGTGCATCCATCCAACTCGACACTCGCCCGCGGGCGAGCGGTTCCGTTTCGTTGCGATCGGTTCGTCCGGATCCCAACAACCCAGGTGCTTTTGAAATAGCCGGCCTTGTTCCCGGTTCGTACATTCTCACGAGCAGACTCGGTGACGATCTGGCCGCCACAACTGCTCTCGAGGTCCGCGACAGAGACATTGAGAATCTCGACATCGTTCTTCGGCCGCTATTCAAGGTCACGGGCAGGCTCGCGGGCGGGAACGTCGCGGGTCTCACTCAAACGCGCATCCTGCTTCAACCGCAGCTTGGGGGCATAATGACGCCCCAAAGTGCGGTGGTACAACTGGACGGGACGTTCACAATTTCAAGTGTAGTCGCTGGAGATTATCGCATCGCGATGGCAGGAGCTCCGAAGAGTTGGTACATGAAAACCGCGCGGTTGGGTACAACGGATGTCCTGGACAGAGTCGTTCGCCTTGAAGGGGAACCTAAGAGTCATTTGGAAGTCCTCATCAGCGGTAACGGCGCCACACTTGATGTTATCGTGCGCGACGATCAGCAACGTCCGGTGCCGCAAGCAATGGTCATTCTCGCCGCTGCTAAGAGTCTGGCGCTGACGGCAACGACGGATCCTTCGGGCCGGGCGCACATGGAAGGCATCGTGCCCGGCGCCTACAAAGTTTTCGCGCCAGGAAACCGCGAGGGGGAAGGCATCTGGCAGGATCCCGATGTTCTCGGTCTCTACGAGAATCGCGGCCTGGAGATTCGTTTCACCGAAGGCGGCAACCAGAACGTCGAATTGACCGTCATTTCGCAGTAGAGTGTAGACATTCTCCTTGAGCACAAATCGGCTGGATGGCGACCCGCACCGCAGCACTTTGGGGTTCCATATGAGCGTCCTTGCACAGGATCTTTTCTATGCCGCCCGTCTTTTGAAGAAGCAACCAGGCGTCACCGCTATTATGGTGATCTCGCTCGCGCTGGGCATTGGGGCCAATACTCTGATCTTCAGCTTCATCAATGCGGCGTTCCTGCGGCCGTTGCCCTATTCCGATCCTGACGGACTGGTCATGGTGTGGTTCACGCCTCCTAACAAGCCTGCGCTGAATGAACCTCTTGGAAGAAGCGGGGCAAGTCGCCAAAATTGTTTCGCTCTAAAGGAGCGCAGCCGGACTCTGGATATTACTTGTCTCCAGAGCTTCTCAGTAAGCATCGGCCAAGACGAGCCCGGATCTGCCGAGACCGAACGAGTGCTTGGTCACCAATTCAGTGGCGACTTTCCCCGCCTTCTTGGGGTGACACCACTACTTGGCCGCTGGTTCACGCCCGACGAAGAACGGTTCGATGCGGATCCGGTAATCGTGCTCAGCTATGACCAGTGGCAAAAGCGTTTCAACGGTTCCCCGGACTCGATCGGAAAGAGGCTGCGCGTCGACGGGGCGCTGACCACAGTCATCGGCGTCATGCCTCAGGGATTCCAGTTCATAATTCCCAAGATCGACTATTGGGCCCCGTTTCTCAATCCTCCCAACGTTGCAGCCAGTCCGGTCCGGTTTCTACAACTGCCGGCGCGTTTAAGGAGCGGCGTCAGTCTGGAGCAGGCGCAGAGTGAAATGAACGCTCTTGCCTTGAGTCTCGCTGAAGATCTTCCAGCCACAAATAAGGACTGGGGAATCCGGCTCGAGCCACTGAAGGAGACATTGAACGCCGGAGCTGCCGAGCAATTGATCCCCTTTCAGGGAGCGGTGGCGTTTGTCCTCTTGATCGCATGCGCGAATGTGGCCGGACTGCTGCTTGCTCGCGGGGCCGCGCAGCAGAAGGAATTGGCTCTTCGTGCCGCTTTGGGCTCCACTCGTTTTCGGATTGTCCGACAGTTGCTCACAGAAAGCGTTTTGCTCGCAATTCTTGGAGGGCTGTTTGGAGTCGCCGTTGGCTGGGCAGGGCTTCATGTAATGCTTACGATGCTGCCGTCCAACGGCGTTGGGATCACTATGGATATGAGGGTCCTTGCTTTCACTCTCTTGTTGTCCGTCATTACGGGGCTCGCGTTTGGAATCCTTCCCGCGCTTCAGGTTTCCCGCGCCGAGGTGATGGATGCCTTACGGGAAAACTCAAGGAGCGCAACCGGTGCCCGAGCGCGGCAGAGAATGCGAAGCGCGTTTGTCATTGTGCAGATTGCTCTTGCGCTGGTGTTGTTGACTGGAGCCGGTCTCATGCTCAAAAGCTTCCGGAGACTGAGTACCGTTAACTTTGGCTTCGATTCGCAGAACCTGACCACTTTTCAGATTCAGTTTCCCCGCGGCGCTTTTTCCAGAATAAGCAATGAGACCACGCCCACGGGAGCGCTCACCGTTGACCTCAGCCCTCGACTTAACGTTGTCGCCGAAGAAATTCGCGAACGTTTAGCGCAAATTGCCGGAGTCCAGTCCGCAACAGCGACGGTAACCCCACCGCTGATCGGATTCTTTGGCGAATACACTTTTACGATTGACGATCGCGCCCCGGCGGCCTCGGAACGTGAAGCGCTTCGAGCGGAGTGGAATGCAGTCTGGCCTGAGTATTTCGACACCCTCAGAGTTCCTCTCATTCGCGGCCGAAAGTTCAATGCTCAAGATAAGATAACCGGCTCTCCAGTGGCGATGATCAGCAGCACGCTGGCCAAAAACTATTGGCCGAATGAGGACCCCCTCGGAAAACGAATTCACATTGGTTTCTTCAAGGACTCGCCCCGCGAGGTTGTGGGCATCGTTGGAGATGTTCAGCAGGCTGTTCGACAACAGGTACAACGGCCGCAAATGTATGTACCCTACGCGCAGTTGCCGCTCAACCAACAAGGCCAGGGGTACAGGGTCGTCAATTTTGTCGTTCGTTCCAATACCAGCGCTGCAGAGGTCATTCCAGCAATGCGGTCTGTCGTTGCTGAAGTCGATCGCGCACTGGCGATGTATGACATTCGGACCGTGGAAGACTATGCGTCTAATCAAACGCTGGGGGACCGGATCTACCTCACGCTTCTTGGAGTTTTTGGCGGAGTTGCCGTACTTCTGGCTATTGTTGGCGTGTACGGCATCATGGCCCATTCAGTTAACCAGCGCACCAACGAAATTGGCATTCGCGTGGCATTGGGCGCCGGATCTTGGAACGTTCTTGCCCTCGTACTTCGCCATGGGCTGATTCTCGTCCTAATTGGTCTCATCCTTGGCATGGGGGCTTCGTTCGCGTTAACTCGCGTCATTCAACACTTTCTCTGGCAGGTGACGGCAACTGATCCGCAAACTTTCGCTTTCGCCTTACTTGCCTTGGCGAGCATTGCATTTGTGGCTTGCTATATCCCTGCTCGACGGGCGCTGGATGTCGATCCAGTTGTGGCGCTCCGGACGGAGTAGAGTGGCGGCACTGAGTCTGGAGGATGAGTTCGATGACGGTGCGATTCCTGTCGGTGATGCGTTGGGGCGCTCGGTCGAATCTTGTCGTGGCAACGCCCCAGCCGTTTAAATAGTAAACGCCGAGTCACCGTTGGGCTATGGCATCGCTACGATCAGCAATCAGAAATCAGTAATCATATTTTTCATCGCATTGGAGTTCCTTCGCCGCTGCGAGCATGTATCCGGTACCTTCTTTCAGCTTGAAAAACACACCACTGAACTTTTTTCCGATTCGACATACACGGAACGCCACTCAGTGATCTCGGCATGCATCGGGTCCTATGAAGGTTTGGAGGTGACATTTTTGCGGACTCAACAAGAAGAACGCGATGACGCCGCCGCTGTTGATCGTATTCTCGAAACAATTAAGTCATCTCCAAGTACAGGTCCACGAAGGCTGACGCGGAAGGAACGACTAGATTCAGCACGAAACACGTTGCTCTATCGGATGCTCGAAACTGATATTCAGTTGTTTTATGTCTCTGTGAAGCTGGTGCTGGACCGATCAGCAGAAACGGAGCCACTTGAAGCGTTGCTCGGGGACATCCGGACTTATTTAGCCGAGTTCGTGCAGTTTTTGAAAGCCAACCTCGACAAATCAACGCTTCCCCGGAAAACCTGCGGAAACTGATTTAGGAGGCTACGGAGTTGACGAAACCCGCCGTCCTGATATCCTGACGATGGCGGCAAATTGCCGTCAATCGTCTTACATGTCAGACCGAAGAAAATGAGGAGAGAGTGAAATCCAAAAAAGAATACGATTACACGGTCCTGTTTGAGCCCGCGGCAGAAGGTGGCTATGTCGTAACCTGTCCGGCCCTGCCGGGCCTCGTTACCGAGGGCGAGACACTCGAAGAAGCTCGGACGATGGCCAAAGACGCGATCGAAGCGTATCTGGAAAGCCTGCGCAAAGAGGGCCGCCCCATCCCGAAGGACGTTCCCATCACGCTGCCGCCAGTCAAAGAGCACATCCGCGTCGCGCTTTCGTAACGTGGCGCGCCTCCCCTGCTTGCAAGCCCAAACGAGTGTTGCGGGCGCTTGAGCGGGCGGGGTTTTTCATTCATCACACGAGCGGCAGCCATCACATCCTTAAACATCCCAACAAGCCGGAGCTGCGCATCACGCTGCCGATGCACAATCGCGAGCTCAAGCGCCGAACCCTCGAATCCATCCTCGACCAATCCGGCCTTACCGCCGAAGAGTTCTTGAAATTGTTGTAGCCTGGAGCGGCGTACCCGAGTCCATGACTGCATAGTCGAGTGACCCACTGCCAGTCAAGCACGCTTACCGGAAGGAGACGTTGCAACCAGTCCCTCTGACATAGTTATGGCACTGAATCCGTGCGCGACCGCAGGAGACGCTGGCACTGAGCATCATGTTGTAGAGATTGGTTGACACGCAGAGAGATCCGGACCTGTATTGAACGGGCAGCGGCACCGTGATCGGCGCTGCGATGGCCCAGAACCGTGTGCGCGCCATTCGAGATCACCTTTGCCCCCTTTTTCTTTTCTTAATCCAAATCGGCTACCGAGAATTCTTCGGTGCTTTTCGAGAACCCGCGTGAACTGACAGGAGCGTGCAAAGTTCGCTTTCGCCAGCACAGGAGCTAACGCGCCTCGGACAAAGTTGCGAAGCACAGACGAATTCGCAGTTCCATCGAGACCGAGCAGTGTGCGTCTCTCAGATCCCCGAAGTCGGTGGTCTGCACCATCGTTACGAACGTCGCGCAGCCTGATTGAAACCGCAACGACGCAACGTGCCGTTCGGCAGGAGCGTTTGCATGGTTGAGGTCCCTCCCTAATCAATGCTGTCGCCTACAATCCGCTCTCAAATCACGACAGTTTGTTCAAGTTTGACGAGCAAACAGATGCACTCCGAGATCGAGCGGATCCATTTTTGGCGAAGCACAGCTTCGACGATTAGTTGACATAACCTGTCGGAGGGCGACATTTCGCGACCATCTTTCCACCGCTTCTACATTCCGTGCCCGCTTGTTTTTCCTACATTTCGTTCTGCGTTGTCCCGGTAAATTAGGCTTTGCACAAAAAATCTTGGGCGGTCATAGACCGCGCCGGTAACCTCAGATCGAATCTCGGCGCGGTCGGTTTGCAAGGCGGCCACCGAAGCCTCAACGGTCAGGTTTTCGGTTACCTGTCCGACTGTCAGGGTCACGTCCACGCGGCGGATCGTCTTGGGCATTACAGCGATT
>WNFT01005273.1_pt1 | contig 21492 bp, 17 predicted proteins | sample 5400191 | NCBI WGS metagenome assembly WNFT01 (sample SAMN13153359, study PRJNA577476) | soil metagenome | isolation source: 80 cm saprolite under Madrone tree | place: USA:California | collected 2016-06-14 | reverse complement strand
AGCGCTTCGACGATACCTACAACTGGACGGTGAAGTGGAACATGACAGTGCCGGGGGCGACCTACGAGAACACCGTCGACAATCGCGCCTGGCAATAGGCCGAAGTCGAATCGCGGTCAGACCCCGATTTTCATAAGCGCCAAGGATTAGGAATTCTATAGCGGCCAGCACGATCGCAGCCACAGACAATCGTGTCCACGATGGAAATGAATGCTTCAGTTACGGGAACAATGGTGTCTGTCTCCGAGACGATAAGAAGCGTGACAGAGACGATAGGGAACGCGACAAAGTTAATAGGGAACGCGACAAAGTCAATAGGGAACGCGACAAAGTTAATAGGGAATGCGACGAAGTTAATAGGGAATGCGACGAAGTCAATAAGGAAAGTGACACTTCCAATCGTCTTTAGGCCGGCGATTGGACTGATCCAGCTCAGATACTCGCAATTGCATGGACGACTGATTAGAAACCATGCGTGCAATCAGCGAGATACACCGATCGCTTCGAGCCACTCTGTACGCCAGCGGACTAGACCTTTTCCCGTAATGCGCTGGATGTCGTCTGAGACCGGCCGAGTTCCGTCGAAGTGCTCCTCGTACAGTTGAGTAATCGCGGCCAGTCCGGCGTGCTGGACCAGATATTTGATAAAGGATTGACCGAGGACATAGAAGGGAGCCGCCACGTTTGCGCGATCGGCCAAAAAACCGTCCGGCACGCCGGAGGAGCCCGCGAATGGCAGCACCCTGGCCCCTCGAGGATCTCGTATCCACTGTCGTGCCTCCTCTTCGACGGTGGTTCTATCACCTTTCACGAACAAGCGGTCGGGTTCCAGGTTGAGTCGTGGAGCGAGCTCGTACGTCACATACCCGGCGAACCCTTCAGCGAGCCACGCGCCATAGCTGGCCGTCAGTCGTGCATCCTCTTCCGGGGTGAGATCGCTCCGATTGCGAGGCGCGTCAGGGTTTTTCATCAACAACAAATGAACGGATTCGTGGATTGCGATAGCCGGAGACGGTATGACGCGGCCTGCGTTTAGAAAGATCCTCGTCGACTCCGCGTGCGAAAGGCCTGCGCGGTTCGTCAGATAGTAAGCAGGCTTTGCCGTCTTACGCAAGGTCGGATCAAATTCCCGTTGAAGGTATGTCGAGGCCGCTACAAACATACGGTCGATGCCCTGTGCGAACTCGCGTTCGGCTTCAGTCGTCAGAAGACCCTTATCAATGTAGACGATGACGTGATCCGTCTCGATTCGGTCCGCTGCGGTTGGCGCCGTATGCACGACTTCTCGTGAACCGTCGGCCATCGACCGTGCGGCATCCTGGTCCGGGTTTTGCGCCGCGAAGCCGGCGGCCGTCCCGACCGCGTTGAACCATGACGCAACACAACACGCAAGAGCAGCGATGACAGAGCGACTAAAGATATTCATCGAGTGCTTAAATTACTATAACCGCCCGAGGCGTACACCCTTTTCTTGACATCGTGAATTACTGGTGAGATTGTCACCCAACAAATCACATTAGCGGTGCGCCAGCTCCAGCTCGGCGCGCGGTTTTTGCTCTGACTCATCGATTCGCGATCAGGGAGGTGCCATGAACACCAGGCTAGTATTTGCGATTCAAGCGTGTATGCTTCTGTCCGTTTTCTTCATGTCCGGCAATGCCGTTTTAGCGCACCACAGCAGGGCGCATTACGGGCAGGAAGAGATGGCGTCGAAGGGAATCGTTGCGGAATACAAGTGGAGAAACCCCCATGTCTTCGTTGTCTGGGACGTGAAGGACCAAACTGGGAAAACCATACAATGGGTGGGTGAAATGGCTTCTGTAACCTCGATGATCGCGGATGGAATGACCAAGGATTCCCTTAAGCCCGGCGACGAAATTACTGTTCTCTCCTTCCCATCGAAGGTCGCAGGCTCGACCGAAGCTCTGATCAAAAAGATAACGAAAGCGGATGGCACCGTTGTCGTGGACAATTCGCGGGTACCAAATCTCCGGCAACCTTAGTTCTTACTTTTTGGGGATAAACGAATGCGAAACCGAATCATTGTCATGATCGTCGCTTCAGTGGGCCTCACTTTTTCGCCGGTTGGCCTGGCGCAGGAGAGACCGTTTGGACGGGGTGCATCGGAGACACGGCCGGCCCAGGAACTAACTCCGGGGCCGGGCTGGAAGACCTGCCCGCGATGCACGAATGACAAGCAATTCAAGGCCGCCTACGAGACCTACAAAATGGAAGGCCACTCGTTTGATCCTCATGACATCTCTGGAGTCTGGGGCAATAACGGCCTGGAACTGGATGTAAAGAATGTCCCCGCATTCACGCCGATGGGAGAGCGGATGTTCGAAGAGACCCGGTCGGAAATTCCAACCACGAATTCAAAGGATGGCATGTTGATATGCGATCCGCTGGGTTATCCACGCTGGTTCGCATACAACTACGGATTCCAGTTTGTCGTGCTGCCCGACCGCGTCCTCCAGTTCTTTGAATTCGGCCATACCTGGCGCGACATCTGGACTGACGGGCGGGCGCTTCCTGCGGATCCTCCACAGCAACGTTGGCTGGGATACGCCGTCGGCCGCTGGGAGGGTGATACGTTCGTTGTCGAAGGAAGCGGCTATGACGACAGGTCCTGGATTTCAGAAGACCGGCGGAATCGCATCCGTGGCTTTCCACATACCGATGAGATGCGGATCCTCGAGCGTTACAGACGCACCAGCTATGGAACGCTCGAGGCCGAGTTGACGATCACCGATCCCAAGGTTTTCACAAAGCCGTGGACGACCAAAGGCACGGTCCAACTGCTCCCGAACGCTGAGCTCTGGGAATATTTCTGCGTACCTTCCGAATCGGAAGAGTACAACAAGCGGTTGATCGATGCTGCAAAGCGGAAAGAATAGCCGCCGCATACAAGTACTGTAGCGGCGGTCTATGACCGCCGGTATTTCATCGATTCCGGAAAAACCGGCGCTCATAGAGTGCCGCTACAGTTTGGTTCCACCGCTTTTTTTGATACCTTCTCCAGCGGCCGTAAGCGACGACAAGGAGTGTGGGATGGCCGCGGTATTGATTCGAGGGGAGGGAATCGCAGGTACCTGCTGTTCGCGCCTGCTTGGCGACGCGGGCTTGCAGCTCACCGTGGAGAAACTGCGTCGTTCGAAGCTGCCTGCGGTCATGCTGGGCGATACGGCGCAGAAGCTTCTCCGGGACGTTTTTAATCGCGCCGATCTCTTTGAGGGCTTGCCTCGAATACGCAAACGCGAGGTGGCATGGGGACGTGACTACAAGCCGCTGACGCTTCCGCACTCTGCCGTGGTTGTCTCGGAGCAGGAGCTTCTGGATCGCATCCGACAACCGTTGCCGCAAAGTGAACAGCCGGAGGCCGCGGAGCCTGAGTGGACGATTGTTGCTTCGCCTCCACTGCGGCCATCCTCCGTCGAACACCATTTTGGATCTCGGATCGCGGCGGCGTCGCCGGTCCGGCTCGAACCAGGATGTGATGTGGAAACGTGCTGGATCGAATCTCTCGAAAGCGGATGGTTGTTTCTGCTCCCGGGCGGCGAAGGAACCGGTTGGCTCCTTTCAGTGGGCGGCTCGGCGGAATCTTTGTTGGCAACAAGCCGGCTGATCCGGGGACAGATTGTCGAACTCCACCCGTCGCGCGGAACATTTCCTTCGCATCCACGAATTGCGCTGCCCCTGTCCGAGCCGGGATGGCTCGCCTGTGGAACGGCCGCGCTGGGATTTGATCCGTTGTGCGGAGATGGAACCGGCAACGCCACACGGGAAGCGATTCTAGGATCGGCTGTCATCCGCGAGGCAATCGGCGGTGGCGACGTCGACAGTCTTGTTGCTCACTATCAGGCGCGGCTTCTGGCGGGATTCAAGAGGCATGTTGCCCTGTGCCTCGACTTCTACAGATCCGGTAACTCGGGTACGTGGTGGGACAGTCAACTGGCTGAACTGGAACGCGGCCTGGCATGGTGTTCTGAGCAACTGGCTGGCAGCGCGGCCTTTCGATATCGCCTGAATGGTTTCACGCTCGAGCCCGTCGAGTGAGTGGAACGAACTGTAGCGGCGGTCTATGACCGCCGGTGTTTCGTCGATTCCAGGAAAACCGGCGCTCACAGAGCGCCGCTACAGTAGATCCAGGCTCGAAGCTACATATTGGTAGTTACTGACAGGACGAAATTACAAATCTGTTTCCGCCTGTCCCGTCTGCTCTGCTTCGTTGAGAAAAACCTAACGCCTTTCATCAAGGACATTTAACCGCACTGTGAGCCGCTGTTTAAGCGCTTGGAACCGCGTGTGCCAGTAGGCGCGGCATTAGCGAGGGAAAACAAGCATGACGATAATCTCTTTTCTATCACGAATCGTATTGGCCATTTGCCTCATCACAAGCGTGGCGCCTGTCACCTTCGGACAGTCTACATTTGGAACCATTCTGGGTACCGTGCATGACCAATCCGGCGCGCTCATGCCGGGTTGTGTGGTCACTGTTGAGAATATCGGGACTTCGGCTCGACGCGCGACTGCAGCAAACGAAACGGGTTCCTATCTGGCGCCGAATCTGGAACCGGGCATTTACAAGGTGAAGATGGAAATGCCGGGGTTTCAGGTGGCCGAATATACAAACGTTCAGTTACAGGCGCGGCAAACCATTCGAATCGACGGTCAAATGATTGTGGCAAGCCAGGTTGAGACCGTGAGCGTTACGGCTGAAGCGGCACCGGTCATCAACACCGAAGTCTCGAATATTGCCGAAACGAAAACCGGCCGCGAGCTGGTGGATCTTCCAATCTCCGTCACAGCGCGATCCAACGGATCGACGAGCCCGCTCTCTACTCTGACTTCACAGCCGGGCGTGCAGACCGACTCCAGCGGCAACATCTCAGTGGTTGGGACGAAGCCCAGCATGCTCTCGACGAGCATCGACGGCATCAGCAGCATCGGTCCCCGGACTTCGGCCCCGCTGGCAGAACTGTTTCCTTCTTTCAATTCAATCGCGGAGATCCGCGTGAGCGAGGTCAATAACACGGCGGAGTTCGGCGGCGTCAGCGACATTACGACGATCTCGAAAAGCGGGACGAACACCGCTCATGGCGGACTTTTTGAAAACCTTCAGAATACCGTTCTGAATGCGCGCAATCCTTTCAGTTCCACGCGGCCGAAAACGATCATGAACAACTTCGGCTTCTTCCTCGGTGGTCCGGTTGCGCTCCCGGGGCTCTACAAAGGCAAGGACAAAACATTTTTCTTCATGGCCTACGAAGGACTGCGCCTGCCGAAGCAGACCGTCGTCGTTGAAAGCGTACCATCGCTGGCTTTGAGGAACGGTGATTTGTCCGCCTACTCCACGGCGATCAAGGATCCGAATACCGGCGTTCCATTTTCGGGTAACCAGATACCGGCCAACCGGATCTCGCCGCTTTCACAGAATGTTCTGAAATATCTCTTCCCGCTTCCGAACACGGGATCGCCGAACGCAATTGCGAACAACTACGTTGAGAACTTCTCGACGCCCATTTCCAGCAACCAGGCCGATCTGCGGTTCGATCAGAACATCAACTCCAGGCAGACGGCCTTTGCCCGCTTCACATGGAAGAAACGCAGCGTGCAGATGGCGCCCCAACAGGGGGGCACTGTTAATGGATCCGCGCTCCTGGGCGCTTTCTCGTTGCCCGAAACCGATTACGGTTTGACCGTGGCCCACAATTTTGTAATGACCCCGACGTTGTTGAATGAAGTGCGTGCGGGTTTCACAAAGCAGACCACAGCGACGTCTTTTGGAATGACGCCTGCCGACATTGCCGCGAAGCTTGGCCTGACCGGGCTGCCTCCCTATCCGTCCGGTAATGCGGTTCCAAATTTCATGGTCACGGGCTTTCAACAGACCGGCGGAAACTCTTCGCGGCTCGGGCGTGATGGAACATTTCAAGTGCTGGACAACCTGACCTGGACCACCAGCGGTCATGCCCTGAAGTTCGGCGGCGATTTCCGCTACATGACCGGTTTCCGCAACAACGTCTACGCCCCTCAGCGTCTGGGCGTGTATACGTTCAACAACTCCGTTACCAGTTCGCTTATCGGCAATCCTTTCGCAGCGTTCCTGCTCGGCATTCCGGACAAGACACAGTTGAACACCGTGATACAGCCGGACAGCGACGGCATAGCGCACTCTTTTGCCTTTTACGTCCAGGACGACTGGAAGATCACACCGCGTCTTACGATGAACTATGGTCTGCGTTGGGAATACCACCCGATGTTCTGGGACCGGCTTCTGAACTCGACGAACTTTCTCCTGGATTACAGTTCCATCGTCAATGCAAAGCGCGTCAATGGTGCGGTCGTCATCTCTAACAACGATGCGTTTTCCATCCTGAATCCCGACTTCGCGGCATCTATCGGCCCGACGCCGATCCTCACTGCGAAGCAGGCAGGAATCCCGGAAAGCCTTCGATTCTCGGAAAAGAATGATTTTGCGCCGCGCGTGGGATTTGCCTGGCGGCTGTCCGGTGACGGAAAGACCGTCATCCGCGGCGGCTTCGGACGATTCATTCAGGGTCCATTGGGGGCGCTCCTTGGGGCAGCGTATGCCATTCATAGCGCGAACCAGGCTTTCTACAATCAGACGATCGTGAACGGCCAGCCTGCACTGCGCTTCCCTTATCCGTTTCCAGCGAACCTTGCGCAGCCCGGAACGCAGTTCTTCCAGCAGGCGGGTGATGTTCACTACAAGGATCCAAAGGTCGATCAGTGGAACCTGACGATTGAACGCGACCTGGGATTCGGCACGGCTCTGCGCCTCTCCTACAACGGCAGTCATGGCAGGGACCTCGGGAGACAGGGCAATGCGGATCAGCTTGCGCCGAACACCACCGGCTACACAGCCGGCAGTCCGCTCCTGCTCTATCCGGACTTTGGACTGATGCAGATCGAGGCCAATGGGGGCCGCAGCAACTACCACGCATTGACCAGCGCTCTGACCAAGCGTTTGTCTCATGGCATCCAGTTCCAGAGCAGTTACACCTACCTCAGAAATCTGACCAATGCCCAGGGCTACAACCCGACCAGCTTTGCATCCGAAGCCGGCGGCCTCGTTACCGATCTTCGTGATTCTCAGATCGATTACGGCAATGTGGCGTTTTCCAGGCGCCATCGCTTCCTGACGACATTGCTCTACCAGCTTCCATTCGGCAGGACGAGTTCCGCACTCAGCCAGGTCATCGGCGGCTGGGAATTGGGCGGGGTCCTGCTGTTCCAGTCCGGCCCGTTCATGACGGTGACCGTACCCGGCGCCGATCCTTCCGGTACAGGCTTCCCGCTCCTGATTGGAAACGGTCGCGCCGATCTTGTTCCAGATGTTTCGTTGTACGCAGAGGATAAGACAACGCAGCGCTGGCTGAATCCGGCGGCATTCGCTGTGCCGAGGAGCAACATCGGGCGGTATCCGACGGCTCCCGTCGGAAACGTTGTAGGTCCGGGTACACAGGCCATTTCGATGTCGCTGACCAAGTCCGTGAGGATCACGGAATCCGTGCGTTTCCAGATCGGGGCTCAGGCGGCGAATCTTCTGAACCATGTGAATTACGCGCCGCCGAATACAACTTTCAACACGGCTCCATTTGGAACGATCTCGAATGTTCAGTCGGCGGAGGGCGCGGGCCCGCGGCAGATTCAAATCACATCGCGATTGACATTCTGAACTGTAGCGGCGGTCTATGACCGCCGGCAATGTCGAATTGGGGAACATTCGGCGGTCATAGACCGCCGCTACAGAAATGTGACCAAACCTTACAACGAACTACAAATCTGTCGTTGCGGGAACTTGTTCCCGTCGCGAGACGAAAACGGTTTAACACATTTTTCCAACGGCCTTTAGGTTCATTCATGTTGGGTTAACAGCATCTGGAATCGCACGTGCCAACAAAGCGAACCATAGCCCGACGGGTAAAGACATGACGAGTCTATCTTCTTCGCGACCCCGATTGATCGTCTGTGTGATCGTATGCGTGACGCTGAGCACTGGTGTCTCACCGGGCCAGTCGACGTTTGGAACCATTCTCGGCACCGTAAGGGATTCCTCGGGCGCGCTGATGCCGGGCTGTGTCATCACGGCTGAAAACACAGGGACGTCACTACGCCGATCGAGCGTGGCTGACGAAAGCGGTTCCTACACGCTACCCAACCTGGAACCGGGCAGCTACAAGATGACCATCGAAGCGCAGGGATTTCAGGTGGCGGAATATACCAGCATTCAACTGCTCGCACGGCAAACGATCCGCATCGACGGCCAAATGACAATTGCGACCCAGAGCCAGACGGTGAGCGTGATGGCCGAGGCTGCGCCGGTAATCACGACGGAAGTCTCCAACATTGCTGAAACGAAGACGGGACGAGAGTTATTGGATCTTCCGGTTGCGATCGGGTCACGCGCTCTGGGTTCCACGAGTCCAATTTCGACACTCACCACCCAGGTTGGAGTGCAGGTGGACAACGCCGGCGCCCTTTCCGTCGCGGGCTCGAAACCGAGCATGCTTTCGGTCAGCATTGACGGCATCAGCACGATGAATGTCAGGACGAATGCGCCGGCCGCTGAGTTGTTCCCGTCCTTCGGCACCATCGCCGAGATCCGCGTCAGCGAAGTCAACAACGCTGCCGAGTTTGGTGGTGTGAGCGACATCACGACGGTTTCCAGGGGCGGCACGAATCAGCTGCACGGCGGCCTCTTCGAGAACCATCAGAATACGGCGCTCAACGCACGCAATCCCTTCAGCTCCGCAAAGACGAAGACCATCATGAACAATTACGGCGTCTTCGTGGGTGGCCCGCTCACCGTGCCGCACGTTCACAACGGCAAGGACAAAACGTTTTTCTTCGCCAGCTACGAAGGTCTCCAGCTACCGCGTGAAACGTTCATCAATCACAGCGTACCGTCGCTGGCCTTGCGTAATGGGGATCTTTCCGCGTACTCCGGCGTGATTCGCGACCCCGTCACAGGTGCGCCCTTCCCTAACAACCAGATTCCGGCGGAGCGCATTTCCCCGGTGTCGAGAGCGTCGCTCCAATACCTGTTCCCGCTTCCCAATACCGGACCGGCGAACGCAATTGCAAACAACTACAGCGTCAATATGCCGACTCCCATCACCAGCAATCAGGGAGATTTTCGCATCGATCAAAACATGTCGACCAGGCAGACGATGTTCGTGCGCACGACTTACAAACAGCGGGACGTCGATGACGCTCCGACTGCCACGCAGGCCGTCATTGCGGGCGCGGCGCACAAGCCGGAGCGATACTTTTCGGTCACCGCTGCGTACAATTTTGTCATTACGCCGCAGTTGATCAATGAGTTGCGGATCGGCGTGAGCGACGTACGGGCCCTGACCAGCACCGACGCCTTGGCCAAAGACTTCATCGCGAAGGTTGGGGTTCCGTTGCCGGATCCGCCCGACGGGAGTGCCACTCCGACAGTCACCATCAACGGGTTTCAGCCGACCGGTACCGCCACCACCTCCGTCAGCAGATCTCGAACGCTTCAGTTGCTGGACAACCTGAGCTGGAACCGCGGCGCTCACACGCTGAAGTTCGGCGGAGACATTCGTCCGATGACGGCGTACTTCAGTAATGTCTTCTCTTCTGATCGGGCCGGCAAATACACCTTCAACGGGTCGGTGACGAACTCCATTATCGGAAATCCTTATGCCGCGTTTCTTCTGGGAATTCCAGACACGACCGGTATCGGGCTGGTGAATGCGACGGATTCGAACGGCCATGCCGTCCATTATGCCGTGTACGCTCAGGACGACTGGAAGGCGTCATCCCGGCTTACGGTCAACTACGGAATGCGGTGGGAGTATCACCCGCCGTTTACCGATGTTCTCAACAACATCGCGGTCGTTCTCCCCGATGTGTATTCGATCGTCAATGGTACGTTCGTGCGCGGCGCCGTCGCGGTGCCTGACCACGGATATGTGCTGACGCATCCGTTCTTCGCCGCATCGCTCGCTCCGACCCCGATCCTCACAGCGACACAGGCAGGCATTCCTCAGCAGTTGCACCGGTCCGACAAGAGCAGCTTCGCGCCGCGCATCGGATTTGCATGGCGTCCGTTTGCCGACGGGAAGACGGTGATCCGGGCCGGTTATGGACGCTTCATCGAAGCCATGCTCGGCACGCTGACCAGCGCGGGCTGGGGGATTTCCGCAAGCCACGTGGGGACCTACACCAACTCGATCGTTGACGGACGGCCGACACTGACATTTCCCTATCCTTACCCGACGAACCTGGCGCAGCCCGGCACACAGAACATCCGGGTGTCTGCCGATGTGAACTATCGGGATCCTTATGTCCAGCAGTGGAATCTCACGATTGAGCGGGACCTGGGCTTCAGCACGGGCCTGAGGTTGTCCTACGACGGCAACCACGGCTCGAACCTGGGATACAGCGAGAACCTGGCTCAGATACCCGCCAATACGATTGGGTTCGCGGCGGCGAAGTCGTCGTCGCCATTCCCTCTGTTTTCCCGCATCGCCCAGGAAACCACGGGAGCCCGATCCAACTATCACGCAGTCACTACCGCGATAAACAAGCGGATGTCCAGGGGGCTTCAGTTTGGGGCCAATTACACATTCGCAAGGAATCTTTCAAACGGCCAGGGTTTTAATCCCACAGCCTTCGCGACACAGGCCGGTGGATATGTTACTGACCCGTACAACATCGGACTGGACTACGGTAACGTCGCATTCACACACCGGCAACGTTTCCTGGCGACGTTCCTTTACGAGCTCCCCTTTGGAGCCACGGGTCCACTCCATCAGGTTATTGGCGGCTGGCAGGTCTCCGGAATCGTGCTGTACCAGACGGGCCCGTTCATGACGGTGGTCGCGCCCGGAGCCGACCCCATGGGCACCAACTTCGCGAATCTCGAAGGGGCGGGCCGTGCAGACATCATTCCCGGGGTCCCCTTATATCCGGATAACAAGAGCATCAGCCTCTGGATCAACAAGGCTGCCTTCGCCGTTCCGAAGAACAACATCGGGCGGGCGCGCTGCGGCGTCCAACGCGTTCAATCACCCGAACTACACAACACCGAATCTGAACTATGGGACAGCGGCGTTTGGAACAATCACCAATGTTCAAACGGCCGAGGGAGCGGGCTCGCGTCAGATTCAAATCACGTCGCGCATGGTCTTTTGAGGAGGAAGAAAAGATGTTTCTTACAGGAATTTCTCGCGGGACTAAAAAACAGAGCTCCCCTCCTAAGTTAGGAGGGGTGCCGTTCGCGCGTTTTTCAGCGAACGGCGGGGTGGTTCCTGAGGAAACCACCCCGTCTGCGCCAGCTTCGGTGGCTTCGCGCCATTTTCTTTATGGCGCAGCCACCCCTCCTGACTTAGGAGGGGAGCGGTTTGGGCTAAAGACCTGCTTTCTTGCAGGCGTGCTGGTTTTACTCGTGGCTGGACTCAGCCCCGCGCAAAATCCGATCGCGAGTGAAGGAATTCCGATCGATCATCAACTCACGTTCAACAAGTGCGGGGGCTGTCATCCGCGCGATGCCAGCGGCATGATGCGCCGGCTCTCCTACATCCGGACCACGCCGGAGGTTTGGGAACAGGCCATCAAGCGAATGGTTCGACTGAATGATCTCGTCATCAAACCGGAAGAAGCCCGCGAGATCCTTCGGTATCTCAGCACCAACAATGGCCTGGCGCCGGAGGAAGCCAGGCCTGTGTTCTGGGAAGCCGAGCACCGGCTTTTCCGCGATCAAAGCGACAAGATTCCGGCGGATGCCCTTCAACATACTTGCAACTACTGCCACACCATCGGACGCGTCCTGACGCAGCGGCGAACGAGAGATGACTACGAGAAGCTGATCAATATGCATCTCGGCCTTTTTCCTGGGGCTGAGAACACATTGAAGCCACGACGCCCCGGCGGTCCTCAGGCCGAGGCCCCGGTTGTGATGTCGGCGCCGACCGGCGGCAATCCGGCAATCGTCCCGCCACCGCCGGCCAACACCACAGCACGTTCCGACGGTAAGTATCCTGCCGACATCGCGATTGATTATTTATCGACTGCCCAGCCGCTGATCACGCCCGAATGGAGCGCGTGGAAGGCAGTCATGCGAACGCCTAAGCTGGACGGCAAGTGGATGATCACCGGCTATCAACAAGGCAAAGGCCGCGTGTTCGGCACCATGACAATCGAAACGGGTCCGTCGCCTGAAGACTTCACGACAAAGATCGACATCGAGTATGCCTCCACGGGAGCGACGCTATCGCGAACCGGAAAAGGAGTCGTATACACGGGCTACAGTTGGCGCGGCCGCGCCACAGCGCCTGCGTCGGCATCGCCGTCGGCCGACCCGTCGAGCAACCCGCCGGAATGGAGAGAGGCTCTGTTCATTGCGCGCGATGGCAATACGATGGACGGCCGCTGGTTTTGGGGCGGATACGAGGAGTTCGGCATCGACGCGCATCTGAGTCGCATTGGAACCACACCGATCCTGGCCGGAGCGAGTGTTTTCTCTCTGCAGTCGCCATCTTCCACCGAAATACGAGTTTACGGCGCGAACTTCCCCGCAGACCTGAAGCCTGCGGATTTCGATCTCGGCGCGGGAATTACGGTTGCCCGGATTGTCCGCCGTACCGCATCGGTGGCTACCATTGCGGTGCAAGTCAATCCCAATCTGGCAAGCGGTATCCGCGACCTTTCGCTTGGCAGGTCCACGGCTGAGCGAGCTTTCGCCGTCTACGACAAGATTGCGTATATCAAGACTCTTCCCGACGCCAGCATGTCGCGTCTCGGCGGCACCATTGCCGCGAAGCAGTATGCGCAATTCGAGGCCATCGCATACGCGGCAGGCCCGGACGGAAAGTCTCAGACCGCCGATGATATTCCCCTGGGGCCGGTCGCCGCGCACTGGTCGATGTCGGAATTCGTTTCGACTCCCGACGACGATGATGTGAAGTTCGTTGGATCCATCAACGACGCCGGCATGTTCACTCCGAACGTCGAAGGTCCGAATCCCGAGCGCAAGAAACAGGCGAATAACTTCGCGACGAACAATTGGGGAGATGTCTGGATCGAGGCCGCTTTCGACGCTCCGGGAGGAACAGCCTTGAAGGCCCGTTCCTACCTGGTCGTCACTATTCCAGTGTACGTCCGCTATGACCAACCGGAGGTTTCGCGATGAGCACCACTGAGACTCTCACTCCTGCTGTGCCGTATCGGCAGCGTGAATTTCATGCTTTTGAATCCGAGGGGACGCAGTTTGTCTACCTCGTCCCGAGCGGAGCCATCTTCGCCCTCGACAAGATCGGCCGCGAGATTCTCGATCGTATCAAGGAGGTGAGTCCTACCAGGGAAGAGCTCGTCAGATTTTTGCTCGAGCTGGGCTATCAGCCCGGTGAGATCAACACTGCTCTCATGGAATTGGAGCACTCGGAAGTTATTCAGCGTGGTGACGTTGTCGCAGACAAGCCCAGGCTTCCGGGAAAGACCTTTCCACTTCAACGGGTAGTTTTGAATATCACCAATCAGTGCAACCTGGCCTGCACCTATTGCTACGAGTACAGCGAAGACAAGATCAGCAAGACAGAGGGCAAGCCGAAGTACATGACGTCGTCGGTTGCAGAGGCTTCGATCGACATGTTGATCAAGGAATCGGGTGATCGGCCTTCGATACACGTGACGTTCTTTGGCGGTGAAACACTGCTGAACTTCCCAATGCTGCGCTCGTCCCTGGACTATGCAAAACGAAAGTGCGCTGAAGTCGGCAAGCACGTCGAGTTCAGTCTGACGACGAATGCGACGCTGCTCACCGAACAGGTTGTCGATTTCCTTGCCGAGCACAAAGTCGGCGTCACCGTCAGTATCGATGGTAACCGCGAAATGAACGACAAGATGCGTGTGTTCGCCGATGGGCGTGGCAGCTACGACGTCATCGTTCCGCGAATCAAGATGCTGCTCGAGCGCCATAAGACGAATTCCATCGGCGCCCGTGTCACTCTGAGTTCAGGCGTGTCCCATGTACGCCGCATATACGAACATCTCACGAAAGAAATCGGGTTCTATGCCGTAGGTTTCTCGCCGGCCACCGCCAAACCAAACCGTCTCTATTCGATCGGCGAGACGAAGATGGGAAACGTCCTGGAAGGATTTGAGGACCTGGCCTGGGAATACCGCGACTGGGCGATCGCCGGCCGCCATCATGGTTTCACGAATGTGAACGACACGTTGAAGGAGCTGCACAGCGGCATCAGCAAGGCATATCCCTGCGGCGCCGGCCTCGGTTTGCTGGGCGTCGGAACGGCGGGCGACATCAATCTCTGTCATCGCTTTGTCGATTCCGATGTGGGACAGATGGGACACGTGCAGAAAGGAGGCGTCGATCACGCGGCGCGCGATGAGTTTCTCAATACGCATCACATTGGAGCGCGCTACGACTGTCATACGTGCTGGGCGCGGCCGGTTTGCGCCGGCGGCTGCTATCACGAAGCCTTCATTCACTACGGCGACACGTCCGCGGCGACGTTGCATTACTGCGATTGGATCCGTGGCTGGAATGATCTCTGCCTGCGCATCTACGGGGAGATCAGCCTGCGGAACCCGTCGTTTCTCGATCGTTTTAGCGAAAACTGACCACTGTAGCTGCGGTCTATGACCGCCGGGGATCTTTCAATGCGACATCGTCGGCGGTCATAGACCGCCGCTACAACAAGGAGGCCCATTCCATGCATTCAATGAAGCCGATCAACCGCAAAGCCCGCAGCGTAGAAGCGGCCGTGATCGCAGCGACGGGAGATGTTCAGGCTCTTCAACAGAGAGGAGGTGAAGGAAAGGTCTATTACCCGATGGGATGCACATTGAACTTCACGCCAGGGTGGGAAGTGGACGTGTCCGGCGGCACTGCCGGTCTCTGCCAGCCTGTCGAGCGTGACTTGTTTGACTGCCATCTGGGTTGTGGCTGGCCCGCACAAGTGCCGGACCATTTGAACAACGCGCCGGACTGGACCGACAAGTGTGCGTCAGCCGCGAACGACTGGCGCAAAGTCGATATCGTATTTCCATAAGGAAAATGGGATGAACGCGGGCTGAAGCCTGCGACTACATTCAAGCCGAACGTTGATCCCAATGTAGTCGCGGGCTTCAGCCCGCGTTCACACCATGACTGAGGAGAGACTGTTTATGAGGAAACTCTTTCTCGTATTTTACTGCGTCTTCGTTTGCAGCGTCGCAGCGGGGCAGACACCATCTTCGAATCAATTGATGTACGTCGGCACGCTCGACAAGAAACTGCTCGTGATCGATGAGGCCAAAGAGGAGGTCATTGACGAAGTTCCTCTCGGCGGCATTCCCCGCACGACGGCGCTGTCTGCGGACAAGAAGAAGCTTCACATTTTCACCACACAGATGCTGCTGGAGACAGTGGATCTCGAATCGCGGAAAGTGGTCAGCAGCTTCAGCCTGGCCGACCCGCGAAACCGGGTGCGTATTCAGGCAAATGCTCCGGATCTCGTGAACATCGGGGGCAACGCACGTTTTTCAGGTATCGCGGTGGACCCCAAGGGTCGTTATCTCTACACCACGATGCGCAACGTCGTGAAGGACATCGATCAATACCGCATCGATCCGCCCCAGTTTGTAGCAATCGACTTACAGGAAAAGAAGATCGCAAAGGCCTGGCCTTTCCCGAAAGACATGGATCAGGGCTTCGGATTCAATGCCACCTACAAAGTATCGGCGGACGGCAAGCGCCTGTATGTATTTCAGGAAGATGTCCTGGTCTTCGATCTGGACACCTTCAAACAGATCGACAAGATAGAGCTTGCGCAACCGCCCTACCCGGGCGCTTCTCCTTACCGGCTCGCTGCCAACGACGATCCGTTCGACGCGCCGGATACCGTTACGTCCGTATTCACCTCAGTGGATTCCATTGTCCACAAGGGAACTCTGGGACTCGCAAAGATCGATCTCACGACGCGGAAAGTGGACTACTTTCCCATCGGTCCACTGCTCCCGATGACCGGTTTTCAACTCTCTCCGGATCGCAAGCGCGGATACTCGGTCGTCCCCAAAATTAGTACAGGAGCAAATCGGCTGACCGAATGGTGGGTCTGGGACATCGAGAATCACAAGATCATCATGAAGAAAGAATTCGATGCGCGCCCGACGTTCCGATTCGCTGTGGGTGGTGACGGTAAAAAGCTGTACCTCTATGGCGCAGGATCCACGCTGGAAGTGTGGGACGCGTCAACTCTCGAATCGCGGAAGTTGATTTACCTGAACAAGGACACCACGACCAATCTGGTCACGCTGCCGGAACCGGTAAAGAACGCGCAGCGATGAAGGAGCAGAACTGGCGCGACTTCCTCCGCATGAAGGTATTCGTGCGGCCGTATGCCTGTCAGCTCGGTCTGATGATTGTGATCGGGCTGGCGGGCAGCGCTTTGGGACTGGTGCAGCCGTATCTATCAAAGTACCTCGTTGACAACGCGCTGCTGCGGCGCGACGTGCATGCCCTGATGATCTCGGCAGTTCTGATGTTCGCAGCAACGGTCGCCGGCTCGATCCTCAGCTACGTCTCGGGCTATGGTTACATGCGCGTTTCTGCGTCGATGCTGCTCGACATGCGCCTGAAGGTCTACGCGCACCTGCATGCCCTTTCCCCACGTTTCTATGCGCGGGCGCGTCTCGGCGATCTCGTGTCGCGACTTAATGGGGACGTGGCCGAAGTGCAGCGCATCTCCTCGGACTTCTTCCTGACTACGCTGACCAACGCGTTATTCATTGCCGGCAGCCTGGGAATGATGATCTGGCTGAGTTGGAAACTGTTCTTCGTGGGGATCGTCCTGATTCCGTTTTCGATCGCTCTGTTTCGCTTCTTTCAAATCCGCATGAACCTGCTGGCCCGCGAGCTTCGAGAACGCAGCGCGGCCATCGGCACCTTATTCGTTGAGACGTTGCTCGGAGTCCGCCTGGTGGCCTGCTTCAATTCGAGCGAATACGAATCGGAGCGCTTCCGGAGCCGTAACGATTCATTCGTTTCAACTCTGATGCGGTTTCAAAGCACTTCGATGCTCGGCCGAACCGTGCCGGGAACGCTGCTTACGGCGGCGACCACCGCCGTGTTTGTCTACGGCGGCCAGCAGATCATCGCAGGACAAATGACAATGGGTACGCTGGTAGCATTCATGGCTTACCACAGCCGTCTGTTGTCGCCTGTCCAAAGCCTGCTCGGTCTTTCCGCTTCGCTCTCCTCAGCGAAAGTGTCTTTGTCGCGCGTTCTCGAGCTGCTCGACGCACCGATCGAAGTGACAGAGCAGCCTGATGCCGTTCCGGTATCTGCGGTCCATCGAAGTATTGAATTTCGGGACGTCACCTTGCGCCATGATGGACGAGCGGTTCTGGACGATGTGTCGTTCGAGATTCCCGCGGGCATGTTTTCCGTCATTGTCGGACCGAGCGGGGGCGGCAAATCGACGATCGCGGATTTGATGGTCCGGCTGCTCGATCCGGATGCCGGCGCCGTCATGATCGACGGTCTCGATCTGAAGCGAACGCGGCTTAGCGATCTTCGTCGAACGGTGGTTCTCATCGATCAGTCTCCGTACCTGTTTCACGGAACGCTGTACGAGAACATTGCTTATGCGAAACCTTTTGTCGGCAGTGTAGCCGTGGAGCAGGCTGCGCATGCGGCCGGTCTGACGGAACTTCTTCGCGGCTTGCCGGAGGGTCTGAACACGGTTGCGGGAGAACGCGGTCTGACTCTTTCGGCCGGAGAGCGTCAACGCGTCGCTATTGCGCGAGCGTTCTTAGCCAGGCCCGAAGTCCTGATCCTGGACGAGCCGAGCGCGGCCCTGGATGCGGCGTGTGAAAGGGAACTGGTCGATAACCTGCGGTGGGCGTTTGCCGGTAAGACATTGATTGCCATTACTCATAAGCCGGCCCTCGCCTCGGTAGCGGACCACATCCTATATATAAAGGATGGACGTGTGGTGGAAGCGGTGTCCTTATGACAGGACGCGGCCTCAAGATTGCCGTCATCGATACCGGCCTGAACGCGAGGCATCCCCACATCTGCGCTCCAACGCACCTCGTGGCCTTTGATTCGCAACAGACAGAACACTCCTGGGTGGACATTCTGGGCCACGGAACTGCTGTCACGGCCGCGATCCAGGAGAAGGCGCCACACGCAGACTATTACATCCTGAAATTGTTCGGGGACTCGCTGCGAACGACGGCCGGCCGCCTGATTCAGGCCATGGAGTGGACGATCGAGCACCGGATGGATGTCGTCAACCTGAGTCTGGGAAGCACCAATCTGGAACACCGTCCCATATTGGAGTCCCTTGTCGCCCGCGCAACTGCGGCGGGTGTCGTGCTGGTCGCGGCGCGGTATTCGGGACAGACTCCGGTTTTGCCGGGGATGCTGGACGGCGTGGTCAGCGTTGACGTCGACTGGACTCTCCCGCGAGACCGTTACCGCGTATTGGACGTAAGCAGTTCACCATGCTTTTTCGCTTCAGGTTATCCCCGTCCGTTGCCCGGAGTTCCTGTATCCAGGAATCTCAGTGGAATCAGCTTCGCGGTTGCGAACATGACCGGCTTTGTGGCGCGCGCCTGTGAAGATCTGGAACAGCGTTCGCTCGATAAGGTTCTCCAGGCGTTGACGGCGGCTTTGCAGAACGACTCCAGTCAACGATTCGTCCACTGTAGCGGCGGTCTATGACCGCCGGCACTTCGTTGATTCCGGAAGAACCGGCGCTGATAGAAGGTGTGAATGAATTGCCAGGACAGGGTGTTCCCCTCCTGGAACAGGAGGGGTGGCTGCGCCAGTAATAAAAAGGTGCGAAGCCTCCGAAGCGGCGCAGACGGGGTGGTCATTATGGTAGAGGTTGATGTTGTAACGTTATCCGGGACTGACCACCCCGTCTGCGCCTTTATAAGGAGGCTTCGCAGCATTTTCTTGATGGCGCAGCCACCCCTCCTCTCCGAGGAGGGGAACACCCTGTCCTGGCAATTCATTCACACGTAGAGCGCCGTTACAGTAGGAATCGGATGCATAAAGTACGTTGTCTCTTGCTCGCAATTCTTGCCGGCGGGGCTGCCCTCGCTGCCGTTCCTGCCGGCGTTCCATTCACGATCGACGTATCCGAAGCCGTTGCCGGCGAGTTTCCAGGTGCGCCCCGCCTTCAATCTTTTTCATTCGCCCAATGGAAGGGCCGATGGGTTTTCATCGGAGGCCGCATCAGCGGTTATCACGCGGTCGGCGGCGGCTCTGCGGAATTTCTGCGGGCCGATGCGAACCGCGAAGTCTGGGTGATCGATACGACAGTCAAACCGGCCCGAACATATCACGTGCCGGTTACCCAATTGCCGCCACGACTCGCAGTAATCCAGGCCCAGTGGACGTCAACGGGTCAGCTTTATTTTCAGGACGGAGACAAGCTGTATATCTGCGGCGGCTACGGCCAGGACGAGAAAGGTAAATGGTCCACATTTGATGTGATTTCGCGAGTGAGCCTGCCGGAGCTTGTTGAAGATGTCATGGGTGGCGGGCTCCCCGCGGAGAGCATCTCATTTGCGAGATCGTCTCTGGTGCAGTCCGCCGGTGGCGCACTGACGAAGCTCAAGGATGGGTACTTCTATCTCGTAATGGGACACTCCTTTCAGGGCAGCTATACGGCCTTTGAAGGCCAGGGAGAACACAACAGCGCGGAAGCATCGCAAACATATTTGGGCGAAATCCGGAAGCTCAGCGTCAAGACACAGGCCGATGGGAGCTTGAGTGTTGCTCTCGTCGAGAAGTTTCAAAATGAGACCGAGTTTCATCGTCGCGACCTTAACGTTGCGCAATTCCTCTCACCTGCCGGACTTGGATTCGCCGCCTATGGCGGAGTCTTCACGCCTGAGACACAACTCAGCTACAGCAAACCCGTATACGTCGTGCCTGGATCGCATCCTTTCGTGGATTCTGCCTTCGACCAGAAGATGAATGCATACACCTGCGCCGTGCTGCTGATGTTCAGCGAAACCACGAAAACGATGTACACCACGTTTTTCGGCGGGATCAGCAGGTTTCGATGGAATCCGCTGGAGCATGTTTACGAAGAAAACCCGAGAGCCGGCAGTAAGACCGACTCGACGTACCTCGATGGTTTGCAGTGGAGCGATCAGATTTCGACGATCCGAAAAGACGAGGCCGAAACGATCGAGATCGTTCATTCCCGTTCACTTCCGGCATTTGTCGGCACCGGCGCGGTTTTCATCCCGGTGCCGGACGTGGCACGCGCGGAGCGGAACACCGACATTCTCGCATTCGAGCCCTTGAGGAACACCAGAACGTTCGTCGGCTATATCTATGGCGGCATCCGCGCATATCCGTATCGGTTTCCTTATCTCAAGCCGGCGGGTTCCTATAATTCCGGCGCGGTTCCCAGCAGGCCCAGCGACATGATTCTTAAGGTTTACGTGCAGTCCGGTTCTCTGCCGGACTGATTCCGGCAGGTCTTTGGAGTGTCTTTGGAGTTGACACGATTAACACGCTGGTTTACAAATGCTGGTACTGGTACAAAGTCGTACCCACACCAGAGGCTGACACCGCCGTCACGGCTTCAGACGACAACGACGTCCCGGAACCCCGATGTTCTGTGGCGTTTTTTTTTTGCTCTGAAAAAAGGAGGGCTATGCCTCGATTGTTCTTTACCAATATTCCCTGCGACTGTCAGGACGCTGAACTGCGTGGTTGGATTGAAGCGCGGGGATTCAATGTGGATTCGATTCGGATCATCCGCGACCAGGTGGCCGGTGTGTCACCCGCTTTCGGATACGTGTCGGTGCAGGGCGTGGCTCCTGCGGTCGACCCAATACATGTTCTTGACGGCCAACATCTGAAGGGCCGAAGACTTCAGGTTCGAGAGGATTGGAGAAAGGAGAAAGGAGCATAATTGAGCTGAAGATGAAATGACTTGGGCCGACAGGAACTGAATATGGCGTTGATTTCCGTGACACGGCTGCGAGTCCGCTCGTTTCGCTACTTGCCGGGATTTATTTTCCTTGCGCTGCGGTCAGTCCGCCAGGCCAGGCGCGATCCTGGAAATCTGGGGACGGGCCTGTTGCGGGATGCAAACAGGACGTTCTGGACGCGCACGGCGTGGCGAGACGAAACCGCGATGCGGGCATTCATGATGGCAATGCCGCACCGCCGTGCGATGGTTAAACTGATTGAATGGTGCGACGAAGCATCCCTCGTCCACTGGAACCAGGAGGCTCCTGCGCTCCCGGATTGGGATGAGGCATACCGGAGGCTGATCACCGACGGACGACGGTCCAAGGTGAACCACCCCTCGTCGGGTCAGCAGGCATACAGGTTCCCACCGCCGGCGAAGCCCGCGAGTTCACGTTGAGGGCGGATCTGGAATCAGAGGAAAAGAATTAGCCGCGAATTACGCGGATTACGCGAATGGGGCGCATCAAGAACTTTTTTGCGCC
>WNFT01004542.1_pt1 | contig 21492 bp, 17 predicted proteins | sample 5400191 | NCBI WGS metagenome assembly WNFT01 (sample SAMN13153359, study PRJNA577476) | soil metagenome | isolation source: 80 cm saprolite under Madrone tree | place: USA:California | collected 2016-06-14 | reverse complement strand
CGCGAGGGCGAGGTGCTGGGGCTGATCGGGCGGAACGGAGCGGGGAAAACTACGCTGCTGAAGATATTGTCGCGCATCACGCGGCCGACGGAGGGCTGGGCGGAAATTCGCGGGCGGGTGCGCAGCCTGTTGGAGGTGGGGACGGGATGTACGTGCGGCTGGCGTTTTCGGTGGCGGCGCACCTTGAGCCGGACATTTTGTTGGTGGACGAAGTGCTGGCGGTGGGGGATATCAATTTTCAGAAGAAGTGCCTGGGAAAGATGGGGGAAGTGGCGAAGGGCGGCCGGACGGTGGTGCTGGTGAGTCACCAGTTGAATCAGATCCGTAGATTGTGCGAGCGAGTGGCTTGGGTGGATGGCGGTTCGATCCGCAAGTCCGGCCCAACGCATGAAGTCGTGAGCGCGTATGAAAACGCGATGGTTTCTGGTGAAGGTCCGGGTGGCTCGCAGCGCGGATCCGGGACCATAGCTCGGTTCCTCCATTGGGAGATAGCGGACGCTGGTGGCGATGAATCGCATACTCTAAGGACTCTCGACCCCGTGACCGTAGAGTTCACGGTCGATATTCGGCGCCCTGTCAAGATGGGACACTACGGAGTTGCGTTGCGCAATCACGAACAGCAAGTGATTTGGGCATGGGCCGTGGAACCGTTTCGGCTTGAAATTGGCAAGCACCGCCTTCGGCACACATTTTCGGTACTCCCTTTGCGTCCCGGCCCCTACATGTGGCTAGTTACCTTGTACGACGAGGGTGAATTAGTCGACTGGTGGGATTGTGTACCGGACATGATTGTGGCTACGGAGGTTTACCAGCACCCGAGCGACGAATGGAATGGAGTTTTGAACCTTCCGATACGATTTGAAGTTGAAAAACGATAGCTCCCATGAGTGGAGGAACGCGGCGGATAATGGTAGGGGCGGCAATCAAACGTCGTATTCGGCCCTGGGGGCTTCCGTATTTGCACCGCTGGCAATGGTTTTATGACGTGAGCAGAAGCATATGGCGGGCATTTAGCTGGCGGGGCGTGTGGCTCGATCTTCTGGATCGTCGCAAGGTTTTGAAGAACCCGGTTCGCATTTTGCAGGACTACCAGGGCATTCGATTTGTTCTCTATCCGTGGGATAAGGCCAATCTACTCAACTTGGTTCGCCGCACGTACGACCGGGCGGAGTTTTTGGCAATTCCCAGGCTGGTCAAGGGCGGCGACATCGCATTCGATCTGGGTGCAAACGCGGGGGTGTATTCGGTACTGTTGAGCCGGCTGTGCGGTCCCTCTGGGCGCGTGTGGGCATTTGAACCGGTTCCCGACACCTACTGGAGGCTGCGCGAAACTCTCGCGCTAAATCGTTGCGAGAACGTCGTCGCGGTGCAGGCTGCTGTTGCTGATAGGCAAGGTACTGCGACCATGAATCTTTTTGACCCACAATTCAGCGAGTGGAGCACTCTCGGCAAGCCATCTATGCTCGGGCCTGACGGGCGCCGGGTATCTCCCTCCGAATCTGTCGAAGTGCCATCGCATGCATTGGATCAGTTTTGCGCAGAGCATGGAATTGAACGCGTCCAGTTTTTGAAGGTGGATGTGGAGGGATTCGAACTCTCAGTTTTCCGAGGAGCGGAGACCCTTTTAAGAGAGCAGCGAGTGGACTTCATCTGCTTCGAAATTTCAAAGGACCCACTCAAGGGTGCCGGTGTTCAGAGCCGAGATGTTTTCAAAGCCTTAGAGGTGCATGGGTATCGCTCTTATCGATTCGAAAAGGCGAAAGGGACTTTTGAAGGCCCGGTAGAAGACACACCGGAGGAGTGGACAAACTTTTTCGCGTCTTACAAAGACTTATCTAACGTTGGTGAGTTATTGTGAGTGTTCTTGACCAGGGATTATCCGCCGGGGAATTGGAAATAGTGGTGGTAGATGACGGTTCCACGGACAAAACACCATCAATCATTCAGAAGTTCTTGCCGCGAGTGAGACATTTGCGGAAGAAGAACGGCGGTCAAGCGTCGGCGTTCAATGCGGGGTTCTCCGAGACGCATGGCGAGATTGTGGCGCTATTGGACGGGGACGATTGGTGGAAGAAAGGGAAGCTGGCGGCAGTGCTGGATGCTTTTGATCAGAATCCGGAAGTCGCTGCGGTAAGCCACGCGTACTACCAATTTAATGAGGAAACCAAAGAAGCAAAGGTATGTGGTCCCGGGGAGGCAACGCTGCTGAGCCTAGAGACACCCGATGCCGCACGGGCAGCCTTACGCGGGTGGGCCTTTCTCCAAACGAGCGCACTGTCGGTGAGAAAAAAACTCCTGAGAACGGTTATGCCGATTCCAGTGGTTCTTGTTTTCTCGGCAGACAGCCCTATTGCCGTCACTTCGATGGCGATGGGCGCTATGGTACTTCCGCAGCCCCTCTCCTATTATCGATTTCATGCCAGCAATCTTTACGCAGCCGGTCCGGAAGACTCCGAAAAATCGCGCAGGAAGAGCGAGATGGATGAAGCAATGTATGAGGTGCTGTATCCGTTGCTGTTCCGGCTCGGGGTTCCCGCGGAGTCTGTGAGCGCATTGCTGGACCATGGCGCTATCGAGGCGAGCCGTTTCCGCCTGCGGACGTTCGGCGGCAGCCGCATCAAGACGTTTCAAACGGAGATGCGGGTGTTTCATTCCGGGTTCAAGAAACCGAGCATCGGGTATCTTCTATACAAATATTTGGTGGTGGGTGGGGCGACCCTTTTGCTGTCAGCGGAACGCTTCTACCAGGCACGGGATTGGTACGCACGGCGGAACTTAGGGCGCGTCCGCGATTGCTTGTTCAAGAGCAGCGGCAAAATTGGGGGGAAGTCCGAGAAAGCTTTGCCATCGAGAATCAAATGAGCGACGCCCCGACGAATCCGCTCATCACTGTCCTGGTCATTGTGTATAACTATGGCCGGTTTATTGAGGAGGCCATCGATAGCGTGCTCGCGCAGGAGTTCGCGCTCGATAAAGCGGAAATCATTGTGGTGGACGACGGGTCGACGGATGACACGGCGGAGCGGGCAAGGAAGTATGGGTCGAAGATTCAATATCACCGTAAGGAGAACGGGGGGCAGGCCTCGGCCTTGAACTTCGGGATCGGGAAAGCGAGCGGAGAGATCGTCACGTTGCTGGATGCGGACGACTTCTTTCTGCCGGGAAAGCTAGCGCGGGTGGTTGAAGCGTTTCAAGGGGAACGCAGCCTCGGGATGGTGTATCACCGGATCGAGGTGTGGAACGAGCGAACCGGTGAGCGGCGGGACTGGGACTTCGTGGCGGTTTCGGGCGACCTTCATAAAGAGCCGAAGAAATTCGTGGTGTACCTTACGCCGCCTAACCTGGCGATCTCATTTCGGCGAAGCGCGCTGAAAAGGCTTCTACCGATTCCTGAAGACATTCGAATGGTTGCGGACTGTTATCTCGCGGCGCTCATTCCGTTCATTGCACCGGTGCTGGCAATCCCGGAAGTTCTCGCTATCTACCGCGTTCATGGGGCAAATTCCCATTACACGAGCGACCGGGAAGTGCCTATCGAGACGCGGAAAAGCAAACTACGCATGTGGCAAACGGTGATCGCGGCCATACGGAAATGGCTTGCCGAGAACGGCTACACCAGGAAGCTGGCGCCGGTGAGGGCGATGCAGGACCACTGGACGATTATTTTGGAGCGGGAAGAGTTTGCAGTGGCGGCGCCCGGGCGGCTGCGGTTCTTCCGGTATCTTCTGCGCTGCTACCGGCATCAGTTTCCCCTGATGACCTGGCAACTGCGATTGATCAACGGTTTCAATGCATTGGCGTCGCTAGTTGTGGGATATGAGGGGTTCCCTCGATTGGATGAATATCGCGAAAGCCTGACGCGCTGGGTGCGCAGGGGCACTCCGGCACGCCGCGCGTAGCGGGCGTCCGGTGACGACGGCTCCTCTTCCCTCTTCTCATGCGCGGTGTACTTTATAATAAATCTTCTTGATTTCCTGAATAGTATATTTTAACATGTGCGTACTTTACCGGTCCTTTGGAACGGCACCCAGCCATGCCGATCAACGAAACGACCGTTGCCACGACGGAAGCGCAGCCCATTGGCACTGCGGCAGAGGCGCGCGTCAGCGTCGCGCAATGCGAGCTGGAGCTTGAAGAACGGCAGAGTGCGCGGAGGGAGTGGCCGAAGATTACTCTGGTGACGGCGGTGTACAACGGAGAGGAGTACCTGGAGGCGACCATACGGTCGATCGTGAACCAGGGGTATCCGAACCTGGAGTACATCGTGGTGGATGATGGGTCGACGGATCGGACGGCGGAGATTATTCGGAAGTATGAGCGCGAGGTGAGCTGCTGGTTCAGCCAGGCGAACCAGGGGCTGTACGCGGCGCTGAGCGCGGGATTTGCGAGGTCGACGGGCGAAATCATGGGCTGGCTGAATTCGAGCGATATGCTGCAGGTGAACGGACTGTTCACAGTGGGCAGCATTTTCCGCGAGCTGCGCGACGTGGAATGGATTACCGGGCGGCCGACGAAAATCAGCGCGACGGGGATGACCATCGATGTGCTGCCGATTCCGCGGTGGTCGCGCGGGCGCTTTCTGGCGGGGGCGAACAAATACATTCAGCAGGAGTCGACTTTTTGGCGGCGAAGCTTGTGGGAGCGCGCAGGGGGAAGGTTGAGCACGGAGTTCCGCGCGGAAGGCGACTTCGAGCTGTGGGTGCGATTTTTCCGGCACGCGCGGCTGCATTCGGTAAATGCGCTGATCGGTGGATACCGACTGCACGATCACGCGCTTAGCTCTAGCAATATGGAGCGCTACAACCGAAATTGCGACGAGATTGCGGCGCGGGAAGTGGAGAGCTTGCAGGGGGGTAGGAGGGCGGCGGTGAAGACGTTTCGGTGGATTAGCCAGGCGGTAAAGCCGATTCCTAAAGTGCGGGGCTTGTGGCATCGAGTGGCGATCCGAAGTTTGTACGGAATGGCGGGGCCGGACTGGTCGCCGGTGATTGAGTATGGGGAAGAGAGCTGGAGATTACGGCGATAGCGGCTTTTGGCAAACGGAGGACCAGGGCTAAAGCCTCCGTGTGTGTAGTCGCTACTTCCGCGGGCCTGAAAGGTCCGCTCCCCCGGACTGAAGTCCGGGGCTTCCACCGAGCCGGGCTTCTACCAACGAAATGTTGTCGGGCGTGCCTGTCGAAATGGACTAGAATTTCCATTGCGGAGGAGCGGGCATTCTTACTTTATTCACGACAGGGAAACCGTTTGAGGGGCACAGCAGTGTGATTCAGCGGAATGCGCTGAGGAGCTGGACGCTGCTGGATGCGGACGTCGAGGTGATTTTGTTTGGCGACGACGCGGGAGCGGCGGAGACGGCGCGCGAACTTGGCTTGCGGCACGAGCCGGAGGTGGCGCGGAACCGGTTTGGAACGAAGCGGCTGGATGCGATGTTTCGGCGAGCGCAAGAAATCGCGCGGCACGAACTGCTGTGTTATTGCAATTGCGACATTCTCTTGAAGCAAGATTTTTGCGCGGCGCTGGCGCGGGTGCACGGGGCGCACCGGCGGTTTCTGATGGTGGGGCGGCGGTGGGACACAGATATCGCCGAGCCGCTCGACTTTGCGGATGCAGAGTGGGCGCGTCGCGCCGAAGCGTTGGCGCACGAGAGGGGAGCGCAGCAGCCGGGGTGGTCGATTGATTATTTTGCGTTTCCGCGCGGGCTCTATGCGGAAATGCCGGCGCTGGTGATTGGGCGTGTGTGGTGGGATCACTGGCTGGTGTGGAAGGCGCGCGAGCAGGGCGCGGAGGTGGTGGACGCTTCGGAGGCGGTGACGGCGATTCATCAGAACCACGGCTATGGGTATCACCCGCAGGGAGCGCGCGGAGTTTGGAGCGATGAGCAAGCCGCGGAAAATTACCGGCTGGCTGGCGGGCGGTGGCATCTGCAGACGATCGATGACGCGACGCACATCCTTGGGGTTGATGGCGAGCGCGCGAATTGGAAGCGGCTGTGGGCGCCTTACTGGCGCTATGCGAGGCCCAAGGTGGCGCCGGCGTGGTTTGCGCTGCTGGATTTGACGCGGCCGCTGCGCCGTGCGCTGGGGATGCACGCGAAGCGGGTGGCTCCCGGCACGGCGACGATAAGGTCGAATAGCCGCGGCAGATTATAGATTCAGTAATTAACATGCGATATTGACGATTTCATTTACTTTATTTACCATCCAACTCTGATCCTATCTTGTTTCGACGTCCGCGGTGCGCCCCGGCGCTGTGGCGATCACGCTGACGGAGTTCGATCAGCGGCGCTATCTCCGGCTAATTGACGCGCGCGGGGAGACGATTCGCGCGGTGGTTGCGGAATTGAAGGACGCGCTTGGTCTGTCGACAGCGTTGGATGCCGGATGCGGCGTCGGATTTTTTGCGCAGATTTTGCAGGAATGTGGATTGAGTGTGGGGGCGTTCGACGGCCGGATGGAAAATATCCTGGAGGCGCGCAAACGATTTCCGGAGATTCCGTTCGAACAAGGCGATGTCGAGAGTCCAGGGATTCTTGCGCTTGGCGCGTTCGATCTCACTTTATGTTTTGGATTGTTGTACCACCTGGAAAATCCGATGCTCGCGATTCGGCACTTGCGAGCGCTCACGGGCAAAGGATTGCTGCTGGAGAGCATGTGCATCCCGGGGAACAGCGCAGGAATGGTGTGGCGCGAGGAGCCTGCGGCCGCGGACCAGAGCTTGACGGATATTGCGCTGTATCCGAGCGAGGCGTGCCTGGTGAAGATGCTGTACCGCGCGGGCTTTGCCGCGGTGTACCGCGTGGCGGAGCTGCCGGACCACGATGACTTCCGCGAAACACCGCTGCACGCGCGACGCCGGACGGTCTTGTTCGCGGCGGCGGTTCCCGCGCGGGTGGCCGGCTGCGAAAAAATCGATGAGCCGCGCGGTGCACCTGATCCCTGGTCGAAGACAGCGGCAAGCAAAGACGGCGCTTCGATTGCCGGACGCATCTGGCAATTTTTGCAGAGACCGCGGCGGGCACAATACGTTTCGTTGGCATACCGGGCGCGGCGCGTGTTCCCGGAAATGCCCATTCCGCTGCGGCTGCCCTTCGGCGCGTGGTGGCTTGCGCAGAAGAGTGCGCTGGACGACGACCTGATTCACGACGGATTCGAAGAAGCAGAAATTGCGTTTGTTGAAATGCTGCTGCAGCCGGGGATGACGGTGGTCGACGCCGGCGCAAATCATGGCCTTTACACGCTGCTGGCGTCGAAGCGAGTGGGGCGGTCGGGCCGCGTGATTGCGTTCGAACCGTCGCCTCGCGAAAGAAAACGGCTGCGGCGCCATCTGTGGGTGAATCGCTGCAAGAATGTCAACGTTCAGTCGTGCGCGCTCGGCGATGAGCGCCGGCAAGCGGATTTGTTTTTGGTCGAGGGGCGCGAGAATGGTTGCAACAGCTTGCGCGCGCCGCAAGTCGATGCGCGGACAGTCACGGTGCGCGTCGAGGTAGAACGGGTTGACGATGTGCTTAAGAAGCTTGCGATCCTACGAGTGGACTTTATCAAGTTGGACATCGAAGGGGCGGAGCTGAGCTTTCTGCAAGGCGCGCGTACTACTTTGGCGTCGTCGAGACCGGTGATCCTTGCGGAAGTGCAAGATCTGCGCACCCGGCCGTGGGGGTATGCGGCGCGCGAGATGATCGATTTTTTGACGCGCGCGGACTATTGCTGGTTTGCGCTGACGGCGAACCGCAATCTGCAGCGATAAGCTTGCTGCTCGATGAAAGTTCTCGTTACCGGCAGCAGCGGACTCATCGGCTCCGAGGCGGTCGAGCATTTCGACCACGAGGGGCACGAAGTCTTCGGCGTAGACAACAATATGCGGCGAGTGTTTTTTGGCGCCGCGGGCGACACGCTCTGGAACCTGGAGCGGCTGAAGAACACCGCCAAGCGGTTCACGCACGCTGCCATTGATATTCGCGATCGCGCGGCCATCGAAGAACTCTTCGGCGCGCAGCGATTCGACCTGATTGTGCATTGCGCGGCACAGCCTTCTCACGACAAAGCGAGGGAAATTCCTCTCCTGGATTTCGAAGTCAACGCCCTGGGCACGGTCAATCTGCTGGAGATGACCAGGGAGCATTGCCCGGAAGCGGTGTTCGTTTTTCTCAGCACGAATAAAGTGTACGGCGACGCACCCAACGAGATCCCCATGAAGGAGCTCGAAACACGCTACGACTACGCGCGAGCGGAAGACTACGACGGCATTGACGAAACGTGCCGAATCGATCGCACGTTGCATTCGTTGTTTGGCGCGTCAAAGGCCGCTGCCGACCTGGTGGCGCAAGAGTACGGGCGCTACTTCAACATGAGAGTCGGCGTTTTCCGGGGGGGCTGCTTAACCGGGCCGTCTCATTCGGGCGTCGAGCTGCACGGATTTTTGTCGTATCTGGTGAAGGTCACGCTGAGCGGCGGGCGCTACAGCGTTTACGGTTACAAAGGCAAGCAGGTGCGCGACAACATTCACAGCCATGACGTAGTGCGCGCGATCGAAGAATTTGTCGCGAATCCGCGACCAGGCGAGGTCTACAACATGGGCGGGGGGCGTGGCAACAGCATCTCCATGCTGGAAGCCATCGCACGCATCGAACAGCTCGCCGGGCGCAAGCTGGACTGGCAGTACGTGGAGGAAGCGCGTAAGGGCGATCACATCTGTTACATCTCGAATTTGCGGAAGTTCCAGACGCACTATCCGAATTGGAGGATTACTCGCGGGCTAGATGCTATTCTGGCGGAAATGGTCGCAACGCAACGCGGGCAGCAGCTTCATTCCGCGGCAAAATGAGACCGAATCGAGCGGCGGCCCTCGCATCCACGGCTAGTGTCTGCCGGCTGCGGCGAGGACCATCATGAACGCGAAGCCGGCCGTTTCGGCGATCATCGTCAATTGGAACGGGGCGCGCCATCTGAGGACTTGCCTTCCCAGCCTTTTGTCGCAATCTTTTACGTCCCTCGAGGTCATCGTGGTGGACAATGACTCGAAGGACGACTCCGCCGAAGTGGCGCGAGAATTTCAGGTGCGCTGGCTTCCGTTGGACAAGAACGCGGGGTTGGCACCGGCCTTGAATCGCGGCGCAGCGATGGCCGTCGGCGATTTTCTCCTTTTCATCAACAACGACATGCGGTTCGATCCTGGTTTTGTGGCGGCCCTGGTGGAGCCGTTGGAAAAAAATGAGGAGATTTTTGCAACCGACGGAATGCAATTCAATTGGGATGGAAGCGAGCGCGGGCATCTGGCGGCGCGGCTGGCGAGGAGCAGGCCCAGGGGTCGTTCTTCTACTGAGTTAGTGCCTGGACTATACTTTTACCAGCGCGAGGTGCCGGAGAAATCGCAGGTGTTCACGGCCTGTATGCGCATGAATTTCCGCGGAATATTGCAGGGACGCTTGTTGCTGGCCACCAAACTCCTGCCGCTGCGATATGCAGCACGCACGTGGCTGATTTCCACGGCGGCGCTGGCCAAGGACATCGGCCGGTTGCGATGGCAGTTTGCGAAAGATCGCATTGGTACGCTGGCAGGACTTGTGGGCATACTTCCCGAGTTGCTTCGCGAAAGGAGAATGCTATTCAGAGCTGCCTGTATCACGCCAGCACAGCAGCTCAATTTACTGCTGCGATTTTCGGATGAAGATGCCGATGCCCGTCGTAGCGTAAGTTGAGAGTCATGACGAGGTTGCTTCTGAAGTGCGCGCGATACGTCAAATGCTACTGTGAATTGGCCTTTGGCGCTCGCCCGGAATCGCTCGAAGAGATCATTGATTACTGTGTTGATCGCCCCGTTCTGATGGGGCAGGTGCGCTCTGAAGTACTGGAGTTGGGAAATCTTTTGAAGGTGTTTGCTCCCAGGCGCAGCTTGGAGATCGGAACGAATTACGGGGGCACGCTGTTCCTGCTTTGCGCGGTTTCTCCGCCACAAGCAAAAATTATCAGCGTGGACTTGCCCTACGGACCGTTTGGAGGAGGATATCCCAAGCGCAAAGCGCCGATTTTTCGCCGTTTCCCGAAATCCGGGCAGGAACTGCACCTGATCCGGGCAAACTCGCATTCCGCGGAAACCAAGGAGCACGTGGTGAGCCTTCTCCGCCGCGACCAGTTAGACTATCTATTTATCGACGCTGATCACACCTATGAAGGTGTACGGCGCGATTTCGAAATGTATTCGCCATTAGTGCGCAGTGGGGGAATGGTAGCTTTTCACGACATCGTGACACACCAGCAAGAAACGCAAAGTGAAGTCGAGAGGTTTTGGAACGAGATCAAGCAGCACTACCGGCATCAAGAGTTTGTTGAATGGCCGAGCACAGGCGCGATTCCGATTGCGGTAACCGGCGCGCCGATGGAAACGTCCGGCATCGGCGTTCTTTTCATGCCATGAAGCCTGGTAGGCGGAGCGGCGAACGGAAAAAGAAGCGACACGGGTGGAGTAGAATTGCTTAGTCAGGACGACGGACCGAGCGGAGATGCCTTGTGCCAAAGCCGTTCGTGACAGTGCTGATCGACACTTACAACCAAGAAGCGTTTATCGAAGAGGCCATCGCCAGCGTTCTTCAGCAGGATTTCCCCGCGTCGGAAAGGGAAATTCTGGTAGTGGATGATGGATCGACCGACCGCACCGCGGAGATCGCGCTAAAGTTTGCGCCACGCGTGCGGTTGCTGCGCAAGCGTAATGGGGGACAAGCTTCTGCGTTTAACGCCGGAATTCCGGAAGCACACGGAGAGATTGTGGCGTTTTTGGACGGCGATGATTGGTGGGCACCGGACAAGTTAAGCGCCGTCGCGCGCGTTTTCGAGGCCGAGCCGGCGGTGGGCCTGGTCGGGCACGGCACGACACAAGTCTACCCGGACGGGCGGCGAGTGGCCGAACTGCCTCGCGAGATTACTCGTTTTCGGCTGACGTCCAGCGAAGAAGCAAGGATTTTCCGCATGCGCAGGGGGTTTCTGGGCACCAGCCGCATGACGTACCGCAAAGGGATTCTCGCGCAGGTCGGTCGGGTGCCGGAAGCGCTGAAATTTGAGGCTGACGAATACCTGTTCACCCTGGCTGGGCTTTTTGCGGATGTCCTGGTTTTGCCGGCATCCTACACGTTTTATCGGCTGCACCGCGGAAACCTTTTTCAGTTTACGCGCGGAGACCGCGATAGCGTTCGCCGGAAACAGCAAGTATTGGCGGCACTCGCGGAATCACTGCGCGCAAAACTGCGTGAGCTGAAACTGCGCGAAGACATCGCCCAAACGATTTTAGAGTGCGTTCAACTGGAGGCAGATTGTTTGCGTCTTGAGCTGGACGGCGGATTTCCTTGGGAGACGGTTTCCGCGGAATTGAAGATCATGCGCGTTTTTCATAGCGATGCATCGATCTGGCAGCGGCTTTTCAGTTTGGCCAGGCTCGCGCCTGCTCTCGTTTTGCCATCCGCCGTATATTATCGATGGAGGCATGGACTTTCCGACCTGGCTATTTATAAAGAACTGCGGCGGCGTTTTTTTCCGTTTCCCATGCCGAGCCATGTCGAGCGGTCCGAGAAACCCACAGCATGAGCCTATCTTGATTGCAGCTGGCCGGTCGTCAAAGTGGATCGTGCTCCAGCGCCGCAAGAAACTGCGCGGAAAGGACTGGTTTCGCGCATGATTACGCTGGGCATCAGCTACAACAAAACGCACGATTCCTCGGCGTGTATCGTGCGCGAAGGCGAGCTGGTGTTCGCGGTTGCCGAGGAAAGGCTTAGCCGCATCAAGCATGACGCCCGGTTTCCCGCGTTGGCGATTCAAGCGTGCCTGGACTTTGCGGGCGTGAGCGCGAGTCAGGTTGATGACGTTTGTTTTGGCTGGACCACCGCGGGACCGGGATTTCGTCACGACCTGAAATGCCTGGCCAGCGGAGGTTTGCCACTCACCTACCTCAACGTTTTGACCAGCACGCTGCATTTCTTGAGCATGTGGCATCAGGAAAGCGGCGCAAAGACATTCACGCAGCGCTTCGGTAATGTGCGAGGCCGCATTCGACACGTGGATCATCATTGGGCTCACGCCATCAGCGCGTACGCTTTCTGCGGATTCGATGACGCGACGGTGGTGGTGATGGACGGGCGTGGCGCGTGGGAAGCCACATCGATTTGGCATGGAACCAAAGGGCGACTGCATCACCTGCTGACGATTCCCTTTCCCGATTCCCTGGGACTGTTTTACAGCCAGTTCACTGGCTATCTGGGGTTTCAGCCGAACAGCGATGAATGGAAAGTCATGGGTTTGGCACCGTATGGCGAGCCGGGAGTAAAGGTGGACGCGTTCATCGATCCGGTGGCAGATCCGTATCGCGTGCATTGGAAACGGCTTTTTGGAAATGGCAGCGGCTCGTTTTCCGGCATCGCTCCGCTCTTGGGGCCCGTACGCGCGCCGGAAAGCGAGATCGGCGCGCGGCACAAGAACATCGCATATGCGGTGCAAGATGCTTGCGAGATCGCCATGTTGAGCGTGGTGCGTATGGCGGTGGAGAAAACTCGCATCCGGAATCTCTGCCTCGCGGGCGGCGTGGCGCTGAATTCCAAAGGCAACGGCAAGATTGCAGCTTCCGGGCTGGTAGACAATATTTTTGTGCAGCCCGCCGCTTCGGACGATGGCACCGCCTTGGGCGCGGCGCTTGCCCCGTTTCTGGAAGATGGCGGCAGCCTGCCAATGAAACCGATGTACCACGCGCATTGGGGGCCAGGCTTTGACGACGACACCATAGAAACCGCGCTGCGCACGTACAAACTGCCGTACACCCGCGTGGATGATCCGGCGGCCAGGGCGGCAGAACTTCTTTCCAGCGGAAAAATTCTGGGATGGTTTCAGGGACGCATGGAATTTGGTCCGCGAGCTCTGGGCAGCCGCTCGATTCTGGCTGATGCCCGCGATCCCGAGATGAACGCCAAGGTAAATAACGCGGTGAAGTTTCGCGAGTGGTGGCGTCCGTTTGCGCCGTCGATGAAAAAAGAAGCGGCGAGCGATTATCTGGAGGGCGTGACCGATTCGCCGTTCATGATCCTCACCGCGCAGGTGCGCCCGGAGAAGCGCGGCGTGATTCCCTCGGTAACGCACGTGGACGGCAGCGCGCGCCCGCAAACCGTCGAGAAGCAGATCAATCCGCTTTACTGGCGGCTGCTCGATGAGTTCGAGAAACGCACCGGAGTGCCGCTGATCATGAATACGTCCTTCAATTTGCGCGGCGAAGCCATCGTGCACACGCCGACTGACGCGGTGCGCACGTTTTTCAGTTCCGGGATGGATGCGCTGGTGATCGGCAGTTTTCTGGTGGAGAAGTGAGTGCCCAGCGGTTTGTCAGAAAGCACCTGCCGTGAGACCGCGGCTTCTGGTAGTTCCCCACATCTACGCAGACGACATTGCGGTACGCGAGATCGAGTTGGCGCGACGGCTCACCTCCAAGTTTGAAGTGTTTCTTTTGAAATCGCGCCACGCGCTGCACGTCGATGGCAAATCGGCTTTCACCAGGCGTGTAAAGCAGGCGGGGGTCGCTCTAAGCGCGGCGCTGCGGTCTCGCTCGCAATCCAAGGCGTCTGACGGCACATCGATCATCGAAGTCCCAGTATGGCAGCCGATTCTGGCGCAAAGACTGGTTGGAGTGGAACGTGCGTCCGCATTGTGCCGGCTGCGTAATCGGCAAACTCTTCGCGGCCTGGTCCGAGACTTAGGGATCACGCATGTTCTGCTTGCAAACGAATTATTCGGCGTAGAACGAATCCCGGGAGTTCGGACGTTCTTTGATGTAGTCGATTGGTTTCCCGAGGAGCAGTTTTCTTCGGCCAGGCTTGGGCGAATTCGTGCCGCAATCGGCGCCATCGACAAACAGGTGGATGGAACGTTCGCTGTTTCGCAGCCGCTATGCGAAAAGCTCGAACGCGAATGCGGCATGCAGGCCTCGCCTCTGCCCAATGGCGCCGATATAGCTCGCTTGCGCTCCGTGGCGCCTGCAAAAGTGTCAGCCCTGCGACAACGCCTGGGAATCGCTGAACACTTCGCGATCGGATACATTGGCAACCATGGGTCCTTTACGGGCGTGGATCTTGCGGTGAACGCCTTTCTGGCCGCGCGGCAGCGCATCCCAAATGCCAGACTCCTCATTATCGGTCCCGCCGACACTTGGAGCGCGCTGCTGGAAGCGAATCGGGCCGCGGGAGTTATCGCCACAGGGAATGTCGCGCCCGCGGAAATCGCCGAGTACTGTAATGCCATCGACGTGGGGGTGCTGGCGCAGGGGAAAAGCGCCGGAACGGACTTTGCTTTCCAAATTAAAGTGGTTGAATACAGCGCGTGCCGCAAGTGCGTGGTCTCAACGCCGCTCTTGAACTGGCAGAGGCTGGCGTGGCCCAACATAATTCTTGCGGAGCCGAATCCGCAGGCGTGGGCGGATGCCTTCGTGCGAGCGCGCGGAATGTCCTGGGAACCTGCATGGGACCGCATCGTGGAGGCATACGACTGGCAGGTGCTCGCCGACATCGCGGCCAAGGCTATGATCGGTTCCCACGGAGATAGGAACTGACATGCGAGTCCTTGCGGTCTTCGGCACTCGCCCGGAAGTCATCAAAATGGCGCCGGTCCTCCGCGCCGCAAAAGAAGCGGGGATCGACGCCAAAGTCTGCGTTACCGCCCAACATCGCGAAATGCTGGACCAGATGCTGGAGGTCTTCGGGATAAAGGCGGATTTCGACCTGGATCTGATGCAGGAAAATCAGTCACCGCTTTCGGTGGCCGCGCGCGTGTTCGATGCGCTCGCGCCGGTGATGCTTTCCGTTCAGCCGGATTGGCTGCTGGTGCAGGGCGACACGACCACGGCGTTCGCTGCCGCATTCGTCGGCTACCAGCAACGCGTCGGCGTCGGCCATATAGAAGCAGGGCTTCGGACAAGGGATAAGTGGCAGCCGTTTCCGGAAGAAATGAACCGCCGACTGGTGACAGCAATAGCGGATTTGCATTTCGCACCAACGCAAGGCGCCGCGGACGCGCTTTTGGCGCAAGGAGTCGCGGCTCATCGAATCTTCCTGACGGGAAACACCGTTGTTGATGCTTTGCAAGAGATTTTGAAGCGTCCGGCAACTTTTGCCGATACACGGCTCAAAGCGCTAACAGGAAGATTCGTCCTGCTGACAGCTCATCGGCGGGAGAATTTTGGCGAGCGCCTCGAGCAGATCTGTTTGGCGGCGGCGGACTTATTGCGCAGGTTTCCGGACGTGAGTCTGGTTTTCCCCGTGCACCCCAATCCGCATGTAACAGAAACGGCTCAACGTATACTCGGACGGCAGCCGCGAACTATCCTGACGGGGCCGTTGTCTTATCCGGATTTCGTGCACCTCATGAAATCAGCGGCGCTGATCTTGTCGGATTCCGGGGGCGTTCAAGAGGAAGCGCCCAGTGTGGGAACACCTGTGTTGGTCCTGCGCGATGTCACAGAGCGGCCAGAGGCGGTCGAGTCCGGGTGCGCCGAAGTTGTCGGCACCAAGCGAACCAAAATCCTGGAGCACGCCACGGCTTGGCTTGAAGGCGCCGGGCAGCGTCCCCCTGTTTCAAGAGGAAATCCGTTCGGTGACGGGAAGGCCGGCGCCAGAATCGTGAGCGTGCTACAACAGTTTCGCGCGTGAATTGCTACCAGCTCTTGGCGAGCACCACGATGATTTTCGCCACCGAGTCGACGTCGCGCGTGTCGATGACTTCACCGGGCGAGTGCGAATAGCACAGCGGCCAGCCGACCGGAATATCACTCCCCTGAAAAATTCCGGGCTCCGCAACTCACCTGCAGAGCGCTTCGATTAGTTTCTCCTTCTTTTTCTCGGCGTAAGACGTCAATGCATCGAGTGACGCCACATATCCCCCCACAACAGCGGCGGCGAGCAGCGCAAATGCCTTGGCGGGCAGCCAGCGGTCGCCGGTCCACCGTCCCAGCCCCAAGACCAGTGAGCTTATCCCGAAAAGCAAAATCTGCGCGCAAAACGCAACAAGCACAGCCATGCTCGATTGCCGCTGACCGTGTATCTGGCCAAACGCTAACTTGCGCGGGAAACTCAACGACGACCAGTTGGCGATCGACAATTGTCCGACTACCGTGAAGATAATGGCCGCCAGCGTTGCGATGAAGATCGGCGCCGATGGCGATCCCACACGGTAGCAAAACGCGGCAATGCACAGCGTGAGCTCTATCGTGACCAGCGCAACCTGCACGAAGTTTTTCCCGAGAAAGACATTGCGAAATTGCAGTGGCGCGGTGAAGTACGTCTGCACACCGGTATTCTCGTAGGCGAAGCTGTTATAGGCCGGAGCCATCAAAATCAAAATGATGTAGGCCACTAAGCCGGGAAAGAACAATTCCGGAGAGATGCCGCTTTTCGCTCCGGAAAAGCGGAACAGTGTGGCCTGGGTGATGAGCGCAAAGACCAGGATGGGCGGCAGGAGCAACAATAAAGCGGCAAAGCCATTGCGCAGCAAATAGCGAATTTCCTTACGAATGACCGCGGCAACTTGCGGGGACAGCAAGCCGAGCGCGTCCGCGTCCGATTCCCGCCGCGCCTTGTTGCCAACCGCCCTCTCGGGCGCCGGAGTTTCGTTCAGCTCCTCCCCGCGATACTGCGCCGCAAGGCGCAGCCACAGCAAGCCGCCAAAAAGCACCGCGTAGCACGCAATTCCTGATACCGCGAACGCGAACTCACCGTAATGTCCGGCCGACGCGGCTCCCACGCTCTTGCCGGCCAGCGATGCAGGAAAGTACGCAAAATAAGGGAGAGCACGCACAAGCCATGGCTCGGCGGAATTCCCGTAACGATTCAACAGCGGACCCAGCAACTGCAGCGACACCATGAGAAGGATAAAACCGGCGAAAAAGAGCTCTCGCGTGCGGCGCCGCGCCAGCAGGCGTTCCATCCAGGACCCAAGCAGGCGTTCCAGCGCCACGTTGAACAAGATGAACAATGCTGCCACCAGCAACATGGCCGGCAGTAGCGCGAGGTGCGCCGCGGCCGCGCCCAGGATAATCGAAATGATCCAGCACACGGCTGCCAATCCGGTGAAATCCGCTAATCCGTAGACTAGCCCGAGTATGTAGAACGCGCCAAAACTTAGAGGGAAACGTAGCAGCCCGCGGAACTCGAAGGAGACCCCGAAGCCTGCCACTATGATGGGAAAGAGTTGCCACCACAAAAAAATGGCCCAGAAAAACAAGCTCAGCCAGGTGGGTCTGCCGCTGGATACAAAATTGCGCGTGCTCTCAAACAAGGCATAGCACAATACAGTCACGAACGCGCCTGCCAGCAAGCCGACGATAATCAACCCGAGCAGATCGAGCCGGTTTTGTTTTCGCCGCAGGTTATTGTGCAGCATCCGCCAACGCAAGCCGGCGATCAGCCTGATTTGCTTCAGAATTCCAAGCTGCCCTACGTCAGCCACGAAAGCTCCTCGATCTGCGTCCGTTCCGCGCCGCTCTGGCCCACGATCGACAGGAAAATCTGCTCCAAAGTTGTCTTGCTGCCTTCTTTTCCGGCAATCCCCGCGCGCAATTCCTCGATGGAGTCCTGCGCCACCAGCCGGCCCTGGTGAATGATTCCCACGTGGCTGCACAAGCGTTCGACAATCTCCAGCACGTGCGAGGTAAGAAAAATCGTCACGCCGCGCGCCGTCATACGGCCTAGTAGCGCCTTCAACGCGCCGGCCGCCAACGCATCCACGCCTTCGAACGGCTCATCGAGGAAAAGAATGCGCGGTCTGTGAATCACTGCCGCGGCCAGCGCCAGCTTTTTCTGCATGCCGTGCGAATAATCCGCGATCATCGATTTCGGCCGGTCCGCCAGTTGCATGAATTCCAGCAGTTCTCCCGTGCGTCGAAGCGCCGTGGCGTGGTCGAGCCCATACATCCTGCCGACAAAACGCAGATATTCCGCTCCGGTCAAACGCTCGAAAAGCCCCATGCCTTCCGGCACCACGCCAATCTGCCGCTTTACCTCGATCGTGTGTGAAGAAAAATCCAGCCCCAGCAGTTGCATGCGCCCGGAGGTCGGCGCCAGCAGTCCGGTGAGCATTTTAATTGTCGTGGATTTCCCCGCGCCGTTGGGTCCCAGAAAGCCGAAAACCTGCCCGGCCCTCACCCGCAGATCGACATTGTCCACCGCGGTGAGCGCGCCGAAGCGCCGCGTAAGCTTCTCCGTCACAATGGCCAAGTCGGTCATCGTTTGTCCCCGGCTGATAGTTCGCAGCAAAACTCTAGCATGAACGCGACGCGCCTCGGGCGTCGCGCGGCGCGCAAACATAGCTGCTCGCTAGCTTTTTCTCAGACGGGTGTTTTCTGCGTGGTGGGCGCAACGCCGGCAGGCTGCGTTTCTTTAGCCGGGAATGCTGCGAGCACCGCCGGCAGCTCCACGCGAAAAACCGCGCCGCCTTGTTGCGAGTTGTAGCAAAGAATCTTTCCGGCGTGCTCCTGCAGGATGCCGAAGCAGATGCTCAAGCCCAGGCCTGTGCCTTTGCCAACCGGCTTCGTGGTGTAAAAGGGGTCGAACACGCGCTGCGGTTCCTTAATCCCCGGTCCCGTGTCGGTAAACAGGATCACTACATTGCCGCGATCCCGTATGGTCTTGATGGTCAGCATTCCGCCCCCGCTGGCTTCCATTGCGTCAATCGCGTTGTTGACGATGTTGAAGAACACCTGGAGCAATTGATTGCCGTCCCCGCGCACGCCCGGCAGCACGGATTCCAGTTGCATGTCGATGCGTGACTTCGACGACCGCAAATCCAGAGCGCGCAGTTGCACCGCATTGGTGACTACTGTGTTGATGTCCAGCAGCGTGCGTTCCGGCGGCACCTGCCGCGCAAATCTCAGCAGATTGGCCACCAACGTTTTCGTGCGCCGCGCCTGATCGCGAATCTTTCCCGCCGTGGCGCGCGCCTTCTCCGGCAATGTCGGGTCATCCGCCAGCAGGTCCGAGTAGCCCAGAATCGCCGCCAGCGGGTTGTTGATCTCATGCGCCGCGCCAGCCGCCAGTTGGCCGAGCGAAACAAGTTTTTCCGTCTGCACTATCTGCGTTTGCAGCCGCTGTAAGTTTTCGATGGACTGCTCCGACTTCGAGAGCAGTCGCGCGCGATCGGCGTCCGCTATGTGCGTTCGCAGGAACACCAGGAAGGCGATGGGCACGGAGGCAATCAGCGTGGTCATCAAGCGAAAATCACGCACGACCGGCGTATCGTGCTCGAAGCGCAGCGTAAAAATAGCAAATATCGGCAACGATATGACGGCTGCCATGGCCAGCCGTGCCGACCACACGCTGTCGCGTGACCTGTCGTCTCCGTCATCGTCTTGCGGAATGTCCAGTTCCGCGCGCTTCAGATAGGCAATCACGCCTGCCAACCCAAGCCACAAAAACGATGAGATCAGCGGCAGATCGTAAAGGCTTCCGGTCGCATACTTTTTCAAGCTGATGGCCACGTTGATGGTCAGGGAAGAAAGCATGTACATCGCTGAGGCGCCAAACAGGTTGGCGTACACCACGCGCCACGCGCCTTTAGCCTTCAGCCACAGCACGCCCAGCCCGATGACGATCACCATGTTCTGCACATTGCTGACCACGTCATAGTTGTAGTTGTACTGCGCCTCCGACGGCGCGGCGTACATCCAGGGGAAAACCACGAAGGCGTAAACGAAGGTCCACCAGGTCAGCAGGAGAACAAAATCTAAATAGCCAAATTGAAGTCGAACCTCTCCGCGTTTGCGGTGCGGTTGCAGCGCTAGCGCCGCCATGATGGGAATCCCTTTAAGGAAGAAGACAATATCTCCACCATAGATAACGGGCATGTGCTGGTGTTCGTAGACTTCGTAGTACGTCCACTGAAACTGGCCGATCATCCACAGCGTGCAGCCCATCGCCAGCAGCATCCAGAAAATGTTTCGCCGCCAGTGCGGCGTACCGGCATTGAGCAGCAGCCCGGCATTGGCCAGCAGCGGGACCATACACCGCACCAGGTTCCCGAAGGTGGAAACCGTATCGGGATGACCGGCAAGCGTGATGGACACCAGCGCATAGATGCCGACCACCGCTAGCCACAGTCCCAGCAGAATTCCGATGATTCGGGAAAAAGACATACTCGTGCTTCGGGACATTTTAGAGGGGAAACTCGCTGGCCGGCGTCCGCGATCCTGGGTGGATGGCCAAACGATAACTGCGCGCTTTATTTGTTCCCCGCACAACCTACTCTGGGCAAGCCGCGCCGCCCGCAATCCAGATCTTCACCTGCGCCACAGTGTCGCGGCGGGAAAGCGGCGGCACTGTCCGTCCGTCGCCCGGACTCCAGCCCCACCCCACAAGGTCGTCGTTGCCGACATGGTCGAGCAGGTTCCCCAGCGACCGCCCGCCATTCTGCTTCGGATCCTTGATCTGCCGGCACAGCTCGCCCGGCGACCGCCCGGCAAACACCATCTTAACTTCCAGCGACGGCAGCGACCATCTCGGACTGCCCGGCGGCAGGTGCGCCCCGGGAAGATTCGCGGCCTGATGGCATGTATCGCAGCGCATTGCGGTTACTCCGTGTCCATCGGCGCCGCGCTTCACGTTTTGCAAGTGCACGTGGCTGTCATCTCCCTGCAAGGGAGCATCGCCCGCCGGATGGCAGTTTTGGCATCGCGGAGAAGTCAGTATGCGATAAAACTGCAGAAACGCTGTGCGTGATGCGGCGGCATCCGGCTTCGCAGCCGTTTGCGCCGCGAGTGAACAGGCGAGCAGCGTCAGAACGGCGGCGCTTCCTAGAATTGCAAAACCACAACGAAGCCGGTGATTTCGGCGCATCGTTTGCAAACTTCGTTCACGATTTAGGGGCATTCTCATAATTTTGTCCCCGCATTTTCCGCCAAGTCACTCGCGCGAATAGGCAGCCGCCGAATGCGTTTACCGGTAACCGCGAAAATCGCGTTGGCCAGCGCCGGAGCCACCGGCGGCACGCCCGGCTCGCCCACTCCAGTCGGATTCGCGTTGCTCGGAACGATGTACACCTCGATTTTCGGGGACTCGAAAATTCGCAGCATTTGGTAATCGTGGAAATTCGTTTGCTCCACTCTTCCGTTCTTCAGCGTAATCTCCGTCTTCAGCGCCGCCGTCAGCCCAAAAACGATTCCGCCTTCCATCTGCGCCTTCACGGTGTCCGGGTTAATCACCGTACCGCAATCGACGGCGCACACCACACGGTGCACGCGCACCGCGCCGTCTTTCGCTACCGACGCCTCCACAACCTGCGACACGTAGCTGTCGAAGGAGAAATGTCCGGCGATCCCGCGGCCCACTCCCGCCGGCAGCTTCGCTCCCCAATTGGCCTTTTGCGCCGCAAGGTCCAGCACCGCCAACATGCGCGGCTGGTTGGCCAGCAATTTCCGCCGCAGCTCGTAGGGATCCTTTCCGCCGGCATGCGCCACTTCGTCGAGAAACGCTTCCACCGAAAAGCCCGT